>JAABUT010000489.1_pt1 | contig 62383 bp, 60 predicted proteins | sample 5559281 | NCBI WGS metagenome assembly JAABUT01 (sample SAMN10711880, study PRJNA513359) | rock metagenome | isolation source: Antarctica rocks | place: Antarctica: Victoria Land, Ricker Hills nord | collected 2016-01-04 | reverse complement strand
ACAGCCACCGTGACCGCCCGCCAGCAACTCGCCGCCGCAGCCACGGCGCTGGGCGTCGCGACCCTGGACCTGTCCACCGCCACCGACGCCCTCACCGCACTGCAGACCCCGACAGCCTGACCCTCGGGGCCACCTGGTCACCGATCAGGCGGATTCCCGGACACCTTGCCCCTGGTCCCCTGCTTTCGGTTCGGCTCGGGCTTCGAGCCAGAGTCAGGGGACAGGGGACAGGGGACAGGGGGTCAAAGTTCGGATGCCGCGCGGTCAGGATTCACGTGCCCTCGACAGGGGCCGGATGAGCTTCCGCCGCGCACCTACCTGATCGGCGCGAGCAGCGCGGCACCTTGATCGCAAGTTGCGGCCGACGGATTCGGCACGGCTGCCACAACGCGTGGGCAACTACTGTGTGTGACAGCCGTTAGAGGGGTAGGTCGGCGGTTTGGCCGCTGGCCGACCCGCCCGGCGTCACGGAAGGTGACCGGGGAGGCAGAGATGAGACGATCGATGACCAGATGTGGTTGCTATTTCCGCCGTTTGCTGGTGGTCATCGTGACGTTCCTTATGCTGCTACCTGCGGGGGGAGTGGCGAGGGCTGCCGTCGCGGCGCGGCCGGGCACCAAGGTTGCATCGACTCATGCTGGCGCTGTTGCCGACAGCTTGAAAGGTCACCACCGCAGCCGTGTCTGCGCGTCAGCGGTAAGGGGACGGGCCGCGTGCCAGGCGGTTGTGGACTTGGATGTCACTGGCCCGGTTTCGGCGACGCCGGCCGGGTATGGGGCGGCCGACCTACAGGCGGCGTACCAGTTTCCGGCTAGCACCGCAGGAACGGGGCAGCTCGTTGCGGTGATCGACGCCTACGACGCGCCGAGCGTGGCAAGCGACCTTGCTGTATATCGAGCGCAGTACGGCCTGGCGCCGTGTGTCGTTGGTTGCTTTCTGAAGGTCAATCAGACTGGCGGCGTCACGATGCCGCCCGCAGACCCCTCCTGGGCGCAGGAGACGTCGCTGGATGTGCAGATGGTTTCCGCAGCTTGTCCGAAGTGCCGGATTCTGCTGGTCGAAGCGGAGTCCGCTTCATTGAATGACTTGGGAACGGCGGTGAACACCGCGGTCCGGATGGGGGCGGTGGCGGTGTCCAACAGTTACAGTGCTCCGTCGTCGGCTGACGACAGCCAGTACGACACCCAGTACTACAACCACCCCGGGGTGGCGATCACGGCCAGTAGCGGGGACACCGGTTACGGGGTGAACTATCCCGCCTCCTCCCCCCACGTCACCGCCGTCGGCGGCACCAGCCTCGTCGCGGACTCGAGTCTTCGTGGCTGGAGCGAGAAAGCGTGGGGCAGCACGACGCCCGGGGCGGGCGCCGGAAGCGGTTGCTCAGCCTATGACGCCAAACCCGCCTGGCAACGGGACAGCGGCTGCGCCACACGCAGCGTCAGCGATGTCTCAGCGGTGGCAGATCCAGCTACCGGGGTCGCCGTGTATGACAGCACCGCGAGCAGCGGGGTTAGTGGCTGGTTGGTGTTCGGCGGCACCAGTGTTTCGGCCCCCCTCATCGCCGCCGCCTACGCATTGGCCGGTTTACAGGTGCCGAGTACTGGTTATCCCGCTGCCTTTCCCTACCGAGCCACCATGGCGTTCAACGATGTCACCAGCGGAGCGAACGGCTCATGCGGGGGCACGTACCTGTGCACGGCGGTGCAGGGTTACGACGGGCCAACGGGAGTCGGTACGCCCAATGGCGTAGCTGGCTTCGTCGGTGACTGCGAGCGCACCGGTGTCACCTGCCGCCCGGCGCTGCCCGGCTCGTGCACCCACAACACCTCCCAGACGTCACCCCCGGCGACCATCCGGGTGTACGTCCCGAGCGATATCCAGACCCCGATTCACACGGTGGACTTCAAGACCTACGTTAAGAACGTGCTGCCCAACGAGTGGGTGCAGAGCTGGGACGGCGACGCGCTCAAAGCCGGCGCTGTTGTGGTGAAGTCATACGCCTGGTACTGGGTGAGTCACTTCGGCGGCTACCTCAACGACGATGCCACGCAGTGTTTCGACGTCACCGACGACGCCGACTTCCAAGTCTACAAGGCGGCCAGCGCGGCCCCGCGCACCAGCGCGGCCGTAGACGCCATCTGGCCCTACGTCGCCCAGGACGCCCACGGCGCGGTACTGCAGACCTCGTACCGCGGCTACCTAATCTCCCCTTCTGAGGGCTGCGGCGCCTACGCCGACGGCACCACGCTGAGCCAATACGGCAGCCAGACCTGCAACGAGAGCAACACCGGCAACAAGTGGAACGTGATCCTGCAGAAGTACTACACCGGCGTGCAGCTCGCCACCGCGCAGCAACTGCGCACCCCGCACGACTTCACCTACTCCCAAACCAGCAGCCGCGCCACCTTCGCCGCCGGCCGGTGGGCGATCGACGACGGCTACCCGACCACGTTCAACTTCGGCCTGCCGGGCGACCTGCCGGTCATCACCGACAGCGGCGACGGCTTCGCACACGCCGCGGTGTACCGGCCGTCGACCGGCACCTGGTATGTCGCCAGTCCGACCGGGACCATCCAGTCCTCGGTGCAGTACGGGCTCAATGGCGATATCCCGGTGCCCGGGCACTGGAACGGCCGCGGGCGCGCGACGGTGCTCGCGGTGTACCGCCCGGCCACCCGCTACTGGTACGTGCAAGGCCGCTCACCGGTCCAATACGGCCTGACCGGCGACATCCCCGTACCCGGTGACTACAACGGCGACGGAACCACCGAACTCGCGGTGTTCCGCCCGTCGACCGGCGTCTGGTACGTGCAAGGCCGCTCACCGGTCCAATACGGCCTGACCGGCGACATCCCCGTACCCGGTGACTACAACGGCGACGGAACCACCGAACTCGCGGTGTTCCGCCCGTCGACCAGCGTCTGGTACGTCCGCGGGCACAACGGCGTGCAATGGGGATTGAAGGGCGACATGCCGGTGACCGGAGATTACACCGGCGACGGCAAGGTTGACTTCACCGTTTACCGGCCGAGCAACCACAGCTGGTACGTGTACGGACGCCCCGGTTCGGTGGTGTTCGGATCGGCCGGCGTCACGCCGATCGGGGCGGCACCGTACCGCGGCTGAGCGAAGCGCCTGCTGCGGACATCGCCTCGAACAGGATGCTCGCCCGTTCCGCGGCGCTCGGAACTGCGCTGAACAACACCCACGGCGACCAGCCAGCCGCGGACGCGGCTTACGAACTGCTAACCGGATACCGTCTCGATTCCGCGGAGCATCCTTACGTGCTCCGGCCAGCGATGACGGCCGGCGCTCCCAACTGCTCTTGCGGCCCAGCACCGACGAACCGACCGCGGTAAGTCACGCAGAGCACCGCCTTCACCCGGAGTCCTCGATCGAATGCGGGCGAGGAGGACACCGATAGCAGTGGGCCTGGCCTGACCCCGCACCGCCGAGCCGACCGTGATCCAGCTCAGTGGCAGCTGGCGTCAGCGATGCGGACGTCGAGCGGCCGGACCAACGGCTGGCGAAGCACCACGGGTGTGCCGGTACCCGGGGGCTCGGTGAGGGTCAGCAGGATGGTGCGTGCCGTGCCGCGGGGCAGCTCCAGATCGACCGTGTAAACCGGATGTCCATGCTCGGTGCCGATGCCTGCGGTGCCGGGACGGCCGTCGACGTTGACCGAGCGCAGCAGGGCCCCGCCGGTAGCCAGGTAGCTCACCTCGAGCCTGTTGTCGCCAGGCTTGACCGGGTAGGCGTGCCGGTCGCTTCGGCCGGTGACATAGGAGGATAGGCCACTGGCCGGCGCGTTGTTGGTGAGGGTGACAGCCACCTGCACCGTCCGAATGGTCCCGCACCCGGTCCGGGTCCAGACGAGCGTCCGGTCGAGGTAGTAATCGAGCTTGTTGCCGCCGTCGTTGACCACGGACAGTCCGACGTAGGGGGCGCTGGTGACCGGGATCGTCCCCGAGATGGCGCTGGGCGCCAGCCGTGCCTGGATCGCTGGGTCTGCGCTCCAGACCAGAACCCGGCGTTGGCCGGCGGCCTCCCCGAGGGCCCTGAGCAAGGCGGCGGTGTCGGCATGCACGTCGAGGATCTTCGCGCTTGCCGCCTTCGCCACCTGGAGCAGGTATTGGCGCCGCTGCGGGTTGTCGGCGACGCCAGCGGGAAACTTCGCGTACACCGTGCTCTGCGCGAGCTCGACGATGTTTCCGCCGGTCAGCTCGCTGCCGTCCGGCAGGGTCGCGGGGCCGGTGACCGCCAGCAGGTAGCCCAGGGTGCTCGGATCCACCGCGATGGCACCGTCCAACCGCTGCCCGCTCGCCTGCTGCCACATGGAGAGCCAGATCTGGGCCGCATACGGGAAATGCGGGCTCAGGTTGCTGTTGCCGTACATGGTGGTCGTACCGGCTCCCGCGTAAAGCTGCTGGTATGCCGGGCCGAAGTCGACATCGGCACTGTGGTGTCCAATCGCCTGGTCACTTTCGAATCTCAGGAAGCTGAGCTTGCCCCGCTGAGCCTGCAGGATGGCGAAGGCGCCGGGCAGACCCCCGGTGCCACGCGCTTCGGACTCGTTCTGAAACGCTACGAAATAGCGCTGCGTACGATCGGCTCCGAGCATCGCGGGTAGCACGTGCGCAGCCACGCTGGCGGAGCTGACCGTGGCGGCGACGGAATTCAGCTGGGCCAGGGCGTCCGTTCGAGCGGCGTCTACCGGCGCCAGCCAGCTGTGCGGCAGCCCGGCGACGGCGACGGCCGCGGCGCGCACCCGCTCGTTCGCGGCGTCCAGTGTGGGGCTTGCCTGCGCGATCCGGGCGAGGTCGACGCTGCCGTCCGGCCGGCGTAGCGATGCTGGGTCCAGTCGCTGGCTGGCACCGACCAGTTGCGGCAACACGTGCTGGCCGAGGTCGTCCAGGCTGAGGGTCAGGCCGCGCACCACTTTCAGGGGGCCGCCGGCCCCCGGCACCGCCGCGGCGATCGACCACGCCGGGCCGGTCGTGAGTTGATGAGCCCGGCGGGCATGGGTAGCGAGGGCGGTTGCGCTCGACTGGGCGGCGGCGAGATCACCGGCCGCGAGCTGAGCCCGAAGCTGGCGCGCTTCGGTGGTCGCCTGCCGTAGCTGGCCACGCGCTACCAGGCCGGTGACAGCGACCCAGCCGAGCGCGAGCACGACCAGTCCGACCAGGAGCCAGCCTCCGCGGGCTGCCCAGCGAATCCGCGAGCCGGCGGGCTGGACCCGCCGATTCGCGGCTCGGGACACCCCGTGGCGGGGCCGAGCGTGCTCGGTCCGGTCGTACGTCAGATGCGGGCCCGGCGACGCCCGACCACCAGGGCGAGCGCGCCGACTAGCAGGAACATGACGCCGAGCGAGCTGATGCCGATGACGGCAGCGCCGGTGTTCGGTAGGCCGCCACCGCCGCTGTTACCACCGGCGGCCACCGTGCCGGTCGAGGAACCGATCGTGATCGAGATGCTCGCCACCCGCCCGGAGGTCTCACCCGTCGCGGTGATCGTGTGAGCGCCGCTGAAGTTGGCCGGCAGGTCCACTACGTCGGAGAATTGACCGGTGGAATCGGCCCGGACCGTGCCGAGAGAGTACGGGTCCGAGTGCAGCACCAGATCGACCGACTCACCCGGCAGGAAGCCACTCCCGACGACGGTGAACGCCCCGCCGACCGTGGGGTTCTGCGTCGAGGCAGCCAGGGTGGGCTGATCCGAGTACGGTGCGGCGGTCACGGCAGTACTGAACGCTATCCCGCCGGACAGCATCGCCAGCAGGGCGATGGCTACCGCCAGCAGGCGGCGAACCGGTGTCGACATGGAACCAGCCTCTCTGTGAAGCATCAGTGTGCTCTGTGAAGCATGAGTGTGCGGATCGCGATCACGAATCGCTGCCGTCTCGCGCGCCTCGCGACTTGTCACCGTATGAAACATAGTGAACACTAACTGTGATCGTCACTTTACGATAGCTGAACTTGGAATTGGCGTCCAGGTCGGTACCAAAGCGCTAAGCCGTTACCCGAAGCCGTTACCCGAACCGTTCACCGGTTTCCCTCCACGATGAGGAGCTCCTGCGCATGCACCCCACCAGCCGGGCCGCTCGGCGCGGCGCGCTGGAGGTTCCGTACGCCTATGCGTTTCTCTTCATCGACATCATGGTCTGGGTGCTGGCGACCGAGCTTGCCGCCTTGGCTCGTTATGACTTCGATGCCATCGGCGTCCGGTGGGCGGCGACCTCTGTGCTGGCCCTCATCCTGGCCGGCGGACAGTTGGTCATAGGCGCGCTCGTAGTGCTGTACCGAGGTCGCTACCAGGTCGGCAGCTTCGATGAGATGTGCGCGCTCGCCGTGTCGGTCACCGCGGTGTCCATCCTGGCTGAGGCGGCGGTATTGCTGGTGCGGCCGACGGGTATACCGCGCAGTCTGCCGTTCCTCATCTGGCCGCTGGCGGTCACCGGTATCGCGACGACCCGTTGCATCAAACGGATCATCAGCCAGGCCGGCAGTCAACCCGCTCAGGGAGCCGAGCGCATCCTGATCTTCGGGGCCGGGTCGGTGGGCTCGACGTTGGCCCTGCGCATGGTCCGCGACCCGCAGTCACCGTTTCTGCCGGTCGGCTTTCTGGACGACGACCCGGTCAAGCGCAACCTGCAGATCTACGGCGTGCGGGTCCGCGGCAGCTTCGCGCAGCTGGCTGCCGTCGCCGAGGAATTCGGTGCGGTGCGGGTCGTGATCGCCGTCAACAGCGCCGACGCCACGCTCATCCGCAAGGTGTTTGACGCGGCTGACGCCGCCGGCATCGGCTGCATGGTGCTGCCCTCGCTGTCCGAGCAGCTGCACCGCTCGCCGTTGCGACTGTCCGCGCTCCGCGACGTCGACGTCGCCGACGTGATCGGCCGCCGTCCGGTAGACACCGATGTGGCCTCGATCGCCGAGTACATCTCCGGACGGCGGGTGCTGGTGACCGGCGCCGGCGGCTCGATCGGTTCGGAACTGTGCCGTCAGCTCCATGAGTTCAAGCCGGCTCAGCTGATCATGCTCGACCGCGACGAATCGGCGCTGCACGCCGTGGAGCTATCCATTTACGGCCGGGCGCTGCTCGACTCGCCTGACACCGCGCTTGCCGACATCCGAGACCCGCAGATCCTGCTCGAGCTGTTCCAGAACTACCGCCCGGAGGTGGTTTTCCATGCCGCCGCGCTCAAACACCTACCGCTGCTGGAGCGTCATCCCGTCGAGGCGTTGAAGATCAACGTGTACGGAACCGGCAACGTGCTGAAGGCCGCGGCCGCGGTGGGGGTACAGCACTTCGTGAACATCTCCACGGACAAGGCAGCCAACCCGATCAGCGCGCTGGGCCATTCCAAGCGGCTGGCCGAGCGGCTGACGTCCTGGTACGCCCTGCGGGGCGGGCGCTACCTGTCGGTCCGGTTCGGCAATGTGCTCGGCAGCCGGGGCTCGGTACTGCACACCTTCGCCGCCCAGATCGAACGGGGTGGCCCGGTCACCCTGACCGACCCGGAGGTCACCCGATTCTTCATGACCATTCCGGAAGCGTGCCAGCTCGTCATCCAAGCCGGTGCGATCGGGCGCCCCGGCGAGGCGCTGGTGCTGGACATGGGCGAACCGGTCAGGATCGCCGACGTCGCCCGCCGGATGATGTCGATGTCGGGCAAGCCGGTCGACATCGTGTTCACCGGGCTACGGCGCGGGGAGAAGTTGCACGAAGAACTCTTCGGCGACGGCGAGTCCGGGGAGCGCCCGCTGCACCCCCTCATCTCGCATGTCCTGGTACCACCACTGCCCCCGGAACGGGTCGCGTCCCAGCCGTGGGCGGTTGCCACCGCCGGCGAACCGCGGCTGGCGACGGTGCGCCACCTGAACTCGAGCGCGGTCTGAGGTGGGCCGTACCTTTCTCTCCGCCCCGGATGTCGGCGAGCTGGAGACCAAGTACGTGACTGCTGCGCTCGCCTCGGGCTGGGCCGCTCCGGTCGGACCCGACCTTGACGCGTTCGAGTCCGAGATCGCCGAGCAGGTGGGGGTGCCGCACGCGGTGGCGCTCAGTTCGGGCACCGCGGCGCTGCACCTTGGGCTGCTGGGATTCGGCATCGGGGCCGGCGACGTGGTGCTCACCGCCACCATGACATTCGCCGCCACCGCCAACGCGATCAGCTACACCGGTGCCCAGCCGTTCTTCGTCGACTCCGAGCCGACCACCGGCAATGTAGATGTCGGGCTCCTGATCGAGGCCGCCGACCGGGTGCGTGGCAGCGGTCGGCGTATCGGCGCTATCGTCCCGGTCGACCTGCTGGGCAAGTGCGCGGATCTGCCCGCGCTGAGCGCACTGGCAGCCGACCTGGAGGTCCCGCTGCTGGTCGATGCCGCGGAATCGATGGGAGCTCGGTGCGCCGATCGACCGAGCGGTTCCTACGGTGACGCCGCGGTGCTGTCCTTCAACGGCAACAAGATCATCACCACCTCCGGTGGCGGTATGCTGCTGACCCGGTCTGCGGCCCTGGCCGACCGGGTGCGCTATCTGGCAACCCAGGCCCGGCAGCCGGTGGTGCACTACGAGCACACCGACATCGGTTACAACTATCGGCTGAGCAACGTGCTGGCCGCCCTCGGCCGGGCCCAGCTGGAGCGCCTGCCGGCCATCCTGCGGCGGCGCCGCCAGATCAGGCAGGCCTACCGGGAGCTGTTCGCGGAGGTGGCCGGAGTCACGATCTTCGGCGGGTCGGACGACGAGCAGGACAACTGCTGGCTGACCTCGATCCTGGTAGACGACGTGGTGACGGGCTGGCCTGCAGCCGAGCTGAGCCGGTGGCTGGACCGGCATGACATCGAGAGCCGTCCGCTATGGAAACCCATGCACCTGCAGCCGGTCTTCGCTGGCTGCGATCGCCTGGTCCGCGGCGACGCCGAATGGCTGTTCGGTCACGGGCTCACCCTCCCCAGCGGTTCCGGGATGAGCGATGCCGAGTTCGAGGGCGTGCTGGCCACGCTGCGCTGCTTCCGGGACGGCCGGTGAGCCGGCCGTCCCGGTTCGATGATCGCGCTCGCTACCGCATCCCATCCGACCCTGTGAAACGAGCGATCGACCTGCTGGTCGCGGCCGTCGGGTTGCTGGCCGGTGCTCCGGTGCTGGCCGTGGTCGCGCTGGCGGTTGCACGGGGACTGGGCCGGCCGGTGCTGTTCCGGCAACAACGCCCAGGCCGGGATGGCAGGCCGTTCGTGCTGGTCAAGTTCCGCACCATGCGCGAGGCCGATCCCGCGGCCGGCTTGGTCAGCGACGCCGACCGGCTGACGCCACTGGGCCGGTGGTTGCGTAGCACCAGCCTGGATGAGCTGCCGACGCTGTGGAACGTGCTGCGAGGTGAGATGAGCCTGGTCGGACCGCGACCACTGCTGATGCAGTACCTGGACCGCTACACCCCGGAGCAAGCCCGCCGGCACGAGGTGCGTCCGGGTATCACCGGTCTCGCCCAGGTGTCAGGCCGCAATGCGTTGGACTGGAATAGCAGGCTCGCCGCTGATGTCGAGTACGCCGACCGCCGCAGCCTCGGCCTGGACCTGAGAATCCTAGCCCGCACCGTCGGCTCGGTGCTCGGCCGGCGAGGCATCGCGGCACCCGGGCAGGCCACCATGGCCGAGTTCACCGGTTCGCCGGAGACGGATCCAGCCGGACCGGCCGGGACGCCGGCATGAGCAGCCCACTGGTGGTGGTGGTGGGAGCGGGCGGTTTCGGCCGGGAAACCCTGGACGTGCTGGCGGCAATGACGGCCGCAGGCGTCGGTCCCGGTTACCGGCTGGTAGGCGTCCTCGACGACCGGCCCAGCGCGGTCAACCTGGACCGGCTGGCCGCGCACGGCGCCAGCTACCTAGGTCCGGTCGGCGACTGGCTGGACGGTGCGCGGTCAGGGCGGCACGGGGCGGTGGACTACCTGATCGGGGTGGGTGATCCGTCCGCCCGGCGCCAGCTCGCCGGCCGATTCGACGACACCGGCTGCCATCCGGCGGTGGCCGTGCATCCGGCCGCGGTGCTCGGCTCGGCCAGCACGCTCGGGCCCGGGGTGGTCGTCTGTGCGGGCGTTCAGGTATCCACCAACGTCCGGCTCGGTGCCCACGTGCACCTCAATCCACATGCCACGATCGGGCACGATGCGCAGCTGGCCGACTTCGTCTCGGTGAACCCAGCCGCGACGGTATCCGGCGAGTGCCGGATCGGCGCGGCCGCGCTGCTGGGCGCGGGATCGATGGTGCTGCAGGGTTTGGCGGTTGGGGGGGGGGCGGTGGTCGGCGCGGCGGCGTGCGTGGTGCGAGACGTCGATCCGGACGTCATCGTCAAGGGAATCCCAGCACGGTGAGAGCAGCAGCACGGTGACGGCAGGGAGCGGCGGGATGCGAGTACTGGTAACCGGCGGAGCCGGATTCATCGGCGCCAACTTGGCGCGGCGACTTGTTGACGACGGCGCGCACGTGGTGGTGATCGACAACCTGAGTACCGGCTACCGGTCCAACTTGACGGACCTGCCGGTGGAGTTCCATGAGGCCGACATCAGGGATCCGGCGGCGGTGGCCAAGGCTGCGCGGGGCGTGGACACCATCGTGCACCTGGCCGCGAGGGCCTCGGTGCCTCGCTCCATCGAGGACCCGGGCCTGACCCATGCGGTGAACGTCGACGCCACCATGAACGTCCTGCTGCAGGCCCGGGAGCAGGCCGCGCACCTGGTCTTCGCGTCGTCCTCCTCGGTGTACGGCGCCAACCAGCAACTGCCCAAGCGCGAGGACATGCGGCCGCGACCGCTGAGCCCCTACGCGGTCAGCAAGCTGGCGGCCGAGTCCTACGTGCTGGCGTTCCAGCATGTATACGGCATCGACTCGCTCGCGTTCCGGTTCTTCAACGTCTACGGTCCGCTGCAGGCCGCCGGGCATGCCTACGCCGCGGTCGTGCCGGCCTTCGTCGACGCCCTGCTGGCCGGCACCGCACTGACCGTGTACGGCGACGGCGAGCAATGCCGGGACTACACCGCGGTGGATACCGTCGTCGGAGTGCTGGCCGACGCGGTGAGCAGTCGGGTCACCTGCGAGGACGCCGTCAACCTGGCCTTCGGCACCCGGACGTCGCTGCTGGAGCTGATCGAACTGCTGGAGGAGGTGGTCGGAGCGCCGGCCCGGGTCGAGCACCGTGACCAGCGCCCCGGTGATGTGCGAGCCTCGCAGGCCGACAGCAGCCGGCTGCTCAGCCTGTTCCCCGCTGCGCGTCCGCAGGAACTTCGGGTGGGCCTGGCCCGCACCGTCGACTGGTTCCGCACCGGCGCCGCGCTGCAGCGATGATCACGCCCGGTACCCGGCTGCTGGTCGCGACGACGATTCCCGAGACCGCCTGGACGATCATGCGCGGCCAGCTGCGCTTCCTGCGCGAGGCCGGGTTCGAGGTGACGCTGGTGACCGCGCCGGGACCGCGGCTGGCCGACACCGGCCGTCGGGAGGGGGTTCCCGTCCGCGCGGTTGCGATGGACCGGGAGCTGTCGCCCCGATCGGACTGGCTGGCCCTGCTCCGTCTGGTCCGCCTGGTCCGACAACTACGGCCGCAGGTCAGCTACGTGGGCACTCCGAAAGCGGGGCTGTTGGTGGGACTGGCGACCATGTTTGCCCGCACGCCGCGACGGGTGTACCTGCTTCGCGGGCTCCGCCTGGAAACCGAGGGGGGTTGGCGGCGCGCGATCCTGTGGCTGGCCGAATGGGTGTCGATCCGCTGCGCGCATGAGGTGCTCGTGGTGAGTCCCAGCCTGCTCAAGCGCGCCCGGCAGCTCCGCCTGCTCAACCGCTCGGCCGGCGTGGTGGCCGGTCGCGGAGCCAGCAATGGAGTCGACCTGCATGCCTTCGCCCCCGCACCGCAACTGATCGCGGCCGGGGGCCAGGTGCGCGCCGAGCTGGGCATCCCGCCGAGCGCCTACGTCTTCGGCTTCGTCGGCCGGCTGACGATCGACAAGGGTGTGCTCGAGCTGATCGAGGCCTTCAGCCAGGTTCAGGCCGAGCGGCCGGACAGCTGGCTGCTGGTAGCGGGCGCGCCGGAGCTCCGCGGTCTCCCCGAGCCGACCAGGCACGCCCTCGATCGGCTGCCCAACGTCCGGTTCACCGGCTGGCGGGAGGACACCGCCGCGATCTATCAGGCCATCGACTGCCTGGTCCTGCCCACCCACCGCGAGGGGTTTCCCAATGTGCCCCTGGAAGCGGGAGCCGCCGGCAAGCCGGTCATCACCACCACTGCCACCGGAGCGGTGGACTCGGTCCTGGACGGTGAGACCGGTCTGCTGGTACCGGTCGGCTCGCCCACCGGCCTGGCTGCGGCGATGTTCCGCCTGGCCGGCGATCCCGCGCTGGGACTCGCGATGGGGCAAGCCGGCCGGAACTTCGTCACCAAGTTCTATTCCAATCGGACTGTCTGGAAAGAACTTCTCGAGTTTCTCGATGTCGGCGGACATGACCAGCCCTGATCGGTCTGCCGAACGAGTACGGTCTGGCGTTGCCAGCTTGCCGTCGGCGGATGGAATGGAGTAGCTGTGTGCGGGTTCCTGACAAGCCTTGCCCCTGCCTGGCAGGATCGCTCCGGCCCGGTGGCCGGCGCGCTGCACGAGCGGGGACCGGACGCGCACGGCGTCGCCCACGAAGCTGGAGCCACGTTCGTGCATACCCGGCTCTCGATCCTGGGCCTGGGCCGCGAGGGCAACCAGCCGGCGCGGTCCGCGGACGGCCGCAAGGTGCTGGTCTTCAACGGTGAGATCTACAACTACCGAGAGCTCGCCCGGGCGCACCGGCTCGGCGACCGGATCGCCTCCGACACCCAGGTGCTGTTGGAACTGCTCACCAGGCTGGAGCCGGCCGACGTGGTGGCTCAACTGCGGGGCATGTACGCCTTCGCCTACTTCGACGCCGACCGGGCCAGCCTCGTCGCGGCCCGCGATCCGATGGGCATCAAGCCCCTGTACCTGCACACCGAGCGCGACGGCCAGCCGACTCTGGCGAGTTGCCTGCCGGCGCTGCTCGCCGGTACCACTCCTGCGATCGATTCGCTGGGGTTGCTAGGATTTCTCGCTTTCGGTCACACCGGCCCGGTGCGCACGGTGTACCAGGACGTGACCAAGCTGTTGCCTGGCCAGCTCTACCGTTGGCAGCGCTGCGACGACGGTCGGGTGACGGCCTCGGTGCAGCCGGTCGACTTTCCCGAGCAGCCTCGGATGCCGGTCCGGCAGGCACTGGCCGACAGTGTTCGGGCCCACCTCGTCTCCGACGTCGAGGTCGGCGCCTTCCTCAGCGGCGGCGTCGACAGCACCCTGCTCGCGGCGCTGGCCATCCGGGAGACCGGCGCGCTGCGAACGTTCACGGTGAGCTTCCCGGAAGCCGCTGCCGACGAGAGCGCCCTTGCCGCCAGCAACGCCAGGCTGCTCGGCAGCCGGCACGAGGAGGTACCGGCCACCGGCCGGGGGATGGTGGCGGCCGCGGCCACCTTCCTACGACAGCACGGCGAACCATTCGGTGATGCGGCCTGCCTGCCGCTGACCGTGCTGTCCGAGCGGGCCGGTGAGAGCCTGAAGGTGGTGCTCTGCGGTGAAGGCGCCGACGAGCTGTTCGGGGGTTACAGCCGGTACCGGGTGGCGCGGCGGCTCGCCCGCACCGAAGGCCCGGCCGGCCCGGCTGCCCGGTGGTGGGCGAATCGGCGCGGTGGCCAGCCGTGGGCGCGCGCCCTGGAGGCGGCGCTGTGGGGAGGCGGGTTCCGCGCGCATGCCGCGCTGCTGGACGGCGAGCTGGCCTTGATGGAACGGGTCGCGCCGCAACTGGCGCGCCGCTTCGCCACCGATGTCGGCGACGACTGGCGTCGGCTGGCCGGCGCCTCGGCCAATCTGGATGCGGCCCGACGCTATGACTTGCAGCGCTGGTTGCCCAATGTGTACCTGGAGAAAACCGATCGAGCAACCATGTCGGCCAGTCTGGAGGGCAGGTTGCCTTATCTGGATCGAGTGGTGGCCGCCGCCGCGCCGCTGCCCAGACCGCAGGGAACACTCAAGCTCCCGCTGCGAGAACTGCTCTACGAGCTACTGCCCGGCGTCCAGCTGCCCGAGCGAAAGCTGGGGCTGTCGGTGGACATCTGGGCGCTGCGCGCCGCCGGCCTCGACCAGCCGTTCCGCGCTGCGGTGCAACGCCCGGCCGGCGTGCTCGGTCGCGCCTTCGGGGTGGCGGCGGTCCGTGCCCTGGCGGAGCGGGCCGAGCACTCGCCGAGCTTGTTCTTCCGGCTGGCGATGCTGGGACTGTGGGAGCAGCAGTTCGCGATCGACGCCAGTGCGGTGTCGGAACCAGCCCTCTGACCGAACCGCAGTCGGCGGTCGCTACAGCAGGTCCCGCTTGCCGGGAACCACCCGGCGGGTGTCGAACACGGCCCGAGCGTCTTCGAGCAGCCGGTAGTCGAAGGCGTCGTGGTCGGTCAGCACGACGACCAGGTCGGCAGCACCCACCTCGTCCGGGGTGAACTCCGCGCGGGGAATCTCCATCCGGCTATGAGTGGTGAGTACGTGCGGGTCCGCCGCGCGGACATCGGCGCCGAGCGCCAGCAGGGCCTCGGCGACCCTCACCGCCGGTGACTCGCGGGCGTCGGAGGTGTTCTTCTTGTAGGCCAGGCCGAGCAGCAGCAGCCGGCTGCCGTTCACCGCTTTGCGCTCGTTGTTGAGTAGTGCAGTGATCCGGCGCACCACGTAGTCGGGCATGTGGTCGTTGACGTCATTGGCCAGCTCTACGAACCGGAAAGCGGTCCCCAGCCGGCGCTTGACGTCCCAGGACAGGTAGGACGGATCGATCGGCAGGCAATGGCCGCCGACGCCGGGCCCGGGGGTGAAACGCATGTAGCCGAACGGCTTGGTGGACGAGGCATCGATGGCCTCCCAGACGTCGATACCGAGGTCGTTGGCAAACATGGCGAGCTCGTTCACCAGGGCGATGTTGACGTGCCGGAATGTGTTCTCCAGCAGCTTGGTGAGTTCGGCGACCTTGGGCGATGACACCGGCACGGTTTGTTCGATGAGGGTGTCGTAGAAGGCTTTGACCACCCGCAATGACTCGGCGTCGACGCCCGAGACGACCTTGGGAGTATTGGTGAAACCGAATCGGGGATTGCCGGGATCGATGCGCTCGGGGGAGTAGCCGAGGTAGAAGTCGCTGCCGGCGCGCAGCTTCGAACCGGCCTCGAGGATCGGCGCCAACAGCTCCTCGGTGGTGCCCGGATAGGTGGTGGACTCCAGCACCACCGTGCAACCGGGTCTGACGTGTTCGGCCAGCGCCCGGCCGGACTGCTCGATGAAGCTCAGGTCCGGCACGCCCTCGGCAAGCGGCGTCGGCACGGTGATGACGGCGAGGTCGAAGCCCGCGCAGTCGGCGTAGCTCGTCGTCGGCAGGAACCGGCCGGAGTCGATCAGCGCGCTGGCCTGCTGGCCGGATACATCCTCGACGTAGGACACGCCTTCGGTCAGCCGATGGATCCGCTCGTGATCCAGATCCAAGCCCACGACCTGGTAGCCGGCCCCGACAGCGGCTACCGACAGCGGCAACCCGACGTAGCCCTGTCCGATGACCACGACTTTCCTCGTCGGCGACATTCTGAGAGTGTGTCATGACCGGCCGCCGTGACCGGAGCCATGACACACTCGATCGATGACGACGAGCCGGCGGGGTTGGGTCGACGTGGACCGGTGCTGCCGCGTCCGATCGAGCGGCTGATCCCATTACGGCGACGCTGCGTCCTCCAGCGATCCGCTTGGTGGCGCTCACCGGCATCCTGGCCGGTGCCCAAAGCCTGTTCGCGGTGCTCTCCGCGCGCTGGTTGGGGCCGGCCGACCGCGGCATCTTCGCCATCGGGATCTCGATCGCCAGCTTCTCCCTGCTGCTCGGTTCGCTCGGGGTGTTCACCGGTGGCCGGGTGCTGCTGTCCGATCCGCGGTCCGGTTTCACCTGGCAGCGCTACTGGCGGGTGATCGCGGTGCTCAGCGGTGGCCAGGCGGTGCTCGCGCTGGTGATAGACATCCCCCTCTGGCACGGCCTGACCGGTGCTCGCGAGCTGGCCCTGCTGGCCAGCTTCGCCGGGTACTGCGTGTCCATGACGGCAGCGTCGCTGGCCCGCGAAGGCGTGCACGGCATCGGTCGGCACCTGCGGGCCTCAATCAGTGACCTGCTGGCGGCGCTGACCCAGCTAGGTCTCGGACTGCTGCTCAATGCCACCGGACGGGTCAGCGTGCCGGCCCTGCTCGTCTGCGGTATCGCCGGTTTCGTAGTGCAGTTGCTGATCTGCCGAGCCAGCGGCAGCGCCGAGCCTCGCGCCACCAGCCCTGCCCGCGACGAAGCCGGCGCTGTTCGACAGACGCTGAAGGTGGTCGCATTCAGCCTCCCGGGCCTGTTCCTGGCGGCCGGCCAGCTGTTCGTCCAGAAGGGTGATCGCCTGATCCTGGGCATCTTCACCCGACCGAGTGACGTCGGTATCTACGGTGCCGGTGCCACGATCGCGGACGCGGCCTGGATCATCCCGACGTCGGTGTCGGTTATCGTGCTGCGGCAGGTGGCGGCCAGCCGGTCGCTGCAGCCGCTGCGTCACTGGCGGCCCATCATCCTGCTCACCACCGCGGTGGCCGCGCTGGTGCTCGGGGTGGTGGCTTCGGCACTGATCCAGCTGCTGCTCGGTGATCGCTACGCCGGCGCAACGGCCATTGTGTGGGTGCTCTGCGGTGGGTCCGTCCTGTTCGCCAGCCAGCAGGTCGACCTCGCCGCTTGCAGCGGCGGTGGGCGCCTGGACGCCGGAGCCAAAGTGACCGCCTGGGGTGCGCTGGTTCTGCTGGTGCTCTCACTCGCGCTGATGCCGCACTTCAGGGGCATGGGCGCGGCGTGGGCCAGCGTCGGCGCCTACGGATGGATGGCGTTGCTGGCCCGGCGGGCAGTGGTTCGGCTGGGACGGGAGCTGGCGGGCGAGCAGCCGGCGCCGACGCGTCCGGGCGCCAGCAGCTGAGCGAGTGCTCGGGCGGCCTGCGCCCGCAACGCGTTCACCGTGGGTAGTGTTCAGCGCTGTGACTCGCGCGTCCGGCAACCGCAACCGGGTCACCGCCCTGCCGATGCTGGGCTTCGTCTACATCCTGTTCCGCCCTGTCTCCAACGGCAAGATCCTGCTGCCCATCCTGCTCGGGCTTGCCCTCTGCGGGCTGGTCACCGGCGTGCTGAGCAAGCACCGGCTGGCTCGACCGCTGATGCTCTTCCTGTTGATCCAGCTGCTGTTCGCGACGGTGTTCGCGCTGGTCGGCGTTGGCAACCCCGGAGTGGGCGATCAGCTCGTCGCCTTCCTGGGGTTCCCGGTGGTCTTCTGGATGATGATCTACGGCATCAGCGAGCGAATGCTGGCTCGGGTGATCTGGGCGGTCGCCATCGGCTGCACCATCGTCGGGCTGACCCTCGTCGTCTACGTCGGCTACCGGCAGGGCGTGCTGCCGCAACTGGTCCCCGCCCGGTTGCTGGAAGCTCAGACCGACGCCTTCTTCACCGCCACGAGGACCGGCCGCTCCGGTGGTGCGGTCCGCTTCTACGGGCTGGCCACGCTGGCCGCCGGCACGCCCATCTGGGTGGCCTCGCTGCTCGTCCCGCACGACCGCTTGCTGCCGCCGCTGCGAATGCGGCTGCTGGCGGCAGTGAGCTGCGCGGTGGCGGCTCTGGTGGCCGGCCGGCAAGCGATCGTGGTGACCAGCATCCTCGCTCCGGCGTTTTTCTGGCTGGTCTCGACCCTCATCGGGCGGGCCCGGGCGGATGCCGAGAAACTGTCGCGGGAACTGCTGCTGCGGGCCCGGCGTCGCCGGATCGGGCTGGTGGTGGCGATGGCTGCGGGCGTGCTGATCGTCGGCAAGTTCTCGTTCCGGACCACGCCGATCTCCGGCTCGACGGTCACCGCCGCGTTCCGGACGCTGGGCGCGGCGTACCTGGGTACCGGGGCGGCCACCGATCAGGACACCCTCATCCGGCAGGAGGAATCGCGTGCGCTGCTGGCCGGCTTCGGCAGCAGCCCGATCTTCGGCCACGGTCTGGGCGCTGCCCTGGCCGACTACCGGCGCGATGACCTGCGACCGTGGAACTTCGAGCTGCAGTACCACATGCTGCTGTTCGACAGCGGCCTGATCGGCGTCCTCTTCGCCGTCGCCGCGGTGGGGGTGCTGATCTACGCTGCCCGGCGGGCGATGCGCCGCCGTCCCGATCTGGCCGGGTGCCTGGCCGTGACGAGCGTCGGTTGCCTGTCCATGCTGGCCGCTGCCGCGTCCAACCCCTACCTGCAGGCGCCCGGATACCACTGGGCGCTCTACTTGCCGCTGGCGGTCATCAACGTCGCTCTGACCTCGACCGTCCCGTCGCCTGCTCCGGCGGCTGACGCCGAGCTGGGTGCGACGCCCCCACCCCGCCCTCGGTCCGAATCGGATCAGTCGCGGCGGATGGTGGAATCGAGCTCGTAGCAGGGCATCAACCAACACAGGTGTTCCTCGTAGAACTCCTGGGTCCACCGAGACCGGTTGACCCAGGCCGAGGCCACCTTCTTCAACGCATGCCTGGCGTAGAACGGTCGGCTGGACTTGAAAACGTACCGGGTCCTGATCAGGGCGAACGGCAGCGGCTCGATGTAATGCGGCACCTGGCGTCGGAACGGTGTCGAGCGGACCCAGTAGCCGAACGTGTAGAGGCCGAAGAACGCACGGTGCGTCGGGTCGGAATAGAAAGCCGGGTTGGAGAAGTGCGGGATCACGGCCCGGAACTCACCGGCCGGCTGAAGTACCCGGGCTGCTTCGCGCAGGAGCTGCAGCGGATCGTCGAGGTGTTCCAGGAAGTGTTCGCTGTAGATGCTGGTCACGCAGGCATCCGGCAGGCTGCGCAGCACGTCGAGCACGTCGGCCACGATGTCGACGCCGGCGAGGTCGAGCAGGTCGATGCCCACCGCGGTGGGATTGCGCTTGGCCAGGCCGCAGCCGAGTTCCAGGTGCAGCGGCCGGCGGTCGAGCAGGGGGTTCATGCTGACGAAGCCTAATGGCGCAGCCCGGCCGGAGCTGCCATATCGCCGGCCCATCAGCCGTTGTCCGATGGGAGGGTCGCGGGCCGGTCGCCCCCGTGACCGGCGAGGAGGTGACAAATCCGGTCCGCCAGTAGCTGTGCCCAGACCGAGCTGTCGAACTTCTCCCTGGCTTGGGTGTGACCCGCCGCCCCCATCCGCCGCCGCGTTCCCGGCTCGCGGAGCGCGCTCAGCGCCGCCAACCACTGGTCCTTCGACTCGGCGAACAAGCCCTGCACGCCGTCAGCCATCACGTCGCGATTGCTCTGAGTGGGAGTGGCGATCACCGGAATCGCGTTGGCCATGAACAAGATCGACTTCAAAGCCGACTTACCCGAAGTGGTCGGATGATCGACGTCCAGCGGGTACAACCCCACGCTGGCCCGTCTCAGGGCCGCGACTTCGGCCTCCGCGCTCCACGGCTGCTGGGTGACCTGGACACCATCCGGCGCCTGGATGCCCGCGCCGACCACCAATACCCGCCAGCCGTCGAGCGAGTCCGCCAGTTCGTGCAGCAGCGCCTCGATGAACGGGCCGGTGGACGGCGTCCCGATCCAGGCGAGCAGGTCGTCCTCCCGGTCGTGGTCGGATACCGACTCGGGGACGTCAACCGTGGTGGGGACCAAGACCACCTCGCGCGCGCCGGCCTGCGCCGCCCACCTGGCCACGTGCCGATTGCCGGCCCACACCTCGGCGGATTCGCGTGCCAGCCACCGGTACTTGGCTTCGCTGCCCCGGATCAGCGACCTCGCCCTGCCGCCGGGGGAGGCCCACAACGAATCATCGACGTCCCACACGATCGGGATGTCCCGGCGCCGGGCCAGCCGCTCCAGGGCGAGATCGTTCACCGGCAGCGCTTCCCGGTGCAGCAGCAGCAGGTTCGCGTGGGTCAGCTTCCCGATCATGCCGGGTACCCGGCCAGCACCTCGCCGGGCGGCTCCGTACCGAGGGCGGCCGCCCTTCAGCCAGTCGGCCAGGTCGTCGTCCTGCAGGAAGGTGGCCAGCGTGGTGCTGATGTTGCGCCCGTCGAGTGCGCGCATCACCGGGGCAAGCCGCAACCGGGTGCCCGCCGCACCCACCGGATGCACGCTCGCCGCTACCACCCTGGTCATCCACTCATTCTGACCCACCGAATCAATAGCCGACAGTAAGTACCTATTCACAGCGTGTACTACATCGATGTCTGCTTCGATGCGGGGCTGAGCGGCAAAAGGTGCTGACCTCAGGGCGTTCGTCCGGTCCACCAGCTACCCTTCGACCAGCGATCGGACGAGAGGCAAGACCTTGGACCTGGGTGAATTCGTACGTGCGTTGCGCAAGGGTTGGCCAGTGGTATTGGCATTCGTGGTCGTCGGCGCCGGCCTGGGCATCGCGCTCAGCGTGCTGTCCACGAAGGTCTACCGGGCCGACGTGCAGGTGTTCGTGGCAACCTCCACCAGCGCCAGCGCGGACCAGTTGCAAGCGGGAAACAGCTTCACCCAGGACCGGGTGCAGTCCTACACCAGCATCGCCACCAGCCCGTCGGTCACCGAACCTGTCATCAAGTCACTCGGGCTCCGTCTCAGCCAGCCGCAGCTCGCGCACAAGATCAGCGCGGATGCCCCGCAGACAAAAGTACTGATCAACCTGCATGTCACGGATGGCAACGCAAATCAGGCAGCCACCCTGGCCAACGCGGTCGCCGCCCGGTTCATCTCCGCGGTCGAGCGCACCGAGCAGACCGACGCCCATGGCAAACCGGTCGTAAAGCTCACCGTGATCCATCCCGCGACCGTGCCACTGAACCCGATCAAGCCGACTCGCGCCCTCGACATCGGCCTCGGCCTGCTGCTCGGGCTGGTGGTGGGACTGAGCGTAGTGGTCCTGCGCGATGTGCTGGACAACACGGTCAAGGGCCCGGAGGACTTCGAGCAACTCGGGGTGCCGGTGCTCGGCTACGTGCCGTTCGACAAGCGCACCGCGAAGTCGCCGATCGCGTTCCGGTCCGACCCGCACGGCCCGCGCGCGGAGGCCTATCGCCAGCTGCGGATGAATCTGCAGTTCATCAACGTCGATGACGTGCCGCACATCATCGCGGTGACCAGCGCGGTTCCCGGCGAGGGGAAGAGCACCACGGCACTGAACCTAGCCGCCGCGCTCGCCGAGGGCGGCTTCCGCGTATGCCTCATCGAGGCCGATCTGCGCCGACCCACCCTCGCCAAGACGCTGGGGCTCATCGCAGACGTCGGGTTCACCACCGCCCTGATCGGCCGAGCCCCAATCGAATCGCTGCTGCAGAGTGCCGGCAACAACCTGGCCGTGCTCACCTCCGGTCCGGTGCCGCCCAACCCCAGCGAGCTCCTCATCTCCGAGCAGGCCCGGATGATCATCGGCCGGATCGCCGACAGCGTTGACTACACCATCATCGACACCGCCCCGCTGCTGCCGGTCGCCGACGGAGCCGAGGTGGCCGCGCTGGCCGATGCAACGCTGGTCGTGCACCATGCCGGCAAGTCGACCAGGGAACAGGCCAGTCGTGCGGTAGAGGCGTTGGCCAAAGTGGGTGAACGGCCGGTCGGCGTGGTGCTGAACATGATCACACGCAGCCGCGGCAGCTATGACGACCAGTACGGCTCCTACTACAGCTCCTACCGTCCGCGGGAGGAAGCCGGTGCAGCCAAACGGCCGCCGGCCAAGCCGCCCGCTTCGGCGGCGCAGGCGAGTGCCGAGCAGACGGACATCGACGCGTTTCTCTCGGCTCCAGCCGAAGCGTTCGCCGAGTCCGGCCCGGGCCCGCAGCGCCCGGCCCCCGCCAGGGAATCAGCACTCTTCGGCGGCCGCCGTCGCGGGCACCGTCGCTGAGGGTCAGAGCATCGTCAGCGCCAGCACGGCCGCGACGCACAGCAGCGCGGCCCCGAGCGAGATCATGGTGAGCGCCATGGTGCCGTTCGGCGTACCCCGGCTCCATCGGCGCAGCCGGCGATAGGGCCGGCCCAGGCGGGAACGTCGAGGACTGCTCACCTCGGCCATCCTGCCACGTAGCGGTCCAGCAGGTCCTGGGTGGCGGGGCAGCCGGCCAACCGTGCCCGGCGTCAGCTAGGCAGGCCGAGCGCCCGGACCACGCCGTCAACCGCAACCGAGATCTGTTGGCCCACCGTCCTGACCAGCGAGATCGGAGCCGAGAACGGGTCTGCAATGGCGTCCTCCCGGGCTGCTACCGGCTCGGCCTGACCCCTTCGACTGCTGACCTCACGCACCCGGTCACGCAGGAGGTCATCAGACACCGGCCCCCTCAGCGGTGGCAAGTCCGCTCCCAACCGGCCGAACTCGCGAAGGGTGAACGTCCGCATGAACGACAGCGGCTCGGTCTGCATGATCGCAGACCGGTGACTTAGGTCGGCGGTGAGCAGCAGGTCGGCGTGCTGGATCAGGGCAGGTTCCAGCCGGCGCGCCACGTGGCCGATGGGCTCGCCACCCAGCTCGCGTAGCACGGTGGCCGAAGTCGCATCCATCGGGTGGCCGACCAGGCCGGCTACTCCGGCGCTCGCGGTGCTGATTTCGAAATCGGCGACCCGCAGTCGGAACAACCGCTCAGCCATCGGTGAACGGCAGATGTTGCCGGTGCACACGAACAACACCGAGAACGTCACGCTGCTGACTATGCCAGGCCCGCGACTTCGTCAGGAAGGGCAATTACACGACCGACCGGTCCTGACCTCACCGCGAAGCCGTGTGCGAGCCCCACCCTGGCTCGGCGGGATGGGGTCGTGTCCGTCTGAGTCAGCTTCGTTCGCGATGCAGCTCGTGGGGAAGCTGTCGCAGTGACGTGATTCGGTGTGGTTCCTCCAGGGGACCGGCACTCTGTCTGTCGAGGTAAATCGCGTGGAGGCCGGCTGCGCGTGGTGCCGTGACGTCGAGGTCGTAGAGGTCACCGACATGGGCCGTTGACGCCGGGGTCACGCCCAGTTCTGCGCAGACCGTGAGGTAGGTGCGCGGGTCGGGCTTAGCAGCGCCGAGCTCTTCGGCGGTGAAGAGGGCTCCGAGAAGTCCATCGAGGCCGACGGCGCTGAGTTTGGCTGTCTGTTGTTCGGTGGTGCCGTTGGTGAGCACAGCGATCTGAAGGCCACTTCGGCGGAGCTCGGTGATCACAAGGTCGACATCGTCGAGCTTGGTCCAGGCCGCTTCGTAGCAGGCAAGGTAGCTGGCGAAAATGTCGTCGAGCGTGTCGTCACCGCCGGGTGTCATGCCCAGGAGCGGGAGAAAGTCGCGCAGCCTGCGGCGACGTTGTTCGGCGAAGCTGATCTGCCGCGCCCGCCACGCGGGGAAGTGGCGTTCCTCAGCGGCGAACCAGGCTGGGAGAAGAACGTCGGTGGGTGTTGCGTTCAGCGTGGGCAGCCAATCGCGAAGTGCGGTGGTCACGGAGCTGACGTGGTCCAGGAGTGTGCCGTCGAGGTCGAAGATTACGGCGCGGATCGGCGGCATCACGGTCGAAGGTTATGGGTTGGTCGTGGCTGCCTTGAACCGGCCGTGGCGAGGTGGATCTGACGGACCCATTTCGGTGGCTACGTATCGCTGCATGGTTAGGCAGCGCCGCGCATGGTGTCAGGCACGATCGTGCCTGACACCAACTTGGTCGCCGCTGTCGCTTTCGCTGTGCTTGCGATCACCGCGCTGGCCCACGTACTAATGATCTGGCTTCTGCTGGCCATGGGAGTCGTGTCTGGCGCGGCCGGTTCACTGGTAGGGCCAGCGAACGCGGCTGCGACCCGGGTCGTCGTATCGAAGGAACAGTCGTCCGAGGCGTTGGCACAGAGCCAGGCGCGCGGCGCGGCGGCACGGATCGCCGGGCCACCGGCTGGTGGGGCCCTGTACTCGGTCGCGCGGGGACTGCACTTCATTGTCGATGCGTTGTCTGACCTGTTCGCCGCCGTGTTAATCACCCGCGTGCGCCACCCACTCCCTGCGCCCGAGCAGAACGCGGCCGGAAGGCCAACGATGCTGCGCAGCCTTCTAGACGGGTTGCGTTTCATGGCCGGCGCGCCCGTCTTGCGAGTGATGATGACGTGGGCCGCGGCCGCGAATTTTTCCACCGCGTACCTGTCGGTAGTGATCACCCTGCGACTCGTCCGGGCGGGCGTGACCCCCGCCGCTATCGGCGCCGTCGACGCCGTCGCTGGGCTCACCGGCGCGCTCATCGCCCCGGCCATGGTCCACCGTGCGCGCACCGGCTTGTTCACCGTGGCCACCCGGGTTGATCTGCTCGGCGGCTCTGTTCTTCACCACGTTCAGTGCCGGAAGACCACGCCGCTCCACGGGTGAGAGCCGAGTTCGTCGACGCGTTGGACGAGATCTTCATCGAGTGGGGCGCCCACCGGATCACACCACGACACCTTCGGCTAGCGCCTCGATGAGGCCCAGGACATCCCGGTACTTGCCGGCTCGGATGCAATCGGCAGGAGCGTCGTGTCCGAGCAGCTTGTTGGGCGTGAAGATCCACAGATTCGCCCGGTCCGCCGGGATGACCTCTGTGACGGCGTCGGCTACGTACGCGAGTTCGATCAGGCGTTGTTTGTTCAGGCGCTGCGGGACCACTTCTCCGCGCATCCAGCGGGCAACGGACCGGCCCGAGGCATCCACGATCGAGCCGATCTCGTCCTGCGTGAGGCCGACGTGTGAGATGAGGTCAGTGACTTGGTGAGCAAGTGCATTGGTGGGCGGCATGGCGTGTCACCTATTCTGACGTAATTCTGTCACCTACTATGGCACACGGAGCGGCCGCCCGGTCGCGAGGCAGGGAGTCCCTTCGTGAGTGTCGTGTTCGCCCGAGAGGCCGACTTCCCGCCGGGGGCGTCGGCGAGGGCCTGGCGATCGCCGAAGCGGGGCTCCCGGGTCTGACCGCCAGGCGGAGAAGATTGTGGGGCACCGGTCAGCCCGGTCGGGGCGTCTGGGTTGCCTCCGATGCGGGTTGCTCCTGGCGGAGACCGGTGACGAGGAGGGTGACGATCCGTCGGACGTCGTAGTCCGGGTCCTGCGGGGTCCACGCGACCAGGTCCCCGACCGCGCGTACGAGCTCGTACGCGCCGATGTCCGCGACCACCTCTCCGGACGTGCGCGCCGCCGCCAGCAGGTCGGCCAGGACCGGGACGAGCCGCTCCAGGAACATCTCGTGCAGGACGGTGAACCCGGCTGCGTCGCCCTGCCACACCCTTGCCAGCCCGTGCTTGGTGCCGAGGAAGTCCACGAAGAGGTGTAGCCACTCCAGCACGGACGCGAACGGTGACGACGCCGACGCCATCAGGGCGGGGCCCGCCTCCGCGCACGCGTCGACCTGGTGCCGGTACACCGCCACGACGAGGTCCGCCCGGGTGGGGAAGTGCCGGTAGAGCGTCCCCATCCCGACGCCCGCGGCCGCGGACACCTCCCGCACGGTCGCGTCGACACCGGAGGCGGCGAACACCTTCGCCGCCGCGTCGAGCAGGGCGCGCTCGTTGCGCTCGACGTCGGGGCGCCGCCTCGGGATCTCCGGCGTCGGTCGGGCCGCGGGCATGGGGTCGATCCTCGCACAGAGCAGGACGGGCAGAGCACGGCTCGGCGTCGCTTGCAATACGGAGCGCTGCTCCATACAGTGGGACGGAGCGTTGCTCCGTTTCTCAAGCAACCGCCGCCGCCCCACCGGCTCACCTGCCCCGGAAGGACATCCAATGCCTGCTTCCGACGCGGTCACTCCCCGCGCCAACACAACGCCCGTCAACCAGATCCTGTCCGTCAAGCCCGTCGTCCTCTCCGCGCCCGGCCGTGGCGACGATCTGCAGGTGCGGGTGACCGCCCCGGCGGACGGCACCGACCTGCCGGTGATCGTGTTCGCGCACGGGTTCGGTCTCGCGATGGACTCCTACGACCCGCTCGTGGACTTCTGGGCCGCCAATGGGTTCGTCGTCGTCCAGCCGACGTTCCTCGACTCGCTCACCCTGGGCTTGACCCCCGCGGACCCGCGCTACCCGAACATCTGGCGCACCCGCGTCGAGGACATCGAGCGGGTTCTCGACGACCTCGGCACGGTCGTCGCCGCGGTTCCCGGCCTCGCCGACCGGGTCGACCGGAACCGCCTCGCCGTCGCCGGCCACTCCTGGGGCGGCCAGTCGGTCGGCATGCTCCTCGGCGCCCGCGTCGTCGGCGCGGACGGCCAGCCCGGCACGGACGCGACCGACGCGCGGGTCAAGGCCGGCGTGCTGCTGGCGACGACCGGTGTCGGCGGCCAGAACCTCACCCCGTTCGCGCAGGAGCACTTCTCCTTCATGAGCCCGGACTTCGCCCGGATGAACACCCCGGCCCTCGTCGTCGCCGGCGACCACGACCAGTCGCCGCTGTCCACGCGCGGCCCAGACTGGTTCACCGACATGTACACGCTCAGCCCCGGCGCTCAGAGCCTCGTGACCCTGTTCGGCGGGGAACACTCCCTCGGCGGCGTGCACGCCTACCAGGCCACCGACACCACCGACGAGAGCCCGGAGCGCGTCGACCTGGTCCGTCGCACCTCGGCGGCGTTCCTGAAGAAGGCGCTCAACATCGACGGCGCCGCCTGGGACGAGGTGACCGCCGGCGCGGCGACGGAGCCGGCGGGCCGCATCGACTCGAAGTAGCCCCCGCACCGCCCGGGACCGGGCCCCGCACACCGCGGGCCCGGGCGCTCCCGGAACAGACGGCCACGACCTCACCCCCACCGGAAGGACACCCGCTATGAGAGACCAGCAACGCCCGCTCGGCTCCGGATTCACCGCCGCGTCGACTGCCGACGACGTCCTCGCCGGCGTGGACCTCGCCGGCGTCAACGCGATCGTCACCGGCGGGCACTCCGGCATCGGCCTCGCCGCAACCCGCGCCCTGGCGCGGGCCGGCGCCTCCGTCACGGTGCCCGCCCGCAACCCCGACCGCGCCGCGCAGAACCTCTCCGGGATCAACCGGGTCGAGGTGCACCGCATGGACCTGCTCGACCCGGACACGATCGACGCGTTCGCCGACGCTTGGAACACCACCAGCCGCCCGCTCCACATCCTCGTCAACAACGCCGCCGTCCCCACACCCGACAGCGTCGTCCGCGACAGCCGCGGCTTCGAGGTGCAGTTCGCCACCAGCCACCTCGGGCACTTCCAGCTGACGCTCGCCCTGCACGACGCGCTCCGCGCCGCCCACGGCGCACGGGTGGTCAACGTCTCCTCGGGAGCGCACCGCTTCGCCGGCATCCGGTGGGACGACCCCAACTTCACCAAGACCTACGACCCCGGCCTGTCCTACGCGCAGGCGAAGACCGCGAACGTGCTCTTCGCCGTCGCCTTGGACCGACGCTGGTCCTCCGACGGCATCCGCGGATACGCCGTACACCCCGGCGTCGTCCTCGGCACCCAGCTCAACGCCGGCGGCGACCCCGCCGCGTACCGGGCCATGGGCCTGCTCGACCAGGACGGCCGCCCGGTCATCGATCCCGCGGCAGGGAAGAAGACCGCCGAGCAGGGCGCCGCGACGCTCGTGTTCGCCGCCACCAGCCCACAACTCGACGGGATCGGCGGGGTATACCTCAAGGACAGCGACATCGCACCCGTCGACGACCGGATGCTGCCTCTGACGGCCGACCTGATCCCGGCGGACGCCGCCTCCCACGCGCTCGACCCCGAGGCCGCGGACCGGCTGTGGGACATGAGCCGACGGATGCTCCTGTCATCCTGAACGACGACGCCCACCGGGGCGGCGGCCAGCGTGCTACTCCCCTTTCTGCGGCTGCCGGTCCGCTGTCGCGCCAAGGTGCGGTCGGGCTCGCTCGAGACGAAGGTCGGCGGGGAGTCGGGTCGGCGTCCCGGCCTTCACCACCGCCTTCGCCCGCTGGACCCGTCGGACAACGACCGGCCGTTCGCCCGGATCGCGCGTGCCACCCTGTACGACCTGCAGCCCCGCGCCTGCGGCTGGGCCAAACAGCTGCGGGTCTGACTGCGCGTTGGTCGGCAGCAAGCTCGGCATCGTTGCACGACGAGCTCGACCGATGGCGGGAGCTCTCCCTCAGCACCGAACTGCCCGGCCGATGCCTCTTGACCCTCACGGTCGGGGGACGACCCCGCTGCGGAGGGCGTCGAACAGCCGCTCGAAGCGCGCGCGGTGGTCGTCCATCACGGCGCTCGGAGCCTCCTCGGCGATGAGGCGACGCGCGGTCTCCACCATCACGGTGCCGTAACCGGCGATGAAGAAGGCGGCGAGCAACGTCGCATCGCCCTCGAAGGTCGGGTCGCGTTCGAGCTCCTCGGCGAGGGTCCGCTGAAGATCGGCGGCGATCTCTCTGGCGCGCGCGACCAGCGCGGGCGAGGCCGCGACGGTCCGGAAGAAGGGGATGGATCGGTCGTTGACGCCGGAGAGCGGGTGACGGGCGCCGACGAGACGGAGGGTCATATCCCGCAGGGACGCCAGCACGTCGACGCCCGGAGCGCGGTCGCGCACCGCCGAGCGCAGGAGCTCGACGGCGTCGACCGAGCGATCCAGGAAGAGGTCCTCCTTGCGCGGGAAGTGCTTGAAGACCGTCACGCTCGAGACCCCCGCCTCCTGCGCGACGTCGGCGACCGTGACCGTGTCGAACCCGCGCTCGAGGAACAACCGAGCCGCGACCTCCGCGATCATCGCTCGCGTCTGCGGGCCGCCTCGCGCTCCGGTCCTGGGCATCCATTTCCCGCTCTCTTGTGTGACTAAGCTTAGTGTACTAACATACTCGCATGTTCTCCGAAAAGACCGCCGTCAACTCTCCACGTTCTCCTCAATCGTTGCGGGAAGCATGGGTCGCCTTGACGGGACTGTCCGCAGTGTTTCTCTTCGAGATGCTGGACAACTCGATCCTGAACGTCGCGTTGCCCACGATCGGACGTGAACTGCACGCTTCGACGACCGCGTTGCAGTGGGTGACCGGCGCATACGCGGTCGTGTTCGGCGGGTTGATGCTGGCGTTCGGCGCGATTGCCGACCGGCTGGGTCGGCGACGGATCATGCTCATCGGGCTGGTCCTGCTCGGGGTAGCGAGCCTGGCGACCGCGTTCGTCACGACTGCCGAGCAGCTGATCGCCGTCCGGTGGTGATGGGCATTGCGGCGGCGATGACGACACCAGGGTCGATGGCGCTGGCTTTCCGGCTGTTCGCCGAGGACGGCCTGCGCGTGCGTGCGATAACGCTCATCTCGACCGTGGGTCTGGTCGGGCTCGCGATCGGCCCGACAGTGGGTGGTTTCGTGCTCGCGATCATCGGCATCCGAGCAGGCATCGCTTCGGACGAGGCGGCTGAACTCCACCGCGAGCCGGTGGACGTCCTGGGAGCGGTGCTGGGCACCGCGACGATCGTGCTCGCCCTCGTCGCCCCCACCCTGTTCGTCAACCAAGGCGCGGGCGGGTGGGCGCCGTGGACGGCCACCGCTGCGACCGTCATGGGCGCGATTCTCTTCATCCGCCGGGAGCGTTCAGCGCGTTACCCGCTTCTCGACCTGAAGCTCGTTGCTCGCCCCCTGGTCTCGAGCGGGCTGGCTTATAAGGCCGCGGCCGGGCTGGCGACCGCCGGTCTCGGTTACCTGGTGACGCTGCAGCTGCAGCTCGACTGGGGGTGGACGCCCGCACACGCCGCCATCGGGATGCTGCCGCAGGTCATCGTCCTCATCGGGGCTGGCCCTTTCGTCAGTAAGTTCGTGGAACGGGTCGGTTTCGACCGGGCCGCATGGCTCAGTGCCGCAGCGGTCGTGTTCGGGCTTGCCGTCTACGCCGTGTTGGGTAGCTTCGGATACCTGTGGATCGCGATTGCGCTCGTGCTCGTGGCTGCTGGGATTCGCGTGAACGGCGTCGTCGCGGGGACCAACGTGCTCCGTGGTCTGCCCGAGAACCGGACCTCGATCGGCGCGGCGCTCGTCGACACCGCATCCGAAGTCGCTACCGGCGTCGGCATCGCCGCCTCCGGCACCATCCTCGCGGCGCTATTCACCGGCCGAATTGCCACATCGAACTGGAGCATGCACCAAACCGCGCAGTTCCGGGAGGCGGTCACGATCGCCGGCCTCGCACTCACGGCTGCGGCTGCAGCGCTCGTCGGCTGGGGGATCGTCCGCGCACGAAGCGCCGCGGACGGGCAGCTAACTATGTCCGTCGGCGACGTGGCCATGTCGACCTAAGACCCGAAACTGCCCAGGTGTAGGGGCAGGATCAGTCTGCAGTCTGGCCCTTCCAGGCTTGCCGCGTGGTTCGTCCCTGGGCAACGCGGTAGCTGGTGGTGCCGGTCTCGATGATCTGGCCGTTGATCGCCGAGTTCGCTGCAACGATCGACCTCGCGGCTGCTGATGGTCCAGGTCTGGTGCACGACGGCTGGCTGGCTGTGGAGGTGCGCGATGGCGACGCGGTAGGTGACGACGAGCGAGATCCTGGAGGGGCCACGTGAGGCTCGATGTCGAGTGCCCGGGATCGACCTCACCGCGGTGAGGGTGTGTGGGAGCCGGCGCACCGGGTGCCTGAAGTCGGCGACGGCCCGCCGGAGGTTCGGCGGGCCGTCGTGTCGTACGGTTGTTAATTATCTGTGTGGCAGAGCCTCAGTTGGGGTCCGAGCTGGGAATGTAGCCACCGGGGACCTGCGAGGGCGCGTAGATCGTGGAGTCGCCCGGGTAGGGCTTCTTCCACCCGTGCGTGCGGTACCAGGTGTAGCGATTCATCTGCTCCGGGTTCGCATAGTCCGGGACGGCGGAAGCACCGGTGAAGCGCTGCTTCTGTGCCCATGCCGTCCATTGTGCAGCGACCTCCTTCTTGGCGGCCGGAACGGCGACCCGCTTCGTCACCTGCGCGTTGAGGCTCTTCGCGGCGGTGCCGGTCAGACCCAGGGTGTCCGGGCCGCAGTCGGGTGCGGGGGTGACGCCCTCGGTGAGCGGGACCTGGTTCGGCACCGCGAGGAAGGGGGTGTAATGGGGCTTCTTGGTGAACGCGCCGTACATGGGGGTCGCCGCGGCGAGCTTCTGGTTCAGCGGCTGGGCACCGAGGATCTGCTCGATGGTGCGGACCATGTTGAGCTGCGAGTAGTAGGTGCTGTCGACCGCGCCGTGCTGCGCCCAGGGGCTGATGATCTGGATGGGCGCACGGTGGCCGTCGACGTGGTCAGCACCGTTCTGGCTGTCGTCCTCGGCCACGAAGATCGCGGAGTCCTTCCAGTACTTGCTGTGCGAGATCTCCTGGACGATCTTGCCCACGGCGAGGTCGTTGTCGGCGACCTGGGCCTCGGGGTCGGGCGTACCACCGGTGTGGTCGCTGGAGAGCCAGAACATGTTGAGGTTCGCGGGGCCGTTCTTCTCGAAGTTCTGCTTCCAGATCTGGTAACGGTAGATGTCGGGGATGTTGGTGTCGAACTTCGGGTAGTCGTGGTCGGTGATCGCGTTCAGGGACGGGATCGGGGACTCGGTGTCCTGCCGGACGGACGGGTCCGTCAGCGCGCTCGGGTTTCCGCCGTTCTCGACGCCCGTGGTCGTGCAGTAGTACTTCTGCCACGTCGCGCCGGCCGGCTTGGTCTCGAACTGGGTGAACTCCCCGAAGTTGCGCGCGGTCTTGCCTGCGGACTCGGCAGCGGTCCACAAGAAGCCCGAGCGCTGGTGGCCCAGCACGTCGTCCTCGGTGTCGTAGCTGCGGGTGTACTCACCCGCGGAGGACTCGGTGTACTCGGGGTTGTCACCCTGCATCATCCAGTTGTGCCCCTCGGCGGAGTTGGTGCCCGCGTCGTAGGTGTTGTCGTACAGGCCGAACTGCTTGGCCAGCGCATGCTGGTTGGGCGTGACCTTCTCGCCGAACTGCGCGAGCGAACGGTCGCCGTTGCCGCGGCTGTCGTCGCCGTAGACCTGGTCGTAGCTGCGGTTCTCCTTCACCAGCAGGAAGACGTGCTTGATGGTCGACGGGGCGCCGAGACGGGTCGGCACCGCAACGGCCTTCGTCCTGCCGCGCTTGGCCTCCTTGACGTCCTTCGTGCCCCAGCCGTTCTGGGCGAAGACGGTCGCGGTGTAGCGCGCGATCTGCCGGTCGCTCGGCAGCATGAAGCGCGTCAGCGTCGCGGTGGTGCTGTGCGTGCCGTGGCCGACAGCAGGTGCGGTGCCCGGGCCCTTGTTGAACGTGAGCTCGGGGCCGCGTGCGTCGATGCCGCGGGTGTTCGTGACGACGATCTGATCGCCGACCGCGGCCACGTCGGCCGGGTAGTAATCGGTCGGCAGCAGGCCCCGGTAGCTCACCGGTTCCTGTGGCGTGCCCTCGTAGCGGTACACCGCCACGGCGTTGGCCCGCCCGAGCGTCACGAGCAGGTGGCCGTCCTTGGTGAGGGCGATTCCGGTGGGCTCGTAACCGACCTTGGACGACGGCCACGGCTGGGTGGCGATCGTCTGCACGACCTTGTCGTTCTTCGTGTTGATCACCGAGACGGTGTCGCTGTTGGTGTTGGCGACGAACAACGCGTTCCCGCTGTTGTACAGCGCGGTCGGATGCAGACCGACGTCGATCGACTTGACCGGGGTGGACGGGGCCGAGGTGTCGATGACGCTGACGGTGCCGGTGGTCGAGGTGCCCAGGTACGGGTTGGCGGGCACCTGCGTGCCGTAGGAGTTGATCGTGGTGTCACCCGGCTTCGCCTGCCGGCCACCCTCGTTGCTGACGTAGAGCTTGTCGCCCACGAGGTCGAGCGCGCGCGGGGCGATGCCGACGTTCCAGGTCTGCTCGACGGCGCCGGTCGACGGGTCCAGTGCCTTGACGGTGTTCTGCCCGTTGACCGCGACGTAGAGCGTCGAACCGTCGGCGGAGTAGACGGACTTGCCCGGCAGCGCGGACGCGCCGTTGACCTTGGGCAGCGGGACGGACGTCGGCGTGCCCAGGGTGCCGTCGCTGTTGACCGGGAAGCGAGTCAGCCCGTTCGCCTGCGACATCCAGAGGAACTTGCCGTCCGGCGAGTACGTCGGGCCCTCCTGGCCGACGGTGCCGTCGGAGAGCTTCTGGCTGACCCCGGTGGCCGACCCGACCGTCCAGATCAGCTTGTAGGACGACAGGTCGAAGATCTGCAGGACGACGGACTTGTCGGTGCTCGTCGCGGCGAGGTATCGCCCGTCCGCGCTGACCGTCGAGCCCATGAACTTGCCGAACTTGGTGAGCACGCGCTCACCGAGTGGCTGGATGATCTGGTTGTCGGAGACCTGGATGCCGTTCGCGTACTGCGTGCCGACCTGGTTCTGGCCGAACATCTGCGTGGATGCGTACGCCATCCCAGCGCCGGCGACGAGGACGGCTGAGGTGCCGGCGACGACGATGCGCAGGCGGCGGCCGGTCAGCCCCGGGAGCCCGGAGCGGGCCCCTGAGACGGGTCGGCGTTGTCGCGTTACTTGCATTACTTATCCCTTCGCGGTGGGGGTGAGCAGGTCGACGGAGCCGTCGAACTGCCAGAGCGGGTTGGGTGCATCACCCTCCGAGGTGTGGACCTGGAAGAAGCCGTTGACTTCCTGTGGTCCGTCACCGTCGGCGACGTACCGCCCATCTGCGGTGACGTCGAGCTGATAGATGGCCGAGCCGGTGGCCGTGGCGCCGGGGATGTGCCAGGACACGACACACCGCCAGTCGTTGCCGGGTCCGGAGTCCTCGACCAGGGAACCGCCCTTGTCGCACGACGCGCTGGTCCGCAACTGCTGCTCCGTCACGTCCGGACGGTGCAGCTCCCGGGACTGCAGGCGGTACAGGTGGGCGTAGGCAGTGGCCAGCGAGTGCTGCAGCTTCGGCCGGTCGATACCGGAACCGGAGGCCGGGACCGCGACGGCCGCCACCCCGATCGTGACCGCGAGCAGCGCACCCAGCGGCAGCACGGCGTCGAGCACCACGCGTCGGCCGGATCCGTCATAGGCCAGGTCGGTGAAGTCGCGGCGCATGAACAGCAGGTAGGCGAGCACTGTCGCGGCCGCCGCCCAGACGAGGCTGATCCCGATGCCCATCAGGATCGGGCCGCTCTGCGCCGGGTCGGTGAACAGCCCGCGCCAGGCCAGGAAGGCGTAGCTGGGCAACGCGACGCGCACCACGACGGGCAGCGGCAGCAACTGCGCCAGCTGCAGCAGGATCGCCAGCAGCGCGGGCATCAGCAGGCCCATCGGGGAGCGGCCGAGCGCGACCGAGCCGAGCAGCCCGACCGCCGAGAACGCGAGCGTCGGCGCGAGCGTCGACGCCCAGGCGAGCAACACCGCGGCGGCCGCGTGCCCTGTCGTCAGGAGATGGCCGTCGAGGCCGACGAGTGGCTGGTTGCCGACGGCCACCAACCCGCCGACGATGCCGGAGCCGGTCAACCCCGCGGCGAGCAGCAGGATGACGCTTCCGCTGGCGAGCGCCTTCGCCGCGAAGATCCGCCGCGGCGAGCGCACGGCGACGAGCAGGTGCCGCCACGTGCCGAGCCGGTCCTCGGCGGCGAACACGTCGCCGGCGACCAGCGATGTCAGCAGCGGCAGCACCCAGCTGCAGCAGAACGACAGCACCACGAGAGAGCCCGCCCAGCCGCTCTGGCCCATCCAGCGACCGAACACCGTGTCGACGGGTAGCGCGCTCTGCCGGCTGACGGCGGCGACGAACAGTGCCGGGCCGACCCAGCACCCGGCGAGCAGGAGGCGGATGCGCCACTGTGCCAGCAGCTTCACCAGTTCGAAGCGGTAGCCGTTGCGGACCGGCGCCGGTCGTGCGCCCGCTCGCGGCAGTGCGACGGTTGCGGTCATCAGCGGTTGTCCCTGTCGTCGTCGTCCGGCGTGGTCTCGGTCAGAGCGAGGAATGCCGCCTCGAGCGGCGCCACGACCGGCGCCAGCTCGCGCACCGCCACTCCGGACCTGACCAGCTGCGCGACGAGGTCGTCCAAAGCCGGTACGCCGCCGCGCACGAGCAGCGCCCCGGCGTCCTGGCGCCGGCGCAGGTCGTCGTCGGGCAGCAGGCGCACGTCCGGCGTCCCTGCCGCGATGCGCCGGGCGGCGTCCGGGTCGGAGGTGCGCAGCCGGTAGTCGAGCTCGCCGGTCTCGGCGGCGAGCTTGCTGACGGGGCCGGAGAAGACGACCCGGCCGTGGGCGAGCAGGGTGACCTCGCTGCACAGCGCGGCCAGGTCGTCCATCCGGTGGCTGGACAGGATGACCGACGTGCCGTGCGCCGCCAGATCGATCAGCACGCGGTGCACGTGGCGCGCGCCGGCGGGGTCCAGACCGTTCGCCGGCTCGTCGAGCACCAGCAGCCGCGGCTTCGTCAGCAGAGCGGCGGCGAGTCCGAGACGCTGCCGCATCCCGAGTGAGAAGCCGCGGACGCGGTCGTCCGCGACATCGGTCAGGCCGACCTGCGCCAGGGCGTCATCGATGCCGCCGGGGTCGTCCCCCCGCAACGAGGCCTGGGCGGCGAGGTTCCGGCGAGCGGTGAGCGAGGGGTACAGACCCGGCCCGTCCACGAACCCGGCCACGCCGTCCGGGAGGGCGAGCGTCCTGCGGACCGGGCTGCCGAGGATCTCCAGGACGCCGCCGTCGGGAACCGCCAGGCCCAGGAACAGGCCGAGCAGCGTCGTCTTGCCGGCGCCGTTCGGCCCGACCAGACCGTGCACCTGCCCTTCGGCGATGTCGAGGTCGACGCCGTCAAGGGCGACGACCTCGCCGAAGGACTTGCTGATCCCGCGCGCACGAATCGCGGGCTTGCTGTCCATCTCGATCCCCCTCGATGTTGTTTGCGGCACAAGAAACCCTATGGAGCTTCTTTGGCCTCACGAGGGATGCCAGGCGAACCTTGGGTGAATGCCGAGCGACACTCGCGTCGGTGCTGCAGCCGCGCGGGCAGCTGATCTGGATCGGCCGGCAGGGTTGGCGTCGGTCGCCTCGTCCCGCGCGTGACTCATACCGACTGTGGCCTCTTTGCGAGTGCTCTGATGCGGACCTGTCCGCGCTGGGTGGGTGGCCGGCGCCTTCTCGGCCCGCTCCGGTGACTTGATCAGGAGACTGCCCGACCACATGGTCGTGGCCCCTCACAGAGCTGTCGTCGCGCATGCTCACCCGTTCGTCGTCGGCGTGGACACCCACGCCCGCTCCCAGGCCCTGACGGTCCTTGCCTGCCCGCACGGCGAGCAGGTCGACTCAGCCCGGCCGTCATCAAAAGCAGCGGACGGGTGAAGTCACTCCGCGTGACTCCACCCGTCCGATGAGGAAGCCGAACTACCCGAGTGGTTGTGTCGTTTCCCCGTCGGGCAGATCGGTATCACCTGCCGGTTCGTACCTCAGGCATGGCGAAGCCCTGCTTCGATCATCAGCGGCATGACCTCGTCTCCGAAGAACTTCATCTCCTCGTTGAAGTCGATCATGCCCATGATCATGCCGCCCATGCCTGCGTCGCTGAGTTCCTTCAGCCCCTGGACGACCTGCTCCGGGGTGCCGACCAGCGGGTAGCCGCCCCAGCCGGCGATAAACCGCTCGGACATCTCGCGGGCGTGGTCGAAGGACTGGCTCGCGCCGGACAGCGCGATGTTGATGACGTTGCCGGCCGCGCCCCAGTCGCCCTTGTCGACGACGTTCTGGAAGTCGCGCTTGGCCTCGGCCTCGGTCGGTCGGCATACGACCAGGCCGTAGGTCATCACGTCGATCTCGCGGTGGTACTTGTCCTTGGCCAGGCCGCGGACCTTCTTGGTGTAGGCATCGATGTTTTCCAGCGTGTCCAGGGACGCGAAGTTGACGTCGACGTTGCGGGCGGAGAACTCCACGCCGCGCGGTGAGTTCCCGGCGTTGAGCAGTGCGGGCCGGGGTGCCTGCCAGGGCTTGGGGTAGGCCTCGAGGTCGCGGCCGCTGAAGAACTCGTTGTCGACGTCGAACGAACCGGTCTCGGTCCACAGCTGGGTGGCCAGGTCGATCCACGCCTGACCAAACTCGTAACGCTGGTCGTGCTCGCGCTGCTCGCCGCCGAACATCTCCATTTCCGGCGGCACCCAGCCCATGACGAGGTTGACGCCGAAGCGGCCGTGCGAGATGCGGTCGATGGTCACGGCCTGCTTGGCGGCGACGATCGGATGAACGGTCGGCAGGTGCGACGTGGCGAAGATGCCGATGTTCTCGGTGGCCTGCGCGGTGGCTGCCGCCCAGGTGTAGGTCTCGAAGCAGTTGCCGTTGAAGTTCGTCGAGCCGCCAAAGCCTTTCCAACGGGCGACGGGGACGAGGGCCTCGAAACCGAGTTCGTCGGCCTGCCGGGCGATGGACAGGTTGTGTTCCCAGGAGATCTCGAAAGACGACTCCGCGTGGGACATGATCAGCCCGTAGGAACAGTTCTGCCCGAACAGTCCGAGCTTCATCTTCTGATCGTTGAAGATCGGGTTGGTGCGTCGACCGTCCTCGACCGGCTGGGTCTCTGCGGGCGGTCGAGGATCTGTTGGGGCAAGTCCGAGGCGCTCGTTGGCACTCTGGGTCATGGCTGTCTCCTTTGTCGGCCGGCGGGCACGTTGGTGAATCCGACGCTAGGCAGGGTGTGGCGTAGGTGACAGCCGCACAGTGCAGTCATCCGTCCGCCACGCGCAGAGATCTGCGGTTTAGGTCGTCCGATACGCCACTGGCCCGCATACCGCGAGGTATGCAGGCCAGCAGAACACCGTTCGACGGGTCAGCCGAGTTGGAATGGGTCTCTGGTGCCGCCGGTGAGCTCGACGAACACCGATTTGTTCTCGGTGTACTCGTACACCGCGTCGATGCCGTTCTCGCGCCCGATTCCGCTGGCGCCGAAGCCACCGAAAGGCATGTTCGGGGCCAGAACTCGGTAGGCGTTGATCCAGATGGTGCCGGCTCGCAGTTTGGCCGCGACCCGGTGCGCGCGGTGCACGTCCTTGGTCCACACGGCGCCCGCCAAGCCGTAGGGAGTGTCGTTGGCTAGCTTCAGCGCCTCGTCTTCGTCGCTGAAGGTGTAGGCCGCGAGGACGGGTCCGAACACCTCTTCGCGCACGATGGTGTTCTCCGGTGTCACATTGGTGACCACCGTGGGCTTGACGAACAGGCCACCCTGCTCGGCGTCCGGTTCGCCACCACAGGCGAAGGTGGCGCCTTCGGCGGCGGCGCCCTGTAGGTAGGACAACACCTTCTCGTACTGCGGCTGGTTCGCGACCGGCCCCATCTCGGTGTCGGCGTCGAGCGGATCGCCAAGCTTGATCGAGTTGGCCCGGGCAACCACCTTGTCGATGAGCGCGTCGTGGACGTCTTGGTGGACGATCAGCCGGCTGCCGGCCATGCACGTCTGACCGGTCGCGGCGAACACACCTGCGATCAGGCCGTTGGCGGCGGCGTCGAGATCCGCATCGGGGAACACGATCTGAGGGCTCTTGCCGCCGAGTTCCAGCGTGACGCGGTTGAGGTTCGCGCTTGCTGCCTGGGCGACCTTCGCTCCCGTCGCCGAGGAGCCGGTGAAGGCGATCTTGTCGACGCCGGTGTGCGAAGCCAACGCCTGTCCCGTCGAGCGGTCCCAGCCGGTGACGACGTTGAGGACACCGGCCGGCAGGCCGGCTTCGAACAGCACCTCGGCGAATGCCACGGTGGACGCCGGGGCGTGCTCGGACGGCTTGACCACGCAGGTGTTGCCGGCAGCGAGCAGCGGGGCGAGCTTGAAGGTCAGAAGCAGCAGCGGTGAGTTCCACGGCGTGATGGCGCCGACGACGCCGATCGGTTCGCGGCGGGTGTAGCAGAAGTAGTTCGGGTTCATCGGGGGGACGGAGCGGCCTTCGATCTTGTCGGCCAGACCGGCGAAGTAGTAGTAGTACTGGGGCAGGCCCTTGAGCTGGCCGAGCATCTCGCGCATCAGCTTGCCGGAATCGTTGACCTCGAGCCGGGCCAGCCGCTCGGCGTTGGCCAGGATCGCGTCGCCGCACTGTCGCAGGATCGCCGCGCGCTGGAAGCCGGTCAGCTGGCCCCACTCGCCCTCGAACGCGGTGCGTGCTGATGCCACCGCCTCGTCGACGTCCTCAGGGCTGCCGTCGGCGAGAACGGCCCACGGCTTTCCCGCGTACGGGTTGGTGGAGTCGAAGGTCTTCCCGGATCGGGCGTCGACGGACTTGCCGCCGATGAACAGCTTGAACTCTTCCAGGCCGGATTCTGACGCCGACGTCATCGGCTGCTCCTCTGTCGGGTGAGGTGTCTTGGCTTCGGAACTTGGTACGTCTGACGCTAGGCCGCGCCGTCGGTCCGGACTATCCGCCGGGCGCTCGCGAGACTCACGACAGCGCACCCGGGGAGGTCAGCGGCGCAGCGTGACGCTGGGTAGCTCGCCGAAGCGTTCGCGGTACTGCTGAGCGAAGCGGCTCTGATGGAAGAAGCCCCAGCGGGTCGCGACATCCGTGACCTGTACGTCAGTTGCGTTGCTGCGCAGCAGCTCAGCTCGGACGTGGTCGAGACGCAGGCGACGAAGGTAGGCCATCGGTGACTCGTTGAACGTGTGCTGGAACGACGCATGCAGCGTCCGCACGCTCATGCAGCCGACCTTGGCCAGCTCCTGCGGCGTGAGCGCCTCGTCGGCGTTGGCTTCCATGTATTCGACAACCGGCGCCAGGCGACCGAACCGGACAACCTCGGCCGGCTGAGCCAGGACGTCGCTGAACTGGTGCCTCCCGGCGTGCAGCACCTGCGTCATCACGAACGCCTCGAGTTGTTCGCGAGCAAGCGGCTGCTCGGCCAACCCGCCGGGACGGTCCAGTTCGGAGGCGAGGAACTTCACCGAGTTGACGAGGCTCGTGCCCACAGAACTCGTGAGATCGAGGCCGAAGCCGAAGTCGATGACTTCGGCGACAGGCTGACCGATGAGGTCGGCGAGATGGTTCTCCAGGCTGACGCGCGGGATCTTGAGGATGAGCTGTTCGGCGTCGGGCGTCCACCGCACCGTGTTGCGCTGGTGGGGGTTCAGCACGATGCCGCGCGCGTGCGACGAGGTTTGTTCGCGTTCGCCGTCCGAACGGTCGGCGTCGGTCGACCCGGCAACGGTGAGGTTGACGTGGTACGTCTCCTCCGTCGCGGGCATCACCAGCTTCGTATTGGCGTGATAAGTCAGGAATCCCAGCGTGAAGCGGTGGTCGGTGACGGCGTTGAGGGTCATGTCCAGGCGATCCGAGTCGCCGGTCAGGTCGTGCGGAAGGTAGATCCGTTCGACGGCGTCTCGTGCTTCTTCCAGGCTCTGCGTTCCGACGATGGGGAATCGGGACAAGGGTCGGCGCGCCTCTGTCTCCGAGCCTGCGCTGTCAGCTGGTTCGTCGGGCACGACCCCATTGCCTCCTCGCGGTTCCAGTACGGCGGCGTTGCCTGTGGCCTGCGACACAGAAGAACGGTAGGTCGCGGGCTGTTGGTTATCCAGCCGCACAGTGCGCCTGTCTATCCGCGCAGTGCGGCAACGGTATCCGCGTTCCGCGACAAGAACGGCCGGCCGACGTTAGTCGGCAACTCGGTCGAGCAATGGGCCGATGCGGTACTCGACCGGTCTCCGATCGCGAGGGCCGCGTCGGTGCGGTCAACACCGTCCATCGCCAGGGCGGACGCCGGCACCGCCGGCATACGGAGGCCTTTGCTCGCAGCGGATGCCACCCAACGTTGAGGGGATAGTGGCCTCCACCACTCGTCCGTAGCGTCGAATGAATGACGAGAGGAACCGAGTCCGCAGCCGGCGTCCGCAGCTTCACGCCCGAGGCGATGCGCGAGGTCCTCGGGTCGTTCTGCTCCGGCGTCGTGGTCGTCACCGCGCTCGGCGACGAGCCGCTGGGCTTCACCTGCCAGTCGTTCGCCTCGCTGTCCCTGGACCCGCCGCTGATCAGCTTCAGCCCGGCACGAACCTCGACAACATGGCCGCGCATCCGCGAAGTCGGCATGTTCTGCGTGAACGTCCTCGCCGAGAACCACCCCGAAGTCAGCACCAAGTTCGCCCGATCCGGCACCGACAAGTACGCCGGCGTCGACTGGACGCCAAGCCCAAAGGGCTCACCGATCCTCGAGGGCGTGGTGGCATGGATCGACTGCACCCTCTGGGCGGAACACGAGGGCGGCGACCACACGATCGTGGTCGGCGAGGTCCACGATCTCGCCTCGGACCTCCGACTGCATCCGCTCCTGTTCTACCGGGGCAACTACCCCGAGCGCCCATTGACTCCCGGACAGCCGTCATGACCGCCGTCCTCGCCGTGGTGGCGAGCCCGAGCGCCGGCGGCCGAACCACGACGACAGTACGGGCGATGCTCGCCGCCGCAGCGGACGCGGGCGCCGAGACCGAACTGATCGAACTCGCGACAACAAGCACCGACGACGCGTTGGCGGCCATCGATGCTGCCGACGCGATCATCTTCGGCTCCCCGGTGTACCGCGCGGGCCACACCGCGCTGCTCCGATCCTTGCTGGAATCGACACAGCGCGGCAAGTATGGCGAGGCCAGCGCGCCACTGCGCGGCAAAGCGACAGCCATCGTCATGACCGGAGCCAGCGCACACCACTACCTCGCGCCTGATGGCCTGCGTTCGGTGCTCGCCACGTTCTTCGCCGTGCAGGTGCTGTCCCCCGCGCTGTACCTCGACGGGGGCTCGTTCACCCCCGGCAAGACCCTCACCGACGATGCGGCCGCGCTGGCCGCGACGCACGGTGCGGCCCTCGTCGAGTTCGCCGCTGCCGTTCAATCGTCGAAGGTGCTGAGCACGATGGAGCCCCAGGTATGACCCTGCCGCGAATCATCCACCCGGACGATGCTGTTCGCGCTGCCCTCGCCCGACTGGAGGGCACCGGCGCGGTCATCTACCTCCGTGGGCACGAAGGCCGCGGTATCGGACTCGGCCACAAGCTCCAGGCCTACGAATCGCAGGATCACGGCCGCGACACCGTCGACGCGAACCTCGACCTCGGCCTGCCCGTCGACGGACGCGATTACGGGGTCGGCGCTGCAATCCTGGCCGACCTCGGTGTAAATCGAATCCGGCTCATCACCAACAACCCGCACAAGTACTCGGGCCTCGGCGGTTATGACCTGACGTTGCTTGATCGCATCGCGTCACGCCCGTCGGTCACGCCGGAGAACATCGCCTATCTACGCACCAAGCGCGACCGAATGGGACATCTCATCGACCTGCCACCCGTCGCTCTCGCATGACCGATACCGCCCCTGCAACCGATCCGCTGCTCGATCACGCCGCGCCACCGAGCGGTGCGCTCGAAGGCATTCGCGTGCTGGAGATCGGCACGCTGATCGCCGGTCCGTTCGCCGGCCGTCTGCTCGGTGACATGGGCGCTGACGTCGTCAAGATCGAAGCTCCTGATCGCCCGGACCCGCTACGCACCTGGGGTCAGGCCGAGGAGGACGGCCACCACTTCTTCTGGACCGTGCATGCGCGCAACAAGCGCTGCATCACCCTCGACCTACGCGTTCCCGAAGGCCAGAAGCTGTTCCTCGACCTCGTAGACCACGCGGACGTCATCATTGAATCGTTCCGTCCAGGCACACTCGAACACTGGAACCTCGGCTGGGACGTGCTGTCCGCGCGCAACCCGCGCATCGTTCTGGCTCGGGTCTCCGGATACGGGCAGACCGGCCCCTATGCGTCCCGTCCCGGCTACGCCTCGGTCGCCGAAGGTGCGAGCGGCTTACGGTTCCTGAACGGCTTTCCTGATCAGCCGCCACCGCGCCTAGCGGTGTCGCTCGGCGACTCGCTCGGAGGCATGTTCGCGTTTCAGGGCGTCCTCGCCGCGCTCTTGGCACGCGACCGCACCGGGCGCGGTCAGGTCGTCGACGCGGCACTGTCCGAGGCATGCCTGGCGATGCTGGAGTCGACCATCCCCGACTACGACCGAACCGGGCACATCAGGCAGCCGTCCGGGACCCGCCTCGACAAGATCGCTCCGTCGAACCTCTACAAGTCTGCCGACGGACGGTGGGTCATCATCGCTGCGAACCAGGACACCCTCTTCGCCCGGCTGTGCCATGCTATGGACCGACCCGAACTGATCGATGACGAACGGTTCGTCGACCATGTGGCGCGCGGCCAGAACCAGGACGACATCGACAAGACGGTGGCTGACTGGGCGTCGAACCACGACGCCGACGAACTGAGTGCCCTGCTCACCGAGGCCGGCGTCGTCTCGGGCCCGGTCAACACTGTGGCCGATGTCGTCCGCGACCCTCAGTTCCGGGCGCGGGACATGTTCGTGCCGCACTACGACTCCCGAGTCCGAGCCGACATACTCGGACCGGGCATCGTCCCGAAGATGACAGGTACTCCGGGCACGGTGAAATGGGCGGGGCAGCCTGAACCCGGCTTTGACAACCGGCACGTTTACACCGACCTGTTGGGTCTCGACCCGAGCGAGATCGCTCGGCTCTCGGACGCAGGCGTGATCTGACGATGACCACCCCTGCACTGACGCTGCCGAACTCCGTAAGCATCCGCGAGGTCGGTCCGCGGGATGGCCTGCAGATCGAGCAGCCCATCTCGACCGAAGCAAAGATCCGCTTCCTCGACGCCCTGGCCGCAACCGGAGTCGGACGGATCGAAGCAACGGCGTTCGTTTCCCCTCGCGCCGTCCCGGCGATGGCTGATGCCGACGCGATCGGGGAGCATCTACGAGTGACGCGTCGGTCGCCGACCGGGTCGATCCTTTACTCCGCACTGGTGGCGAACCCACAGGGTGCTGAACGTGCCCTGGCCGCCGGGATCAGCGGCCTCGAGTACGTCGTGTCCGCCGGCGACGGCCACAGCAGAGCCAACGCCCGACGCACCACTGACGAGGCCGTCGCCGCTATCACCGAAGTTGCCGCGATCGCCCATCAGGCGGGCGGACGCTGCGAGGTCATCATCGCCACTGCGTGGGACTGCCCGTTCGACGGACCCACTCCGGTCCAGCGCACCGCTGACATCGCGGCGCGGGCCGTCGACCTCGGCGCGGATCAGATCTGCCTCGGCGACACGATCGGCACCACCGTCCCCGGTCGCGTCGTCGAACTCATCGACGCAGTCCGTGAGGTGACGCAAGGCGTCCCTCTCGGCGCGCATTTTCACAACACGCGCGGCTCCGGACTGGCATCCGCATGGGCAGCCGTCACCGCTGGCGTGACCATGCTCGACGCGTCAGCCGCAGGTCTGGGTGGTTGCCCATTCGCGCCTGGGGCGAGCGGCAACATCGCGACCGAAGAACTGGTGTACCTGCTCGAGAACAGCGGCATCCATACCGGCATCGATCTGGTGGCGGCGATGGACGCCGCGCGATTGGCCGAAGAACTGGTCGGGCACACCGCGGGAAGCAATCTCGTCCGAGCCGGTGGGCCATCGCGTCCTCTCGGCGAGCGCGCAACTTGACATAAGCGCCTGCTCTGAACCCGACAACCTTGGAGAGACACCGATGTCTGAGAACACCTACCGCGTGATCGAAATAGTCGGCACATCGACCAGCGACGTCAGCGACGCCATCCGAAACGGCATCGCCCGCGCCGGCGAGTCAATGAACAACCTGGACTGGTTCGAAGTGACCGGAACCCGCGGACATATCGAAGACGGCCAGGTGGCGCACTTCCAGGTCTACTTGAAAATTGGCTTCAAGCTCGAAGGCTGAATTGCGACCGAGGCACAGCGCACGCCGGTGCGCTCGTTCCTTGCCCACGATCACCCGCATCCCGACCGGCCAGGACTTCAGATCCAGAAGTCCGGTGACGTCGGCGACCCAGGCGCCGTCACGGACCTGACCGAGATCAGCCAGGCCAGGAACTTGCGCAATACCGTGCTGAATGGGTACGTTATTGCGCATGACCTCCTATGATGATGTTCTCGAGGTAGCCGTCGGCAACCACGGCTACGTCACGGCTCGCGACGCCCGTGCCGCCGGCGTCGACCCGACCGTGCTGCGCAAGCTGGTCGCGACGGGCCGCCTCGAACGTACGGCTCAGGGTGTGTATCGCGTGCCGGTTCTCGCCGGCGGCGCGCACGCGGCGTACGCCGAAGCCGTGGCCTGGACCCGCGGTCGCGGAGTTCTCTCGCACGAATCGGCGCTCGACCTTCTCGACTTGTGCGACGTGAACCCGCCGATGATCCATCTGACGGTGCCCAGCACGTACACACCCCGACGCCTCGGGGGAGACCTCTACCGGGTATGGCGACGCACGCTGGACCCAGCAACGGTCATCACCTTCGACGGGCTACTAGTGGTTCGGCCGCGCGAGTCGATCCAGGACTGTCTGGCCTACGGCACCGACGCCGCCCTGCTCGTTCAGGCCTGCGAGACGGCGCGTCGTGAGGGCTACTTGACCGACGACGACCTTGTCGGGCTCGAAAGACAGGTTCAGTTCCAACGCCGGTACTCACCGGGAGGGCGGCTCGACGTGCTGAGCGGCCCGATCGGACAACGCGTCCGCCGGCGGCGGCGGCGACTCGTCGACATCGCTGGACTGCACGGCGTCCGCAACCTGCGGGTGTTCGGCAGCGTTGCCCGCGGCGAGGACCGGCCGGACAGCGACCTTGATCTGCTCGTCGATCTGCCGCCCGGCCTTGGCCTGCTCGGGTTGGGTCACCTGCGTGAGGATCTCGAGGCGATCATGGGTAGTCCTGTCGACCTCGTTCCGGCTTCCGATCTCAAACCCGGTCTACGCGTACGGGTCGAGGCCGAGCTGATCGCCCTGTGACTTATCGCGACCAACAGCGGCTGACCGACATAGCCGAGGCCATCGCCGCCATCGCCTCCCATCGGCAGCGCGGTGACTTCCTCCGACGGGCTGGTCTCTTCGACGCGGTCCGTATCCGGCTGCTCGAGACCGGCGAGGCGGTCAAGGCGCTGCCGGCGGAGCTCACGAACAGCGAGCCCGCGATTCCCTGGAGCCAGATCGCGCGCCTGCGCGACCGCCTCGCGCACCGATACTTCGACACCACGCACGCGATCGTCGAGGCAACCGTCGCCCACGACCTACCCATCTGGCAGAGGCGGTCGCTCGACTGCTCTCACGCGCCGACGCGGACGAGGTGACGTGACGTGACCGAAATAGGTACCTCGATTTCAAGATCATCGAGCCAGAGTCATCTTTTATGACCGATTACAAATGATTATGATCACGAATGATCGTCGCTGAATCCCTTACGCAGCAGGCGATTCAGCGTTCTTCCAACGATGATCAACTGTTCAAGATCAACTCGAAGTTACTGGTTCGAGTCCAGTCGGGGGAGCTGAAGGCCCCCGGAATCCGGGGCCTTCGTCGTTTCCTGCACCACCTGAGCGCTCCGAACCACTGGGCGGCGCGAGGGGCTGGCATAACCCGCGACGCGCGGGTCATGCCAGGGTATGCTTGCCCGGCATGGGCTCCGGCAGCTGGGTTGTGCGAGGTCTTCCCCTGCTCGATGAACTTCGGAGCCTGGCGATGTTGAACGATAAGTTACCTAATGATCACCTTTCCACCTTCGGTGTCTCGGGCGGCGGTGCGACCGGAGAGGTACCCCCGGCCACCGAACGCCTGAGTGACTTTGCCAGCTTGGCACGCGGCCTCGCCAAGCTGCCCACGCTGGCGGACACGCTGCAGGCCGTGGTCGATTACGCCGCCGCGAACATCGAGGGGGCCGAGCACGCCGCCATCACGGTCAAGCGCGGCAAGCAGGGCTATCAGACGATCGCCGCCACCGGACAGTTGCCGCTCCTCGTCGACTCGATCCAGTACGAGACGCACGAGGGCCCCTGCCTCCAGGCGATCGATGACCATCACGTCTTTCGCTCCGATGATCTCGCGACGGACGCGCGTTGGCCGAACTTCGGCGGCCGTGCGGCTGAGACGACCAAGGTCGCGAGCATGATGTCGCACCGGTTGTATATCGAAGACGAGGACACGATCGGCGCCCTCAACCTCTATTCGCGCGAACCAGCCGCGTTCGCGTCGCTGCCCCTGACAGCGCTCGACGAGCTGGCGACGCACTGTGCCATCGCGCTGGCTCGGGCCGCCGAACACGACCAGAACGAGCATCTGCGGTTGGCCCTGGACACCAATCGAGACATCGGAGTCGCGATGGGCATCATCATGGCTCTGCACAAGATCACCAAGGAGCAGGCGTTCGACGCGCTCCGGGTCGCCAGCCAGCACACCCACCGCAAGCTGGCCGTGATCGCGCGTGACGTCGCCGAAACCGGAGAGCTGCCCTTCGTCCGCTAGCCGTGGTTTCCGGCGCTCGAAGGATGAGGCCAACGCACTGGCAGACGCGCTGGGCCGAGGTAGCAGTGGCGATGGCCATGCAACGGCTAAACGACCGGCTGCTGAGCTGGGCCTCGATCCTCGAGGAGTCCACCAGGGAACAGGCAGTCCGTACCAGTGGGATGTCGTTCATCTATCCCCATCTGGCGCTGATGCCCGACGCTCACCTGGGCAAGGGGTCCACCGTCGGGTCGGTTATTCCCACCCTCGCAGCGATCATGCCGGCGGCCGTCGGAGTGGATATTGGCTGCGGCATGATGGCCGTCCGCACGTAGTACCACGGAGCGGACCTGAAGCGTGCGCCGGCGAAGCTGCACTCAGCGATCAGCGCGGTGATTCCGTTGAGCGCGGGCAGGCAGAACACCAAAATCCGTTCCACCGCGCTGGAACGCGTCGCCGAACTGGAGGCCCTGGAGGGTGGCCGCCAGGCGGACGCGGTTGCGCCGAACTGGCGACTGCAGTTGGGCAGCCTCGGCTCTGGCAACCACTTCATCGAGGTGAGTCTGGACGAGGACGACCGGGTGTGGCTGTTCCTGCATTCGGGTTCCCGAGGTGTCGGCAACAAGCTGGCGACCACCCACATCAGGGTGGCCCAGGTGCAGTGTGAGCGCAGGCGGGTGGAACTGCCGGACCGAGACCTGGCCTACCTCGTCGAAGAGGAGCCGGAGTTCTGGGTCTACCTGGAAGCGTTGCGCTGGGCGCAGCGCTTTGCCTACCTCAACCGTGAAGAGATGATGGCCCGGGTGGTGGCCGCCTTCGAGAGCTGGCACGGGCCGGTCGAGTGGACCGAGTCGGTCAACTGCCACCACAACTACACCGAGTCCGAAACGCATTTCGGCAAGCAGGTGTGGGTGTCACGCAAGGGCGCCATCTCGGCCCGCACCGGGCAGCTCGGACTCATCCCGGGAAGCATGGGCACCGCGTCCTACGTCGTCGCGGGCAAGGGCAACGAGCTGAGCCTGTGCTCCTCGCCGCACGGCGCGGGACGCAACTTCTCCCGGACGGCCGCGAAGAAGCGCTTCACCCGCGCCGATCTCGACAGCCGGATGACGGGCATCGCCTGGGGACATTCCAATGCCTTTCTCGATGAGCATCCCGGCGCATACAAGGATATCGACGTGGTGATGCGCGACGCCGCAGACCTGGTCGAGGTGCGGCACCGGCTACGTCAGATCGTCAACGTCAAAGGCGACTGACTCCGCGAGCACGGCGGTTATTGACGAAAGTCCGTTCCGACCCTTGACAGCGCAGCCGTCCGGGCATCAACATGGCATCTGAATCACCTGTCATGTTGGCCGTTTGTCCTGTTGCACGAGGGAGTGCGCGATGGTTCGAAAGTCGTTCGTCGGAGCCGCGGTGGTCACCGCGTCTGCGGTGCTGCTCACCGGATGTGCCAGCAAGGCGCAGACAGCGGGGGGCGGCGGGGGAGCGAGCGGAACCGCGGTGAAGGTGGCAGTGGTGTACTCCAAGACCGGGCTGCTCTCGGCCTACGGCCAGGAATACGTCGACGGCTTCAAGGCCGGCCTCGACTTCGCGACGAAGGGCACGGGCAAGGCGGGTTCGCACACTGTGGACGTGACCTACGCCGACGACGCGGGCGACCCGACCAAGGCGGTGTCCGCGGCCAAGCAGTACATCGGTCAAGGCGTCAAGATCGTTGCCGGTACCACCGACTCGGGCATCGCCAAGCAGTTGGCGCCTCTCGCGGAGCAGAACAAGGTCCTCTACATCTCGGGTCCCGCGGCGGCTGATGCGGTGACGGGCATGAACAAGTACACCTTCCGCTCCGGTCGGCAGAGCTATCAGGACGTCGCCACGGCCGGAACATTCGTGGGGGACGCCACCGGCAAGAAGATCCTTGTCTTTGCCCAAGACACCACCTTCGGTCAGGGCAACGCCGCGGCGGTCAAGAACGTGCTGGGGACGAAGGGCGCCACCGTCACGTCGCTGCTGGTGCCGGCGACGGCCACCGACTTCACCCCCTTCGCCGCGCAGGCCGCGAAGGCGAAGGCCGATCTGGTGTTCGTGGCCTGGGCCGGCTCGACGACCGGCGCGATGTGGCAATCCCTTGACCAGCAGGGCGTGCTCGGTGCGACCAAGGTCGTGACCGGCCTGGCGAACTCCGCCTCGTTCACGGCCTACGGCTCGGCTGCCACGAAGATCGACTTCCTCAGTTATTACTTCCCGGCTGCCGCGACGAACGCGGTGAACACCGCCATGGTGCAGGCCATCACGAAGGCCGGCGGTACGCCGGACCTGTTCTCACCCGACGGCTTCGTCGCGGCGCAGATGGTCGTGCACGCCATCGAGCAGGCGGATGGCCAGGATGTCGACAAGATGATCGCCGGGCTCGAGAACTGGACGTTCGACGCGCCCAAGGGCTCAGAGACCGTCCGGGCCGGTGACCACGCCATGATCCAGCCGATGTTCGAGGCGAAACTCGTCGGCACCGGGACGGCGCTCAAGCCGCAGCTCGTCACCACCGTGCCCGGCGACAAAACCGCGCCGCCGGCCGCGAACTGACGTGACGGCATCGACGGCGCTCGCGGCATCGACGGCGCTCGCGGCGCGGGGGCTCAGCCTCACCATCGGTGGCGCCCGCATCGTCCAGGACCTGACCATCGACGTGGTAGCCGGCGAGATGATCGGCGTCATCGGGCCGAACGGGGCGGGCAAGACGACGCTGTTCAACCTGCTGTCGGGCGTGAACCGCCCGACCAATGGCTCGGTCTTCCTCGGCGGATCCGACGTCACCAGGGAGTCAGCCACCCAGCGGGCCCGACGGGGGCTCGGACGTACCTTTCAGACGTCCAGCGTCTTTCCGGCCCTCAGCGTGCTGGAGAACGTCCGGCTGGCCGCTCAGGCAGCGTCCGGTGGCAGCCTCAGCCTGCTGCGCCGCCCACGCGCGGACGACGCGGCCACCCGGGCGGCCGGCCAGTGGCTGGCCGACGTCGGACTGGGAGCCCGCGGGCAGGTGCTCGCCGGCTCGCTGGCCCATGGTGAACAGCGGAAACTCGAGATCGCGGTGCTGCTGGCAGCGAATCCCTCGGTGATCCTGCTGGACGAGCCGATGGCGGGTGTCAGCGCAGCCGACGTCCCCGACCTGGTCGAGCTGATCGGCCAGCTGCACCGGGACCAGGGACGCACCGTGCTGATGGTCGAGCACCACATGGACGTCGTGCTGGGCCTGGCGGACCGGGTCGCCGTGCTGCACAACGGCAGGCTGCTGGCGCTGGACACCCCCGATGCGGTGATGGCTGATCCGCTGGTGCAGCAGGCCTATCTCGGGCAGGCTGCATGACGGGCTCGGTACTAGCGGACCAGGGGACGGCACCCGCGCCGGGTAGCGAACCGGTGCTTGCGGTGCGGGGTCTGCGCGCCTGGATCGGCACCCATCAGATCCTGCACGAGGTCGCCTTCGAGGTGCCGCCGGTGGGCGTGACGGCCCTGCTGGGTCGCAACGGCGTGGGCAAGACGACGACGCTGCGAGCCGTCCTGGGCCTGATTCGACGAACCGGCTCGGTGACCTTCGGCGGTGAGCCGGTGGATACCGAGAGCACTCACCGGCTGATCCGCCGCGGCATCGGCTACGTCCCCGAGAACCGGGATGTCTTCGCGCGGCTGAGCGTCGAAGAGAATCTGGCACTGGCCACCCTGAGCACGAACCCGCGACGCGAGCTGATCGATTCGCTGTTTCCTGAGCTCCGCGAGCGTTCCCGCCAGTTGGCCGGCACCCTGTCGGGCGGCCAGCAGCAGATGGTGGCATTGGCTCGGGCGTTGCTGAACGAGAATGCCCTGCTACTGGTTGACGAACCGACCAAGGGCCTGGCGCCGCGGATCGTCGAGAACGTCATGAGGGCGCTCGAGGTGGCCGCCGGCACGGCCGCCGTGCTGCTCGTCGAGCAGGATCTGCGGGTGGTCGAGCGGGTTGCCCGGCAGGTGGTGGTGATGGCCGAGGGACGAGTCGTGCACACCGGTCCCACCGAAGAGTTCCTCTCCGATCCTGCACTGGTCCGGCGGCTTCTCGGCGTGCACCGGGCGGAGGGCGCACGATGAGCACCTTGGTGCTGCTGGCTATCACCGGGCTCGGCCTGGGTGCGCTGTACTTTCTGGTGGCCTCCGGACTCTCGTTGATCTACGGGCTGATGCGGGTGCTGAACTTCGCGCACGGGGCCTTTCTCACCGTCGGTGGCTACCTTGGCTATGAGGTCGGTCGCCACCTCGGGTCCTCATCCGGGGTGACGTCCTGGCCGGTCTTCGCCCTGATGGTCCTGGTCGGCGCCGCGGCCAGCGCAGTGTTCGCGGCGCTGGCCGAGCTGCTGCTGATCCGTCGGCTGTACCAGCGCGAGATCGAACAGGTGCTCGTCACCGTGGGCCTCGGACTTGCCGCGATCGCGCTGGTCAACGGCATCTGGGGCGCCGACGCCAGGCCGCTGCCGCAACCGAGCTGGATGCAGCGCACCACCGGCGTGCTGGGAGCCGACGTCCCGAATCAGCGCTTCGTGTGCATCATCGCCGCCGTCCTGGTGCTGGTCGGATTGCTGCTTCTGCTGCACCGCACCCGGTACGGCCTGATCATCCGGGCCGGCGTCGAGAACCGCGCCATGGTCTCGGCGCTGGGCATCGACGTCCGCAGATCGTTCACCACCGTCTTCGTGCTCGGCGGCGCGCTGGCCGGCATCGGTGGAGTCCTCACCGCCCTCTACAACGGCACCGTCTCGCCGGGCATGGGTGATTCGCTGCTGATCTTCGCGTTCATCGTCGTGGTCATCGGCGGACTCGGTTCCATCGTCGGGTCGGCCGCCGCTTCGGCGGCGGTGGCCCTGCTGCAACAGTTCGCGAACTACTACGCGGCGAGCGGGGTGGGTGACCTCACGGTCGTTCTGGCGCTCGCGCTGGTGCTGCTCTGGCGCCCCGAGGGGCTGCTGGGGCGAACGGTGCGGGCGGCATGAGCGCCGCCCAGTCGGCGGTCGTGGTCAGCCCTGCGACGGTGTCGCGGCGCCGGCGCCCGGTCGGACTGCTGCTCGCCCTCGTTCTGGTGGCGCTCCTGGCAGTGCTCCCGCGGCTGCAGCTCAACGTGCCCGGGGTGTTTCCGGGGCCGACCTACTCAGCAGGCACCCTGCAACTACTGGCGGTGTGCCTGCTGACCGGAGCCCTCGCCGTCACCTACAACCTGCTGTTCGGCGTCACCGGCCTGTTGTCGTTCGGGCATGCGCTGTACTTCGCGATCGGGGTGTACGTCTTCACGATCGCGCTGCAGCGATGGCAGCTCGGTCTGCTGCCGGCCGCGGTGGTGACCCTGCTCATCGGCCTGGTTGCCTCCGCGTTGATCGGCGCGATCAGCCTGCGGGTCAGCGGTATCTCGTTCGCCATGGTCACTCTCGCCTTCGCACAGGCCGGCTCGCTGCTGGTCTACCGCAACCTCGGCGGTCTCAGCGGTGGTGAGGAGGGACTGGGACTGACCTCGTCGAAGCTTCCCGCCGGGCTGCTGGGTGTTGCCAATACCGAGAACCTGTACTGGGTGGCGCTCGGTCTCACCGTGGTGGTGTACGCGGCGGTCGGGTGGATCAGCGCGTCGCGGGCCGGCAGCCTGATGCTCGCGGTACGTGAGAACGACCTTCGGGTACAGGTCCTCGGTGTCCGTCCGTACCTGGTACGGCTCATCGCCTTCGTCGCCGCCGCCGTCCTGGCGACGCTGCTGGGGATGGGCTACGTGCTGCTCGAAGGCGGTGCCAGCCCGCAGCTCACGTCGTCCAGTTTCACCCTGTCGCTACTGGTGATGGTCGTGCTCGGCGGGGCCGGCGCGAGGTGGGGCGCGCTGGTCGGCGGAATCGTGTACACGCTGCTCGACCAGCGGCTCGGCGCGCTGGCGGGATCGTCCTCGGTCACCCACCTGCCCTCGGTCTTGCGGGTTCCGCTGTCACAACCGCTGTTTCTTCTCGGGGTCCTCTTCATCGCCGTCGTGATGTTCCTACCGGGCGGGTTGGCCGGCACCGCGGGGCGTTTCCGGGGGACGGCGGGGCTGCCGTCCCCGACTGCTCCTGCGACAGTGTTGGACGAGCTGTCCCGAGAGGAGTCCGCATGAGTGTTACCGAGCAGAGCAGAAGCGAGCAGGGCCGTCCCGAGCGCGACGGGGAGCACACCGTCGGCCGCTGGGTTCGGGATCGGGCGCGTACCGCCGCCACCACCACCGCGGTCGATGACCGGGGGATCGCGCTGTCCTACGGAGAGCTGGACGAGCGCGCGCAGCGGCTGGCACTGCTGCTGTGTGCCAACGGCTACCGGGCCGGTGACCGGCTCGCGACACTGACCGGCAACAGCGCCGACCACGTGGTCGTGTTCATGGCGTGCGCCCGCGCCGGGCTGATTCTCGCGCCGCTGTCGTGGCGGCTCTCACCCCGTGAGCTGTCCGCGCAGATTCTTTCGACCGATCCCCGGTTGCTCCTGGTGGAGGAGGAGTTCAGCACACTCGCCAGGGCCTCGCTGTCCCGGTTGGTGCGACCCGTGCCGGTGACCTCGCTCGGCGTCTCGGGAATCGAGCGCCAGGTGCCTCAGGTCACGGCCACCGGAACTTCTCTCGCCGACGTGGCGCTGCCGGCGGTCGCAGACGACGACCCGCTGCTGCTGCTGTTCACCTCGGGCACCGCCAGCCAGCCCCGCGGTGCCCTGCTCACCCATGCCAACTGCTTCTGGACCAGCCTGAGCATGTCGCGCGCCCAGCGACTGACCGCTGACGACGTCGTGCTGTCGGTACTGCCCCAGTTCCATGTCGGCGGCTGGACGATCCAGGCACTGCTGGCGTGGTGGACCGGAGCGACCGTGGTCCTCGAACGGGTCTTCGATGCCGGCCGGGTCCTTCGGTTGATCGAAGAGAAGCGGGTCACCACCATGATGGGGGTTCCCGCGAACTACCTGCTGCTGGCGCAGCATCCGGACTTCGCCACCAGCGACCTGAGCAGCCTGCGCTATGCGCTCGTGGGCGGGGCGCCGATGCCCGAGCCGTTGCTGCGTACCTGGCTGCACCGCGAGGTCGAACTGGTCCAGGGGTACGGGCTCACCGAGGCCTCGCCCAATGTGCTGTGCCTGCCGCTGGCCGATGCCCGTCGCAAGCTCGGCTACGCCGGAAAGCCTTATCCGCACGTAGATGTGGAGCTCGCGGACCCGGCTACCGGCGCGCGCCTCGACGGGGTCGCGACCGGCGAGCTGATCGTCCGCGGCCCCAATGTCTTCGCCGGCTACTGGCGAGATCCGGCGGCGACGGCGCTGGCGCTTCGCGACGGCTGGCTGCACACCGGGGACCTGGCCCATCGCGACGGCGAGGGCTTCTTCAAGATCATCGATCGGATCGACGACGTCTATGTCTCCGGTGGTGAGAACGTCTCACCCGCCGAGATCGAAGCGGTGCTGTTCGAACACCCTGCCGTGGCGGACGTGGCGGTGACCGGTCAGGTGGATGAGCGCTGGGGCGAGGTCGGCATCGCCTACGTCGTGATCCGGGCGGCCAGGCACACCGACGCCGACGAGCTGCTCGCCTTCTGCCGCAAACGGTTGGCGGGCTTCAAGACTCCGCGCGCCGTGGTCTTCGTCAGCGAGCTGCCGCGCTCCTCGGTGGGCAAGATCGTGCGCCGCTCGCTGCCGGTGCTCGACCCGACCGGCGGTGTGGCATGACAGCCGCCAAGCCGGTTCGTACCGAACGGGGAATCCGCACCAGAGCGAAACTGCTGGCCGCGGCGGAGCAGGTCTTCTCCGAGCACGGCTACCACGACGCCTCGATCGTGAAGATCACCGACGCTGCCGGAGTGGGGCAGGGGACGTTCTACCTGTACTTCAAGAGCAAGCTCGAGGTCTTCGAAGAGCTGGTGGAGGACCTCAACCGCAGGGTCCGGCACGTGATGACCGAGGGCGCCGAGCGGGGTTCGACCAGGCTGGAATCCGAACGGCTCGGGTTTCAGGCTTTCTTCCAGTTCACGTCCGACCACCCTGCGCTGTACCGGATCATCCGGCAGGCCGAATTCGTCTCACCCCGCGCGCTGCACCTGCATTACACCCGCATCGTCGAGGGCTACGTGGCGGGCCTGCGCAAGGCCAGCGCTGCCGGTCAGATCGACGACATCGATCCGGTCGTCGCCGCGTGGGCGCTGATGGGCGTCGGTGAGCTGGTCGGCATGCGCTGGATCCTGTGGGAGGGTGCCAGCGAGCTGCCGCCTGCCGTGTTCGACGAGGTGATGCGTTTCATCCAGCGTGCCCTCGGGGCCCGTGACGTGCTCACCCCGGACGAGCCGCCCACGCGACGCCGCAGCGATACCACCCTGACCGTGGTTCCGACAGACCAGACCGGAGAGACGACATGACCGAGCCCTACCGACCCCGTCGTGCGCTGGTCACCGGAGGCGGCAGCGGCATCGGTGCCGCGTGCGCGCGGGCGCTGGCACGCCAGGGTCTCACCGTCACGGTGGCCGACCGCAATGAAGAGACCGCCGCGGCGGTAGCCGACGAGATCGGGGGACAGTCGTGGGCGATCGACCTGCTCGACACCGCCGCGCTGGAGGAGCTGTCCCTGGACTGCGACGTGCTGGTGAACAACGCCGGGATTCAGCACGTCGCACCCGTCGATGCCTTCGACCCGCAGCAGTTCCGCCGCATTCTGGCGCTCATGCTGGAGGCGCCGTTCCTGCTGATTCGAGCGGCACTTCCGCACATGTATGAACGGGGCTTCGGCCGCATCATCAACATCAGCTCGGTGCACGGCATCCGGGCGTCGCCGTACAAGTCCGCCTACGTGGCCGCCAAGCACGGGCTGGAGGGACTGTCCAAGACGGTCGCGCTCGAGGCGGGCGGGCGCGGAGTGACCAGCAACTGCATCAGTCCCGGCTATGTCCGGACCGCTCTGGTCGAGGGGCAGATCGCCGACCAGGCCAAGGTGCACGGGATCAGTCCGGACGAGGTCGTCGAGAAGGTGTTTCTGACCGAGAGTGCGGTGAAGCGGTTGGTCGAGCCGGACGAGGTGGGCGAGCTGGCGGCCTGGCTGGCCGGCGAGCACGCGGGTATGGCCAACGGCTCGACGTTCACACTCGACGGTGGCTGGAGCGCGCGATGAGCACACCGCTGGCAGAACCCGCTGACGGTTCCTGCACTGAATCGACCGAGCGCTACCGCACTGAGCCGACCGAGCGCTACCGCACTGAAGACGTGCCCGTTCGGGGCGGCAACCTACGGGTCGGCGTGTGGGACAGCGCCGACGTGGGCGCATCCAAGTCACCGGAGCGGGTGATCCTCGCCGTGCACGGGGTCACCGCCTCGCACCGGGCGTGGTCGCTGGTCGCCGAGCGGCTGACCGCCGTACCGGGCGTTCGGGTCCTTGCTCCCGACCTCCGTGGCCGTGGTCGCAGCGCCGACCTGCCGGGACCGTGGGGCTTCGCCCAGCATGCCGACGACCTGGCCGCCGTGCTGAACCGGTTCGACGTCGGCCGCGCCGTTCTGGTGGGCCACTCCATGGGCGGCTTCGTCGCCGTCATCGCCGCACATCGGCACCAGGACCGGGTAGCCGCGCTGGTGCTCGTGGACGGCGGTGTGCCGCTGGTGTTGCCCCCGGGCATGTCGGTCGAAGACGCCCTGCGCGCCACTCTCGGTCCGGCGGCCGAGCGACTGTCGATGACCTTTGCCGACCGGCCCAGTTACGAGCGGTTCTGGCGCCAGCATCCGGCCTTCGCCGACGCCTGGTCACCAGCTGTGGCCAGCTACGTCAACTACGACCTGGTGCCGACGACTGGTGGCCTGCGCAGCAGCGCTCGTTACGAGGCGGTCGCCCAGGACTCCTCTGAGCTGGCAGGCGACATCCTGCTGGACGCATGGCAGGCCGTGAGTGCACCCACCACGTTCCTGCGCGCGCCCGGCGGCATGCTCGGTGCCGAGCCCGGGCTCTACCCCGAGCCGGTTGTGCGGAACTGGCGAAAGCTGCACCCGGACTTCAGCTGGAATGACGTTCCCGGCGTCAATCACTACACGATCACCCTCGGCGCGAGCGGGGCCGACGCGGTGGCCCGCGAGGTTCAGCGCCAACTCTGACGGTCGGCGGCCCAAGTGACGCTGACAGCTTTCCCACCCACCCCCCTGAAGGGAATGTCCATGCGAATGCGTCACTTTCTCGCGACCGGCGCCGCGGCGCTGATCGGATTGAGCTGTTTCACCGCGTTCACCGGCGTCGGAGACGCTCATCCGGTGACCGAATCCGTCGCGTCCCCGGCGTCGACACCGGCCCCGAGCGCCCTCACCCAGGTCAGCTCGTTCGGCTCCAATCCCGGCCAGCTGAGCATGTTCAGCTATCTGCCCGCCAACCTGCCTGCCAACGCTCCGCTCGTCGTCGCGCTGCACGGCTGCACCCAGAGCGCGTCGGCGTACTACCAGAACTCCGGCTGGCCGCAGCTGGCCGACCAGTGGAAGTTCGCGCTGGTCTTTCCGCAGCAGTCGACCGCGAACAACTCCAGCCAGTGCTTCGACTGGTACACGCCCTCCGATGACAGCAGGGGACAGGGCGAGGCGCTGTCGGTGATGCAGATGATGCAGTACGAGCAGGCACATCAGAGCATCGATGGCCATCGGATCTTCGTCACCGGGCTGTCCGCTGGTGGGGGCATGACCGCCGACCTGCTTGCCGACTACCCCGATGTGTTCGCAGGCGGCGGCATCGACTCCGGACTGCCCGCCCAGTGTGCGACCTCGCAGACGGCCGCCACGAACTGTCAGATGAACAACCAGAATCTGACGCCTGCTCAGTGGAAGGCGAAGGTCACAGCCTCGGACAGCGGCTACACCGGGACGTACCCGAAGGTTGCTATCTGGCAGGGCACCGCTGACTACACGGTCTACCCGGTGAATGGCACCGAACTGCGCGACCAGTGGACGGCCGTGCACGGCATCAGTCAGACGCCGTCCAGCACCCAGACACTCGCGGGCGGCACCACCCTCACGAATTATGACGACTCGAGCGGAAAGCCGGCGGTGCAGCTCTACAGCATCTCGGGGATGGGTCACGGGCTCGCGGTCGACCCGGGCACCGGCTCGACGCAGTGCGGCAGCACCGGCGCGTTCTTTCTTGCCTACATCTGTTCCAGCTACTACACCGGCGTCTTCTGGGGCCTGAACACCTCGGGTGGAACCAGCCCGACGCCCACGCCGACTCCCACGCCCACCCCCACGTGCTACACGGCCACGAACTACGCGCATACCGTGGCGGGCCGCGCGTACCAAGCCGGTGGATACGCCTTCGCACTCGGGTCGAACCAGAACATGGGGCTCTGGAACATCTACACCAGCCACACGCTCAAGCAGACGGCGACAAACTACTACGTCATCGCCGACGGTCAGTGCTGAGGCGCTGAGTACAGACCCCGGCGTCGCAAGGCGCCGGGGTCCGTTCAGTTGGTGTCCAAAGACTTCGAGTACCTCAACACTCTGTACGGCGCCAGCGAAGACCCCTGGCGCATGCGCAGCGGGTGGCAGACCGAACGGCAGCGTGACGTGCTGCTCGCCTGCCTGAACCAGCCCAGGTACGGCAAGGCATTTCAACCCAGCTGTGCCGCCGGCGAGCTGACCACCGGTCTCGCCCGGCGGACCGACCGGATTCTCGCCGCCGATGACAACCGGCTGGCGCTGTCGCAGGCCCGTACCCGGACAGCGCATCTCAGCAACGTGGACGTGCAATTCTGGCCACGTCGGTGCGCAACAGCCTCACGCGGGACGCGACCGTGCTCGCCTGCCACCGGTTGCACGAATCGCAGGAGCGAATTCTGGCGACCGAGACCCTGCACGGAATCCTTGACAGCATTTTCGGGCTGGAGCGACAGCCCCACCTCGCCGACGCCGATTTCGTCATCGACGTATGGAAGAACCCGATCAGCTCCTAGTCGATCGACGGCCACCCGGCAGGACCGTGCTTGGCTCAGCCCCACACCTCCTGCGCCGTCTCGACGACCGGTGCTGGAAGGTCGCGGTGGGTTCAGATAGCGGTCGGCGGGTTGTCCGGCTCTTCGAGCGCCCAGCCTCCACCGTGCGCCCGCTGAACCAGCTCGTTCAGCACCGGGCCGATGACCTGTGGAAAGCCGGCCAGTTGGACGGCGATGCTGAAGCGCTCGCTGGTCACGCCAACTGAAGGGTCGGCCGGGTCCAGCATCATGTGCTCGCTCTGAGTCAGGATCTGCGAGGCGATGCCACGGGCGCCGAGAAAAGCATTGATCTGCTCCACCTCCGTCTGGTCGACGGTCTGAAAGAACACCTGTCCACTGATCCATCCGGTCATGTCCATGGACCTATCCTTGTTGGTCGGCAAAACTGGAACGTCATCGGTTGCCGCTTCCTGCCACTTCTCGCCGTCGGAGGTGCGCTCGGGCGTGGGCACGTTGATGTGCAGTGTGCTCCCGAGCGGTTCGGGTGGGTACTGCAAGCCCTGCGCAGTTCGCGGCTCGGCTAATCTTTTGACGGCGGTTGTGGCCCGGTTCGGCAGGCTGGGTGACGAGCGTGCGGTCGACGCTGGATGTCAGCGTGATTAGGGGCGGTAGCTCAGCTGGTTAGAGCAGGGGACTCATAATCCCTGGGTCGTGGGTTCGAGCCCCACCCGCCCCACCATGACACGCTTACTCGAAACACTGACCGAAAAGATGTCGGCGAGTACGGGTGTCTCGGTTTCATCAGTAGGCGTGGCCCCAGGGCCGCGTCTACTGCTGTTTGGGGCGTTTTCGTGTTGTTCTGGACTGCCTTTACCGGAGAACGCGGCACTTTGCGTTCTCCGGGGGCTAGGGCCTTCTGTCGTTGGTAGATCCAGGATGCTTCCTGGATCTCGTCGAATGGTGGGTTCAGCAGGCCTCGGGTGACGGAGATGGTGTCTTCGTCGTTGAGGAAGAACCGTTGGTAGAAGGTCTGGTTGAGTTGTCGGCGGGTGTCGTCGGGTGACTGTGTGTTGGGGTGTGTCAAGAATTCTGGACAGGTTCTCGGTTGTTGGTCAGGCAGCGGTTGCTGCGGTTCGGTAGTCGGTGAGGGCTTCGTGCGGGGTGCGGTAGCCGAGGCTGGAGTGCAGCCGGCGGCGGTTGTAGAAGACTTCGATGTAGTCGGCGACGGCGAAGCGGGCCCGGGCGCGGGTGTCGAAGCGGTGGTGGTGGAACATCTCGTTCTTCAGGGCGGAGAAGAAGCTCTCGGCGACCGCGTTGTCCCAGCACACCCCGGTCCGCCCGACGCTGGTTCGGACGTGGATCCGTTGGCAGTACTGATGAAACTCGGCCGAGGTGTATTGTGTTCGCCGTCCAGGTCGGCGACCCGAACCAGGATCTTGCCGCGCAGATGCCCGGCCTGGCTCATGTTGTGGGCGGCGGCGAGCTCAGTCAGCGGGATTTCCGCGGCGATCTCGGTGGCGAATCGACCTTCGGCGGCTAGCGGCAGCGCCGACTGAAAGCTGTCCGCGAACAGCGCGAGCGGGTCGCCGTTGGCCAGCTGTACGCCCAGCGCGATTGCCTCGAAGTCCGACACGGTCACGACGCGTTCGACGGGCAGGATCTGCAAGATCTGCTTGACGAACCCGCCCGCACCGCAGTCCAGCGCCGCGTCGACACCGTCCGGCGCGAGGTCCTTGAGGCGGTCGATCAGGCCCTGGCCGTACTCCACCGGGACGGCGCCGAGCGCCTTCAGGTAGTCATGATTGTCGGCTCGTGCCGTACCGATAACGGTGGTGTCCATGTCGCGGAGGATCTGCACGGCCGCACTGCCGACCGAGCCTGCAGCGCCATTGACGACGACCGTTTCGCCGGGCTTGATGTGGAGCATCCCAAGCGAGCGCCGCGCGGTTTCCACACCTTGCGGGATCGTTGCCGCCTGGCGCAGCGTGAGGCCGTCCGGCACCTTGGCGATGCGGTCCGGCGTGGTGAGCACATACTCGGCGTCGCTGCCCGCGCGGGTGAAGCCGGTGACGCGGTCGCCAACCCGAAAACCGCTGTCCGGCTCGGCCTGGTCGATAACGCCAGACATCTCGTTGCCCAGGATCAACGGGAACGTCTGCGGAAGCATCTGTGCTAAGGCGCCGGACCGGATCTTCCACTCCACCGGATTGAGAGCCGCGAAAGCGACCCGGACGCGGACCTGGCCTGGACCGGGCTCGGGCGTGTCGATTTCCCGGTACCGCAGAGCATCGGGGCCGCCGTATCCGTCGAGCACCTGTGCGAACATCGAATTCCTCCGTGATGCGGCCGCCGTGCGTCCGCGGGTCGTGCGCCAGTGACCTGCTGTCGACCGGCCGGACATGGACGCTAATGTCGTCGGGGTAGTAGGTACCTAGAGGAAAGTGACTCCTACAGGGTGTGAGGAGTGTCATGACCGCAGTGGTGAAGCAACAGCCGGTATCCACGCGTGAGGTGTCGCCGCGCGACGCGTGCCCGGTCGGGCTGGCCGTCGAAGTTCTCTCGAGCCGCTGGACGACGCCGGTGCTGTGGACCTTGAACGAGTTCGGCCGCCAGAGATTCGTCGAACTGCAGCGACGCATCAATTCGATCACGCCCAAGGTGCTGACGCAGCGGCTGCGCCAATTGGAACGCGACGGGCTGGTGCGTCGTCACCAGTACGCCGAAGTGCCACCCCGGGTGGAGTACGAGATCACCGCCCTTGGTGCAAGCCTGGCTCCGATCTTCGCCCAGCTCTCCGATTGGGGCGCGGCCAACGCTGGCACTGTTGAGCAGGCGCGGGCCGACTACGATTTGAAGCCGCTGGTTGTCCGCGGACGCCGTTGACGGCGACCCGTGCCGCATTACTTCTCACTTGAATCTTCGTGGTGGCCACTACGACCGCTGGCCTTGACCCCGGATGGTGGACACCTCGTAGGCGAGGATGTTCGTTATGGGAAGACAGCGTCGGAAGTTCAGTGCTGAGTACAAGGGCGAGGCTGTCGGGCTGGTGGTCAACACGGGCCGGCCGGTGGCCACGGTCGCTGGAGAGTTGGGCATCAACGAGGCCACTCTGGGCCGCTGGGTTGGGGCCTATCGGGTGCGCCACGACACCGGCGTCGCGATGCTGAGCGAGACCGAGCGGGCTGAGCTGGCCCGGCTGCGCAGGGAGAA
>JAABUT010000488.1_pt1 | contig 62919 bp, 73 predicted proteins | sample 5559281 | NCBI WGS metagenome assembly JAABUT01 (sample SAMN10711880, study PRJNA513359) | rock metagenome | isolation source: Antarctica rocks | place: Antarctica: Victoria Land, Ricker Hills nord | collected 2016-01-04 | reverse complement strand
CATTGAGAATTCGAACTGGATATTGAAGACGTATGAGGGAAAGGTAACGATGGTTCTATATTCAAATTGACATTGATTTGAAGAAGAAGAGTTTAGATTGTCATGAATGCTCTCAATAGACTAAAAACAACCCAACTGTTCCCTTCCCCCTTTTGCCCTTACGAGTTACTAAAGTGTCTACCCATACAGAACCCTCATTGACCTTATACCCTTGTAATCTTATCTTCGCAAGACTAAAAATAGTCAGCCGACTAACGAGAATAGTCGATAACGTGTCGCCGCCATCGCAATCGTTCAGGGCCAAACTCGTCAGGCTGAAAAGACATTGGGAATCCGGAGAAGAGTGGGTGGGACCAGGCTGACGGTTTGGAAAGAAAGTATGGCGATGGTCTAGTAGTCACGTTTTCTAACACTTAATGATGGGAAAGTCATTGTAGCCAGAATGGTTTGTGTAGAAATCGTTATGTTTCACACATTTTTTCCTTACTCTTCCTTGAATCATAATTCTATATAAATAAATTGTTAACGTTTACCAGCTAAAGAAATGTGTGCATTTCCATAGCGGATTATAAGAGCAATAGATATAATCGACTGGCTCTTCGCCGCCGCCGTGACCGTCCCAAGCCGAAGACGAGGAGGCTAAAAAGAGGTTGAAAAATATAGCTGGAGAGCCGCGAGCAATTGGCGAACCCCCGTGCAAAGCATGGCTGTGACCTAGTAAATAAATCGATAAATGTTTTGTGGTGGGAAAGGTACTATTGTAGCGAATGGACCGGGTTTCTGGACAAGAACTGTATGAGTTTCCCCCTTTTATCCCTTAGGAAATCACTATAAAGTCGGCTAATGTAGACATATCATGAAATCTGCCCTAATGATCTCATGCGTGCGTTGCTAACAAGAATCATTTAGCTAACAGTAATGACCGATAAGTTCGCCATCGAAGTAATTCAAGTTCTCGAACAACCGCACACCTATACCGAAATTAACGGCTTTTCTACCCAATAAACACATATAGATTTCAAAGAGAGACGTTTATGACTGATGGCAATACCAAAAAAATCTTCGCTGCTGGAGACTCAAATCCTCGAAAAGGTCTACGTATTTAGACTAGCAGATGAATGAAATTTCCGTTTCAAAACCATATGTAGACTACATAGTGGAAATGATAAGGCCGATACAAAATTGATAGATATACTACTATTGTAAGCTATACAGGTGAAATTCAAATTGACTTGCCGTCGAGGTATCACGCGTGCATTACGAAAGTAACGGTTGAATCAGCAAAAGAGTCAAGAAAGTCGCCACCAACATGCTATCGACATTAGGAGGGTTAAGCGGTCATCGTCCTGACTAGTAGAAATGATAACTTCTGTCCACTAGAACAACACGAGTATTGCGTCCAAGGACGCTTAGACTGAAAGAATATCGCCGCATGATCGATCCCTCTATGGTAATGTATTACTGTCTGCGATTGGTCTCTGAATTTTGAGGCATGGTGATGGATTGGGGATCTCGGTGACTTCGACCGACTAGCAAGAACGAGGCTTGGGATTCTGGAACGAAAAGAAATGGCTGACCCATCCATCGTCACCTTGGGTACAACTCTTCGGGGCGTTTTTGATCTGGGTTTCCGGATATGTAGATGGCGCCAACGGATGGTACAAAGTCTCAGCGCAATTGGCGGGTCTTTGGGCTTGGCTTTTTGATGGAGATTAAATCTCTAGCGCGGGGACAGTTCTATTTACGCCACAAGCGCGCTTCTACTTGTAGCCTTCCGTCATACGCCTGGGCCGGACGCCCTCTCAGGCGAGGATTCCGATTACTACTATCTACCGTACTGCTGTCTCTTTTTCTTCGACCTATCACTACCATGCCCGAGAGGTCCGGTCGACGGTATAGACTGTTCAGTCAAACAATGATACGTTTTGTTCTCGTATCTGATGTTGATGAGACCCAAGATGACGCTCGACTGAAAAGCAAAGATGCGGTAGAAAGACAGGTGACTGGGAAAGAGCACGAGGAAAAACAACAGAAGGCGAAGATTCAGCAGGAGTAGCGACAACCCGGTCGGTGAGGGAGAAGCCGGGGGGAAAGCAGAGGCAGGCGCAGGAAAAAGACCAGAGGGAGAAACATGACTAAGGAGAAGAGAAGAATTGGTCTTTCGTGAAGCGCAACGCCAGAAGCTAATCTAACCATGACAACTGCAACAGCGAGATATGGCCGACAAGTATAATCAAATGCCAGACCAGCCTTATGTACAGTTGGACAGGAAACCGAAGTCTTAGCCGAACCACACATCGTATCACTATTGCAAAACTTGAGAAGGTCAACAATGCACAAGAGACATCTCACAAAGCCAACTCTTTTTCCGCTTACAGAAAGACGTCGAGGCGACGTTATATGTGTGTATGAAAAAGTGCTCGATGCTGGGACTTGTTGCACAGAAGATCTGCTGTCGCTTTGCGTACTTAATCGAATGGCGAATCCCCTTTATCAAAACCCTGATGCGAAGTCCAAGTGCCTCGGGAATAGGTTTTCCCATTGCGTGATCTCGAGGGACAGCAGGTCTAGAGACAAAAGTGAACGAGCTTGTGGTGTGGTCCTAGCTAATGGTTGTCAAGCAGGAAACTCTTCTGCTGTTCGCCGGCAAGTGGAGAGGGTTGGAGCCGCACTGACGGGTGCTTGAGCCTTGGGGTGAGATTTTGAGAATTTTCTTCAAATGTCCAAGGAAAGGCGATTTCCAATAGAAGACATTGAGGAAAACTAGGCGTAAAGCCAGGAGCAGGGTTCTATGTGAATAAAGACTCTTCGATGGTCACCTAGAGCGATCATCATACACCTAGTTACCCTTATCGTCTGCAGATTACAATTATCAACTAACGACACTTTCCAACCTTCGTTTTCCACCATACAAGCCCTGTCATACCGTCCAGTACCCCCTCCAGACATGGGTATAAACACAAACGCCTCTCGCACATTCTCACATCGCGCGTCGCATAAACATACTCATCTCAAACAGCATCTACCTCCCCTTTACTCATCTCCAATTGATCCAATAACTCGGATGTCATCCCCGGCACCTCCTCGACCGGAATCCCCGTACTACTACTCACTAATCTCTTACAATCATGGCCCGTCTGGCTCATCCCCGCATTCGCTTGAGCCTGCGCCACCAGTCTCGTTAATTCCCTGCGTCTGACCTGCGCCGCTTGGAGATCAGCCGCCGCTTGGAGGCGCGCTTTGATTTCCTCGTTGGAGGTGATGGTGCCGTTTGTGTTGGTGTGGGCGGAAGGAGAGAGGGCGGATTCTTCGGCGCGGATGTCTTGATGGAGGATGCGGTGCTGATTTTGTTCGAGAAGGGATTCTTGCTCTTCCTGGAGAAGTTGTGCCTCCGTCTTGTTCGCCGCTTCTACCAGATCATCATCGTCTCCGCTACCTTGTTCATTGAAAATAGCAAAAGTTGCACGTCGGACTTGGTGGCGCTGCTCCGCGGTGCTGTCCTGCAAGCGGAGTGCTTCTGCGTATTGTGCGTCTTTCTCTCGAGCTTCGTTCTCCAGTGCAAGAGCTACCTGCATTCCTCCATTGGCAGCCACAGAATCGAAGGATTCACTGAATGACTGAGCAGACTGGCTTTCGTAGCGCGAGGTAGTCATAACGCCTGGCTTAGGCAGTCTTTCAACGGCATGTCCATTCGGCAGCGGATGCTCCGGCAGGACTGGCGATGAAGAAGCAAACGCATAGGGATCTAGCTGGGTAACACGGGAGCGTTGTAGCATCTGATCTGCCGTTTCATTGTTCTGGTTCGGGATATCGCCTGCTGCACCGCGGCCTTGTAGAGCTCTAACACTTTTTTTGGCGTCATGGCGAACTACAATGTGTAAAGCGGTATCGCCATTCGAGTCCTGTTTGTTGATGAATCTCAGGAGCCTCCTCTGGTCCATGCTCTCACCCATCTTAGTGAGTAGCACATCGAGGTAGTAGCGAGCGCATTTCTTCTTTTGGCGACTTGTTGTAAGCATGGCGATGTGATGGAGAATAGTAGAGTCGAGGTAATCCGGCTCTTCTACAGTCGCTTGGAGGAGGGATAGAATCTTGGGCATAGTCTCCTTTTCAAAATTGTTGGTAAACAGCACAGCTCGGATCAAGGGAGTGTCCCCTCTTTCGTTCCTGGCAAACATGTCCGCTCCTCGTTGGAGAAGAGTCCGCACAATTTCCATATCACCCATAGCAGCAGCCCAGTGCAGAGCGGTATGTTTCTGACCATCAACTTTCCATTCTACTTCATAGCCTTCAGGAAGTTGTGGCGGGTCGAGATTGAGCGGCGCGTCGGAAGAGGAAAGCATGAAGTAGTCCAGGAGTGCATCGGCATACATGGTGTGCTGCTGGTCACGTAAAGACGTCTCAGGTCCACGCTTCCGCTTACGTGAACCCCCTGTATGACCTTGCTTATGATACATGTCCCCTTCGTCCATGAAGGTTGTTGAGCCCACTGTAGAGCCATCAAGAGAGTCATCGTCATTAAGATGGGTGCTAATGTTATCGTAGATGTCTTCGCTCATGTGACGAGCAGCAGGCACTGGTTTAGATTCTGTTCATTAGCCACTGACGTGTCTAAAGGACCAAGCGGGAGAGGACGTACTAGGGACCCTCCTAATGGGAGCTTGCTTTGGGAGCTTGAGTTTGTTCGACGCAGCCGTGGTGTGCTTGGGAGCTTGCGGTGGACTAATATCGCCAGGAACGTAATCGAAGATAGGCCGCAACTTCTCAAACACACCGTTACGTAGCGCTAAATCACGCCCTGAGGGTAGCGGAACCCATGTGCCTGAGGTGTTCTTCAGCCTTAGATCTTTAGGTACGCACAGTGGACATCCGCTAACCCTGGTATTTCCCGTAACCTCCCTGAACTTTCTCATGCACACCTTTCTGTACATCTCTCTCCAGTATGCGTGTTCGCGCGGGTTTGTCGAAGTCGGCCACCTTCAGGATATGCGTAGCATTAATCCAATCATCGTGACGCCTACGCATGACATGTTCACTGCCACAGGCAAATTCAAAAACCGGGACCTTTTCCGAAAGTCAGTACTCGCTAAGTGCAAGACGACAATCGGGACTCGACCCACATTGCTGTACGTTGCAGAATAGATTTTATTTGCAGAGTGATTGGGAGCCATGCTGTTAATCGTCTTGTTTATAAGGCGGCTGCCCGTCTGTGTGCGGTGCTGCGGGCGACGTCAATGCAGGTCTAGTATATTACATGCAGCCTCTTTCCAGTATCGTGGCTCTAAACGGACATGACAAAGGTCGACCTGTACACTTTGTGAGTTCTCCTTGGCTTTTGTTTGCGTGGATCTCGCACACGTTGAGGGCGCCAAACAAGGTATAAGGATGTCGAGGGGTTGAAGAAAGACGCGGGATATTTTGTGTGCAGGTGGGAACGCGTCCGATTTGCGATGGTCTCAACGCTTCAGTACCTAGTCACATGCTTGTATTATTCGGTAAGATAAATTTACTAGTATAGTGTTACCCTAAGGCGCGGCCTAGCCTAGTGGCCGGACTGCAAATTTGACGACAGCATGCGTAGGATCATCACACTCACACATCAACAGTTAACAAGGTCTCAAGAAGGAAGCTCAATGGCTTAAATCTTTTTTGGTGACAACTGCGAAGCTATTGCTGGTGTTCTACACTGATGAAAAAGGTATGACAGCTTTTACCAATACTGTCATGGAAGGACACAAGGATATCCTGGACTCATAAGTTGCGGATGGCTCTGATATGACCCACTAAGATACGAAGGGGCGAACAGCTCTGCACCGAGCGTCCAGAGCGCACCAAACCTTGTAGTGAAAATTCCCCTAAACGTAGGAGCAAATCGCAGGCATTTAACCAACAGAAACCTTCGCCTATCCACCACGCCGCGGCAGCTGGTTTTCTTGACGATGTGAAGAGACTCATCAAAGGCTGGTGTCTTGACGGTAGAACTGGACATCTTTGGCTGGACCCGTCGCATGGGGTAGCTCGATGTGGCGGCATGGATATCGCTGCCGAACAAGGAAACATTTGACTCTATGTGCATGACTCCACTGGAGCTGACTGTGTATCTCGGCAACAATCAGCTGTGCTTCTCACTCTGGGTATAACAAGAGGTTGCTGACCTCAAGGTTGGCATGTAGAGTAGAGCATGATACGCTGCCTGTGGGCTTGCGAGACTATAGTTACAAGCTGGGCCTAAGCTGTCTCCGACTAGCGCCTCCTACCAATTCTTCCGTGCCCATTAGCGGACGTAGACTTGCTATGCTTCCTCGACAAATCGTTCGACGCGAAAATCAACTGCCTCATGAGCCGCCCGCATATCAACATCACAAATAATAAGATACCTAACGCAGTAATCACAAGAATCGCAACGGAGAACCACCGACTTGTATTTCACCTCGCTTTACCATCCTGGTTGTATATTTGCTGCACGGATAACTCAATCTGCATTGCTGCCAGAATGATGCTGAAAGTTGCCCAAATAAAGATCAGCGGTGCAAAGAAGCGGGCCAAATAGGTACTGGTCTGGCCAGTCACTCGGAAGAAACTCATGCGGCCTAGGAAAAATTTACTCCAGAAATTCAAGCGGGATAGATGAAGTTCGCCAAAACGGTAGCGGGCACTGACTTCAGTGTCGAGCACGTCACGGAGCGGGAAGGTAAAGGTGTTCCATGCCCTCCAGGTTGTGGATGACTGGATCAGACATCTTTCTTTCGCGAGCCCGAAATCTGATTCGTGTCTTATGAAGTGGGCGTAGGTGCGGAGGAAACCTAGAGCTGATCGCGAGAGAAGGTTACGGGCGTCACTGGCGAAGGGAGAGTATTGCGGGGAGAAAGTGTAGACCCAGAATGCGTGGTTGAGGAGATAGGAGGGGATCGGTTTGATATAGACACGGTTATCAATCCAGAGCAGATGGAGCTTTGGATTTTCCGTCATCATGATGGTACGTCCGCGTACTAACTGATGGTGGAGAGCGGAAACATGATCACTTCTCTGGGTTGCCACAAGCCACAGGTGGGGGGAAAGAATATCGAGTTCTGGGGTCAGAATCTCATTCTTGAGGAAGGCTAGAGAGTCGTTGCTGAGTGAGACTTGTGGATGACCTGGTAGATATGGTGCTCCTTCATTGCCTGTGTTGGTCAACGAAGCCTTGCCGTCCGAGCCCTCGACGAGAGTGAGGTCCCCGTTTAATTCGTGTTCTTTTGGGAATGGTGGCAGAGAGACTGCCATGCAACAAGCGGCGATGGCCTCTCAGTATACACTACCTTGGGTTCATGTCCTGCTGGAAAATGGAAGGGAGCTTTGCTACATGTCCAAAACATGAGGTCTTTACGGCCAGCTAGGGCTGAACAGTAATGCCTTATTTATGTATGATGGTGTAGGTAGGTTTGCGCCCCGCAGTCCGCCAAGAATTCCGCCTCAGGCTGTTTTCATTTTCCTTTGCGTCCCAATTACTGGAATTCAACAACAATGTGGTTTCCTTGACTCTCTGTAGCACTTTTCGTGAGTGGACGAGGAAGTTGGCGCCGAATGCCTTTGCTGACATTGAGTGTTGGTGGTTTCATTCCATAGTCGTAACATCCCAATTGGGAAATGACGACGGCGCTTTCCGATCTATGTGCGCACGGTCCACTCAGGGACAATCATTATTTGATTGCCCAATTTGCAGGTACCAAAGCTTGTTCTCGGTATGACCTACCATTATACTGTTCGACGGTTCTGCTTCCCGTCATGGTTGACCAAACGTCTGTTTTTGGGGGGTTTGTAGCTCCTGGAAGTAATACCAGCACTACTGTACCGCCCAAGCGGAAGTGCAAACCGGACCCGAAGCAGCGTAAAAGGCTGAGGGAAAAGCGGGAACTGAGCAGCAACACTGATACATCAACTACTGGCATTGATCTAGGTGTTCAAGATGCTGTAGTAGCCGTGAAAGTAAATGATCAACCTTCTAAAAAAAAATGCAGGGGAAACTCAAAGCAAAGACAAAGAATCAAGGAAGCCAAAGCAGCTCAAGCAGCTCAAGAAGCAGAAGAAGTCAAAGAAGTCAAAGAGATCAAAGAGACGAAAGAAGTCAACGGTCTGAAAGTCACTTCTGAAGGACGATCAGCGTCAGCTAAGATAGTTAGCTTCGATCAGCGTGAGCTATAACATTGCTTTAAACTACAATCGATTATCGACACTCAAGAGCCTCTGAGCCTTTTCTCTTTGCGCAACGCTCGTCCTTTGATCCATGTTTTTGACGTCTGTGCAACTACTATTTGCCAATGCAGAAGAGGGCAAGCCGATCACCGCACCACAAGTGTTATGGGATTCAACAGAATCGGCAAACATCAAAAAAGTAAGCATCAAAGCAGAGTAAGCCCTACTCAATTTTCATTGCATGCAATTCGGTAGAAGACCGGTTGACGGGCTCTTCTAGCATCGTTGCTGTGCATGGTTTGGGATTCAATCCCGCCACGGCCTGGCGCGGGAGCCGTTCCAGGGCCAGTTGGCTTGCAGACCTCCTCGCAACAACCCACAAGGACTTCAGGATCATCGCCGTCAACCATGACTCCAGGTGGAATGCGTACTCACCGGTGCAGGGTTTGCGAGACTATGGACAGGTCATCCTGGATTCCATCGCTGCACTGCGGCTAGACGAAGAGGTGGGAATGGTGCTATTGTTTTACTGTTTTAGAGCTCACAAGTTCCTTGAACAGGAAAGAAGTCGTTTCTTGATACTGTTTGACCATTCCTTTGACGGCATTCTCATTAAGAAAGCTTTGGTGATCGCGAAAGGTTCAGAAGCATCGTCTTGCAAGCTTCTTGAGCGTAAAATATATTGAAGGACGCATAGAATCGAACTCAGACACTCGAGAGCGATCGGTAGTCAATGCTTCTGTTGAAACACTGTTCTTTGAAATATCTCACAGAGGGCATGAAAAGCTTAGAGCTCGTACATCACACAAAACATAAGAAATTGACCGCTACATTTCAGGTCAAATTTTGCGCTTTTCGGCATGCTATCGTCCTATTTCAGCTACTGGCGAGGATCTAGTGCCCATCTTTTAGAGTTTTTGACTCCTAGTTCGAAAGAATTAGATGATTTGCATCTCTCTTTTCTCCGAGCATTTGGAAGCATCTACATTTCAAACTTCTTCGAAACCGTGCTAGGATTCATAGAGCGTCAACGTAGTAAATATACGGTATCGTTTCGGCTGAGAGGAGCCTCAATTGTGGGAACATTTGTTGGAAGAACAAACGAGCTTCAGCAGATAGGAGAGGAACATGAAGTTGACCTCCTACAAACCAAGGAATCCCAGCGGCTTAAAGTGGTCATCCTCCAAGATTTAGGAGGCGTTGGTAAGCCACAACTGGCTATTGAATACGCTACTCGACACGAATCAATCTACACAGCAGTTTTCTGGTGCAATGGTAAGAGTGAGGCTCTCTTACGACTTGATATTGCCGCCATCGCAGAGCAAATTCCTTTGAAAGACGTTCTAAGCACGAGTGGGAAAATTTTGAAAGACGAAACAGGCGTTGAGAACGCAATCGCTGCAGTCCTTGATTGGCTCTCAGAGAACGGCAATACACAGTGGCTTGTGATCGTCGATAACGTCGATAGCCAGCAGCTGCCGGTGTAGGTTCAGACAGCCCCGAGACATCGTACGATATTTGGCGACAGTTTCCTCGTCAGGGCAGCCTGCTTCTAACGTCTCGGCTCGCATGTTTGCGAAGACTTAGGAAGGGCGTGGAGATACAAGAGGTCACGGTACAGGATGGTCTTCGAATACTGTGCAACGCTACTGGAGGCAGTGTTGCGGATCGAGGTTAGTGAGCGCATCTCAGCTGTTTCATGTACTTTGATACTCCAACAGCATGCTTGGGGTATTGTGGAATGCTGACACATATGTAGAAGCCGGAATTATCGTCAAGCGTTTACACGGCCTGCCCCTCGCCCTCGCGCAAGCTGGCGCGTATATCTACGAGATGGGCATAACACCGAAGAAATATCCCGAGTCATGCGAGGCCCGAACTCACGATATTATGACCCAGAACAACGATATAACGTACGCCAATGGATCCATAATGGCCACCTTCCAGATATCTTATGACGCTGTGAGAGCCCGCAACCCTATGGCTTTCGAGCTGCTTAGTCTGTGGGGCTTTCTCGACAATTCCGATGTCTAGTGGGAGCTACTCAATCTGGCCTGGAAATGTAAAGCCGGGTTTGCCGAGAGTGAGAGTGACCTCTAGAGCCCTGAAGCTTTCGGTGAACGGACTGGATCTGATTATGATCCCGAAAGCAACTGGGTGACCAAGCTTGCAAAGGATGAAGTGCTTTTCGACAAAGCTATATACACTCTCCTAGAGTTCTATTTCGTTTGCGGTAACGCAGCAAGTGACGGCTTTTCTATCCACCCCGTCGTCCATCAATGGCTGAGGCAGCGTTTGAACACTGAGAGTTGGCACGCAAATCTAAACGCTGTGATTTCCCTATTGGGGAGATCTGTGCCATATGCTCACTTCAACGAATCATGGATCTTGCAGCGTCGTCTCGCCGCACATATGGATTGCTCTCTCGAGCTTCTTGAGAAAGCCAAAGACAACCAAATCGATTCGCCTGAAGGATTTCAAGAATTGGGCGTCTTGATATATGACCAAAGCGCTTTCGAAAGAGCAGAGGGTCTATACCGAAGAGCGGGTGAAGGCTGGAGTCGAAGGCGCGGCTCGACTACTGGCAGACTCGCGGCGCCTACAGTAATATGGGACTCGCTTATCGCACGCTGGGCAAGTACGACGAAGCTGAAGTACTGTGAAAGCGTTTACTAGAGGCCTCTATCCGCACCGAGGGCACCATCAATACCCAAGGGTCATGCCGTTTACTTGACGACCTCGGCTGCCTCTTCACTATGACAAAGCGTTACGCAGAAGCAGAAGCGAACTTCGAGAAAGCGCTCGCCGGGCGCGAAGAGCAACTGCAAAACGGTGTTCGCGCCGCTCCAGGGCAGCCACTGACTCGCGGTCCTGAGCTCGGCGTTGCAGAGGCCTGCCGCCACTACGGCATCCTGAAGCAAGCCCAGGGAAAACTTGAGGACGCAGAAGCATTGCATCGACGGAGCTTGCCCATCTTCAAGAAACAGCTGGGCCCTAAACACACATGGACCTTACTGTCCATTGCCGATCTTGGCGATATAAGCCGAGCGAGGGGTCAACTGAAAGCTGCAGAGATGCTTCTGAAGAGCGCGCTGCACGATATGGAAGAGCACTTGGGGGAGAGCCATGACTAAACGGTTAAAATCTATCAGAATCTGGGTGAGTTGCTGCTCCTAATGGGAAGAAAGGAGGACGCGCTGGGGTTATTGGAGAAAGCGGCAAAGGGGCTAGAGGTTTTGAGGGGCCAGAATAGCGTAGTCGCGTGTAAGGCCAGGGAGTGGATTAGGATCGTTAGGGATGTGGACCGGGAGGAGGAGTAATCGTTGGGCTGAGGATCCTCTATCGCACTGGACCATATCGGGACTTCCAAAACAGAGTATCAAAAGGTGACGCGGTGCGTAGCGCAGCGGGATGTGAGGCGTAATGGCTACAGCAAGGCGCAGTAAGTAATGCCTTCTCGAAAGAGAGGTAGTCGAGTCTTCGGATTGCGGAGGGCGGCGGGTGTTGGCAGAATATTAGAATTCCTAGGAACAAATCTTTTGCCTTGAGCTCGGTTACGAGGTCAAAAAACTAATTATTCGGAATCCGCAATTGGCCTCCGTAGGGCTAACGTAGTTGATTAGATAAGCTTTCATACCCACAAGAATTCAAAAATTCAAACCATACTACTTGTAGAAAAGAATATTAATCCTTTGATTATTAATCAGAAGCATCGGATGAATCAGATTATTCTTAAACAGGGTGCCAATCACTTTCATGGATAGATATATATTATAGTTCATATCATCTAACATTTCTACGTATTATTGATGCTGTTGTCATTACATTTGGCTATTTGCGTGTTCGTTTGATTTTCGTGGTAGTGCAGTTGCGGTACGGAGGCCATTCCGAATAATTAGTTTTTTGACCTCGTAGCCGTAGTGAAACCGGTTAAGCAGTTAATCACGTGACCGGCTCGCGAGGTCCACGCTTCGCGTTACCAGGGCTTATCATGGTATGCGCTAGCCATCGCGACTAATTCCAATACGGCTGGGTCTTATTACCCAAGCTTGCCGCAACTCAACCGGTTCGAGATCATCCAACCATCGAAAACGCCGTCACCGTCGCCATGACGGCCACAGAAACCATCGGACACGCCCTCGGCGTCGGCGAGAAGCATGGTAGTAGTAGACCCCCACGACCCCCCCCCCCCCCAGCAATCATCCCAATACCCCCGTAACGAAAACTGACACCACTACCCCCGGTCCCCACCAGACACCACCACCCGACCCCCCGCCACGCGAGAAGAAATGTCCGCCGCCCGCCTCCCCCTCGCCTACCGCGACTCGTGCGCAAACCTCCTGATCCCGCTGAACCGGTGCCGCTTTGAAGAATTCTACCTGCCGTGGAAGTGTGAGGTATGTATGCCCTTTTGCTAGCACTCTGGGGGAGGGGGGTTTTTTCTTTCTGGAGAAATTGTTGGGTGGGGAGGTAAGAGGGAGCTAAGATGTGTGTGTGTGGTGTTTAGAGCGAAAGACATTCGTATGAGAAGTGCCAGTATGAGGAGTTTAAGCTGCGGGTGGCCAAGATGGATGAGTTGAGGAAGGAGAGGGGGGGGAAGAGGAGTAATTGAGGGGGGGTGGGGGAGCTATGTAGATACTTTTGCGGTGGTATGGGATCGAGATGCAAGCCTTCATGGGGGATCGGCCATACCTTGGAGCGTCATCTGCGCGGATCTCATCTTCGAGGAGGACTTGCTGGAGCCGCGATGGTGAATTCATAACTCCAATCAAGACAGCTTAAGCAGCGAAACATTTGACATCGTAGCCCGTTACTGATCGGTTTTTGTAAGGTTTCGTCATGTGGTAGATATTATGGGATTTCTGCCATCTCATAAAGAGTACACGACCATAGAAATTATCCCACTTCAGAGCGAAACCGCCGCTCAGCTCTCACATAACCAGATCAACCTTGACCAAAGTAGATCCCAACAAAAGACATGCCAGCCGGGTATCATGCAACGCCTCGCTAAAAGTATGCTTGGATCTTCATTGGTGGAAGAGACTCCGCTCATGGTTCCCCAGCTCCATTCTTGACGTCCTTGAGAATATCGTAGCCATATTCATCCTCAAACTTCTCAGGCTCCATGCCCAATGCGTTACGGTACCCGCGGACCTCATTCTGCAAGCCAGCTATGATACGAAGTGGCACATCTTCTTCCTCGCAGCGGAGACGGTAGGCCTCACGTAGCATCTCAACTGAGCGCATAAACTTGGCGTGCCAGTCGTCTTTTTCCAAGCGAGACTCCAGATGCGCGTCTTTCTCATCTTGAAGGAGCTTGTTGTAGTGTAGACGAATAGCGACCTCATTCTGCTTGTTGTTGAAGGAGTAGTTGCGTACCATCTCCACGATGTTCCCTACAGACGTCTCGTACTCCCCGATGAGCTTGGTGTTTTCTTTCTGCTCGCGCTTGAGGACGCAGACTTTATTCTGTTCGCGGGCAAGGTTCTTCTCAAGATCAGCAATACGCGCAGCTGGTAAAGATATTAGTGCCATGGCATAGCTAGAGGCAATTGAGGGTGGTGTGCTCACCGGAGATCTCAGCATTGGCTTCCTGGAGACTGGGGCTTGCTCCTTTGGCAGCAGCACGGGTCTGAGATTGGAATGTGATGTTAGTGAATTATGCTCAACAAGTAGCTGTCTTTGAACGAAGATTGCCAGAGTTGCCCCAAGTCGCGATTGAATGCCCTCGCTTCAGAGTGTCGAAATACTTACAGCAAGCTCTTCAGCTCCAGCAATGATCCCAGCGGTCTTCTCGCGATTCTCTTTGAGCACTTCGCTCAGTTCCAACACCTTCTGCATCAAAAGATTTACATCCATCTGCTGCCCTGCGCTCATTGGCATTCCCACATTCATCCCGTTCATACCAGCTCCATTCCCGTTGGGTTGAAGCACCTGGGCTTGCATTGGCGAGGGCGCAAGGCGAGGAGGAGCACTCGCGAGGTTGTTCTGGCTACCTGAGTTCTCTGCGACAGGAGGAAACATGTTGCTAAAGTTGTTCATCTTGGTTGGTTCTTTGAAGTAAGTTACAGGTGGATTGGTGTCTGTAACGTAGAAGACTTGATCGCTGTAGACCTCGTTCATCTTATCGCATTCTCGGTGATGAATTTAATCCGGGCGTCGGAGGTCGGTGTCACGAGATGCCGGTATCGCTTGAAGTTAGTGTGGTTGTGGTTGTGGCTCTTAGGGTTTAGGTCAACGAAATAAGATCATGTCGAACTGGAACATTCGTTGACAGTCCAATCATACCCCGTTCACATATACTGAAAAAGGTTCTCCTATTCGATGTACAACTCACTGTATATAGCCAGTGTCATGGCTGTATACTCGATTGGGGCAACAGAAGGTCCTGATGTGCAGATGGACATTAAGTATACTTTACCAGGTTAAACTTGAATTCAGGCTTGGACACTTCGATCCTTGCAGCTCAAATAAGAAGAATTGGATGTACATAAGATCAATTTCAAGCTCTGCTAATCCAGATCTTTTCAGCTAGAGATAGAAGATCCTGATGCTTGTGAACTCGATTCCAAGGACAGCTATCGAAGCTTCAACCTGGAAAAGGAGGTCTCAGTCCAATCAATATTTCGGCACCAACATTCGCTTTTGGGTATCTCAAATGGAAAATAATACGATTCCAATTCCCAACGATTGTAAACAATGCCTGAACTTCACACGGACGATTGGACTCCTCTGCGACTGCCAAGCCGAACCTTGCTGCAACTCATCGTGTTCCTAAGTTGTAACTCCCAAGTCATTCCTCGATAGCCCCTCAATCTTCTCGCCAGCCCTTGCCATAAGTATCTTTAGCTTCTCCAATTCTTTCTGTAACTCCCCGTCCCTGGTTGCCAAATTTGGCTGTACATTGTCCTGGGCGTTTCTGAAGGGCTCCAATAGCTCCTGAAGAAGCTTGTATTGTGCGACTTTTCGTTGCTGTGATAGTCTTTGACGACTCAAAGCTTGGAGGCGCGATTGTAGCTGCTTATACCTAGAACATGGCCTTCAGAGCCTACAGAGCTGAAGAAAGGCGAAGTGCTGACCTGCTTGCCTCTGCGAACCTCTCGAGCTCATTGTCATCAGCAGTTCCATCATCCGGCCATTCGTCTGGGAGCTGAAGGATATTACTGCGACTTCTGTCAGCCATTGTAACTTGAAGCGCCATCTTCAACATGTTTAGGGTACACCCACTTATGATCCTTTAAATCTGCGCCTCTTTCCAATGTCGCGGGGCCGTCATGTTCTACATCAAGATCTGGCTCGCCCGAATCCCAATACAGCTCGTAAATCTGTTCTGCCACATGGCGAACAACCTGGGAGGAATATGCAGCACGATTGTGATGTCGGAGAACGAGATTCACTATCCTTAGAAGTTCCAAGTCAGCAACGCTCAACATTTATACATAATCGAGTGCCTTCCGCAACGTACACTTCTGCAGCACCTCCTGTACGACCCTCTCCTTCAATTCGCCTTCTTCAGAAACGGGAGCATTCTCGCGCCAGTCGCGCGAAGGTTGCAGTGGAGCATTGAACGTGCGAATTTGCATGCTGAGGAAGCTTTTCTTCAAGTCAATCACCGAGAGTGGTGCTGCCATCGTGCTACATGTTGACCTTACGGTTTAAATTGTACAAGAATCCCAAATAATGTCTTTCAATTCCGCGGCAAAGCGCGTTGTAGCCAGCCGTAGCGATTATCGATAAGCCCTACCAAGACATCCTAATCCGCCAATCGTCCAATCCCTCTTCCAAGTCAAACCCACCCCCTTCAACCCCACTACCCACAATGCCCCCCACCACCAGCACCAAACCCCCCTCCAAACCCGCCAAATCCGCCCCGAAAGGCGACTACATCGAAACGGACACCGGCAACAAAGTCGCCCGCCGCGCCCAACTCCACGGCACCCAACACATCATCCTAGGCGGCCGCGCCGTAATCCAAGCCGACGTCTGCATCCGGGGCGATCTCGTCCGCCCCAGCAGCAGCATCGCCAAAGACGCTTCCTCGTCCAAACCCTCCTCGCATGCCTCGGCGCCGGGCGTCGCGGTGGCGATTGGCCGGTACAGCTTCATAAGCTCGGGGACGATACTGCGGCCGCCGCTGAAGATGTCCATGGGCCGCGCGGGGTACTACCCGCTCAAGATCGGGGAGCACACGTTCATCGGCGCGAATTGCGTGATTGAGGCGGCGCAGATAGGGGATCATGTGCATGTCGGGCGGGGCGCTGTGGTGGGGAAGTTTGCGATACTCAAGGATGGGGTGAAGGTGCTGGAGGGGGCGCATGTGGTGGGGGGGATGGTGGTGGCGAGTGGGTTTGTGGTTGGGGGGCGGCCGGCGAGGGTGGTGGGGGAGGTGGGGGAGGGGTGGGGGATTGCGGAAGGAGGAGAGGGTGGTGATTTAAGGGAGATGTGGAGGGCGACTGGCTGAATGGGCGGGGCTATCAATGTGTGGGTGAGATTTTGAGGTTGGTGGAGTGAGATCATGTGCATTGAGGGAGTTTTGCAGCGTTGCGATACCCCTTTTGCGTCTTTCCATGGTATGTAGACTCAAACTTGGGTTCCTCATGTTTGTCTTCTATAGAATTTACTAATTCCTCATTTGATGAGTACTATAAAACAGTAGTAGAAGGGCTGCGTCCAGAAATCATGACATTACAATTTGTGTATCATTGTCCGCTAGAAAAAAAAGAGGTCCCTGTAGAGCCAGGATGAAGCAAAGGACCTTGACAATAAACAGCGAATGCCGGAGAACCTGCATGTCATCCCATCGAAAATTAAGCAAACCTATTGTACAGTGGTATCGTAAACAATCAAGGAAGAATCGTATCGTGAAGCAGATCAAGGCTTATTTGCCGTGTCGTTGTGCAGGTGGTGTCTTGACGTTGTTTGAGAGCCAGCCCTGATTTGGTTATTAGGAGCGCCCAAGCTTCCCAGACGTACGAGTGACCTACCAAGCCCTCAAAAAGACCTTCTCCAGTTGTAGCACAACTTGGCACAACGTACCAGATCTTGTCCTTCAGCTGGCTGAGCTTCAGCCGTTCCTGGACCTCTTGCGGGCTCATCGCTGGAAGATCGTATTAGCCACCAAGCACTCCGGGCAAGTCCACCCAAATTTACACACCTCCTGCTATATCCTGCTTATTTGCAAACACTAGCAGCAGCGCCTCCTTCATTTCTCGATCTAGTATAATCCTGTGTAGCTCCTGCCTTGCCTCGTCTATCCTCGTCCGGTCATTGGAATCAATAACGAAGATCAAGCCTTGTGTTCCTGCATGGAGGTTTCAAGTTAGCATTCCGTATCCTCTTACAAAAGGCATCGCAATGTACCTGAGAAGTAATGTCTCCATAACGGCCTTATCTTGTCCTGCCCGCCCACGTCCCACACATTGAACTTGACGTTCTTGTACGTGACTGTTTCAACGTTGAAGCCAACGGTAGGAATGGTGGTCACGTCTTGGTTCAGCTTAAGCTTGTAGAGGATTGCTGGAGTCTAGATATCAGCAGCCGTTCTCTGTTTGTTCCGGACTTCACTGTAAGGTAGAGTCCCTGGAAAGTGTAAGCATACTGGTCTTCCCCGCAGCATCCAGTCCCAGCATTAGCAGGCGCATTTCTCTTGATCCGAAGATCTTCCCCATTATCTTTGACACCTGTCCGCCCATCGTGTCGTTGTTGAAATCAAGCCCGCCTTATCAGGCAGCGACAAAGAGAGCTCTCGTGTTGACGCAGTTGGATTTTCTGGAGTCTCACGGTTTTCTATGCGTTTTGTTGCTCCGGCAGTCAAGCGGTTCAATAATTGTGTGGTTTGAGACGAGTGCAATAGGTGGCCTACCAGCGAATGTATGAGAAGTTGTGGAGGTGCGAAGGTGGGGGGTATTATTGTATGAGCCTGAGAATAGGGAATCCGAGGAAGATAATTGTGCACCCACGTGACCCTTTCTTCAGCTCAGCGAAATTACGTTTGACGTACTCTCGATCGTAAATAGATCTAATAAGACCGAAACAGACGCAGAGCATGCTGGTACCTTACCCCTTGCCTAATCTACCCGCAGGAATAGTGTTGATGGTTTTACAAGGATGGCAATGACCCTTTTGAGGGTAAGGTCAGGTATCCATTGCCGTATATTTGACATTCTTAGATATTGGTACTGCAGGATAGAGAAAGGTTTGGCTAACATGCTACTTTATGGACTGATTGATATTCTACAAGGATCACATCTCGCCAAGATATACTGTATGGGAACTCTTAGCAACCGTGCAACCAAGCTTTCCAAAAAGATACAAGCAACGCCACCTATTGCAGTGCCCTCCGGGTATCATAACAGCTTACTACCAACGCCAATTCGTGTCTCCTGTGATCAGACTTGGTAACTTATCTAGGGCTGAAATCTAGAACGAACCGCCGGTTAACCTCCATCTCCTGGTTCTGATCGTCTTCAAACTTCAGGCGATACACATCTTTCTTCACTCCGGTGACTTCTGCGCGGTAGAAAGTGGTTGTTTCCGGATAACGTGCAAGGACATGCTTCCCAACCGGGAAATCAGGGAGCACAGCATCCGCCGACGGTATTGCGATCAAGGCGGCTGCTGAAGACTTGTATATTTGTCCAGGGGCACCATTCTCGTCTGGCTCAGGATCTTGGACTTCGTATCTGGCTGTCAATTAGCCTAATAGCTCACACTTAGCATGTTGAGGGGACACACCGTTTCTTATTACCTACTTCAGTGATTGATATGATGTTGCATTGGATCCACTGGCTTCCGTCCTCCTTCATCTTTGCTTGCTTGTATGCAACCTCTGCTCCCACGAAGAACTTGCCGGCCCGCTCTGCAGAGGGCCCTTTACTCCCCTCGGAACCCTCCTCAATCTTCACCGACGATTCTTTCACGTCTCTAGTCGATGGCACTGACCCGCTTCTTACACTGCTACCCTTGAGCCGTGATGCAGACGTTGCCACGCCTGGAGAAGGACCAGGAGAGTCTGCCGCGCCATCCATATCGAGCTTTTGCCTTTTAGGGTTACGAGATTTGGAAGCTTGGGGGTTACGGGGCGGCTCAATCTCGCTGGCAGTCCGCAAAGCTGTCAAAATGCCGACGTTCTTAATTACGTCATTTGGCTCTTCGTTGAGAATCTTTTGCTCTTCTTCAGATAGTTTCAGACCTTCACGATATAAGGCTGCCAGTTCTTCAAGATCCTTCACAGACGGCGCTGAACAACTACGGTTAGTGTGGGTATCCAAGTCAATAACATAGACCACCCAATCAATATCACTCGTGCTACGTTCTTGATTGTGATTTGTTGAGATATCAGAAGCCAACAGAGTTCAGGCAGGGTAACGGATTTTCGAATACAACGGAAACGTAGATTCGAGCATCTAGAGATCTCAAAACCTGGTAGTAGAAAACGTACAGGATAAACGCTTACAAGACGCAAAAAGCATATGAACAGGGAGATAGAGTCAGGATATCAAAAGAAGTACTGACTTCCATCAAATCTCGACTCCATCTCCACAATCGCATTTGAAACCTCTGTAGCCCTAGCATGGATGACCTTCAGCCTCTTGAGATCATTCACTATTTGATTCCACATGTTCCGCTCTTCGTGCGCATCTGCAGGATCCTCCTTGGTTATGCCAGCCCGTGGTCTGCTTCGTGCTGCCATGGTTGGAGAGGCTGTAAGATTTTAGGTGGTGTTACCGAGCTTAGTCGATTCCATTTGGGACACAGGTTTCGATATGCGGTTGACTCGGCTATGGCGCTTAAATTTGCCACAACCCAGTTAGCACTCGATTTTCTCTTGAAGATTACTGTTCTGTAGATGTTCGTTCCGCAACCTAATGGCTCGACCTTAGAGAGAATTTAATACTATGAATTACTTACGACGTGGTCGAAAGCTAACGTAGACATGAGGGTAATTTTAGCCCTTCGGCGTCGTTATACCAATGTTTTCATTCGAGACAATGATGGACAGATGCTATTTACACCTATGGACAATGATTCACACGACCTTGAATTAATTACCTGCGGTCCCTTATGATCATCTTATACATAATTCTGGAACGGATGGGTTGAAAAGGTCAAAATTCCATCAATTAAGAGTAAAAACCGCCTCCTAACGGTTATTACTCGATAGAGTAATCCCCGAACAAATAGACCGGTTGATTTTGTTGGCAACACGCCCGATAAGAAATCACCCTAATATAAGAAAACATCCGCGGTGCTAGACATGAAATAATGCGAGCCCTGAGAAAGGGACACTCGAACTATTGCTTAGCAATAGGGGTATCAAGGGTAGAACATATCACCGCGCCTCTAGACTGTGCTGTTATCTACCGTACTTGTAAACCATGATGTCGAAGTCCTTATAAATGCACACCTACAAACGTACAATTAGTCACCGAACCACAATCTTAAAAGTGTGAACGGCCTTTTCCAGCTTATCATGATCCACCTCAGAAAAATCGGCCCGATGCTTGTCGAGAAGATGCTTTCGGAATGCAGCAGGAGTCGGATACTCCTTCTCTCCTCTTGGACAGTTGGGCATCCCACATCTACAGAACCGTCGAGTTAGTATTTATTGTGTAGGAATGGGCATGTAATTATGAAGCATGTTTACAGAGGATCATTCATGCCTCAAACATCACAGCTCCATTTGAGATAATGCGGCCTAAATATGGAATGTACTTACTGGTACCAAGCACCATAACACGCTTTTTCCCATCGTCCAGGATCCGTCCTAGCACGAAGACGCCGGCCTTCCACAAGTATTTTGGCCATTTGGGCGATCTGATTCTTCACATCTGCATCTGCCAAGTAGGTTTGAGTGTGCAATTTGATAGATTCCAGTGTATTATTCCGAGGTTCGAACCACTTTGGAACCTCCAGCCCAATGCCGTCATCGGGGTCATCCGTACGCTCGGCAACTTCTTCGCTTGCAATACTTTTTTCGGATTCGTGTGCCTTGGAAGATCGCTTCACGAACCTGAGTTTGCGAATACATCTTCCCGTTGCTGTTCTTAATCTACCCCTGGCTCGCCATTCGTCCAACTTCATCACATCAAGCCCACTTCTGACACTCAACCTGACGTAATTGAATTTATGTTGAGAGTATTCGAGTTTCTTCAGCATGTCTGCATGCGTCTTCTCGGATTCGGCGGCCCATTTCCTGGCGAAATTCACGTAATTCAAATAGCGTTGGATACCACTACCACCAAATCGGTTCATTTTGTTGTTTTGTCCAGTGCCGATACTCAAGACAACCTTCGCACACTTGTCGGAGTTGTTATTCATCCTCCGGACCTCGTCATAAATCTCTACGCAGGGATTATTCGCCCCAAAGCCGCCGTCAAGGTACTCTAGGCCGTCTATCTTCATAGGTTTGAAATAGGTTGGTGCTGCAGAGGTTGCCCTGGCTACCTTCCAGATTGGGATGTCGTGTGCCAGAGCAGGATTCCGGTCCAGCGAGCGCTCCTTCGAATTTTCGCTTTTGTGCAAATTTTTGTAACTCCGGAAAAGATATGGCATCTGAAACCCTTCGTGTGTCTGTTTCTGGTATGATAGAACCACCCTTTAAGACATCAGCGACGACTCGATAGAACGGATTAACAAAACTTGCGTTCTACACCTGTTCTCATCAAATGCAAAGTTTTGACCTCCCGGAAAGGTTGCAACTTTCGGCACCCGTTCTCGAACAACCTTCCTGACGACGTCTTGTAGAACCCTATGATTGTATTTGTCTCTTACCCAAAACAGTGGAGATCGGAGATGGAACCAGCGGCTGTGCCCAAACACCTTTTCTCCCAGTGTCTCATAATCTTCAATACAATCATCGATGTTCATGCGCAATCGACCAAGCATAATACTGATTAGACTAATTTAATGTTAGCTATGCTGGTACCAAGGCTCGCGGGTTACATGTCTACCCTCCAGTACTCGTGCCAGCAATATAGTCGAAGTAGTGACAAGGAAGCCAGGGGGAGGAAGCCGTCGTTGGATACCTTGCAGAAACCCGGCTTGGGAGGGTCTCGTCATCTGTAGCAGCATATCGAGCCGGCAGTAACGGGTGATAACTTGACGCAGCAGGGCCGTCGGATACGTCTAGACCAATAGGATAAGCGCGCTCTTCTTCTCCAATGGCTTCCATGAGCTGGCGAAGAATAAGTAGTGCAGAGTATCCGCGGATACCACCACCGTCTAGGCATTGGAACTTAGTTACTTCCAGAAAAAAATAGACTGACGGGGTTCTAAGACTTACCAAGAGATAAAATTGCTTTTTGGTCCCATACTGCTGTTTCCTCGAATGATACCGAGAACTTTGTGTCTATGGTGGATGCCCTTTGGGGACTCTTAGTTTTAGAATCGTTGTCTACCGATTTTGTTGCGTTGAATAGACGATGTTTGAGGTAGTTCCCGGCACGGTTACGTTTAGGAGCTCCAAATGTGTTTGCTCTTGCGGGAAAATCTGCTTTAGGATTTCCAATTGGGCCGCTGGCCGTGGGAGACCGGCCATTTGACTCGATGGGAACTGGGGGGTGAGTCGACCGTCTCTTTGGGGCAATCAAATCGTCGCACAAGTCATCAACCTCCGTTCCTTCTTCAAAGGGCTCTGGAGAAGAAGATCTTTCGGGGGTCACGTCACGCTCGGTAATGGTTGCAAGGTCGTTGAGGCCAGTCTGAGGGCCTGAGTTGGACCTAGGCGATACTGTTTCGCTGGAGTTCGCCATCGAAATTCATTGCAGCCCTTGAAGCCTGAGATTCATGGGAAAACATGTCTTGACAATCTCTGACTCTTATAAAAGGCTTTGTGCGATGCCCCTCTTCTTGAGCCTCGACAAGGCTGATGACAAAGGCCATACAATTTGATGGATGATCAGAGTACACCCTGCATTAAACCCAGCATATGTGCTACCACACACCAAAGGAACTCCTACGTAAAGCCGCAAAATCTAACGCCATGAGATTAGAGATCACTAGAAATAAAAACAAAATCAGCCCAAGTGGATTCCTACTCGAACCTGGAGTTTCAACAAAACGTCAGGATTGGAGGGAATGCTCACAATGCATGAAGCTTTGAAAGCAGTCGTGGGAAATTCCGCCGAAGCGGCTGTAAGTGTGCAATGGGGCGAATCAATCTTTCAGGCGACCCTCTCTAACAAGAACGAGCAGATTCGCCCTGCGACCAATGCGGTCGGAGGCTGCCATTAATGTTGCCCAGCGCTTACCACCTCGTATCCAAAGAAGGCTGTCGGCGACACTACTGCCACCACGAGAAGGTGTCGTCAATACGGCCTCCGACCTTACTTCGGTAGTAGGAGGCTACTGGTGTAACGCTCATACTGCGCAGCAGACTGGAGTCTCTTGGACAATAGTATATCAGGGACAGATGACTGCAGAAAGGAGGAATGATTCATGTTACCACAACCCCGTGACCCTTAGCCTTGAGGTACTGTAACGTGCTACTAGTATTAGTAGCAGTAAATAACGAATTAGTGGAAACCTAAGCCTCCTAAGCCACCTAAGCCACTGTAAAGCCATTTTCGCCCCAAATGCATTTTGAACACGGCATGTCCAGTTGTCCTACACAGCCTTTTGGCGCCGCCTCTCCGGAAGACCATTCCGGGATCAGTTTTCCAGAGGCTGAACTATTCAATAGAGAGTAATGCCTGGTTGTTGTTCCGAGTCGCAGAAGGAATGTGCATCCTCGTGCAGATTCTTACCCTACCTACCTTAACGTCGCATCCAGCCTCGTTGGATTACCGAGTACAGGCGACAAACACCACAGGATGCCCCCGCCCCTGCCTAACCTGAGTCACCCTCGGTTTCGTATGGATGCTTAAACATGTCTTGTTATCGGTGTGCCCAATGCAGGCGTCAGAGAGCTGAACTTGATCCTGCAAGTGCCGCATGTGATACATGTCACTCAGGCTATCAACTCTGTCCACAACTTATAAGCCAGAGTATACATCGCCAGGACCTAGTCTCAAGCGCACCGATCTCGTTCCCTGGAATTGCCAATTTGTAAAGCGTACTCTGCCTTCTGAATTCGGTTCGAAGCTTTTATATATTTATCAGAAGCACATTTTCTAATGTCCATTGCGGAGACTCGAAAGCCTACCGGTTCGAGAAGGGGAGATGCTATTGTTTTTGACCCTGCCGAGCGGACCCTTTCGACACATAGACTAGAGAGCCTAGATTGTAAGTTGTACCCTCCAGGCCTCGACGTTGAGTTGCAATACTAAGTGAGCATCTAGTGACGAGAGCCACCACCAAGCAGCCCGCCCCAAAGTTCTCCAGTCAGGTTGATGTCTTCGTGGATCGCGAGGATGGAACCGAGCGCTTGGTTGCGACTCTGAATCTTGACAAGCTGGGATGGGGCACAAACATCAAGCGCATGTGCGGAAAAATTAGCGATATCTACGTGATGGAGAATTGCGATGCGACGTCCCGGCTGGCTGAAGTCGCTTAATACTTTGACTCGATCAAATGTGACATGCGATGACTGAATAAGTATGTCGACACAGCTTCATAGTGTCTACACCGAAGCTCATGCTAACATTCGGTCAGTTACTCAAGTTCTTACTCTTTAGACTAAGTTTCCCTCATTTCCTGGTGGATTGACGAAGTTGCTTTGGTCGATTGGCCATCACATTCGTGAAGCAGAATCTGTACACTTTTTATATCATATCGATTAACGGATCTATCTTGATAGCATTATATCAAATGCCACGACATATTTTATTAGTCTAGAAGAAGTACAAGACGGGATGGCACCGCACTTAACTCCACAGACTCATAAGGGGTGAAAATGACCTGAGCGTAAAGGCCTTACCTTGGCTTCTTTACTCTTGTAGCTTAAGGTAGGGCTTTGGATGATGCTTAGGGTTAGCGGCTCTGCGTGACTAAGCAATCCATGGCCTTTTCAAAGCAAGGTGGACATACCTTACTCTCTACTTCTCAGATCACAACAGCTTTTCAGACTGATCCATTAAGTATCGGGCAAGGGAAATCCCCATTGTAGATTGAGCCTGTTATATCTGTATCCTCAACCCACGGTCATTCAGGACCATGCAAGTACCCCTAATACGACTCCAATGTGGTAAGTCCTTGATGACTTACAGGAACATGCGCAACGCTCATGTCACGTCGCAGGAGTAAACAGCTATGATTGGGGTAAAGTTGGATCAGAGTCAGCGGCAGCAAAGTTTGCCACCGCAACTCCGTCAGACGATCTTCACATAGAGCAGGAGAAGCCTTACGCAGAGGTTCGCAGTAGCCGCGGTATCTTGTTCCATCCGCTACTGAACAAGTCTGATAGCTATGGATGGGAACGCATCCTTCATTACCATCCAAGGATGTCGAAACTAAACGAACGTTGCTTGACCTCGTACAAGACAACAAGGCTCTAATGTCCTCGGAGATCAGCAAGCGCTATGGCGAGAAGCTACCGTTTTTGTTCAAAGTGCTTTCCATACGAAAAGCATTGAGTATTCAGGCGCACCCAAACAAGAAACTAGCAGAGCAGTTGCATGCTAAAGATCCGAAAAACTACCCTGGTACAGAATCTCTGCTCTATTATATGACTGGTCTGACATGTGTTTATCAGATGATAACCACAAACCAGAGATGACTATTGCCATCACCCCGTTTGATGGTCTCTGTGGATTCCGGCCATTGAAAGAGATTTCGCACTTTCTTTCTACTGTGCCGTCTCTTCGGAAGCTGATCGGAGAGTCCGCGGCCAAGGAATTCGAGTCCGCAATCAGGGGCCATGAGACGTCAGACTCCCCAGAGGAGCTGCAGAAAAACAAGAAAGCACTTCAAGCCGCCTTTTCCGCTTTGGTGAACCAGGAAAAATCCACCGTCGCTTCTGCCGCCAAAGACCTCGTAGCCTCGGCCAAGCATGACGGCGAGAAATTTGCCGGTAGCGGGGGCCCTGCTAATGAAGGTGAAGAGCTTGTGGACCTGGTTGTCCGACTGAACAGCCAATTCGAAGGCGACATTGGACTTTTTGTGCTATTCTTTCTCAACTACGTGAAGCTGGAAGTTGGAGAAGCTATGTTTCTGAAGGCTGACGATATCCATGCCTACCTTAGCGGAGGTGAGTGAAAGCTCCTAGACTCTACTTATCTAAACTGCGTCCTTCCCCGAGATTTATCCCCCCGCTCTTCTTTCAATCTTCAATCTTCTTACTTTCTTTCGCCCTACCCATACCTAACCTAACAACCCAGACATAATCGAATGCATGGCCTCCTCGGACAACGTCGTCCGCGCCGGCTTCACCCCCAAATTCCAAGACATCCCCACCCTAACCACCATGCTCACCTACTCGTACGCGCCCATCTCGGAGCAAAAAATGCACCCGGTCGACTACCCCTACGTCACCCTCAACCGCCCCGCCTACTCCTCCTCTTCCAGCGCGATCCTCTACGATCCGCCCATCGAGGAGTTCAGCGTCGTCAAGACGGAGCTGAACAGGGCGGGCGCGAAAGCTACGTTTGAGCCGATTAATGGGCCGAGTATTATTATTTGCACGGGAGGGAAGGGGAGGATTGGTGTGGGGCCGAAGACGGAGGAGGTGGGGGAGGGGTTTGTATTTTTTGTTGGGGCGACGGCCGAGTGTGTGCTTGAGAGTGAAGGGGAGGGGTTCACGACATTCAAGGCTTTTTGCGAGTTGAGCGGGAAGGAGAGTGCGAATGGGGGAAAGTGAGTTTGCTGGGCTAGAATATCGTTGCGGGTTGGCGACGCAGTAATGTGGACATGAGAGATGGAAAAAAAGAATATGTTAATGACATGGATGAAGTTTGCGCATTTGAAGCACGCATAGACTGGTTAGAGCTAGCAAGAACACCTTGATTTTACAGTCTTCTCGAGTGATGCGTTCCCAGCCGCGTTCACATCAGACTGCAGGAACAGCTTTGAAAAGTTCAGGAGCTATTTCCCACTTTGCAAGGTTCAATCAAGAAACACGCATCTCCATTCTGGTTCTACAACAATCAAACCTCTCAATACCATCAATACCAGCGACTGCCAACGCACCCCAGCCCCTCACTCCTCTCTGACCCCTCCCCAAAGTGATCCGAGTGTCTAGCAACCCACCGTCCAGCCCCAACCCTTCAAACCACCACCTTCTTCCCCCTTCCTACCGCCTGAGGATGCTCAACCAATACCTTCAACACCCCCCCACCCCCTAACCCCGCTATCCCCGCCATCTCCCCTCCATCCTAATCAGACACTGCACCACCACCACCACCTCCATGAGCGAAACCCATCCCTTGCCTCACTGTCAGCGACAGGTCGGGCATGGTGGTGCCGGAATGGTGGGTCCAGATTCTGGGCGGCTGGTTGGGGGTTGGGGTGCACTATGTTGTGGTTGTGAGGGAGGAGGGGTCGGTGAAGAGGGTGAAGAGGGTGAAGAGGGTGAAGAGGGTGAAAATCCCGGGGGGGTTACATTCGCTGGCGGTGGTGGAGCTGTTGGGTTGTGGGGGTGAGGGGTGGGAGGGGTGGTGGAGGGAGATGATGAAGATTCCTGTTCTCTGGTCAGTCAGCTCCTGAGAAAGATGGAGTGATGCAGTGTGAGTGTACATCAATTCTTGTTGCCGTGGGCTCGGTGTTCTTTACTTGCACGGCCAGCATCGACATCGAGGAAAAGCGCCGCGCTTAGAGGTGCTGCAAGATGTAATTATGGCGAGCATTTGCAAGTTGCGTATTCTCAATCCTATTTCAGAGAAACCTCGTCGTTTTCGAACAAATCTCCTAATTAAGAACAACAAGTAAATTGCCGAGGTCTTGGGAGATAGCACTCCCGATGTCCAAGATTTTAGGAGTGCACGGCTTGAGGTTATATTAGATTGATTCAACCCGACTTCGGTTTAGGCACAAATTGGATTGACGGCGCAAGTTCAGCAGGTTAGTCCACACACCATACTTGCTCAGGGCTCGTCCATTTCCCCGTCAAGGCTCTATATTCTCCGGCAAGAATGATATTGCCGCTGCTGTCACATTGGACATTAGAGTTTCGGTTCGTAAGCATACTGGTCCTGTTGTCATAAAGGATATCTTCAACGCTGCCTTTGGGGCTGGGATGATTGTCTGTATATATTCTTCCAGTCTCCCCTCTATGCACGAACAAAACTCCGTCCTTGTCCTCCGTAATAAAAACCATGGTGAAGTTAGTTGATCTACTCAAGGACTTCTCGTCGATGAATCTTCGCACCAATAGGGCAACGCGATAGTGATGAAGATTCTTGGGGACTTGGAAGGGCTGCAGACGGTCCGAGAGTAGTCCTGTCGATCCCGACACCATGTGAGTCCAGTCACCATCTTCGTGCCTTACCCAGAAGTATTGTGCAATGGGAAAATCTTCGAGGGAGGAGAATATTACACCGAGGCATCTGGTTTGCAGACCTCGTCGAGTGAGGGTCGTTGTTGGCATATTTACCTCGCCTGCCTCACTCCCTATGTGCGACTCAACTCCGAGAAAAGATTTCGGTGCCCACCGAAAGCCTGGCTGTTGGAGTGTCTCGTTTTGCCAGAAGACCAGTACCCTAGGTATTTCAGGAAACATAGACCAAAACGCCACCATTCTCTCATTGGGCTCGACTTCGAGGATCTTATCCATGTCCAGACCTACTAAGCAGCCAAGACAAAGAGGTTCATCTGTCACTACGCTCGTGGATCGATGCTGCAAGGCAGAATGTATCTTGGACAAGTCATTGTAATGAGGTTCCTGAGCGCCAGTCTGCTCACCACGTACATTGTAGATAACGCTTATAATGTCCAGGAAGTTTACCCACCCTCGTGTAAGGTTCAAATCGTCTCTTTCAGCCGATTTTAGGACTTCAAGATCAATTGCAGCATCAGCAAACTGTAACTTCAGACGCTTTGCCAACACGGCTTCTTGCCATGTCCAGAGACGACTGGTCCACGCCGAGCTATCAATTATTATGCTCAGCTCAAGCAGACTTTTCGGGAGGCAGTTCAACCTCCGAAGGCGACGATCCAAAACCAACACCTGATCCGCCCCACAGTAATAATATCGCATCTTTGACATTGCTAATTTCTTGGCTTCGTTCGGTCCCACAGGACAGCAAAGCGTATCAATCCAAAAGGGAATTGGAGGTCCACCATCAGGGTAGAGATCTTGGACCAAGCGACTAATCTCGAGCAACTGACATCGTGACATAGCGTTTGCATGTGGATTGCCAAGACCATCGGACCACACATGTGATATAGCAACATATCGAGTATCTGGTAGCCCTTCTACAATAGAAATTTCATTGCCCAGTGTATCTGGCGAAAGTATTGGTTTTATCAACGGTATTGATCCCTTCTGAAGAGAGTCAAGCAATTTCCTTGGGTCTGGCTTGAGAAAACCACAGCGACAGCCGTCGTGAGCGTGGACGTAATTGTAGTTTGCTTCTTTAACTTGATAGGCCAGGCATTGAAACCGAGTGCAGCTGGTATGGCTTACTCCAGGATCAAGCGGTGGAAGTTGGGAGTAGAAGTATTTTGTCTCAAGCATCGCATCATGCGTTCTAAGTATTTGTTTTGGACACCAACCTGCAAAGGCCATCAGAGAATCGAGCAGGTCGACTCTGCCCATCCTGTCCTGGAGGATTGGCCACTGGCCATGGACATCCTGAATAAGAGGTGCCTCCCATACCATCCGGTTGATTGAAGAGACAAGATTATTATCTCGACTGAGGATCAGCCTCAAGACGGTTAGGAATCGGCCAAGTAGAGCGATTGAAAGCATGAGGTTTTCATTCATCGCTGATGCAATGCGCATACTCTCATGAGCATGATAAGCTGAAATGAGACAACTGTCAACATATTCCAATCGATTCCTAAAAGGATGACCTTCTTCTGTATCGCGTTCTATCATCTTCCTAGCCATGTCGAGTAGTTCTCGTGTGTGCACAGCCTTGTTACCCGCAGAATTGGTATCAATGAATTTGTCCTCGCTCGTATTATCCCCAAAGAAGACATGTAGCAGACCAAAGAACAGCCAACACTGAGTAAAGGACTCGGCGAATTCTTTTCCTGGCGATTCAGGGTGATCAAGTGTTGACCAAGTCGATCTCGAATACACTTGTCCATCTTTCCATCCCATACGATGCGGATATTGAAGAAAGTCACCCCTATCATAGCTATACACACAAAGATATGGGACCTTTGGTATTGAGCATGTTTGGTCTCGAGGAAGGGGTAAATGATCCATGTGAATGATTTCAGGGTTTTCTTTGCGCAGTCATTTGAACCTAGGGTTCGGAAATGTATTGCCAAGTGTTCCTGCTAAGTCGTCCCTTTGTCTACCTCTGCACTTGTCTTGAGAAGATTTGCCCGTCGTAGAAGGAAGCCTAGACGCTTTGCTCGAAACGGAGGGCATCTGCGTCGTATTGTAGCTGTCATGGAGGATACAGGGCTTCTCAATTAGCATGAAGAAGCAGACAAGGCAACCGGACAACTTACAGCTATGATAGCGGAACTGGACTCTGTGTCCGAGGCGTACAGAGTTCATCGAGACACGAATACTCACCAACTGCTGACTCGGCCCGTGCTTCCGCCTACCGAAAATAAGGAAATCCACCACCTTTTCTCCAGTTCAATCTGCGACGAGTACATAGTCGCTCTTACAGCGAGACAGATTGGCAGGACAAGAGCTGTCTCTCTTCTACCATCTCGTGAAAACGATCAGTGTTTCCTATCTTTATCACTACCGAATCTCGAACAACGAGTGAGCCTTTGCGAGAGCCCCGTCAACCTCTGGCTTTGTATTTTCCCTTTAAGATACGTGGAATCATGCCGGGCCTCGGGGACCTCCCTCGTGAACTATTTGAGTTTATTCTGTCTCTCCTCGATGCTTGTGAACCTCCTTCGTCAAAGTTTCTCCACGAGCAGCCTTCAATTTCCATGGTCAACTCGGATTCTCACCCTCTGAAGGACCTATCTCGAACTTGTCACTCTATGCGATGTCTTACTTTCACTACTCTTTTCAAACACGCAAGAGTCCATCTGACGGCTGGCCGTCTACCCGAAAGCAAAGCCTTTGCTCGCATTGGTGATATGAGCAGAAGAAAAAGTGTTGTTTTTGGCATTAAGAGCCTGGATAACGCTCTAGTAGCCCAAAGTACACACAATGATAGGCTCTTCTTTCGTGTCCAAGACGTTGCGGATTTCTTAGCCTTTGTCGAACTTCACAATATTGCTTTCAATGTCGAGAGTGTTCTGTTTTACGTTCTCCACCCTACTCCCAATACTGGGTTTGATTGGGCAGACGACTTACTTGAACCACTGCTGCGGAAAATCATCGAAACGATAAACCCAGAAATTCTTACAATACTAGCTTCACCATCGGTAATTGCTGATCTGGCTCGAGTTGGGGCCGACATGCGCGATGCCTGGGCTTTCGATATGCCTCTGCATATCTTAAGCCTCAGCCAGCCACCGGAATCTTCGGGGCCAGCTGCATTAGCAGAAGATTCCGAGTTTGACGTCCGACGCCCGTGGAGTTCTTGTCTTTACAATGAAGGCTCTTTCTTAAAGGTTTACAGTACTTACGAGTACTTTTCGAAGCAGACACCGTCGCTGCTGGCACTTGGATGTATGTGCAATTGTTCACTCTACGGTGATCAACACTTGACCCCACTACTCCAACTCGGCAGAGTGCGTAAATCTGGATTGTTCCAAGATTCTTTGACTGCGTTAGCCCAGGACCCTTGGGATAGGCTACAGACGTTCGATTTCATCGTCAAATTCCCGCTGCATAGTCATGTCAATAACGTTCTCCGTGGGCTCTATCACTGTGCTTCTATTGTGACCTTACGGACGCAGCTTGCAAGTCATTCCGATAGCGATATGTGGAAGGACCCAGCAATTGCTTCCATACACGCGGATCTATGGATGGAATTCCAAGAAAGCTATACCATAATCCTTGAAGGCGTTCAAAAGATGGGTGAAGAGAAGTTCTTGAGGAACTTTATGATCCTAGACTGTGCTACATCTGGAAAGGGGGTAGTTGACGACCTCTTCCGACAGTGTCCGCTCGTTGGCTGGCATGAACTTGTGGACGGATCCTGGGAAAAGACCGTTCAACATGAGTTAGAGTGATTTACCTTTTTGTATCTCCCTTACATAATTTTGGTTCAAGGAATTCCGAGGCTTTCTCGCTCGAGTGCTACTGTTGCGTATCGCATGTGCCCTTCGGAGGTGAAATATCCAGCATTCTAGTCTACTGTACATATCTAGGTACCAACTACGCAGGTCTACAGTATACACCAATAGCGTTTTTGCTAAGACGGATAACTACCTCGTACGCCAGGAAAGAGCGCATGTAAACGGAAAGGCTTGGGATTACAATACACAGCCTGTTTGCTTCTTTTGCTGCTCACGAAATGACACTATACTTAATGGCAGCCGAAGGAACATTCTTAGCTCTGTTCCCGAGTCATCACCTATCCTTGTCGAGACTGAGCCGAGAGAAACATCAGAGGCGGTTGCGTACGCCAATAGGCGACACCGTGGACATTCCGCAAATCGGTAAATCCTCGCTAGCATGAAAGGATAGCGACCGCTTGCCACCTTCAACAGAGAGACGGACACGTGTTGTATCCAGACCAGTCAACATCTTGGCTATCGATTTTTGTTAAAGTAACACTATTTTCATATATTTATTTTGAGATTGTTCCACCAACTAACAAGATTGAGGCCCAGTCGAAGAAAGCCTGGAGTGGGTACGCAATGAGCACGAGGGCTTGAAAATGAAACACAGTCAATTTACAGACCTCCGAGAGCTCGGAAGTTTCTGTATTAAACTGGATATGGAAGGTCGTGGTGCAACCACAAACGTAGAGAACCGTACGAGCTATTCGTGGACTCTTTGAGTCACCTGCACCTTCATGGGTCCGAGAAACGCTTCTCCCGTTCGTCACTCGATCCAGCCAACCACTGGGCCATAATAGTGGAGGAGGCACAAGCAACGTCTTTGGCATTTGTCTTCTTATGACTTATAGCCTGTAGGCGTACTCACATAAGATTTGGCAAAGCCATGATGTGGATGGACCCGTTCAATATGGAATGAATAGTGCAATATGGGTTTTTGCGGCAACAATGAGCCGAATTGTAATACCTGGCAAGAGGGTAGCGGACCCGTAACATACAAGGCAGATCCCGACATCGCAGGATTAGGCGTAAGGGAGTTTTCCGTCCATCAATTGTCTTTCTCTTCTGTAAATTGCTTTTCTTCTCTCAAGCCTACTAACACTTTGCTGCTACTTCGGAAGCTTAGTCTTCACGATTCTGCCAGGTCTCGATGAGAACCCAATTTATCTTGTGGTTGCTCGTACTCCCCGCCGGTTCAAGGTCTTGAATATGAAGGATGAGCAGAAGAAATTTTGGGGCACAGTGATCGAGAGGGTAATACTCAACCTTAGCGACCAGCAATTGCTAACAGGGATCGCAATACTGGTTTTGGGGCTGATAAAGCACTGCACTGTATCTGTGTACCATTTTACTGTAATCTCCGACTTGGCTTGGTTCTCCTCATACGTACATATGACGTCGCTCATTCTGCTTCAAGACTATCTACGTGATAGGCCACAGCTTCCGAACTGGCGAGTTTCCCTTATGCTGGTAATGCTCAACCTACTCATGGCCTATACAATAATTGAAGGCCACTGGGCGTGGGAACAGAGCTGGAGCTTCGCGGCCCAATGCGTCTTTGATGACCTTATGGGTAGCATTGATGGATCTCCTGCTGTATGGATGTCTATCAATATCGTAGTTCTTGTAATAGGTTATACTTCGGTCATTCAAACCTATATCCAGGGCACATATTCGAAGCCTTACTCGATCGGGCATACAACAAGCCATTGATGTTCATGAGTGTCGGCATTATTGTGCTCCAGCAGAAAAGGGGTCGAATCGCTAACGAAGACTGGATCACGCTGCTTATCAGAGCTTCGTATGCCTTACTGATGGCCAGTCTTACCGCCAAAAAAACCGCGTATGGTGTGGAGCCCCAAATATGTGGAATTTATTGTGGGCAGCTTACGGCCTCTGGTGCTTATGGCTGGATCGTAACATTCCACCATCTGAAATGGATGGCAACGAGAACGATATGACATTTGGTCAGCTTGTTCCAATCCTTCTTTTAAGCTCTACCCTGATTACATATAAGGAGGCATATCACGGTAAGTTTTAGATGATTGGTACTTACGAGTGTTCTGACCAAAGCTAATCCTGGCATTTAACAGACGCACTTCGGGCTTATGATCTGGACATGGTATTGCATCCCGACTCACCATCTACGCCGAATTCAGCCCTTGCTGGCTGTGCCTCGTGTCAAGGATTCGAAATGTCTGGAGATATCGTTGATGGTGGTGATCTCAAGCCAATGCAAGGGCCTCTATTCCTTCGTCCTGAAGACCACATAACGTCAGAAGAGCAACGCTCTTCTGTACAGATGTCATCGAGAACCGGTACAGGTGCAGTAGTTACAAGTCCAACCCCCCAAAACGAAGAATTAGTAGGGACTGTTGACAGTGGCCATCACCATGAGCCTAATTTATTGGACTTTCAACGTGTGGATACTGAGGATGGTAGAACTGATATCTTTGCTACTGGACATCACGACTACAATCAAGGATTTGAAATCAGGGCTAATTTTCCCGCACACGTACCAAATCAGTCAATATAAGGGGGTTCTGGAGTTCTCGTATCCATTGCTTGTTCTATTGATCGATGCATTCTACATTGCATAACTTCGTCAACGCTTTTTCTATCATCTCAACGGCGCAGCACAGAGAAGTCTGTACAGGCTAGGGCTGGCGGTCTGATCTGTTTCCATGTATATTGTACGAGGCTAGGATATACCACGCATCCGGATCAGGCGTCCACAAGGTCGCGAAGAACGGCATTCTGTGCATGGACATTCTAATTGGAAATAAGAAGCTGGCTTATCTAGATAGCGCTATTCACATCCTCAATCGCCCACCAGGTCTATATTACCCCCATTTCCTCGGCGCTTCCTCTTCTCGATTTCTGCCAAGAAGACCAGAAGAACGGGTCTGGAGAAAGGGAAGCATCGGATATATTCATGGAAATCATTGTATTGAAGTGAACACAGAATTCAATATACAGAAAACGGCCCTGGCAAACATGAACCGGTTGAACGATATACCCAGTATAAATCATCAAGACCAGCATCGTCCTCTCCATTCATCCAAGCAAAAAAGACAAGCTCACTTGCAAACCCGAGCTCACTCCCAATCTTCCAACCCCCCATCTCCACAGCAAACACCTACTCGCACCCCCCTTCTTCCACCCCCATCCCCTCCACTTATAAACCCACCCACCGCCTCCCCTTTCCCCCCCCCCTTTCCACCCACAACACCTTCCATCCCCACCCTCTCCACCCCAGCTCCTCATCCCCAACCCTACCCCTCCCCCCTCCTCTTCCACCCTTCCCACCCTTTCCCAGCCACCCCACCCCCACCCCACCCCCTCAACATCACTCAAGCACCCAAACCCCAACCATCACCCTCAACAACGACGAAACAGATATCAATGGTGCATAAACGGGGTTCGGGGCGATAGAAAATGGGGTGCGTTGGTTGGTTGGTTTTATTTATGCAAGGCAGGTACAGTAGGTATTCTAGGTGGGGTGGGCACAGGTGATTTTATCCGAACGACCTTCTTCTCAAACGGGATGAATGTATCTAGTGGGATTTGGGCCCTGAACAAAATCATACTGTATGCAGTCACTGGTCGTTCGGAATAACGAAAGGTACCTTTTCTTTGAAATGGAAGACTTCGGACTTGGCCGTTGGTAAGAAAAGTATGCAAAACGGAATTTGTGTGGAATTGGCTTTCGTGCCGCGCCCACAGCTGTTAAGTTTCCGGTTTTTTTATTATGCGGACGTACAGTACTTTGCGAAAAAAAACCCCTTCTCGGACCATTTCCTCCCCTCCACATGCAAAGAAACAAGAGATTCGCTATCCCCTCAAAAACCCCCACATCAAACCCGCCTACCCAGAACTTTCTCTTGAATCAAAAAAGAACATCCCACCACCTCTACCCACGACACACACCTTCCTTCAACCATCCACAACCAACCTCACCCTCATAAAAGCTGCATTTTCACGATTTCATGGGCAAAAATTTGGGAATTCCCCAAGACGATATCAATAGGAGTGATGAAGCAGCGCTCGTCAAACTGGTATCGATGGTGCTATTACTCCCAAGACGGTTACTCTAGCCCCCGCCTACTTGGGGCGGCTACCGTCTGCCCTGGAACGCCAGACGCTCCATGCATGCTCCTGTCATATCTCTCTTCTCCATGCAGAGCAGAGACTTAGTCTACGCTTGCTAGAACTACTCATCTAATAGCCAAGTCTATTCGTCACTGTCACTCTCGGCGATTTCCTCAGCTAGCCTGTTTCCTGTTAGTCTTTGTCCCCACAGAATCTCCCTGTAAAATCAAGGGTCAAAGAAAGACGGATCACATACCTCTTCCTCCTTTCCTCGTCCATCTCTCTATATGTACTCCAGCTCAGCAATAGAAATGCCCCTATGATCAGTAAGCCTCCTGCAATCGCAGCAGCGGAGAGCGGGACGCCGGTGAGAAAATAGTCGACTATGGCGACGAGGAAGATTGTGAGACTGTACGGTTATTAGTGCTGATTTCTAAGGCGTGGGTTTTGCCGAGGGAAAAGAGTAGTGGTGGTTTTTTTTAGCAAGGACAGGAATGTGAATATTGAGAGGGACTTGGGGGAAAAGGAAGAGAGAACTTACAGAGCAGCGACGGAAGAGAGGACTGGGGAGGTGAGTGAGATCAGAACGAGAAAGGAGCCCGAGAATGCTATCAATGATTAGCATTCCAAACACCGAATATCTCCATCTCGATGCCGATAACTCGACCATATCTAAAGTCCCATCCAGTTGGACGAGGTTCAGAGTAGTGGTCGAGTTTTTACGCTGAGTGGATGAAGGAGATAACTTACTGGCATTTGCAAGTACTGAAATCGCAAGCATCCAAGCCGCTTTCCCTTGCGGTAGCTCAAATAACTCAATGCCCGTAATATGCAGTATCGGTAGAGGAATCCAGAGCACAAAGAGCGTAAAAGACCCGATCAGACTTCCCATTGTCATAGCGAAGATCATGCCCCGGCCGGGACTGGTTCCTTCGGGAGGGCAAGCCAGTTTCTTGTAAAGTACTTCGTAGAGCCCGTAGAGCACGCTCCCGACTCCAATGACAATGTTTCCTACGGTCCTGTACTTCACGTTGTTCTCCTCCCCTGGATCGGGTTTAGGCCCTCCGCCAACAGACCCCCCTGATTTGCCCCCATGCTTTGTTGGCGCCGAATCCCCGTATGCTACAATTAAGACACCGGCTATAGCCACGGCGACAGAAAACATCTTATCGAAACGCAATTTATCTTTGAGTAGAGGAATACTGAAGGCGTAGGCGAAAAAGGCCGAGCAGTTGTAGATGGCCGTTAAGTCGCTAGCAGAGGTCAGGTCGACCGCTACGTACCATGAGCCGCCAGCGACCGTCAAGGCGCACGTTATAAAGGCCGTCTTTCGGAGGATGTACATGGTGGGAGACTTTTGTGATTCCCGAGTGGTTAAATGGAGGCTTTGAGATTCGACCATTTGGGCCGTAGTGCGGATGAGATAGATGTGACGTCGCCAGAAGGCTGGCCAAGGAGTTCTCCATTTTTGTACGCGCAGGATTAGGAGGGTTACGGGCCATAAGAGAGACCATGAACCGTGGGTTAGCCATCTAGGTGGGGAAGGGGGGGTCAGCGCAGCTTTCAACATAAGGAACCGCAATCAAAACTCACAGCATACAATAGGCCTTATTCCACATCAATTTATGCTGTATGTAGACTGCCGTCTCTGTCTGTATCACAAAGCTGATTAAACTCAAACCCAAGAAAAAGGCTGCATATGTATATTTCTTCTTCGTCGCCGATGCTCCAGCAAAGTCCGGACTTTTACTTCGGAACGTTGATCTTCTCGTCGTGACACCTGGTCGTACATTGGCCTTCAGTAATGGCACTTGCGAGCGACCGTCGGAAGGTCTATGCATGGGCGGCCTTTCTACCATGTTTTCCTCCTCCTCGCCTTCAGAGTCCAGCTCGCTGCCAGAATTTCCACCGTCGGGAGTTTCTTGCGATGTTGTTCTGGGTGGGGCATGGGGGAGTGAAAGTGAGGATTTGAGAGGGGCTTTGGAGCTGTAAGGAGAAGCTTGCGGAGACCGTGAACGAGATGGCGATACTAGACTGTCATTCTGGCATGAGTCTTCGGAGGGAGGAGTATGAATGGTTGGCGTAGGGGTGCTTGACGTGAAACTGGCTTCAGATTCTCCAGTCTGTCTTGGGGCTAGGAGGTTAAGATCGGTCATCAGCCAGCAAAATCATTGGTGACCGAGCGCAATCGCTGAGGCTGTAGGATGTAATGGTGGATATCAAGCAGTGTGATGTTGTTTCCTTTCCTGGCAATATGGAATTGCTGGGTGACACCTGCACGGGTTGATTGATCCCTGTCAACCCGCCGTTATCTCAGCCTTTCAGCCTTGCAGCCTTCGTCGAGCGGCAGGGCGGAATATTCCGGGAAGGGTATGTATTAGAATGGTCCTACAGCAGTGTACTAACATCAGAAATACATCAACGAGCATTGCTGAGGATATCTTTGATCAAAAGCTGAACCAAAGTACAAGTACTCCGTAGATCTATCTACCCGAGTAAAGCGGCCCCTCGGCCACGGCCCTCCCATCGCCATGCCACCGCATGCTCTATCGAGATCTGCCCTGGTCGACACATGATCAAATCGGTCATCCGCCACGACATCGCCCGCTACCTCCCCTCATAGATGCCCCCTTTATCCTACTACTAGGTACCTCCGTTTCATGATCTATGCTTTTAGGATTCCGTTGCTTTCCCCTATTGCCCGTCATCCTTAACCTCAGTCTGCGTGACGTCGCCTTTCGATAAAGTAGACTCGATCTAGGGTCCGCTAGTATAGGTCTCAAATGTTGGTACACCCAGACTTGACAAAGCTCAGTCCCGTGGCTCGCGAACCTGGATCTAAGGCATCGTCTTGAGAAAACGGTAAACATGCCAAGCAAGGAGCTTAGCTCTTCTTTGTATCCTTCTAAGGGCTGACATGAAATGCAAACTTAAAGCAGATTCTAGGCTCCCAGAAAGCTAGTCATATATTGCCTTATAACTGATCAGTAAACGTGTATCGAAGCATCAACCTTTCATCCTTTTTGCAGGTCTTCCCGCAATGCTATCATCCGGTAAACCGCTTCTCTTCGTCCCGGGCAGGCTGCAAGTTCTGATATCGTTATCATCCTGGCTCACCCTTCGGTGCGGATACTGAGTTGCCATTCCTTCAAAGCAATTCGCAGTGACCTTCTCTCCATTCGCGGAGAAATATGGATGCTGAAGAGCGTCCTGCGCAGTCAACCTTTTAGCTGGGTCATATTCTAGTAGCTTGGACAACAAATCGAGCCCTTCTTGATCTGGAGTACCCGATGCTTGAGACTGGTGATAGCCTGAGCTTCTCAAAGTGTTCCAGTACCATGAATCTAGGCCAGATATGCCGTTGCCTCCGTCGCGCACGGCATACGAAAGGTTTTGAAGCTGTGCGTATTCTGGCTGATGCAAAAGACCAGGCCAATTCTCTTTCGTAGGCATACCTAGTATCTCCACAATCTTTTGCATCTGGTTCCGTTGAAATGGAACTGTCTTCTTGTTGTCCATCTTAGCTTCTTCGCCTTTGAAGATGGGACGAAGAGACAACAGCTCAGCAAAAATACATCCAACTGCCCATAGATCAACCGCAGGTGTATAATGTCGGCTTCCGAGAAGAAGCTCCGGCGCACGGTACCAGATCGTAACCACGACTTTGTCACCGTTGAAAAGCGAGTGAAGAGGCTTGTAGAAAAGCCGAGCCAAACCAAGATCGCCTATTCTGACTTCGCCCTTGGAGGTCACCATGATGTTTGCAGGCTTCAGGTCTCGATGTAGAACCCAGTTGCTATGCAGGTAGAGGAGGCCATTCAATAGCTGGAAGAGAATGGATTTGACGGCAGATGCCGGGATTGGATGTCGAGATGGCTGTGTGTGGTGCTGGATAATCTGCAGTAAATCATGCTCTGCGTACTCAAACACCATGAAGATGCATTTGTCTTCTAAGATGATCTCGACCAGATTGATGATATTCGGATGCGAAAGCTCGGAACAAAGTGCCATCTCTCGGCATGCCGACTGAGAGATGCCAGTATACTGGATGACCTCACCTTCTTTGTCCGGCTTAAACCTAGGGTAATCAGTAAAAGTAGACCAACTACTAATCACAATCACTCAGCCTCACTTTTTGATGGCAAACTCTCCACTTTGGCCATTGTAGCCCACAGCCTTGTAGACTCGTCCGTAGGTACCGCTGCTGATGAAACCGACGACCTTGTACCTATCGAGCACTCTAACTTTGCTGGTATAGCCATGTGATGGCATCTTTATAGGGTTCGATGGCTCTAGATAACGGCCGAGGAGGAAAGGGTTAGACATGACCAGAAATGAAAGATGGAATCTACTGAACGAAAAGAGAAGCACGAGTAAAAGCACGTGCACAATGAGTGTCAAGTGACATCGTCAAAGACATGCCCGTTATAAACATGAAACCCACAGAGAAACGGGGAAAGTATGCCAAAATACCATCAAACGCAGCCTGCACACTTCGCTTCAAGCCCTGCGTCGCCCCAAGACTCCTAGCCGTTGCTGCAGCAGTACTCGGGGGCCCACCACCCGCCGAGGAGGGAGGATTCGTGCCGCTCATGCTTTGCTGTTTGTCACCCTTGGAAATGCCTTGGATGCATCAATCGGGCAGCTCCCCCCCCCCCGAAGCGTTGAGTTGTTCGCATACGTGGTTCCGGAGCGTACCGCGGCCAATCAAGGTAGATAGATATCTCTGATAGGCTTTTGCGAGGCTATCGGGGCCTTCGGTGGCTCGTCGGTTGTCGATATTTCCCCGCCAGGTACAGTATTGATAATCAACGCTCGGCGAAGATGACGAACCCCGGCGACTTGTAACAAAGAGTACTGTACTCTACAGCAAATATGTAAGGGGGTTGGGGTTTGGGTTGTTCGTTGGCAGCGGCTGCAGGGAGCTACGGCTGAGCTTTCACGCTTCCCCCCCGGATGTATTCTGGTATATCCGTGACTACCTTACACCAAGTTTGCACAGTTGGATTAATGATCAAAAGCCTTTCCCGATCTATCACGAGATTTAACTGTGCTGAGCTACTCTGTACTCTACGAGACCCACTTGAGTCAAGAGTACGAGTATGGCACAGCAGCATGAGTTGTCAACCACGACAGCCTAATGCAGGTGCAACACTCAAGGTCTCATTATCCGTGCCCCCATGCACCACTTTCAGCCATGCACCACTAAATCTTCATATTTTTGATCCACCACCTTCAAAACTCGACCAAAATTCAACACCATGACTTCTACATACGCTCTAATCGAAGATCGAATTCAAAAGGCTATTGACGCCATTAACACGCGCGAAAATCCTAATCGAGCCGAAATTGCGCGCGAGTTTCGTGTTCCATATGACCGACTTCGATCTAGACTACGAGGTTATCAGTTCAAAACAGCAGTACGAGGACTGCATAATAGAGCTTTAAAACCTGATCAGGAGTCAGCTTTACGGCAATACTTAACTACAGTGGATCAGTTAGGCCTGTCAGCTAGACTACACATGGTGCAATCAACGGCAAACGCCCTTCGTGCTCAAGACTTTGCTCGTTGGAATCCTCCACCTCTACTGAACGCTCAATGGGCCAAACGATGGTTAGATCGTCAGTCAGATCTCTTCAAAGCTAGACGAAAGCCTATAGCAGCTGACAGAAAGAACGCGCATGATTCGGAAGTACTACAGACTCATTTTGATGGGTTTAAAGAGGTGATCGTCAAATCTGGTATAACGGAGGATGATACATGGAATTTCGACGAAACCGGCTATCGTATGGGCATTGCACGTTCCGATTGGGTTGTTACTGTAGATCCAAATAGAAGAATCTACTCCAAGGATTCGGATAATAGAGAGTCATTGACGGGCATTGAATGCATCAGTGGAGGGGGCAAGGATATATCACCAATGCTAATTATGACTGGAGTTCAACTTTTGGCCCCCCATTTCAACAACGACCTTGGCGACGACGTGCTAGTCACTATCTCTGATACAGGCTATTCAAACGACTGGATTTCCCTTCGATGGCTGGAGCACTTCGATCGCTTTAGTCAAAAGCATCAAAAGGGAGCTTGGAGAATGCTGGTGATGGATGGCTATGGATCTCATCATACACGCGAATTTCTATCCTACTGTGAGGATCACAAGATCATACCCTTCGGCTTACCTTCGCATACTACTCATCTGCTTCAACCGCTAGATGTGTGTGTATTTCAGCCACTAAAGCATTGACATTCGGAGGCGGTTAACCGAGCTGTTCAAATGGGTGACGAGACCTTTTCAAAAGTCGAATTTTTGGCTGCCTTCAACGAATTTCGAACCAAAGCCTTCAAAGAATCTACCATTCGATCTGCATGGAAGCATACTGGCTTAATTCCTTTTGATTCGAAGGTAGTACTGAATAAAGTTCAAATTATTGAACGTTCGAATCGATCTATTACACCTTCACCTACTATAGGCGATCCGGTCATTTGAAAGACTCCTACTAGTCGAGCAGCACTTGGAAATCAGCTGCTTGAGCTAACTGATGAACCGACATCAGAAGGATTTACTACAAAGCTTTGTACGTTCTGGAAAGGCGCTAATGCAATGGCTCGTAAAATGGAGTTGCTGCAGAATCAATTAAGCCAAATAGAAGCCGCTGAAAATGCTCGCAAAGCACGCAAAAAGCAGTCTGGTAAGGTTCTCAAAATCGGAGGCATCTTGTACGCCAAAGATGCTCGAAGTATGACTCAAGATAGACAGAAATTGGAGGACGAGAGGCAGAAGGAGCGCGAAGAGGCCTGGGAAAAGCGTTATTTAAATGCACTAAAGAAGTGCTACAGGGCCACTAAGCCCCATAGGGCTGCTCGCATTAAGTTCGTTCAGGCTTATCAGAAGAAATGGCGGGTTATTTTGAAGCAATTGCTCAAAAATCGACGTGTATATAATGGGTAGTTGAATTTAGTGGTGCATGGCTGAAAGTGGTGTATGGCTGGTGAGCACTAAACGAGGAACCGAGTGAAAGTGGGGGGCACGGATAGGACTATCACACAGCATTCATGCCATCGTGACCTTCTCGACGCTCGGCGCTGTCGGCTACGGACCTCGAGCTTCCTCTTCGGCATCTATGCCTTCAACTACCCCAGCCTCTTCACCACCCCGTATCTCCACACTTCTGTCCGCTTTTGAATCACCCACGTACAAAGCCAAATAAAGCACGCTACCCAATATCAGAATATTTCCAACAATGCTTGACAGACCAGGAATGATGCCAAGGAATATGTAATCAAAAGCCAGCGCGAATAGTAGTTGGGTGTATACCATGTTTGTCGCACGGCTGCCGCCTTTGTCGTTTGACAAACCCTCGGTAATCAGGAATTGCATGATCCATCCAGAAGCCCCCAAAGACAACAGGTATGCCCACTCTAGCGTATCAGCTGGTAACCGGAATCCAATGCCGGGAATACAGAGCAAGCAAATTGCGGACACCAGGGTGCTAAGAACTGAAAGGTAGTTTACAGAGACCAGCGGATGGGCTCGACTGCCAATCCAGCGGATCGAGATATAAGCCACAGCCGCGCCACAAACTCCGAGAAGACCGACAACGATGGCCGACATTCTTTGCTCGGAAGTGACTTGGCCAGCGACAGCATCATCATCGATGGAACAGTCGACGTTTGCGAGCTGAAAGCCATTTTCTGCATGGCCGCAAATGGTAGACGACGAATATATGGTACTTGATGCCGCCCCAAACAAGAACGGAGGACGAGCGATCACAATAACGCCAAGGAACGAGACGAATCCAGCAAGCTTCTCCATAGAAGTGACAGGCTCGTGCAGAAGGAAAGAGTAGGCCAAGCAGCTGACCAGTGGTGCAAGAAAGCATATCACAGTTGCATCTGCTACTGTCAGATACAAAAGAGAGTCTAGAAACATTCCCAGTCAGCAAAACTTTCGGGAACCCAAGGGCACCCATTGCTTACAGTATAGGCCCAATACTCCAACAAAGCCCGAGATCCCTCGTAAAACTAAGAGCCAACGGATTTCCTTGATCCCAAGTGGAGCTATGTTATGGTACAACATGTAGATGAGACAGAGGATAGAAGTGATACCCATACGTGCGAACAGGATCTGCTCCAAGTGCTTCATCAGCATGTTCCATGCGTGGATAGCCCCGCGGCAAAGACTGACCTGAAACGGATGCATGCCCCCACCATCACTATCGTTCGTCTCCAGTAATCGGGTTGTGAGGCTCATCAATGCCCCAAAGAACATGGCAACAACGACCAGTACAGAGCCACGATTCCTCGTCCAAAAGTCTCGCCTCAGATTCTTCCATTTATTCACAGGTTCCAGTAACGGCGAGCCCGGCCTTGCTGCATGTTCAACGAGGCATAATCTTGTCAATCCATCACCAACATCTTCAACGTGAGTGGAGATAATGGACAATACGTCACAAGACGGTTTAGAATCAGGGTGTAATGGCGGGTCGAAAGGCTTGTGGAAATCATAGGCTGTTGTTGGTCTGCTATTCTCGCTAGTGGTTGTAACTACCACTCCATCATAACGAGGAATTGGATTCTCCCTCTCCAAAAGTGGAGTCAAACTCGAATTGTATTCCTCCTCATCATTCGTGCCAGGCATGTTAGCAGAAGGTGGGAATTCAATTCCATCGCGCAGGTCAAATGAGAGAGCATATGTACTTGGATTTAAACATTAGAATAAAATAAAATGTAAGAAAGCGCAGTGACATCTACACAAGAAAGAAACTGAAGCGAAAAAACAGCCTGTGAAAGCCCGTAAATGCACATACAATCAGGTGCACTTGCATGCATGTGAGTGGCCTAAGCAGCCCTTCATTGCGCTCAGTGCTGTTTAGATTCTGCAGCGTACCTCTTTCGTCGACCAGAGCTTTTCCTGCAGTCAAATACCCCTTCCAACCCCTGCTTTCAAGATCACATCTATGATGGTTTCATTGTCGACAGATCTGAAGAGAGATGCACTAATGCGCATTGCCGCTCCTCCAGCTTAGCCGGCACGGCGGAAATGCAAGGATGACAGAAGTGGGTGCGCCGTCGAGCCAAGCACTTTGATCGCTGATACACCTCCCAAAGCACATGTGGGTCTGCGCATGCATGATCAACGCATCAACGGCTCAAGATAGCGCAGGTAATCTCATCGATATTCCAACCATCTACAGTGGCATCGGAAGAACAAAGTCTGTTCACATCAATGACAACGTCCAAATCAAGTACTGCATGCATCTTCGTCACTCGGCCTGCATCCAGCGAGCCACTGTTAGTTCGACTCTTGCCAGACTCGGCAAATTTGTCCCTCGTGTCCATTCTGTGCGGATCTCCATGTTCGGCCCGATCTTAGGGTCCTGCTCGTCTGCACTATGTCCTGCAATTAATCTCGATTCACTTCTCTGTTAGCTTCTCTAACTGCTGGTTCTCCACTCTTGTGGTAGGCGAGGGGAGGTAATCAATCCATGGAAACCATGGTGGAATCGTATCAGGGCGTCACGGAATCAGTAGAGAATGCAGTAATGGAAGAATCGCTATAGGGTATCTTGAGCACCAAAGCAAGTGAACGAAGCAAGAATAAAAATGCCTCTATCACCCCTAAAGCCGAACAGTAGTCATCCTTCTGTAGGGAAAGGACCCAGCCTCCCCTTCCCAACCCCACGCCTCAATCCTGCCTTCACTCCAATCTCGATTTTAAGCCTTTCTCCACAGCTTTGCTTTCCTAGGCGACAACCACATGTCGTCTGCGGAAGAGCCCTCGGCGGAAGGGATTAAGTCTACGTAAGTTCCAGCGCCGATGGACGCCACTGTTGCTGACTGTAACCCCGGAGTTGACGTGGCGTCTGCCAAACGCTTTGGTGTGGAAGAGAGGCATCTTTCCGGTTGGCTTGAATAGTGGTTGGGGAGAGACTCGAGATGCTCGATACGATGGTTGTGTGCGGAGGACCGCCGTGGTTGCTTTGCTGCTTTACCGGTGAATCGTGTCTGATGGACAGATTAGGGTATGCTGGCTTGCATTTGGGCGAAAGCGAAGGTATCCGTACCTTGAGGTGCTAAAATGTTGGCTTGAGCTGGCTTGAGCTGGCTTTGGCGTGCTGAAGGCTTGATCAGCTAGCTACATTGCCAAATGAGAGAGGAGTAAGGCCAACCTCGTAGTACTGTAGGTCTATCAGGAGAGGGTTTGTATCAATACGAGTTATGTTGTTTTCAGCAAGAGATCCAGATAGGTAGGCAAACAAACACGAAGCCACGGGTCAGATGCCATAAAGTAGTACCACATCTTGGAGGAAGGTGCGACCGAGACAATCCTCGGTATCGCTACTGAGTACGGGGAAGGGATAAGATGCTCTTTGTTATATCATGAGCCATTTCTTGCTGTCGCCGTGGTGATAAAGCCAGCTTGATCTGGAGGCTGTACCTGAGGTAGGAAGTATTTCTGATGGATGAAACTTCCATGTGGGAACGAATCTGTCACGGCGATTGCGGAGATAACAGACACGCTAAACGCCAAAGCCAACGCCAACGTTATGACGTCCAAACTCACTTCCCAAAAGCTCTTCAACAAAGGTTTGTAGGTCGGGAATAACACCACATTGTCAACATGCCTCTCCTAATGCAAAACCCTAAACCAAGAGTGATCCTTGGCCTTATGACTTTTGGCCCAGACGAAGAAGCTGGTGCCCGCGTCACCTCGCTCGATGAATACAACAAGTGCCTGGATTACTTTCAACAACAAGGCTATAACGAAATAGACACGGCGCGAGTTTACGTTGGCGGGAAGCAGGAAGCCTTTACTGCTGCAGCTCGTTGGAAAGAGCGTGGACTGACTCTAGCAACCAAGTGGTACCCCCGCCAACCTGGAGCTCATAAGCCCGCTGTTCTCAAAGAGCAGGTCAATACATCTTTAAAAGAATTGCAGACAGACTGCGTGGATATCTTCTATCTCCATGCGGCCGATCGATCTGTTCCTTTCGAGGAAACGCTCGAAGCTGTCAATGAGCTACACAAGGAAGGGAAGTTCGTGCAACTGGGGCTGAGCAATTATACAGCATTCGAGGTAGCAGAGATTGTCATAACTTGCAAAGAGAGAGGGTGGGTACGCCCGTCAATTTACCAGGGAATGTACAATGCTATTAGTGTGTACCCCTTAATATTTACACCAATCCTGTTATTCTAAACCAATGTCACAGCTCGATCACTGGAACAAGAACTCATCCCGTGTTGCAAACGGTATGGGATCGATGTAGTCGTCTACAATCCGTTAGCAGGTGGGCTTTTCTCCGGCAAAATCAAGAGCGCCGACATCCCCACAGAGGGTCGTTACAGTAATCAAGCTGCAAGAACCGGAGAGCTGTACCGAAAACGATACTTCAAGGATTCTACATTTGACGCTCTGCGTCTCATTGAGCCAGTGGCTCAAAAGCACAACCTGACATTACTGGAGGTGGCACTTCGATGGTGTACCCACCACTCGGCGCTTAACATGCAGAACGGAGGCCGGGATGGGGTGATAATAGGTGTCAGCAGCTTCTCGCAGCTTGAGAGTAATCTGAAAGACCTTGAGAAAGGACCGTTACCTGAAGAGGTTGTCAAAACCCTGGATGAGGCTTGGCTGATCACGAAGCCTACAACACCGAATTATTGGCAACTGGAACTCGCTTATACGTATGACACGCAAGAAGCACTGTTCAAGACCAAGAAATGAAGTTAAGTTAGTATGAGTGCCACATTTTCGTAGCTTCTCATTAGCCTTGACATTGAAACTGTAACTTCTCCTTTCATGAACACGCTGGACATAATACAACACGAAGAGAAGCTCTCCGCATTAGGCCCTTTTAGGATCTACTCAGCCAATCTATGTGATGCAAACGTTGACGAAGCTATTCGGGTAATGTAGTAATGAGACCAGATCCAACTTGGAAGGGGTCTGACCTATCTCACCCAAGTGAGCGCTGTCAGTCGGGGTCCGTCCATTCCTAAAGTACTGTACCTTAGGTAGATGGCCCCAGTCATGTTTCGACGCTAGTTTCACCAACATTTAAGACCAGAGTCGTTTTCCTCTAGACTCCTTACTTTACCGTTCTGCTACGCATCAGAAAGTCTCAGCCTTTGAGGAGTCTCGGTTCCTCCGCACATTTCGTTGAAGAAGAAGAAGAGGAGGAGCTACTAGCGTGTCTACCATCTGTGGCCTGCCATTGCTGTCTTACTCCAACACTTCCTATTCCACCCCGGTGCGATCAACCGCCGTTGTTGGTGCGATCAACCGCTATCATTTTCCTTCGACCATAAGCTCTTTCCTAGAGTCCTATCAGTACCGTCACATTGACTAGCCATCAACGTCAAACATCGGTAGATAAGATGGCCACGATCACTGAGGAAGAAGAGCTTCCTATAGCCTTGGTGCCGACCGTGCCTCTTCTAAAGTATCACGGTGCACCGTTGCACTTTATGAGCCAATCTGGCTTGAGCCAGCAAGAGTACGAGCAGAAGATCATGACCGAACGGTAAGCATGCCCCCTATACAATTGTTTTCCGTGACTTAGCCGACCACATGCGTTAACTCCTGCATCCGATATTCTGTCTCCCTCATCAAGCTGCAACGCTCTTGGGAAAGATTGTCAATGTGTGTGTATCTAGACTGTAATGATCGTTGTGTTATAAATATTATGTCGAACCTCATGGATCTGTCTACTCTGAGATGTAGAGACACAGTGCAGTACTAATGTGTGATTTACTAGGCCTGGCGCAATTGACGACGACGTAATCGATGTTTTGTGTCCCGATTTACCTGACGGAAACGGCCGCCCTTTCAGGATGAGACGTTCGTCTCTCAGCCGCTCACCCGCTTTCGCCAAGTTCTTCAGGTCGCCCCATTACTTGGAAGGCTGCAATATGCAAATTACTTTCATGAGCGATCCAGCTGCGTGCTTCCAGATAGCACGAAATTATCTGGATGAAGGACCCGATATATACAACATGACCAGATTGAGGCTGTTTGTCACGATGAACTACCGGGTCGTCGATCGCTTCATCATCCTGATTAGGCTTCACTTGTTGGCGAAGAAAATGGCTCTACCCGGCCTTATGGATATGGCGTATGATGCCATGGTCGAAGGAGAGAGGTTGATCACCCCCCCATCTTGTATCACGATAGCGAGCGTTGTCTTTTCGAAGAATGCTGGATTTGACAAGCTGTTGAAGGATTGGTGCGTGAACCTAGTTCGATGCCACCTCATCGCACTGAAGAATATCGAGGAGTGGTATGACGCTCTGGAAACCCTAGAACCGGAGCTGAGCGAGCAATGGACCATGCTCTTAGACATAAACTCTGCAATTCTCGCCTTCATCGACGAGGAAGCAAGCAAGCGATCCGTCGGCAAAGAGGCCCCCGGGAAAGCCGTTAGCGGCATGTCGACTGAGGGTCACGGAAACGCTATTACGACTGTTGAGAAACAAGACTTGACTGTCGAAGAGTTGATCAAGAAGGTTAGGGAGGAAGAGCGTCGTCCGAGTGAGGACGGGTGGGAGAATGTGGAGCAGCTGATTAGAGAAGACCAAAACCTGGCGGACACCAAGGCGAGGGAGTTACTGGGAATAGATCCTTTTAGAAATATGGAACCGGAAGGTAAAGGGGAACCGACGACTGAGGCAAAGGCTATGGTGCCTCCTGAAATGGCCAAGGCAAGATCAGTCATGGGGCTGGATGGCAATTACGGAAGGATTACATGGTCCGGACATACGCTCAGGGCCAATCGTGCGAGCAAGCTGTTCAAGCTCTTGAACCTTGCCGACGCATGACGCTCGAGTGCCGGGTTTTCGTTTGGAAATTCTCCTGGATTATCTCGTTCTTGTACGAGGCGCGGCGCAAGACGTTCATAAGAATCTTTGGGTGGATAGTGGACGGCGTCTATGTGCTATGCCAATCCTGTCAAACTCGGAAAATGGTGTGGAGTCTTCAGACTTTAACGGACGGAGTTCGAAGTTCATGTCGTCCATAGGATCAGATTTCCAGGTGGGGAATCGCAGGTGCTTCTATTTCATGTCAACGTTTCTCGCAAGGCTCTTCGTGTATGAGGCACCATGGGTAAGAAGGAACCAATGGTACGAGCTGCGACAGCAAGATTCTCATCAGATATGCCAAAGACTAGCGGATGTAAAAACAATTTGTTGATACGAGAAAATCTTGATGATCTGAAGCTGATTTACTAACAACTCAAACAATCCAATACCTCACCTTCATTAAATCTTCTCGGTGAATCGTTACCTAATTCCTTATTCCTAGTCCTTTCGAGTAGTGAACAGGAAATCATAAAGCCATCAACAAATGCACCAAGCACCCATTTCGCCTACACAAACAGCAAAACAGACCTCCATTGCAACCCCTTGCTGTCTCTTCTTGCATTCCAACGAATTCCACCCCAAACCCACCCTATCGGCCCCCAAGCAGAGACTCACCCGCCCCCGCCCCAACCTTCCCAAAGCACAACCCCTCAAAACCCCCCCCTGACCAACCCCTGCAAAATCCCCACCCCGGCTTTCACCCCATCCACCACCCTCACCCCCTCCCCACACTCCCCCCTAACCCACTCCTCCATCCCCACCATCCCCGCACACCCCAACACCACCACCCCCACCCCTACCGCCCCCTCCCCCCCAACCAACCTCCCCACCGCCCCCCTAACCCTCCCCTCCACCTCCCTGTCCCCCTCCCCATGCAACTCCCCCGCCCCAACCCCCACGCACTCCACCCCCTTAAACACCCTCCGCGCCACCTCTCCCCCCAGCAGCCCCCGCACCGCCTCCCCCAACACCCCCCGCCACACCTCCCCCGTGCTCACAATGCCGAACCGCTCCCCCTCGCGGAGCAAGCTGCGCGCAACCGCGACGGACGCTTCGAGGATGCCGAGGACGGGGATGCGGGTGTGGGCGCGCAGGGCGGGGATGAGGGGGTGCGGGGAGTAGCAGGCGAGGAGGACGGCGTGGTGGGTGGGGAGGTGGGGGAGGGCGAGGGGGAGGGTAAGCGCGGTGGATAGGTGGGCGTCGTGGGGGGTGTTGATGGAGGGGGGGTGGGTGGGGTGGGGTGGGGGGGTGAGGTAGGTGTAGGTTGTCTGTTGGGTGGGGTGGGCGGTTAGTGGGGTCGTAAGGAGGGGGGGGGGGGGGGGAGGGGGGGAGTGGGAGGGGTTTTACGTTGTTGTAGTTTAGGGAGTCTATGGGTGAGCGGAGGGAGTCGGTCATGGATTGGTTGGTGTTGGGGTTTATGATGAGGATGCGGATGGGGTGTTTTTCGGCCATGGGGTTGGATGGGTAAGGGGTTAATAGTCGTAGCACTTGGACTAGTGTAGAACGGAAAAGGAAAAACGTGATCCGTGCTTTGTTGCATGAGGCTCAATAACAACAAGATGTATGCGCATGTACGGTAGATCATTGAACAAGAAGTTGGACTATCTAGGGCCTAGTTTCTCCAGCACCCGCGGTCCTTGCTCTTCCCATTCTTGCTTCGTAATCCACATGTTCTCCTTGTCCGCCATCTATAGTGTCATCAGCACAAGTTTCAATTGATCCCTAGAGTATTGAGAATTGGAAAGTGATGAACATACGATATTCGCAAGCACTGCACCGCCTAGGAACACCATATGCCTTCGCCGAGGCGGGTCTTCTATCCTGACTTTAAATTTCTGCAGCTGGCTGTCAGCAATTTTTCACGCCACCAAATACTTTAAACTTACATTTAATCTCTCCGGATTTCCTTGCAATACTTTCGTCAACCATAGTTGCTTAATTTCCTTCTCTAGCCTTGACGGCAGCCCCGGGTACATGCTACTACCACCACTGAGCACAATCGCCTTGTACAAGCTAGTCCTGACATCGACATCGGCTGCTTGTATGGTATTGAAAAGAAATTCCGCAATGCCTGGCTGTTCCACGTCCACCAAGTGTGGCTGGAATAGACATTCAGGAGCCTCGAATCGCTCACTTCCAACTCTTATTACTCGGCCGTCAGGCAAAGTATATGACTCCACCAATACCGTTGTATCCTCACTAAGCCGCTGGTCAAGCTCCAAATCATATGAAACATAGCAAAGCTTCTCTTTTATTTGCCTGACTGTCTCAAAGTCAGCCGTCCTGTTCAGCGCGTAGCCTCTTCGTAGCAGCAGAGCAATGAGATTCCTAGTAACATCGCGGCCTGCGACATCTAGACGCCGTGTGAGATGATTCAGTACTGTGGACTCGTATACTGGCACAATGTGCGTGACACCATCGCCGGAATCGACGACAACACCACTGCTCAGACCTTGAAGAATAAACTAGTCAATTCCATTGATCACACTCCGGATCGTACAACGGACCTTGCGCGTAAAGAGCCAATACGGCTTGAATAGCAACGTAGACTCCTCCAAAATTGTACTTCTCAAACATGACGCTACACATTTGTTCCCGGTTTTTTGACGGGTTCATCGGTGGCTCCGTTAGAAGTATCTTACGCCCCGTAGTATCAATCTTCATCTTTTCGTTGAATGTGTAATTCCAAAGATGCTCCATATCGTCCCACCTCTTCACTATGCCATTTTCCATCTACGTAGCACCGCGTCAGGATCTAGGGTTTACCTCTCCAGAGGTGGTGCGATCGTACCGGATAGGTTATTTGTAGCATTGACCGAGCCGCTGCTGCTTCGTCCCCACACATAATGTCCTTGACCACAATATCCCCGGACCGCTCCTCGGAACGCAGAATGGGTCGCCCGACGATAGAAGGGTACTGATGCTCCGGAAAATTCTGTAGACATAATATAAATCAGCCTAGCGCTGAAATGAATTATGAGTGTGGGGAGAGTCCGTACTTGTGCAGCATACCCAACTTTAAGGAACCCAGTGCCTCCATCGAGGACTACCAAATGTCAGTAGGCCATCCCTCAGCAAATTTCTCGACTATTGCATACCTATGGGTGCCTCTGCCATCTTGGTCAAAGTTAATTAAGAAAACAATGCCGCGACTTCCATTAGGAGCCTGGCAGATGGATGGGTTCAGAACGCAGGGAAACGATTGGCTGGCGCTTCCGTCGGAGAAATAGAGAGACCGAGATCCGAGATCCGCGGCGTGTAACATCCAGATCGCAACGTTCGATGTTTATGGAATGTTGTTGCAACACAAGTTGAAAACCAGGAGACACGCAGTGATGCTGGAAACAAGGTGAGTGCACGTGGAAGAGAAAGATAAGGGCACATTTAATCTCGCCATTTTTTTCGATATCAATATTTAATGAAATCTCTGTCACAGAACATGAATGTACGGCAGGGAACGGATAGCGATGCTGGAATGCAACGTGAATCCTAGCGGAAGATAGAGCCGGCAAAAGGATTTCGAATCCCTTGTTCGCTCTATAGTCGATGTTTGATGAAGTCTCTAATCGCACACAATGAATGCCAGACGAAGCATCCCGGCAATGGAAGGTAAGATGAAGACTGATAGGATAGTATAACAGGTGCACGCATACTACCAGGCAAAACTGCGCCCCTCCTAGGGTACAAATATCCTAGACACCCCCGCCCATTTCCATCCTTTCCTCTTATAACTCCAGCCCATCCAAGATAACTTCCCAGATTATCCTTTTGGCTCGAAATAATATTGATATACTATTCTCATTAGGTAGTCCAAGGTCGTCATTGTTAGACATCAGTCTGAACGTCTATGTATCCACTTCCATACTCTCTAATTAGTTCTAATTGTGCTATACTCAGTTGTCTTAGCCGGTCAATAATGCCAATCACAGCAGCCACTTGGCAGGAAATTCGGGTATACTCCTATGCACTATCACCACTCCCACTATCGGTCTTTCTGTTTTTCATTGTAGTCATTTCATGCTGAGCTTCCCTTCTTCCCTTATCCGCATCTTCCATCTACTATTCCTTGGATTCGATGCTCAACAACGGAGAACCCGACTTCGATACTCTTGCTGTCGGTCTTCCAGTATTCCATCGGGGTAACATAAATCTGAGCTCTACTCCTTGAGTATACTTATTCACTGGGTATCTAGCAACCGCAATCGATGACCAGCCACAGAAAAGGCAACTCCGGCATCCTTGCTATCGCCTTTACCGTTTCTCAGCGGGACAACATGAATCTAGGCTTTGTTCTATTGATTACACATCTTCAAGCTATCCATTATCAGAACAGGAATTTTAGCTTCAATACCCTAGCTATGTATTGAAGCGCCAAGCCATAGCTATCTGTTTCTCATAATAATCCGCCGACGTTGAGCCTCACTCTTTTGATTCTCCATCTTCCAGCTATCAATAAATTGAAGGCGAAACTCAGCTTATGACTTGACGTGTCTCGAAGCTTACAGCAGGAGATACCACTCCCGAAGAATTATATGATTGGCCGGTGAAAGCAACGACATCGTCGCTATACGTGAATTGCTAGCACAATTCATCCTCGCTAGTCTCGTGATCTGCGAAGCCCTTCTTTGTTTTTCCCGCGAATTTCGCCAACGCTATTCGAATTCGCAAAACCTCACCGCACTGCCCAGCAACACCTCTAGCCTTTGACTTCCTTACCTATACATGAGCTCATTATCATCTAGAACCGCTATATAATGTGCACTACGTATCAGTGCAAGCTCTATGTTTAGCTTTAGCCGGTTGTGTGGTCTCAAACACGTCATTCTGTACTACCTACTCAAGATCAACCGTCAACCTGTGATCTCTAATATCTACGGATATGCTGTTTGGAGCTCAGATGGTCTTCTTAGCCTTGTACGTAAGTACTTGTCTAAAGTCACATTGGCTCGAGCTACGACACTCTGATCTGCCTCTCACGCTGTCTCTAACCGATTCAGATCAACCACCAAGCTTGTGACTTGCCTTACCTTGCTCAAGAAGACATGTATACATACACACGACCTCATAGGATGGCTATCTGGACGAGGTTGTAAGTGCCAATCTTGAGTTTTACTCACTCAAACTACGTCACCTTGTCCTTTCTCAGACGCTGACTCTAGCACCACAGGTGGGCCGTCTAGACATCAGAAGAAACATATGATGTCCTCTCGCTGGGCTAGTAAAACCAGAAGAAGAGCTGTTGCCTACCCCTAATCCCATAGCCATCTATCCAACTGTCCCAGAGGAACAATTTCTATCTCTAAGCTTGAGATCCTTGGGCAAGAGCGCCGTTTTAGAATACACAAGAACTTAGGACGATATCAGCAATCGACCAAACAGGGTCGGTTTCCTCGTCTTGAACGATTTCTACAAGGCAAATCCTGGACTATTGGAAGTTTTGAAAGTCCGGTTTCTTAGCCTACTTGGCCTACCGTACTTATCCAAGGTCCTAAATAAACAGCTTCTGCTTTCCGCATTTAGAGCCTTGGGCAGACTGCGCCCGTAGCTTCTCCGGATTCAATCAATACATGTGTTCAAAGCAGTAAAGGCTCATTCAACTTCTCCAGCAGTCATCTATCCAATTTCTGACTTCCGACATTCAAGTCAGTGGGCGATGGCGCTTGTGGCTTTTCTATAGACGGGAATTACATTCGCTATGATGAAAGCAGAAACGGCCCAGTGAGTCAACATCTAGTTGGGCGAGAGGGGTTCAAGAGAGATACATTCAAGGTCAAGATGTAACCTTGTAACAGAGTCAGCGATAAGGCAAGGCAGATATTTCGCGCGTGGTCTTATACCAGACGCTGCCATTATCGGACGTTGCCATGAGCCATTTCACTTCAGCTCCACTGTCTCTTCCTTTGTTTCTAAAGATAACCCCCGTGGCGGTAATACGAAAAGAGAACTGCGACTTTCGAATCTACTCTCTATCGAGCATGAATAGCGGTATCCGAGATGGGACATATCAATCGACGTCTCTCATCCTGGGCGTTTCCTCTCGTTCGCTTGTGGAGGCTGTTGTCGGGCCATGCCATCAGCCCACTAGGATTGCTGCCTAGAAACTATTGTATGGAGAAATAACCATCGTCATTGTTTGCCCTGGGCCCTTTGGTATCCAGTCGTTCGGCCGCTGTCATTGCTGCAGCAAACGAGGATCCACTTGGAAACGGCTGCGAAAGGACCTTGTCATACAGGTAGAAATCTGAAAGGTTTCGACGGTTATGGGAAGGAAGTTCTTCCGAATTTCTTACTCACAGTGCGTGAGCATTCGAAACCACCCTTCATGGTTGCAAACCAGCAGAACACCATCTTTATATAGAAAAAGGTAGTCTCGACACATTCAGAGGACATTCCAAGTTTAAGCCTGGAAGTCCTGGAACATCATGAAGAAAGATATATTGGCGACTGGCTGTGTCTATAAGACCACGTGAAAAGGGGATAGCGGAACTTCCTACGGTAGGGAATCTCTTCTCCTCTTACAACCAAACGAAATGTATTCATTATAAGTGCCGCTCGCTGAGCACTCCATACGGATACCTATGGAAATCTCTGCCATACCGATCTTCAAGTCCTCAGCTACTCTTCATTGTGACCAATGCGCTGTTGGTAACGTCGACCAAGGACCTCAGGTTTCTCGTTCGGAAGATGTTTGGTCAGTCGAAACAGGCGGAGTTAGGACACTATAAGGGGACTTAGTCAGGAACACATACAACCGATGTCGACCAAGTCACGTTGTCATCCGCAGCACCACTTCCGGGTGGTCTGCTTCTAGACGCCTACTATGCGGCAGCGGAGGACCGCCGTTATGACGCTTTTTGGATGGAGAGATACGGGCTCTCTGCAGATCGCTATGCAGTACCGATAAATCTTTCAGGTTGTCGATGTTCATGGTGCTCTCGTCATTCTGGCTTGGAAATATTGTCGTGCAAAGGAAAAGATATAAACTCTTGCACCAGTTGAAAGCTCAACCCAAGCTCAGGAGGATAATGAAGTTTTCGCATGGTATTTGACAAAATCGGGGAGCCACAATCAATTTCGATTTCGACCAATTGAGAACGCGGATGATCATTTGCGACACTGGAATGAAATATACGCCTGCATCGCAGCCTTGTTCACGTATCTAGGGAGCGGTTCTTGCTCTTCTAATTAGACTATCCAGCATATCAACGCCTTGGTAAGTCGGAGCCCTGAACCGGATACAAGTTCATGAAAGAGAACCTGGCTTCTAGCCGACCCTCCTAGGACGGAAGCTCGAGATTCAGACCATGATCTGACGGGCAGCAGTTGGATATGTTCCATATGTACGAAGCCATACCATCAGCAGACATGTCACATGTTCCAGCTCCCGAATCAAGAGCAAGAAACCTCGATTCTGAATCAACAGCATCTAGGAAATGTCCGCCTCTCAGAATCAATCTGAAGATTTGAAGTGGACCGCAGCTTTCATCCAACGAACTCGCACATCCTCTGTCTTCGTCGTCACCAGTTTGCAACAGAAATGGCTAATCACGAGTTAACCGCATCTTCCACTTGTATATTTGGACTTTGAAATATGTTATCAATCAGAAAGTACACGCATATTCTCCAGCCATAATACAGCAAGCTGGAATTGGCGGTTCAAGGTATTCTATGCAGAGCTACAAGTTATACACGTCGGCAGCAAAGACATAAGCGTTAAGTCAACGGAAAGGGAACAAAACTCGAGAGAAGTGTCAGTTGAATTTTCTAACAAGACGAAATACCCCCTCGACCAAGAAGCAGACGCATATTTGCGAAGGCTTTGGTCAAGCAAGCTGAGCTCGACCCATTCTGAATGTACATCCTCAGCTTCATCTGCAGAGATGACGCCTGGTCTCCATAGAATTCTCAAGATTCTCATATCAGAGAATTAAACCCCGTTTGACTCATATGATCTCTGGCATCAACTCAAAACAGCGACTTGGCTCTGCATGAAACGATATTTGACAGGAACTCTGCATTTCACTTCAAAGTTTCGCCCGCTCTCTTTAACAGCATGTTCTCATCTGGGTTGGCTGGTTTATCGAGCCCAGTGCTGTCTAACAATAAGCTAGATGCGGTCTAAGTACCTGAAGGTCGTTGGGAATTTTGGCCTAAGTGTTGTTCGCGGACTGCTGTGGCGTAGGTTTTGGAGGCTACTACGCCGACGTCGTCACCAGGGCCGGCTTCGCCAACGGAGTAGAACGTTTCATGGACGACGATAAAGCCAGCGACGTCAGCAGGTGTCTCAAAGGTGGCGAAGACCATTCGGAGCATGAGTCAAGAGCCATAAGGCAGCCAACTGCAATCCACAGTCAAAATGCCCGATGGAGATTCTTCATCTCCGGCCATCATCATAGCGTCTACATTTGACCGGAGCGTGATGGAAAAGCTGTGAAACGAATGGCCAATTACGAGTTGATATTCCAGTACACAATTTGACTTCAAGACATCTGACAACTCAATAAGCAGATGTCTATCTCCAAGTTCCCAAATCCTGCCAGCTGTAATCGACAGCTCAAGATGCCTCATTCAAATATCACTCCTTATTTTGATATGCAGTGATGTCGCTTGTTCATCTCTTTCATCAATGAAAACAAAAATATTCTACTCGCAATGTCTGCAGGATTTTCAAAGGGGTCAATTCGTTGACACATACCGTGGCGAGATCATTACCTGCGAGGAAGCAAATCGACGTCGACTGTGTATTAGACGAAACTCGATAGAAACTCGACATTCCAGCTCTCTCAGCATTTTGGAAACTTACTTGGAAAGTATACTCGGAGCATGAAGACGAGAACCATAATCGACCAAACCGGACTCAACATCGCAAATACCCTTGGAAATTCCTAGGTCAGCACCAAAGACGCGGATGGTGAAGGAGCTGGTATCGGGGGGCGAGATTCAAGAGAACGTTAATCCGAGCATGGAGACAGTAAATGATACCACTCTAGTATCTCTCAGAAACACCTACGGCGAAGCAAAAGAAGCAGCAGCGAAGGAGACCAAGATAGCTCAAAGCCTCTCATGAGGGTTAGCGATCTTCACGCATTTCTATCTTCAACTCGAGCGCAACAAGTAACCATCTTCAGCGGTATCCGAAATAAAACAACCAAAAGATGTTTTTTTTTGAACTGATCGATGTTCTATCATCCGCATGCGAGGATTGTCGACAGACATTATCGTTAATTCAGAACGACAACTGTGTGAAAAATGTCATTTGAAGGAATAATCAACGTCATTCATGGTTCCTGAGCCTCTCAGGAAAAGTTCCTTCAGCTGCTGTGATTGTCTCAGTCAATGCAGTTTCGATTGATGTGTCTAGCGTGAGAATGCACTGACGCCGCCCATGTTGAAGACAACGCAAAACCCCCATCAGATTGGCTAGAGCGTCATGTGCTATCAATGATTCCGATGGCTGATCACGAGTTAACCCCATTCTTCAGTGCTTCACATTTCTTGTTAATCGAAAAGACAAAATCGTACCTTCAAAACCCTTAACCAGACTCGGCGCTTCGGGGTTCCTGATCGGGGTTATAGATGCTCAGTCATCGTCACAGCAATCCATCTCAGCATCAAGTCAATGAGTACACAAGATGACGATGGCTTGAGAATACAGTTGCAACAGTGCGTCTGCAGATAGAAGATCTGACGATGAATGAACTGTGACACGGTCAATCACCTGCATGATAGAATGATCTTTAGAGCGAGAAAGCAAGAGTGAAAGACGGTTCAAGATTCTGCGACTTGTTTACTTACTGCTAGCCAGCGGATTTGAAAACGTGGTGAGTGCAACATAATTGATGAAAGAAATACTGTAATGTGAACACACTTTGGAACCATTCTATTCAGGTATGTATAGGCTATAGCATATTCCAACACTAACGTCGTGGCTTTTTGCGAAGGCCCAAACAATCTCCTCCCCTGCAAGGATCTAGTGTCACACATTCTTCGTCCGATGACTCGGGTGCTAAGGTAGGGTAGAATGTGGCCTACCCTAAGGTGGTACCTCAGGGTAGGGTAGAATGTGGCCTACGGAGTACCCTAAGGTGGTACCTCAGGGTACCTAGGATACGGCCCACGCGCAGATCCCACTACGTCACTACTGTACCTTGTACTGGCTTATGCACGGTCCACACCACATGAACCTTTTATCTCACTCGACGTCGTACACTGTACCTACACAGCTTCTCTCGATGGTTAGATGGCTAAGGGGTGGCATGAGCCGGTGTTGCAAGGTGCCCCATAAAGACCAAAATTGGTCGATGACGTCTATGCTCATCCCAGAGGCCTTGCGGCGGTCCAACGCTTAAGGTAGGTATGCAAGCCCATGTCACATCGATCCTGCTCTGTACGTCGTAGGAGACTGTGCACCTTTGTTTGGTCCTGTGTGTGTCACGTGTGCCTACTCTACAATAAAAGAGGGCTCGTTGCCTTCTCTTGCCTTATATTGCACTGTTCGCAATTATGGAGCCCTCGACGCCGTCCTCAACACCTGTTTCCGAATCTGAGTGTATTACGTGTCAAGATCGATCGCTATTAGCAGGGTGAGCGCTCTCAGCTCGATCCCACCAAGCTAGATCATCCTCCCTAGGACAAATCGGCAACGATGAATGATTCACATAACTTTGCCTCGACTGATACTCAATTTTAACCAGCCTGGCCCAATGATGATGTACGCATATATAGACGAGATTCGTTTAGTCGGTTCGGGCAACTTCCATATCGAGAACCTGCAGGTTGACTGTAAAGGCAGGGCAACCTATGCACGGTCAACGTCGTATTTCGTAATATGTGAGGGTCTGACCTGCCCATCATTGGGGTTTTGTGGGCAGCAGATTTTGAAAGACTCTGAATTTGCGAGGACAAAACTCCTCACGATCGCAAGGTTGACTTGTATTTGGAATGATCTGTGTTTTGTGGTTCTTTGTTCCATGTTCGTAAGGGGTGATGGCCCACATCGAAAGATATGAAGCCGCTTCAAGTCAATGTAATCGCCACTGATAGTCACATCTGATTATCATTAAGTAATACAAAGACGTTCGGCTGATATTACAGAAAGGGCTGTAACTAATGCACAAACACGTTGCGAAGAGGTATCCTGATTCTCACTGCAACGCTGTACAAGACTCAATTGGGAATAATCAAGCGAGATTTAGACGATGCGTTCTCGTGTTCAGAAGCCTCTCTCACAGCTCATCGAAGGAAAGACGTGTATAAAACCCTCGGTCATATTCTAGCAGGCAAAAAAATATCGTTCCACGAGCACTACAGCTTCTCTACTTCAGAGCGTCAAATATCAAGATTCGCAAGACCAAATTTGCAAACACCCTCCAGTCGATCATTGTCCATCTTCAACATGAAATACCTTACCCTCTCTGCCATTCTCTTCGCGAGCACCCTCACACTCGCCGCGCCCACCGCCGAGAAAGCCGCTCCTGAGACGGCACCTCTTGTGTACACAACCTCCTTTTCCTCCTTACACCCAGGCCCTTAAAACTTATCCAACTGCTAATTCTTATCAATACTCAGGCAATGCGGTCAGTGCTTACCGAGCGGCTCGTGTAAGTCGATCGACTACCTTATTTCGATTTGCTACAATCTCCCTTCGCTAGAATTTGACGACATTTTGAAAATAGAAGGTTGCCGATATAACTAACATCTTCTTCATGCATCAGACTGCACGTTTGGCGACAATCAACAGTGTTGTAGCAATTTCTGCCAGCATCATGACAATTACTACTCTTGCTATTGAGGGGCCGAGCAAGCAGGTGACGAGGGAAAGTGTACTCAGGCCGGATCGAGAGTTGGAGCGAGGCGAAACAAAAAGCGTTCTCTTGTGTCAATTTTCCACGCCAATGTTTTCAATTGATCTGTATGCTAAGATACGAGTCGTCGTACAGAACACGAAACTCGTGTATCTCTACAAATCTCTTCAGGGCGGAAAACTGCCCATCAGGCATCAAGTCTCATACAGCATTCAAGCGAGACCACCAACCGCTCTTTTATTTTCACCACGTCAGTCACACCATTCGATCCTCGAACCAACTCCGTCCATCCTTGCACCTTCACCTCCTTTTCACCCCTTCACCCTCCTTCTCCCCGCCTTCCTGGGCCCGACTAATACACATACCCACCCCTCTGACGCATCCCTATCTCAAATCTCCTGCCCGTTCCTCATTCATCGTACCATCGACCCCACGACGTACCCTCCATCATCGTGCAACCCACTCAAATAGCCTATAGCGCCCTCCATCGACTTCCGGGCTCAATATTCGGTAAAACGCTACCAGCCTCTGTCGAAAACAGGGAACAGTACGGAATACTGTTATTACCCTGCGTGCCTGTGTGATTGGCAATCTCGCTTAGCCCTATAGGGCGCGGGTGTCAGAGTTTTCACACGCTCCCAAACTAGGGGTAGAATAAAACCGTTTATTCTACAATAAACGTGTTTAAAACACGTTCGCGATTTATTCATGTTTGTTTATTGATTTTCTATTATGTAAGCAAGCTAAACTCAGCTGGTTTAGCTCGAGGGGTTTGACCTCGCTGTCACCATTGCTTCATAC
>JAABUT010000486.1_pt1 | contig 63303 bp, 71 predicted proteins | sample 5559281 | NCBI WGS metagenome assembly JAABUT01 (sample SAMN10711880, study PRJNA513359) | rock metagenome | isolation source: Antarctica rocks | place: Antarctica: Victoria Land, Ricker Hills nord | collected 2016-01-04 | reverse complement strand
GTAAGCCGCACGATCACGGGACATCCCAGAAGTCCCGGCTGAAAGTTGTCTCCTTCCAACTCTACTAACTGAGCGCCACAACGGCGCACTCCGTCACCTCCTGGTAGTGGTCGCGCCGGTCGGTGAATGCCTTGCCGTTGCGATGCTTCATCATTGGGGTCTTTCTCTTTCAGGGTTGCTTCAACCCCTTCCCGACCCCGCGTGACGCCTGGTGGTGCAAAGGCGCGCGCAGCGCGGGACCGCAAGGCGCTTGCGCCGCGGACCCACCCTTTGTCGCCGCCGGGCGTCATGCGGTAGGTCGCTCTTTCGTCTCTCTTGGATTTCGTCATTCCGGGCTTTCTTGCTTTCCGTTCTCCCTTTCCAGTTCTCGTTTCTCCGGTCAGGGGAACAGCGCCGACGCACCCGCACCCGGCGGATCGAGCCAGCCTGGTGCCACGGGCGGAGGCAGGCACGGCCCGGCAAGTGGCTTCGGGTGCAGCGTGCGTGACCATCTCTGCTTCATGATCCAGGCGTTGCGGTTGGACCGTGCCCGGCGGTGGCTGTGCCAGCCGCGGCCTCCGGCAGGACCCTCGCAAACCCAGCCGGCCGCTCGAAGGCTCGTGCCGTCCTCGTCAACCCTCGTGTAGGTGATGATCCGGCTGAACCTGCGGCGCTCTGCCTCCGCGGCGGCGTGGCCGTACAGCATTGAGCAACAGTTCCAGCGCAGCATCGGATCGAGGTCGCGCCGCACGCACAGGCGGTTCACCTCGACGATGCCGCGGCCATTCAAGGCGGGCGCGACCGGATTGCCCACCGTCACGACACCCATGAGGGCAGGGCCGTTCCAGATGCTGGCGCCGAATCTCCAAGCGTGAGGCGCTCCAACGTGTTCATGGTGTTTGCCGATGAAGGCGCGGGCAACCGGGAAGGACACGTCGCGGACCCGCAACTGCCAGTCCAGCACGGGGCCGTTGCCCTGTCCGTCGCTCACCCGGCGCAACCGGTGCCCGGTGAGGTCTTCGGCGCCGAGGTGGCGCAGCAGGTCCCGCCCCCAGCCAGGGTCGGCGTCGATCTCCGCCGAGATGTGTTCCAGGAGCCAAACGCAGCACGTCGAGAGCTGGAAGTTGCCGTCCTCCCAGATCTCGAACAGCGACAGCTCCTCCTGCTCGCCGCAGAAGGGGCAAGTTGAAGCATCCTGGGTCATGGGCGGCCTCCGGAAACGCGAAAGGCCCGCACGATGGCGGGCCTTTCGGGTCGGTGATGGGTGGCTACGCAGCCAGGCCGGGGTTCTCCCGGTCGGCCTTGGTGACGGTCTTCATCCAAGCCTCCTCGCCCAGGCCGTTCCGCCTGTTCGCCGCATCGAAGCCGGCTGGCTTGCGCGAACCCTTGGCGACGCTGACCGAGACGATGAAGGATCGGCCGGGGTGACTGGCGGAAACGCCCTTGCCAAAGGTCTCTACGAGCGTGCGGACCTGATCGAGGCTTTTCGCCTCGGTGCGGGTCCGTCCAAGGCAGGTGCCCATGACCTCGATCACCATCATCGTGTAGGGACGGCCAGGCTCCTGCTCGTGATGACCGGGCAGCGCCGTCATTGTTATTGTGGCCACGGTTGGTCTCCAGACATGCGCCGCCGCCCGGCATCCCATGATGCCGGGTCGGGACAGGCGCGGGGCGATGGGTCAGGGCCGCGCCCGGTAAGTGCCTGCCGATCCGTCCTGGAAGTCAGGGTGCAGGATCGGCAGGTCCGCCATCGGCAGCGCGTCGCAGTCAAGCAGAACGTAGTCGCAACTCTGCTGCCGGGCGTATTGCAGCAGTGCCGCGAGATCGGCCGGGATGGTCGCGTCTGGCTCCTCTGGGGCGTGGATGAACCAGCCATGCCGGGTGCGTCCGCCGAGTATCCCGGCGCTGCGGTTTCGGGGATCGCGCACCACGTCATCGGCGGTCTGATCGTCCAGCCAGGCCCAAGTCTCGGGTGACAGATGGCCGCTGGAGGCGTCCAGGAAGTGGCGCACGGTCATGGCGCACCTCCTGCGCCAGCCTGCAGGCGTGCAGCGTGCCGTTCGCAGACCGCCGCGATCTCCTCATGGCGGCAGGCGCGCTGCTCCAAGCTCGTGGCCACGCAGCGGTCCAGGAAGCTGCCGGTGACGGGAGGTATGCCGCTCCGCGCCTTGGCTGCACGGCCGCGGTGCGTCGCAGCGATGGACAGCGCCTCCTCCGGGTCGTGAACCCGCCAGCGCAGCGCCTTGCAGAAGGGCGCCGCCGCGGCAGGCTCGTCGGCAATCGTCGTCTCGGCTGTGTCCATGTCGGTGCTCCAGAAACGCGAAAGGCCCGCACGATGGCGGGCCTTCGGGGGTGGAAATGGAATTGACGGGTCGGTTTCAGGCGGCGATCTTGCCCACCCGCCTCGCACAGGCCCGGTGCAGCTCGACCACCAGGTCGTCGATGCCGCGGACGGCATCGCCGTAGTCGCTTGGCCCAATCTTGCGCCCGGTCTCCAGCGCGTCGTGGAAGCTGCCGGTCTGGCTGGTCTCCAGCAGCATGATGCCATCGAGCTTCAGCACGCGCGCCAGGCGGACCACGAAGCGGCCCGCCCCCTCGGCCGGACCGTCCTCGCGGTGCATCCGGTCGAGGCCGCGCTTGATCGCCGCGAGCGACGGGCCATACCGTCTCATGTCGCGCGGACCGAAGATGCTGCCGCCGCCTTCGGGCTGGTAGCCCCACTGCCAGGCATAGGCTTCGGGCCTGCGGTCGTCGGTCTGGCACTGGAGCCGGAAGTAGTGCAGGCGCGGCGTCCGCAGCTTCTCATCGGCCCAGTCGAGCAGGACCGTGTAGTTGCCGTAGCGTCCGTCCGACATACCCGCGTTGCGCCGCATGACGATGCCGTCGAAGTGGGCGTAGGCATCGCTGCCGCTGACCAGGCTGAGCCAGGGGCGGATCATCAGCACGATCGGCCGGTCGATGTGTTTGGTCATGGTCGTCAGTCCTCCTGGCGTGCCGGAGCCTGTCCGGCACGCTCCCGTGTTGGTGATGGTGGAACAGCGCTATTCGTAGTGCGGCCTGCTGACCGGAAGACAGGAGGGCAGGGTCGCTCCCTCGGTCACGCGCACGTCGTAGAGGCCCGTGCTCAGGACGGAGTGCAGCGGGCGGCGTCCCTCGTTCAGGACGCCAAGGCTCGCACGCATCCGGTCAGCGACTGCCTCCGCCTCGGCTTCCGTGAGGCTGCACGCCGGCAGCACAGCCAGGGCGACGTAAATGCCGGGGTCTGTGACCAGGGTAGCTTCCTCGTAGTGCCAGTCACCTTCCTCATGATCTCCCCAGGCCAGCTCCACGAGATACACCGCGGTCCAGAACAAGGCCGGCAGCGCGGCCGGCACAGGCTCAGCCTCGGTCTGCGGTTCCGTGCCGCTCACGGCACGCCTGCGGCGTCGAGCACCTGGCGGGCCTTCCGGCGCCACGCCGTGAACCACTCCAACAGGTCGGCGGCGGGAACGGTGCAACCGTGGCAGGGTGCGTCGAGCTGTAGCACCCAGGCCCTCGTCGCCTCGTCCAGCAGGTCGGCCATCCCCTTGCTGGCGGCGAACAGCCCGCCGTTCGCATATGCCTCGGCTTGGTTCGCCCGGCCCGTGCCCAGCGCGTTCACCTGGCCCACCCACTGGCCGGTCTCGGCGACCCTCACGCCCCACGTCCGCGTCGCCGGCCCGTCCTGCGTGTGTTGTGCAGTGACCGTCCACAGCCATGTGCCGGCGGTCGGTGGCACCGACCGGGTTGGCGGCCCGCTCACGGCCGCACCGCGGCAACCTGGCGGGTCAGCGCCGGAACCGTCGATGCCTCGTCCGTCAGCAACCCTGGCGCGCTCAGGACCGCGTAGATCGCCGCTGCGAGCATGACGCTCCCCAGCAGCACCTTCAGACCCGTCATCCTCTTCATCTTTTCCACCTTCCAGATGCCGTCTTCTTCCCGAAGACCTCATCCGGCAGGCGCGGCGGCGTAGGCGGGGCAAGGGCGCGAAGCGGGCCGAAGGCCGCACCCTTGCGGCGACTATGCCGACGTGGCAGCCACCTCCATATCCTCTATTCGTCTTTGCGGTATTTCTTCTCTCCGGCCTTTTGTCATTCCTAACCATGCCTCTATCCTTCCTGGTCCTGATTGCACCGAGGGCCAGGATCGGTCCGATCTGTCTCATCTCATGTGGGCAGAGACGGATGATCTCGCGCCAGTCTCATACGAGCCTGGGTTCAATGTCGCGCAATGTGGGCAGGGTGCGCCTCTCAGTCCCGCAGATTGCGGGCGCGGACTGCCGATGATCTCAGGTTGCCATAGCATCCGAGGCGTTGCACGATGGTCGGGTCGTCACGTAGATCGGGCGTTGCCGGGCCTGGCAGCCGCACCTGGTTGCTGGCAGCGCTTCAAGCTCCACGTCGGCACCCTATCAGCTTCGGCTACGGCCCGGCCTGTCGCAGATATCTGGCCAGCCTGGCGGAGAACGACTTCATGCCTGACACGAACACGCCGTTGCCGCGTGACGACGCCGACGATGCCGACGCCAGATCCGACGAGGTGCGGATGCGCCTGGCCCTGGAGAAGCTGGGCACCAGGAGCACGCCGCCCGTCCGCAGCAGGCCCGGCGGTTCGGCAGGAGGCGCCCACGGCGCCGCTACGCGCCGACACAAGTTCGCGCGCGAGGGCGAGGTGCCGGTCGAGCGCCTGCCGTCCCCGGTCCGCAGCGCCGGCGATTTGCAGCGCGAGCTGGTGGACGAGCGGACGGCCCGGCAGCGGGCCGAGCAGGCGCTAAGCGACGCCCAGGCTGCCATTGCCAGCCTGCAGGCGGCCCATTTACGGTCCGAACAGGAGGCGCGTGCGGCACGCGAGGCCGTCGAGGAACGGGAAGCAGCGATGGCCGGATTGCGCGCTGAACTGCAGCGTCTTGCACTCAAGCTGGAAGCCGCGGAGGATACCAAGCGTGCGACGCGCAAGGGGATAAAGCACAAGCGGGGTGGTTCAGCTCCTTCTAAGCCCAAGCGGGTTCAGGCTGCATCCGAGGTGCCGACACCCCAGCCGGCGAAGTGGTGGCTGGCTCTCACGCAGCCGCGCACCTGAAGTTATCGTCGGTGCTCACCTGCACGACGGGCAGCCTGCCAGTCATGGAACGCAGAACGTCAAGTTCGGCGACGCTCGGCATAGGGTGCAAGGATCGCTTCCATCAAGGTGTCGTCGGACAGTGCGCCGCCACCCCACTGGTCAAGGAGAGCCTGCGTTTCTTTCTGCATCGACCTCACCTCCCTCGATCCGCAGGGATGCAGCAGCCGCCCGCACGCACTCCTCACGGCTCCGGCCCTCGGTAGGACTGGCCACATCACGTAGATGGTCAGAGATGGCCGGCATCGAACGCTCCTTGCACCATGGCATGACAGCTAAGGCCGGGGACCTGGGCGTGGCTTTGGAGCATCTGCGTCTGGCTCCGCCGCCGGCACCAGCGGCTTGGCCGCCGCTTCCATGACTTTTGCGGCCTGGTCCTCGAACGCGCGGACACGCTCTGCCATGCGGACCGGCTCCGGCTCCCACGGCAGCTTCCTGGCCGGGTCAGAGGGGCGTTGCACATTCTGAAGCAGGCCCGTCAGCCCGCGACGCGGCGCTTCCCCTGGCTGCGGCTCCGGAGGCTTGGGCACCGACCTGGCATCCAAGGCCGGTCCCGCCACCAGCGGTTCAGCCTTGGGTGGGTTGGGGTCGCTCGCGAGCGGTCCCAGACCTGGAAGGGTTCGCAGCCGCACCGCATCCTGGGCAACGCTGGCCGCCGGTCGCTGGATGTGTGGCGCGAGGAATGTGTCGAGCGCCTTCCCTGGCCGCTCTAGCTCCCGGGTCAGCGCAGCCAGGTAATCCGCCTTGGCGATATCCTTCCATGCGATGCGGATGCCGGCGCGGCGACACAACTCCGCATGCACCGTCATGAGCGTACGACCGTTCCCATCAAGCACCGGGTGCCCGTAGGCCAGCAAACCCATCACCTCGCCGGGCTTGGCCCGCATCTTCGAGGGGTCTGCAGCCATGTCCAAGGCGTGCTCAACCGCGCGGCGGGCATCCTGCGGGTGAGCGAAGAGGTCATAACGCCCGGCCTTGCCCACCGCCAACTGCGGAGCGGTGGCCGGCCTGTCCTGCCCGGCCCAAGGATACATGTCGCCGAACAGGCGCTTGTGCGTGTCGAGCACGTCCTGGTAGCCAAGCGGCTTACCAGTGCGAAGTGCCGCAAGTGCCTCGCCGACACGGGAACGGAAGGCGTCGTGTTCAAGGCGCTTGACCCGCTCAGGGTCCTTCTCACCAGCGAAGTTGCGAAGATAGCCACGGGTCTCAAAGTCGCCGAACGGATCGAACGTCACCTGGCCGGCTGCTCGCGTAAGTAGGTCGCGTGCAGGGCGAAGCGCTGGCTGTGGGTGATGATGCCGGCCCTGGTGAGGGCCTGCAGCAAGTCCTCTATCGCGTCGGGCACCACCTCGGCATCTGACAGGCGCGACACGTCGGCCGCGAAGGCGTCGTCTGGTGTAGGCTCGTAGGCAACCCCGTGCTTCCGGGCGAGGCTGATGATCGTCTCTGCGGCTGGGGTGGCCCTTGTGCTAAGGACCGCATCCGTGGCTGGGACAGGCAGGGTCTGGTCGGTCATGCGCAGCTCCAATCGTGGTGGCAGTTTACCTGTTTCTAGTCGGGATGTCTAAGGAATGCAGACACTTGGGCTACTCAGGCACCTGCCCAAATAGGCCGCAATCGTGCTTGCGTGTTTTCGGTCTAACCTTGTCATACGCATCGGACCGGCCTCAGCGGCTGTTCAGAACCGCCAGACGATGGTTCGAGGCCGCAACCTGGATGGTATGCCGAGTGCTCATCCTTGATGAACCCGAGCTGGAGGGTTGATGGCTGGTCTCTGCAATTCCTGAAGCACTTTCTTCATCCATATGGCCTCGTCCAGCTTCTCCGAGGTGTAGGTCTTCTGCGGTAGGCTCCCCTCCATGACCGATGTGCGCCAGTCGTAGGACGCCAGCTTACCGGCGGCGATCTCGTCGAGGTGGGCGCACGACGGCCATACCCGGCCCTCCGGATGCAGCACGATCCATGGCATCTTCAACGTGGCGCCGCCCGAGCGGAGTGCAGCGACAAGCCAAAGGTTCTTGACCGTCGCAGCCTCTTCCAGGTCGCCGAAGCAACACTCCAACTCCAGCAAGTAGCACTCGCGCCCCTCCTCGCGGACGTGCTGCAGGAACTCCCCCATCCTGGTGTTCGCTCGGCCGGCCCTCTCGGACCCTAGTCGTTCCAAGAGCACAGGCGTGGGCTTCTCAGTGACCCCTGCCGCATGAAGGCTACGGCCTTGGCCGTCGCGGGGAGGGGCATGTAGTCCGTAGATCATGCGCCAGGCTTCGGTGTACCTGTCGATGATCCGGAAGTCGCGGTCCACAGCTTGGGCAAAGCTCCGCAGGGACGGCAGCTTCTCGAAGCACGACAGGAGGATATTCACGGAGCCGTTGAAGCCGCGCATCCGCTCCAGGCAGTCCAGCGCATCCGCACGCTCCTGGTCATCGGGCACATAGCCGACATGGCGCAGGACGGCCGCGAGCAGATCGGCAGGACAAGCCTTGTTCTTGCTCAGAAGGCCGAAATCGCGTTTGAACTCCCCGCTCCACCGCTTGCCGCGGTGCGCCGTGCCGAGCACTTAAACGGCCCCGATTGTGTCGGAGCCGATGAACCTGTCCACCTGGTACTGGTGAACCACCGGTGACATCTGGCAACTCGACAACGCCGCCCCTGGCTTCGTCGCTTGGCTCTGGTCTGTCATGGCACCCGCTCTATCGACATGCTGCCCATCTCCATCGTTACCTCTCGGACTTGACCATCGTTCATGGGCAAAACTTGCTTTCCGTCTTTCGTGCTTTCCCAACTAGAACCTCCTCAGCAGCTCCATGGCATCCACGTCATCGAGGAAGCGCTGCGGACCCTGACGGACGAAGCTGCCCTGCCGTTGCTCGCGCAGCCAGCCTGTCACCCGGTGCTCGTCGGGAATGTCGGCGATGAAGCCCGAGGGCTGCACGAAGCCGCGCCGGAAGGTGCAGTGGGTGACGGTGACGCGCTGCATCCCGCGGGTGAGCGCCACGTAGGCCAGGCGGCGCTCCTCGGCGAAGTCCGAGCCGCTGTAGGCCGATGGGAACGTCCCGGTGTCCCAGGCCGGGAGGAACGCATGCACAAACTCCAGCCCCTTGCTCCTGTGCAGCGTCATCAGCTGCACCCGCCCTCCGCCGCCTTCGCCAGGCGCTGCGCTGGCGAGCGAGGCATGGTCGAGCAGATCCCGCGCGCCGTGGAACGAGCCTGCCAGGCTCAGCAGCTCTTGCAGGTTCTCCATCCGGCCCTCGGTGTCCTCGGCCCGGCTCTCCCGCAGCATCGCCCGGTAGCCGCTCCGGTCCAGCAGCAGGGAGAGCTGGTCGGCCAGGGTCAGCGAGCCGCCGCCGGCGGCGCGGATGGCATCGGCGAACGCCAGGGCGCCCGAGCGGACCTTGGGCGTGAGCGCCGCCGTCTCGACGGCGCGCAGCAGGGAGACCCCGCGCCAACTTGCCTCGGCCTCGATGACCTCCTGCGCCTTGGGGCCGAGGCCGCGCGCGGGGGTGTTGCACACCCGGCGGAACGCCTCGTCTGACTGCCGGTCATCAGGGCTGACGGCAAGGCGCAGCAGGGCCAGGGCGTCCTTGATCTCCGCCCGCTGCCAAAAACCCACGTCGCCCACCAGCACGTAGGGCACGCGCGCCCGCATCAACGCCTCCTCGAAGCTGCGGGACAGGGCGTTGGAGCGGTAGAGGATGGCCATGTCCTCCCAGGCCAGGCCCTCGCTGGACCGGCGCTGGATCTCGGCCGCCACGCCGTGCGCCTCGGCCTCGGCGTCACGGAAACCGACCACCTCCACCCGGTCGCCCAGCACCTTGGTCGCGCGCAGGGTCTTGCCAAGGCGCTTGATGTCCAGGGCGATCACGGCGTTCGCGGCCGCCAGGATGTGCCCGGTCGAGCGGAAATTGTCCTCCAGCCGGACCTGGACCGCGTGCGGGAAGTCACGGCTGAAGCTACGGATGAAGGCCAAATCACTTCCGCGCCAGCCGAAAACCGCCTGATCGTCATCTCCGACCACGAAAACGCGGCCATGATCGGCCCCAAGCAACCGCAGCCAGCGATACTGCGCCCTGTTCACGTCCTGGTATTCGTCGGCCAGCAGGCAGTCCCAACGGCCGGCCCACCTGACCCGGTAAGCCTCGTCGTGCTGCATGGCCAGGGTCGGCCAAAGCAGCAGGTCGCCGAAGTCGGCCGCGTTGGCATCGCGCAGGCGGCGCTGATATTCGGCATAGACCTGGCCCGCAAGGCGCAGCCCTGCTGCGTCAACGACTGTCCCTGCGGCGTTCGCCTGGGCAATCATCGCCTCGATGCCGCGTGGCGCCTCCTCTGGCGAGATCAGGTTGTCCTTGAACTTGCCGATGCGGTTGCAGAGGGTCTTGAGCGATTGCTGGTCCCGTCCGGTGTCGCCCGCATCCTCGTAACCACCAGCGTGCATGGCCGCGGCGGTGCGCCGGATCATGCGCCTGCTGTCGTCGGCATCGACGATCTCGAAGCCGCCGCGCAGGCCGGCCACCTCCGGCTCGATGCGGAGCTGGCGCGCGGCCAGGCCATGGAAGGTGCCGATCCAGCCCGGCACCGGCTGCCCGGCCAGCATGGCGCGGATGCGCCCGGTCATCTCGCCTGCTGCTTTGTTGGTGAAGGTGACGGCCAGGATGCGGTTGGGTGCGATCCCCTGCTTCTCGATCCGCCAGGCCACGGCCCTGGTCAGGACGCGGGTCTTGCCCGTCCCGGCGCCGGCCAGCACCAAGATCGCGCCGTCGTGGACTGTGGCTTCGGCCTGGGCCGGAGTCAGCCCGGCCAGAATGGCACTTTGCGGGATTTCTGATAAAGCCGAAGGGCTACCTTCGTCCATACTGTGTTGCGGCATTTGCGTATCCATCACTGAACCTCCGTGATGCAGGACCAGCCATTGACCTTGATAAGGTCGCCATCCTCGGTCCGGACGGTGAACACCCCGTCCAGGTCCCAGGTGCCGTCCTCCTCCCGGATGCCCCCGACGATCTCCCCCTCGATCGACTGCATCCCGTCGCCGCTCTCCACCGACACGAAGGTCTGTCCGGCCATCTCCGGCTGCGGGTAGGGCGCCACCCCGGCGCGGCGTGGCGCCGGCTCGTCCGCAGCCTGGTCGCGTAGGTCGCGCAGCGTGTCGAGGAACACCACTGCCGCTAGCTTCGGCGGCCATGGCTCCCATGGCAGCATGCCGACCGGGGCAGGGACCGGGTCCACCTCCAGCGGCTCCGTCTTGATCCGGAGGCTGTGGCGGATGTCGGCTGGCGACCAGCCGACGACATGCGCCGCCTCGCTCGCGACGGCCAGGTGGTCCGCGCGCTTGTGGGCCGCGTGCGCCCCGGGCGTCCAGTCGGGCAGGCGGTAGCGGTGTGCCACGGCCTGGGTCAGGCGGCCCGTCAGGCGCCGGTAGCCCTCGCCGAGATGCGGCTTCAGGACGCTCAGGGCGTCGTAGCCGAGCAATCCCTCCTCGGCATCGTGCATCAACTCCCGCAGGCGCTCGCCGGCGGTGAGGGGCCGCGGCGCCTGGGCGACGCTCAGCAGCAGGACGGTGATCGAGTGCTGGGCAACCGAGAGGGGCAGGTCCCATTTCGAGTGGCCGCACCAGCGATAGGTGCGGGACAGCCCGGTCGCCAGGTCCTCGTCGCCCCATGCCATCGGGTGCGGGTCGAGCAGGTCCAGGCGCTTGCCGGACCTCAGCAGCACCCAGGCGCGGTCGGGAGAGATGCTCATGGCTGCAACCCCGGCCCTGGTGACGGCGAAGGCGGCCGGCGCTGATCCGGCTGCGGCCCGGCCTCCCCGTTGTTCCGTGCCGCGATGTCCCGGGCAGCGCCCAGCGCATCCCTTTCCTCGAAAGCCCTGACACGCTCGGCCATGCGGACCGGCGTTGGTTCCCAGGGCAGGCGGGTGGCAGGTTCCGGCCGGTCCATGGCGCGTGCGACATCGGCCAGGGCGGTCGAGAAGCGGGGGTGGGTCGGACGGGCCGCCTCCTGGCCGCGCGCCTTGAGCACGTTGTTCCAGTCGTTCTGCTCTGCCGCCGGCATCGCGCGTTGCACCGGCACCCCCGCTGCCTCGGCCATGGCCGCCAACCGGACGGCATACTTCTCGCCTTGAACATCCGCGTCAGTGGCCGTGACCAGCACACCGCCCGGCCGCTTGGCAAGGGCGGCAAGCTCCCGCTCCAGGCAGGCGACGGTGCCCGGTCCCATGCCGCCGGCGGTGGCCACGTAAAGCGTGTCGCGACGCAACCCCTCCAGTGCGGCCAGGCTCATGGCGTCGATTGGCGCCTCCGCCACCGCCAGCCGGGTCGGCGGCTCCTGGCCGGGCTGCAGCCGGAACAGCGTCTTGTCGCCATCCTCCGAGAACCCCCGGTAGTTCGGCCCGCGCATCTCGATGCCGGACAGCACGCCCTTCTCGTCGCGGTGCGCGAACCAGGCGCTCCCGTAGGGTCCCTCCCGGAGCGCGTCGGCCTGGGCGGCAATCGCCAGCACCTCCGGCGGCAGGCGTCGCTCCTCGGTCAGGTAGGCCCAGCTACGCGACCCCTTGCTGAGGCGGGGTCGTGCGCTCCACCGTTGGCCCGGCGGCTGGCTCGGCTTCTCCTTCTCCGGCCGCTCGGCCGGCGCGTAGGACGGCGCCACGCCCAGCATCCCGCGCAGCACGCCCCGGACCTGGCCGAAGTTCAGCGATGGGTCGAGGTGCTGGGCCAGGTTGAACACGTCGCCCTTGGCGCTGCCGCCCGCGTCCCACCAGCCCTTGCCGTCGTGGTTGACGATGATGATCTCGCCCGCGCCGCGTCGGTATTTCAGGCTCTTCCGGCTGCTCTCCCGCTCGTCGAGCTTGTAGCCGCCCAGCTTCTCCAGCAGCGCGGCGCAGTTCACCCCCGCCTTCAGCTGCTCTATCTCCGGATCATACCTGCTCATCGCTCCGCACTCCCTTCCAGGGTCTGCCGGGCGGAGCTGGACGGGGCCTCTCCCCACCCGGTCTCCTCTCCCAGACCCTCTCGGCGAAGCGCCTGCCGAGCACGGGGCAAGGGCGGGTGCGCAGCGCCCGGGAGCGGAGCGACACACCCTTGCGGCGTGCGTAGGACAGGCGCTATCGCCATCTCGGCCTCCTTCTGGTCGTTGTTCCTCCTTCTGGTTTGCCCGCCGACCTTGCGAACGCAGTCGCCCATTCTCTCCAGCAGGCGCGATTTTTCGGTCGCGCGTGCGATTCCATCGACGCTTCAGGTGATGCTGGCGGCCATGGCGGTTCCCTCGTAAGGTGGAAAGGAGGGGGCGGCGCTACCAGGCGCCGCAGGTGGCCTCGATCATCGCCTGCTCCACGCCGTCCACGGCGGCGAGTGCGGCGCGGTGCAGACTGGAGCCTTGCCGGGCACGACCCACGACGTGTTCCCACGCAGCTCGGTCATCGGCGAAGTCGAGGTCGCCTTCCGAAATCGCCTGCAACTCCATGATCGGCGTGCCGTCTGTGTGGAAGCCGGCCCCTGCCAGGCCCCAGCCCTCGCGCTCGGCGACTGTCTGGTCGAATGGGAAGCTCGGCGTGGCGGGGATCGTCATCAGCACTTTCATCGGGGGTCTCCTGTTATCGTCTCCATCCTCGAAGACCCCCATCGCGCGCCGCAGCCGTCCGGCCGGCGCAAGGGCGCGGCGCTTGCCGCGGGATCGCAGCCGCCCAGCGAAGCGGCGGCGAAGACCCACCCCTTGCGCCGGCCGGACGGCTGCGGCAGCCCCTCCTAGTCCGTTCTCATTCCTGATCGCGGCTCATGCTGTTCGCATCCGCTTCGGCTCCGACCTTTGTTCACGGGTCGGCGCCAGGCTCAGCACGGCGATGAATCAAGTTGAGGTCGCGGGTGCCGCGCCTATTGGACAGAAATCACGCAGGGGGCGAACTTCGCGGTCGCGTTCGCAAACGGGACAGACATACTACGGCAATACCAGACCCAGCATCCTGGGCTTGGAGCGGAACGGGATGTCAGGAGTCGGTCGGGTGCGTGAGAACGGTTACTATTGGTGCGAAATCCACGAGTTCGGGTCCATCGACGTGGTGGCCTACCATGACGGCGAGTGGGTCAAGCACTGGGTTATCAACGAAGGCGACGTGACCGTCATCAGTGAACCCATCGCCTTTCCCACGACCGCGGAGGTGGCGGGACACAAGGAGCGGCTTGCCCGCATCGGCCAGCAGATCTTCGATGAGGACGGCGCTGACCCGCGGTGGGACGGCGTCCATGTTGACGGCGCGTATTGGATCAAGCGCGACGGCTATGAGCCAGAAATCGCTCTTAGCATCGAGGGAGGCTGGTGCTCCTATCTCCTGGGTCTGCTTGGCTACGACTGGGAGATTTACCCCGGCAAGCCAGCACCGAACGTGCTGTTCGGCCCCCTGGACAAGCCTGGTGGTCGGCATCGCCAAAGCACTTACCTTGCCACCCTGCTTGAGCATGAGCGGCAGCAGGCACGGGCGGCCGAGGAGGCTAAGGTGGTCAAGCCACGTCGGAAGGCGAACGCCGCCAAGCCCCTGGTGTTGCCAAGGGCGAAGCTGAACTGACATGCCAGCGCCGGTGTCGGACGGCAATCCATGGCATATGTCTGCGCTCGCATCAGATCTAACAGTTTGCTGGACGGATCACCCCAGTTGCGAGCCGGGCGAGGCGAACGGCTGCTTTCGACCCATTGCAGACCGCCGCACTCGGATGTGGTAGTCTGCGTCGATGAAGGCCAAGCCTCTTGATGACCGTATCTTTCGCGCGTCATGGTTAGCAGCGCGGGCGCGGGTAAATCTGGACCTCTTCGCTTTCCTGATGTGGCAGACCAACCTCGATAACTTCGAGGATGTATTGGCTGACCGGTGGAATTTCTTCGAGTTCATAAGAACTGCGAACGAACACGAATTCTTAGCGCGGATCGTTAACCTGTTTGCCCATCGAAGCGACACCGACAACTTTCCCAAGTTGATAGATGAGGTGGAGCGCGTGGGTGCGACTAGCGCGACGGTGTGCGCCGCTATCAAAGTGCAGATTAGTAATGCCGAGAGTGCCTACAGGATCGTAAAAACTATTCGGCACAAGGTGGTCAGCCATCAAGATGACACACTGACCAAACCTGAGATATATGAACAGGTGAGACCTACTTTGCCGATGTTCATAGAGTTGAGTGATCAGTCACTCGCGATTGCTGGCGCGCTTTGTTCAGCACGGGGTTTGCAACCGCAGGCCGTCTTCACGACGCCAGTTGCACAACTAGAAGACCTACTTGCCGAGCTGCAACGGAAAAGGCGAACGCCAGATGACTTAAACTGGCTTTAATCTCCGCTTTCCACCGAGAGGTCCCTGCACGGGACTAAGCAGGCTTGCGCGGCCTGTCACTCGGATCGGCTTATGTCGTGCCGGCCTGCTTAGGCTCTGTCTGTGCGCGAACGTCCAAAGATTGACCTGGCTGCCCGGTCAGCTCACCCGTTGCAGTTGCACAAGGCGCGCTGCGGTGTCGTCGTCGGCGGGGTAGAATGCCTCGATCGCCAGTTCGGATAGCGTGACCTCGGCCGGGGTGCCGAACACCGTGGTCGTCGAGATCAGCGACAGGCGGCCTGCCGAGGTGTCCAGCTCCAGCGGAGTGGCGATGCTGTCTGCGGCTTCGGTCCAGCCACCATCGGTGCCGCCCAGCGCCCGCAGTTCGGCGAGCAGCGCCGCAAGAACCGGGTCGCCGCTGGCGTGCGCCTGGCGGCGAAGGCGCGTGAGGATGTGCGCGCGCCAGGCCGGCAGGTTGGCTATGGCCGGTGCCAGCCCGCGCGGGTGCAGGCTTAGGCGCAGGACGTTGACCGGTGGGCGAAGCAGGCCCGGGTCGGCGACGCCGGCCAGCAGCGGCGGCACGCCGGCGTTGGCGGCCACCATGTGCCAGTGGCGATCCACCACCAGGGCCGGGTTGGGAGCATGGGCGCGCAGGATGGTGGCGATGATAGCCTGGGCGGGAGCCAGGGCCGCGTCTTCCAGCGGGCGCCCGGCGTAGCGCGGCGCAAAGCCGGCCGCCAGCAGCAGCGCGTTGCGCTCCCGCAGCGGCACCTCCAGCTCCTCCGCCAGCAGCAGCACCATGTCCCGGCTGGGTGCGGCGCGCCCGCTTTCCACGAAGCTGAGGTGCCTTTGCGAGATGCCGGCATCGAGCGCGAGGTCGAGCTGGCTGCGCCGGCGCCGCTGCCGCCACTCGCGCAATTGGGTGCCGAACGCGGTGCCGGAGAGGGTTGGGCGAAGGGGGGCGGTGTGAGGCATGGCGCATCTTAGCGTCGCGGGGGACGGGTTCCGATGACCTGCAAGGTAATCGCGTCCGCCCGGTGGGACCGGGATGATGCGCCTGCTGCAACCATACAGAAGGAGCCACAAGATGCGCCACCTGATCCCGTCCTCCCCCTTGCTGCGCACGGCTTTGCTGGGCGATGCCGCCGCGAGCGGCGGCATGGGCCTGCTGCTGACCGCGGCGGCCCATCCCATGGCATCCCTGCTCGCCCTGCCGGAACCGCTGCTGCGCGACGCCGGGCTGGTGCTGCTGCCTTATGCCGGGCTGGTGGCATGGCTGGGCGCCCAGCTCCGCTTGCCGCGCTGGATGGTGCGCGGCGTCGTGGGCGTCAACCTGCTGTGGACCTTGGACAGCCTGCTGCTCCTGGCGCTGGGCCTGGCGGCGCCCAACGGGCTGGGTGCCGCCTTCGTGCTGCTGCAGGCGGCGGTGGTGCTGGGGTTTGCGCTGCTGCAATGGGCGGGGCTGCGGCGGGGCGCGGTCCTTGGCGCGGTGGCGGCATGACCCGGAAGGAGGCTGCCATGCCCGCCTACGCCATCGCCCACCTGCGGGACCTGCGGTTCGGGCCGGACATCGTGGCCTACTTGCACGCCATCGACGCGACGCTTGCGCCGTATGGCGGACGGTTCCTGGTGCATGGCAATCCCGCCGAAGCCCTGGAAGGCCCATTCTCTGGCGATGTTGTCATCATTGCTTTCCCGGACAGGGCGCAGGCCGGCGCGTGGTATGCGTCGCCGGCCTACCAGGCGATCCTGCCGCTCCGCACCCGCAACGCCCGCGGCTGGGTGGTGCTGGTGGACGGCGCGGGCGAGGGGCATCGCGCGACGGATCTGCTGCGAAAGCTGACACCAAGTGTGGCGTTTGGTGGAAACCAGTAGGGCGAGAAAGCACCGACACATTTCCCCGTTTGCGAGCGCGGCGCTGGGCAAACCTTCAGCATTCTACGCACGGATGAAACTAGCAGGCATGCGCGGCACGGCACGGTCGCAAGTCATCTGTGTGGCAGGCCGTACAAGCCTGCTTAGCTACAAGCCTGGTGCTAGGGTGAGGTCTGCAGGAGGGCCTCGAACGCCTTGTACAGGACTTCATTCAGTTTCATGTCGTGGCTGGCCGCGTAGCCCCGGAAGCGTCGCCGGAACTCGTTTGGCACCCTGAAATTGAGGTTCTCGCCATATTGCGACTTCACCTTGGCCGGTATCGCAGGAGCGGGACTGACGCCGCCGAGGGGAGCGACGACTGCGGTTCCGATCATGTCAGCAGCAACACCTGCGAGCTTTTTAGCCATTGGCAACCACCTTTCCCACTCCAACCTTGCGTGGCTTCATCTTTACGGGGTTCCGTGTTTTCTTGCTATCCCCCATGCGCCCGGCGACGTAGGCCCACAACGCTTCGATCTCCTTCACTGCCTGGCCCTTCGGCTCGTGGTCCATGACCGTGCGCCCGTCTGCGAGCACCCCGGCGAAGCTCACCCGCGAATGGATCACCCCTGCAACCCGGCCATGCTCGGACAGCGCCGCCATGGCCTGCGTCACGAGCGTCGCGCCACGGGTGGCCTGGGAGAGGACGAACGCAAACGGCTTCTCTGCCTTGCGGGCGATCTCGATGGTGGCGCCGACCGCCCACAGGTCGGCAGGGGAGGGGCGAACGGGAATGAGCACTAGGTCGGCGGATGCGATCACCGCAGCGATCGAAGCCGAGACCGCGGGCGGGGTGTCGATGACGCATAGCTCGTAACCCTCGGCACCCAGTGCCTTCAGCTTGGTGGAAAGCTGGCCAATGGTTGCCTGGGCGAGGGCGGGCGTGTCTGCCTCTCGGCTCTGCCACCATCTCGCTAAGGTTTGCTGGGGGTCCATGTCCAGCAGCACGGTGCGGACGTCGGCTACGGCTGCCAGGTGCATGGCGAGGGTGCTCTTGCCAGCGCCACCTTTCTGAGACGCGACTACGACGACGTGCATGCAGGCATTCGAGGACATGGGGCACCTTCATCACTCCGGAGGCAGTGTCCCCGGATGCGGCTTCCAAAGCAATGACGAAAAAGAGTAGAGCAGAACACCAGTTTGCGGGTTTTCTTGCTTTCCTGATTAGAACGGACTGGGCGGATGGCCTCGTTTGGAAACGACTTGCCGAGTGAGTTCTACTTATGTTCTCATGCTGGCAGGATTTTGCCGGTCGCGCTGCCGTCATCCATCCCTGGCCTTTGGAGGTAGCGCGTGACGGATTACAACGGCGGCAACACTACCGGCTTTGTGTCTCCTGCTTCAGACAGCCTAGAAGGACCGATAGACCTATCGGAGGTCCTCGATCTCCGGCGCCCGCATCGCTATCCCGTGCGCGTGAAGGGGGACGCTCTGATCGAGCGTGGGATACAGCATGGCGACATTCTGATCGCTGACGCGGCGGCCTCCCCGGCAGCGGGCAGGGTCGTCATCGCCATGATCCATGGCGATGTGCTAGTTTGCCAGCTCGCCTACTGGGACGGTCAATGGTGGTTGCGTCCGTCTGGACCAGGCCGGGAGGCGATGCCTGTCGTAGATGAGGCCGAAATTTGGGCAGTGGTCGCCGCTCTGGTCCGGACCGAGGTTTGAGCCGAATGACCATCTTTGGTCTAATCGATGGCAACAGTTTCTACTGCTCTTGCGAGACGGCCTTCGACCCAAGGCTTCAGGGCAGGCCAGTCGTTGTTTTATCAAATAACGACGGTTGCGCGATTGCCCGTTCGGCTCCGGCAAAGACTTTGGGCATCAAGATGGGAGATCCTTGGCACCTAATCCGTGAGAAGCGGGAATTGCAGGATGTGCGCTGGTTCTCGTCTAATTTCGCACTCTACGGTGATATTTCGCGGAGGGTCTATCAAGTCCTGGCTGACCGGGTGCCAAGGGCTGAGCCATATAGCATAGACGAGACGTTTCTTGACTTGACCGGGCTGCCCGGCAATCTTTACGAGCGGTGCCGTCAGCTACGTGAAGACGTGCGACGCATAACCAAGATACCGACGTGCATAGGCTATGGGCAAACAAAAACTATTGCAAAATTGGGTAATTCTATTGCTAAAGATAATCCTAATCTTGGCGGAGTGTGCGACCTGACTGATCCCGACGTTCGCGCCGGCTACTATGCAGGTCTGCCAGTCAGCGAAGTCTGGGGCATTGGTGGCCGGACAACGGATAAGCTGGCAAAAGTGGGCGTGGTGACGATTGCGGACTTCCTGCGCGTTGATCCGAGGCAGGTGAGGAACCAGCTTACCGTCATCGGCGCCCGCGTCCAGGCTGAGCTGCGGGGCATATCCTGTCTGCCTCTCTCGCTTATGGCCGCGACCCGCAAGGGCGTTGCGGTCACGCGGGCCTTCGGCCACCCTGTCACGACCTGGCAAGAGCTACGGGAGGCGGTCGCAGCTTATGCGACCAGGGCAGGGGAGAAGCTACGGGCGGAGGGATTACAGGCTTGCCATATGGCAGTGTTCCTGCAGACCAACCCGCACAAGCTGGACGAGACGTGGCACTCTGAGCAGCGAGGTGCACGGATTGAGCCTACGTCAGACAGCATGGAACTCATTGCGGAGGCGGTCCGTATGCTTAAGTCGCTGTGGCGAGTGGGGCACCGCTACTACAAAGCTGGAGTGATATTGAACGACTTGGTGCTTGAGGTTGAGCAACCATTAATGCTGTTTGCCACCCGGAATCTGGCCCGGTCGGCAAAAGTCATGGCTGCTATGGACAGCGTGAACGCCCGCTATGGCCGCGGCACTATCCGACCACTTTCGACGGGGATAGAGCGGGGATGGTCCACGCGGCATGATCGGCTCTCATCCCGTTACACGACACAGATAAAGGAAGTACTTGTAGCTACCGCTTGGTGAATGCTGATGACTTCTCCGCTCTCAGCATCACCGGATGACACATTCTGAATGTTCTAATTCCTAGAGAGACCTCGCCGAAGATCGCCAAATACATCCAAGTAAACGAAAAGAAGAGGAAGAATTAAGCCGAACCCAATAAAGAGAAATGCCTGGCCAAGGTTCATCGTTACCAGTGCTAGACTCGCAGCAGCCGCGCTCATTGTGTAGTAGAGTCTGACGGCTTCCTCCCTGATAAGCTTAACCAATACATCGACGATGGGGAAAAGGGTGATAATGCCAGCCAAGCCGACCAAGATCGCGAATTGGAAAGCGGCTAATGGAACATCCAATCGTTCGGAGACGAACGTGATAAGCTTGGCATCCAGTGATGGCACTATCACTATCTTATGCTCAATTGCAACCAGTAAGAGTGCCACAATCAACCAGAATACAAAGGTAAAGATCATACGTTCCGCAAGCTCTCGTGCGCGAGCTTTGGAGTAATGTGGTTCGTAGTCGTCGGCCCAGCCATTTTTACAGGAGTTTGCAATTGCCTTACCTTCTAGTTGACAGTTAAATTAATCAGCCTTACTTACATTATCAGATAAGATAAGCCTAGCTCAGATCGACAGACCTCTCTTCGCTTATGTCGCCTTTATTGCTCGTTACATTATTCGAACCTAACAGTCTCGCCCCGGCAGTCTTCAGCGTGCCGTCAGCATGGACGTAGTGGTAGAGCGTACTTGGTGGCAAGTTTCCCAGCTCCTTACAGATCGAGGGAATGCTGCGCTTCGCATCAGCCATGAGATGCTGTGCATATCGTAATCTCTCGGGCGTCATCACGCGAGGCCGGCCGCCACGGCGGCCCCGGGCACGAGCGGCTACAACACCTTCCATCACGCGCTGCTTGATCACGTTTCGTTCCATTTCGGCAAAGGCAGCTTGGATTTGTAGAAACGCACGGCCTACAGGAGTCGAAGTGTCGAAGGAAGCGTTCAGTGCTCTGAACGCGATTCCGCGCCCTTGTAGGTCATCAACCAAGCGGATGAGTTCCCCAGCTAGCCGACCGAGCCGGTCGAGGTCTAACACGATTAGCGTGTCTTCCGACCTGAGATAGTCCAGGCATGCTCGTAGCCCTGGCCGGTCCTTGTTCATCCCACTCCCACGATCATCGAATATACGGGTGCATCCCGCTGCCTTGAGCGCGTCGGCTTGCCGGTCGAAAACTTGCCGATTCTCCTTGGTGGAAACCCTGGCATACCCAACTAGCTCGGCCACCTTTGTTCCTTTCCCGTATGCCCCTGACAACCTTGCCCAGTTGGGATTTGTCGTCAATTGATTATTACGGGCTTGTCGTGAGTCTCTGCTCAAGGAAACGTACTTAGCTATTCGACTCACGACAAAGAAGTGTTTGTCGTGAGGTGTCTTCGCCTGCACGGGATTCCCATTCACCTGGGCAGCGAAGAAATCAGTACGACGTGGCCACCCGCGAGTTGCATCTGTCCTACTTGACTATGAACGGTATGAGGCACTGCTAGCGCCGGAGATGGCATTGTGCGTCAGGCCCTCTCAAGGAGCCTGTTGCGATAGCAAATCATCCACAGGAAGCTAGCCGCATCTATAGGAAAAGCTAAAGGAAGCTAGAGGTACATATAGGTATAAGGTGTCGGGAGTGATTGCACGAAGTTTCAGGGAGTGATTGCACGAACTCTAGGGGAGCGATTGCACGAACCCCAAGGAGCGATTGCCTGTAGATAACTTCAATGATCCACTAGCAGTCAGGTCAAGCTGTCGTAATCACTTGACTTCAAAGCGTCACCTGGCATATAGATAGTCGTGTGATCTTTAGGGGGGAGTTGACGACATGACGCCTACCCAGTGTAGGATGGCTCGGGCAGGACTGCGGGTGTCCTTGGATGAAATCTCGGAGGCGTCTCTGGTGAGCAAGTCCACGATCACACGCTTCGAGAGTGGCAAGGAGATCAATCCCGTGCTCCACCGGGCGCTTCAGGCTCATCTAGAACAGCTTGGGGCCGTGTTCCCCGAGAATGGTGTCCGGTTCCGTGAAGGCGAGCTGGCATGAGAGGCGCACATCGCCAGAGCGCAAGCGCCGAGCAGGGGGAACTGCCGATAACCCACGCTCAGGCGAAGGTGGTCCGTCTCGCAACGGAGATCACCCACAATCCACCAAATGAGCTTTCCTTCCAGCACTCCATCCTCTGTCAGGTGGGCCTACCTCGCTCACCGCTGACCGCGTTGCGATTCGAGCGCACGAGTGGTTCGGCTTCCCTGCTGGTTGAGGCTGGCAGCTTGTGGAATGGCAGTGCCTGGGTGCAGCAACCGCTTCCTTCCGGAACCAAGCCCCGGCTGGCTTTGGTCCACATCTCAAGCGAGGCATTGCGGAACAACTCTGCCATCGTTGACGTTGGCCGCTCGACCCATGGCTTCATGAAACGACTTGGGATCGACACCAACGGCCGCAGCTATGCCGGATTTCGCCATCAGCTTGCCGCCCTCTCTGCATGTAGAATAACTCTGGGCTTCAACCGCAGCACCATAGACTCAAAACTCATCGAGCGCTTCAACGCCTGGGATGCCGATCTGGCATCCAACCCTCCCTCTGAAGACAAACTGGAGCCGGGGGTAATCGTCCTCTCGCATCAGTTCTATGACTCCCTCCGTGAACATTCTGTTCCTTTGGATGCTAGAGCAGTATCCGCCCTTCAGAAGTCTTCGTTGGCTCTGGACATCTACTTCTGGCTTGCACACCGGCTGCACCGAGTTGATCGCGTCACAGGCAGCCGCCTTACATGGCACAGTCTCCAAACGCAATTCGGGCAGGAATACTCGCTAATCAAAGACTTCAAGAGAGACTTCCGTCATTGCTTGAAGGCGGTGAAGGCTGTGTATCCTGCTGCCAGAGTAGAAGAGCTGCAAGACGCTCTCATTCTACTTCCATCTCCGCCACCAGTACAGAGGACTTGGTTAGCTCTATCGGGTGGAGCTGATGTCAGGTCAATAAAACGGTCTCTGTGATCGCGCAGCTGCCGCCTGCCCCTTCACTTCCTCGCTGCGTCCTACAAGCGCCCCCCCCTTGTTGGCAGTGGCAACAAGAGTTCGTGCAATCGCTCCCGACTATGGCGTCAAGGCACTGATTTATCTGGGTATAGCGGCAGATATATGCTCGCTCAGCTATGCCCGAACTTCCTTATATCACTGTCAATGCCCCCTGGTGGGCTTGAGTTTGACAGATATGACAGGCTTGCGAGTTGAGCCGGTCAGCTAGCCTGCAAAATTCATGAGGGTTGGCGGGCATAGTACAAGCTCTTGATCCAGCGTAGAATGTGGTTCTCGAGACCAATTCTACGGATCCGGAGCACCATGCCCGCCAAGGTTGAACCTACTCCTGCACTTCCCGGCCTGTCACCCATTGGCGGCAAGCCCGTGATCGCCCGCTTCGACGGCGGCCACCTTTCCTCCGATGGGGGGTTGCTGGTGCTGCGCGAGGTGGAGCGTCGCCTCGACGTGGCCGGACGCTTGGCGGCGTGCATCGCGGACCCGCGTGATCCGGACCGCGTCGTGCACGGGCTCGACGAGATCATTCGCTTTCGCCTGCTGATGATCGCGGCCGGCTACGAGGACGGCAACGATGCCGACCGGCTGCGCACGGACCCGATGTTCAAGCTCGCCATGGCGCGGCTTGAAGGCGAGACGGCGTTGTGCTCGCAGCCGACGATTTCGCGCCTGGAGAACCTGCCCGACACGCGCACGCTGCTGCGCATGGGCCAAACGATGGTCGACCTGTATTGCTCGTCGTTCCGCCAGGTGCCGCGCCGGATCGTGCTGGACGTGGATGACACGTTCGACGCCGTGCATGGCGGGCAGCAGATGCGTTTGTTCAACGCGCATCACGACGAATACGGCTTCCAGCCCATCGTGGTGTTCGACGGCGAGGGTCGCTTCGTCACCGCCGTGCTGCGTCCAGCCAAGCGGCCGTCTGGGCGCGAGGTCCGGGCTTTCCTGCGCCGCCTGCTGCGCCAGATCCGTTCCAACTGGCCCCGGGTCGAGATCCTGCTGCGGGCCGACAGCCACTATTGTGGCCCCGAGGTGTTGAGCTGGTGCCGGGCGAACCGCGTTGACTACCTGCTCGGCGTCGCACCCACCAGCACGCTGCGCCGTCATGTCGAGCGCCTGGAAGCCAGCACCGCCATGCGCTTCGCCGCCTCGGACGGCAGCACCAAGCTCCGCCGCTTCACCGAGTTCTACGACGGCGCCGCAAGCTGGGACCGGGTCGAGCGCATCATCGCCCGCGTCGAGGCCGGGCCCGACGGCGTGGACACGCGCTTCATCGTCACCAGCCTGCCCAGTGGGTCGGCCCGCACCCTCTACGAACGGCGGTATTGCCAGAGGGGCCAAGCGGAAAATCATATCAAAAGCTGGAAGCGTCACCTCGCCGCCGACCGCACCTCGTGCACACAGGCCACCGCCAACCAGTTCCGCCTGTTTCTGCACGCCGGCGCCTATTGGCTCCTGTGGAGCCTGCGCACGCTGATGCCGCGCCGCTCATCGTGGCGCACCCTCCAGTTCGACACGCTGCGCCTGCGCCTGATCAAACTGGCCGTGCGCGTCGTCGAGCTGAAAACCCAGGTCAAGCTGCACCTGCCCAGCAGCACCCCGTGCCAGTCCATCCTGGCCCTCGTCCTCGGCCGCATGCCGCGTCTGATCAGCTGAAAGGCGGGGCAGCGTGCCCCACCGTCACCCGCTTCCGCCAACCCCCAACGCCGCCGTATCGCGCCGACAGCATGCCATCCCCGAGGTGGCAACGATCCCGCACGCCCGCACAACCATCACGCGAGAAACGTCTGTCTCTGCCCGGGGTCGCTCCGGCCTGATGAATAATGGCGGCTAGGTTTGCCTACTGAACCGTGCAGTCTGCTGCTCCAGGTTGCGCCAGCAATGTAAAGTTCGTGCAATCGCTCCCCACTGAATAGTCATGTTACTGATATTGTTGATATATCTTTCAAGGATGGTGGTGGACGCCCTAACGCCAAAGTTCGTGCAATCGCTCCCCGCTCATAGGGTGAGAACATCATCGTGGCACTCCAAAGTTGCAGGTCTCAGGCCGTTCACGAAGCCCAAGCACTAGGCATCACGTCCGGCCAGAGCCGGCCCGACAAAATGTTGCACCCACGCCCAACCCTGTAGCTGCGTTCGCAACATGCCTTCCTACCCTCTCGGAGGACAAAGGAGATCCTCATGCGCGCCCTTCTACTGGCATCCAGCCTGCTGCTCACACCAACGATCGCGATCTCGGCGCCAAGCTGCGCGGTTCCCCAGAACGTAGCGGACGCCATTCCATCTTCCGACCCACCTGTTCGGCCCGCCACGGCCATCTCCACCTCTGAGGGCCTCACGGCAATCGGGGCTGACCGAGTAGGGCGTGTGCCGGCCCTGCGGCGCCTCGCGTCCAACGGCGCCCAGCTCTTCGACCTTGGCGTGCAGCATGGCCTGCAGACCGTCTTTGCGCGGAACGGCAGCACTTTCCAGGTTTTTTACCTTGCTCCTGACGGCCAGGCGGCCATAGGTGGCGTGATGTGGGATGCCGCCGGCCGCAACATCACACGCGGCCAGGTGGCGCCAATCGAGGGCACTATCCCGACCGTGACGATCGGTTCGCCTGCGGCACCCACTCCAACCCCGCCAGTTCCTGACCAAACCGCAGGCAAGCCGTTCGAAAGCCCGCTGAAGGGTGCGGAGGCCACCATTTACGGCACGACCGGGCCTGCAACGGCGCCCCGGCTCTACGTGTTCATCGACCCCTTGTGCAGCTTCTCTGTCAGGGCGATGGATCAGCTGCGTCCCTACGTCGCGTCCGGCAAGCTGCAGGTCGCGGTGATCCCACTGTCCGTGCTCGACTACGAAGACCAGGGACGGAGCACGATCGCCGCCAAGGGCTTGCTGAGCCTGCCTGCCGACCAGATCGTCACGGCGTGGCGCGACCAGCAGACCACGCCTCTGCCCCCAGCGGGACCGGACGCAGCGGCTCGCCTCGCACAGAACATGGCTGTCGCGGAGGCCCTCAAGCTGCGCGGCACGCCCACGCTGGTCTGGCGCAAGGCCGACGGCGCCGAAGGCTTCGCTGTGGGGCTGCCGGACAACCTTGAGGACCTTATCGCCTCAATGGGAGGCTGATCGTGGCGAAGCAGGTTCCGCCGCCCGGCGGCAAGCGGCGCGGTCTGTGGGGCACCCTTGGGACGCTGCTGCGCGGCCCGGTTGACGCCTTCAACCCGCGGCAGGTCGTGGAAGGCGCGCAGGTGATCGGCCGGCTGTCGGACATCATCCGCGCTGGACCGCAACGCGACGCCCGCATCCGGGTAGAGGAGGACCACGGCCTCGACTTGCCGGCGATCGCCTTCCTTGCCGGGACTTCAGAGGCCGAGATCATGCGGCAGCTGGCCAACCGGCGCAGGCAATCGGCGATGGCGGCCTACACCTATCTCGCCGGTGGGGCAGGGTTCTTCGTGGCCTGGGTCTATGTGGCGCTGCTGCAGCCCGGCTATGTCAGCCTCGCGTACGTCCTTGGCCTGGTCGGCTTCTGCACCGTGTTCTTCCTGGCGGCCTTCTACAATGCCCTGGTCAACTGGCAGGTGCGGACGCGGCGGCTGGGATCAGCCCGTGAGTTCCTGGCAACCGAGGATAGCTGGTGGCCGTCATGAGCCGCCAGCGTCCGGCCGACCCTTTGGGACAGGGTTTCCTCAAGGACCTGGCCAGCCTCCGCATGGAGCGGGCACTGAAAGGCCCTCCGGCGTGCGGCTCACTGCCGCTGTGCTTGTGGGTGCCTGGTCGCCATCCAGCAAGCGAAGGACCCTCACAGACCGCCACGGCCGAGTGCGGCGAGTATCACCTGTTAGTGGTTGAGATGGGGGACCGCCACCTCGACCAGGCGCCGGCATGCATGCCGAAGGTGAGCTGGTGCCTTTGGGGACCCGGCGACGTGGACGGGCCGACTATAGGTGGGCCGGCGCCGTCGTTCGAGGACGCGAAGCTGCGCGCCGAGTTGGCCATGCGAGCACGTCTTGGGGTGGCGATGGACAGCTAGGCTCAGGCCCGGCCGTCCATCCTTCGTAAGCCCCGCTGCAAGCTAGAACGTTCCAGGCGGTCCGCTGAACACCGAGCGGGCCGCCCCGGTTGCCCATCCCGAACCCTCATAGTCCGGCCGATCCCATTGCGAGGAGGCTTCGGCCGGCTTCTGAATCGTGCCATCGCGATCTATCACGGGCGGACGCCAGGTGGCGTTCGCCTCGCCATACTTCGCATACGGGTTGTAATCAGGGTGCAGGATGGGGGGAGGGGAAGGGACGTTGTAGTCCTTCGCCGACTTGAGGTTGCCGCTAGAGCATCCAGCTAGTGTGGCCAGCAATGCCACGACGGCGGTGAGCAGGGTGGGCTTCATGGTGTCTCTCCGGGGTTGCCTGAGAGACACCATGCAGGCGCTTGTTGCGAACGCGATCAACGGCCCTTGATCTTGACCAGCTCCCTGTAGAGACCGTCACCCCAGCTTTGCAGCTGACTGACATACTCCTCGACGGAAGCATTCACCGCTCGTAGATGAGCGTTGTCGTTGCGAAGCGCCTGGTTCTCCGCAAGCAGTTCGTTGAGGTCTATGCGCTGCTGTGGCGCCGTCCGCGGCGACATCAGTTCCACCGCGGTTTCCTCCATGCCCTTGAAGTAGCCCTCGGCCATTTGCCCGAGGATGTATCCTGTTGCTAGGTCGCCCACCTGCTATCCTTCTGAGGCAGGCGGGGACATATCTGCCGCCGCCGCCAAGGTCGTGTCATTTCCACCTGCTCCACGACCGCCATTACCACCCTTTGGGCCACTGCCTCCAGTCCCATCTGCAAGCGTCAACTGCCTCGTTTCACCAGCCTTCTTGACACTCGTCAGCGCAGCATTCGCTCCACCCTGAATGCTCCTCATCGCACCCGCGGTTCCGATCACGCCAACGTCCTTACCGAACTGGTCCATGTCCACTCGATTAGCAGGCTGGACCCCGATCAGTTTCACGACCTGATGCGGCACCACGCTGATGAGGCGGAACGAGACGAGCGCCAGGGTGATGTGCATCAGCACGAACATACAGACCAGCACGATCACGCCCAGCATGTTGGTGACGAACCAGCCATTGGATAACGCGAAGCCGGCTGCGATTCCAAAGCCCTGCATCATCAGCCAGGACATCGCGCTGAACACGAAGTAGCCGAGGAACAGGCCGAACAGCATAAGCACCGGCCGGAACAAGACATTGAACAGCAGGGAGTAGCCCTCTATTCCCCGCCCGTGCAGCCCCTCGCCCTGGAACGTCAGGTGGGCGAACATCCACAGCGGAACCGCGATGACAGCTTCGCACACCAGGATGAGCCACCCGGCGACCCCCGCGATCCACATGGCAAACGGGATCATCGGCAGCACGTAGGCGATCAGCAAGCCCGGCACGAGCATGCACATCAGGCCATAGAAGATGGGGGTTCCAAGGAAGCTCATGACCAGGTGGCCGGACACCGCAGCTCCGGCAGCGGCCCAGTTCAGGGTCAGCACGTTCCACACTGCAACGCCGGCGGTGGCTGTCGTGGAGGCAAGAACGGCGGCAAGGCCCAAAGCAGAGATGGCGATAAGGGTGAGGGTCTGTCCAAGGTTGATGAGGGCGCCGAAGGGATCGATCCAGCCGTTGCCGGTCGAGGGCGACATGGCCGTCGTGATGGCGTTAAGCACGCGCTCGTTTAGGCGCAGGCTGCGTGAGACCTGTTCGATCGTGCTGGCGCCGTCCCCGCCAGGCGTGGCTCCGCTGAAGAGTTCGGAGTTGCCGCCTGCTGCATCCGTGGCGTCCGCCGTCTGGACGTAGTTGTCCAGCTTGGTCTGGAAAGCCAAGGCCGACTGGACAAGTGGGGCGAGATCGCTACCAAGGCTGGGGCCGAGGCCCTGGTAGCTGGGCGCCCCCACATTCGGCACTGCGGAGAGCAGCGAGAGGGTCTGGCCGTTCAAGCGCGCGATCTCGACATAGTAGGCGCCGGCGCCTGTCCAGCCGAGGTCCTCCATCTTCTGTTGGTTGGCTGTGATGCCAAGGGCGCCTCTCCGGGCGTCGTCCGATGTGGCCATGGCGCTTCGCAAGGCCTGCGTCGCCGCGGTCGCCGCCGTGGTCAGCGCGTTGGTGTAGTCGGCTGTTGCAGTCGTCATCGTGTTCATGAGGGGATTGAGGGCGCTCGCTTGCCGGCTTGCCCAGAACTGCTGCGCGACGTTCTGGGCGTCCGGCCGGATGCTGTTTTGGATGACTCTCGTCAGCGCGTTCTGCTGCCGGGCTGTCATGTCCAATGACACGCCGCCATAGTTGGTTGCGTTCGGATTGGACTGGTGGAGTGTGACCGTCCCACACACAGGCGAGCCGATGTCATCCCCTGTGGCCATGCTGTAAATCCAAGACACGTAGTCGCCGGTGAAGCCGCTATTCCCTCCGATGCTGCTCCTCACCGGCTGCGGTGCCGGCACTAGGTTCGGGTTGTTTGAGGCCACGTTGATGAGGGCGCGGCACAGTTCGTTCTGCATGAGACCAGCGACAATCCGCTTCGTGCCGGGAATCATTGGCTGTGCTATTGGCACCGCGTCTGGCCCGATTGCCTTGATCGCGTTGGTGTAAACCGCGCGCCCCATCCCGATGCCCCACATGGCGACCTGCATGACGGCTGCTTGGCCCGAGCTGAAGCCGGAGGGCAGGGGGAACATCATCGCCAGGGCTAGGACAAGCCGCACCGGCGCCCAAGAGCTGGTAGTGCTGCTGAGCACCCGTCCCGTCTCGGCCGCCCGGTGTATCTGTATGATCGTGGAGTAGGCCACGAACACTATGGCGAGGGCCATGATGTAGCCGGTGAGCTGGCCGACCATCTTGCCGACGACTGTGGCCGCCGCGCCGATCCCCGGGAGACCAGGGGCGTTCGACATGGGGAAGAGTGACCGCAGGACCTGGGCGGCCCAATCGTTGCCAGGCGAGAGGGCCGACCAAGTTGTCTGGTAGGCGTTGCCTGGTGCGGCTTGGGCAGCGCCCGCGACGCAGACCAGCATCAGGGCAAGGGAGAGTGTCCAGGAACGGCGCATTGCATCCTCGCAGGGTTCATACTCCTGCGAGGATGCGGGGGGGCGTTGCGAACGCCGGCAGGAAGATCAGCCGTGCTGGATCAGGACGACATGCCGGGGGAGGATGACGCCTTCGGTCCTGCCTCGGTCTCCTTGCTGAACATCTGCCGCACGCGGTCCACGGCCTTCGAGAGCATTTCGCTGACCTTTTCTGCCATCTCGGCCATGACGTTCTGCCCAGCCCCACGGCCCGGTATCTTCTCCGCCGCCTCTCCGATCGCCGCGTCTGCTCGTTGGAAGCGAGCATCGAGCTGGCCCGCGTCGAGCTTGCGGGCCTGGAAGTCGGACGCCAGGGTCAATCGATCCTGGCCATATTGCCCGGCAGCCTTCTCGACGGCGTTGAAGGACGCTGCGAAAACACGGTCCTGCTGGAGAGCGTTGTCGAACTCCGACCGAAGGCTGGCATACCGGCCGCCGGGCTGCATCTCCGACATGACCGCTTTGATGCCGCCAGGCTCGGTGCTGGCCGCTAATTCAATCTTGCCCAGCACGCCAGCCCCAGGACCCGTCACGAAGGTCTCCATGGACTGCATCAGCGTGACCCCCGACTTCTCTGCTGCCCGGATGTGCTGGTCGGTGCGGCCGTTCGCCATTGTCTCCTCGAATGACGCCACACGGAGCTTCATATTGACCGGAGGCGGCTCCCATGGGTTGCGCTTGCTGGACAGGGGCCGGGCATTGTCCATCATGCTGGAAAGGAAGCCTTTGGGTTTGCCGGCAGGGGCGACTGGTGAACTCAAGGTGCTTGGTTGATCGTTGGCCAACGCCTGTTGCGGCCTTGGTGGTCTGCTTGCAGTTGGTTGAGCATCGTCCCCAGGAGACGCTGCTGCCCGCACCTTGTCCGAGCTTGCAGGCTCCGGCTGACCTGAACCACCATTCGCAGTAGGACCAGCCGCTGCCTCGCCTGATCTTGGTCCTGCTGCCGCCGGTTCGGCCGTTGCGGTTGGGCGGTCGGCAGAAACGGGGTGGGATGTCTCGACGGTTGGCCCGGCGCTTGTGTCGCTCTGTGCGGAGAACCGGCTTGCCAGCCGCATCCGGTTCTCCAGCACCTCGATCGTCTCCTTGACCTGCGGTGAGTTTTGGTCGGCCGATGCGGCGACCGCTGCCGCCGCGCGTCGAACGTCACGGATCACGCCGCGGTCGTCGATGTCCGGCGTCCCCCTGACAAGGGCCTCCATTTGGCGGTTCTCCAGGCCCGGACTAGTCGCGGCGAGCTTCGACAACTCGGCCCGCAGCTCCGGCGGGACAGAAATGGCCGTCGTGCTCGGCAGCTTCTCCACGTCTTGCAGCATGTAGGCGACCTGGGTGCGGAACAACGGCTGCTCAGTGCGGCCGGGTTCCGCCGATTGCTCAACGATCTGGTTCAAGCCCTTCGCCATTCCTGGGTCACGGGCGGCGACCACGGTCGAGACCTTAGCAAGCTTATCGAGAAGGTCGAGCATGGGATCGCTCTCCTTCTTGGACTGGTCCGCCTCCTTCGGCGCCACTGCGGCAGGTGCGGGCCGTTCACCTTCCGGCGGGGACACTGGAACCCGTGCAGGAGGTTCCCTGGGTGTGCTGACGGCTTCGGACATGGGGCTTCTCTCGTCTGAGGTTACTGCGAGGCCAGCTGCGGGCTTGGCATCGAGCCGACCGGCCGCAGGTCTCGGGTTGCCGTGGCAGCCAGATTGGCGGCCATCATCGCCGCGATCTGCTGATTCACCTTGAAATTGGCGAGCGCGATGTAGTTGCCCATCGCCTTCTCCGTGGCGATCTCGATCAGCACCGACTTGGGCGTCATGGCCTGCAACGCTGCCGCCCATTCGACCCCGCCCGCCCGGCGGTACACCTCCAGCTCAAGCGCTCCATACCAGGACGATTTCTCCGTGGGCGTCAGGCCCATGCTTGTCTGTTGCTGCTTCTGGTCTGCCGTGAGCGTCACCGAGTTGGTACGCGACGAGATGATGTCGTTCACGACATCTCGCGACAGCGATACCATCGCGTTGTAGCCCCGACGCCGCGCCTGCGCGTCCTGTCCGGCAACCGAGGTCAGGCCGTCCCCGCGGGAGGCCGCGGGCGGGATGGGCTGGATCAGGTTCGTGGCGTAGTCGTTGGCCGCGTCCACCCCCGGCTGCCCGTCGTAGCTCGGCACACCAATCAGGCTTGACGACCGCTGATCGAGGTTCTCGCGGGTGGCATCGAGAGTACAGAGGCCGGCTGCGGCCTCTGTCTGCGAGCAGTAGCGGGTCAGGTGCAGCTGCGTGATGGCTGCCGCCGCTTGTCCCTGGCCTGCATAGGCTGGTGTTCCCGGGCCGGCCTCCCCGCGGGGGTCTGTCACGGAGCCGAGGGCCTGCCGCACGCGCCATGCCTGACCGGCGCCGACGGTGATGGCCTGGCCAAGATTGAGCGCGGCGCAGGCTTGCGGCGACAACGTGTGCTCGTCGCGCAGCTCGGCGTTTCGCATATCCTTCTGGAACGTCGTCATGACGGTGTTGTTGGCATCAGCAATCTGCTGCTGCGCGCCGACCGCGGCCTTGGCGTAGTTGGACTGCTGGGTAAAGCCGTTGGTCAGCTTGTCGTCGAGCAGGTTGCCGATGTCGGTGAACTTGTTGATGACCGAATCCTGCAGCTTAGTGAGCGCGTTGGTGAGCGCGGTCTGCAAGGCTGCGATCTTGAGGTATGAGGTCGGGTCACTGACGATGTCGCCAAGACCAAGGACAGCCTTGGCATCGGGGGCATTGAACATGATGCCACCGACGATGACGCCGACCGCGGCGGAGCCGAGCAGTTTCGCACGCATCTAGGTTGCTCCGCTTCAGTAGTTGATGGGGTTCGGGAGTGTGTAGCCGGTCGGGGGCAGGCCGGCGCCTTTCAGGTACATGCCGCTCGTCCCGGCGCTCAGGCCCGTGGTGACGCTGCCGAGAGGGGCGCCGCCTCCGCCGAAGCTGAGCTTGGGACAGAACGTGCCGCCACCGAGGCCGCCGAACCCGACATCGAACCCGGTGATCGTCAGCCCGCATTGAATGCTCCCGAGCGCGCTCTGCCACGCGCCGGTCGCTGCCGCGCAAATCTTTCCCTCCACCGAGTTCAGCAGGGAGGTCGGATCGAGCAGGTTGGTGATGACGTTCAGCCCGACGCCGTTAAAGAAATTGTCCAAGCATGACAGAGCCGTGACGCTTCTCGGTGCCTTGATGGTCTTGTCGTCAGCCGCGATGCGCGCTGCGAGGCCCGATGCCGCTGCCTGGGCGAGCACAGTGCAGCCGGTGCCGTCGTCAGCCCGGACGGCCGCAGGGACGGTGGCGAGCATAGCCGCGATCGCCACGCCGGCAACCTGCTGGTGTTTAAAGGTCATGGGTTCATCTCCTTGAGGCCGGCATCCCGGCAAGCGGTTTTCAGGGTTTCGATGCGTTCGATGGAGAAGAGTCGGTCCAGCTGCTCCCGCCGCAAAAGGGCTGTCATCCAGCGCAGCACGACGGCGCCGCCTGGCGTGCTCGGGTCGGTGATCCCGTCAATGACGCGATCCGGCTGGTCAAACCCAGCCTCAGTGAGCCAATGCAGCAGGCGCAGTCTCCGGGCCGGACCAAGGTGCGCGATCACCTCCGCCATGGAGCATGACAGCCCCTGATGGAGCGCCGTTTCGAGCGGCTCAACGCCGTCCCGCACGTTCCCGTCCAGTGCGCTGCCGAAGGTGGCAAGAGCACCGGACAACTCAGGCCGGTCATCGGTACGAGGTGGTGAGCGCGCCAGGTCCTCCGAGCCATGGATCGCCAGCCACTCGGCGACCGCTTCGGTTTTCAGGTCCAACATCCCTTTTGCTCCCTGCTGCCTCGTCAGGGTGGGAGCGGGCCTTGCGAACGGAGCTACGGATTACCGCGAGATCAGCACGGATTGCGCGCCCATCGTGACGTGCAACCCCAAAGGGCGCACAGCGGCCACAAGCACACGGTTCCACGGGGCGTTTCCGGCCCAGTCCACATCCGCGTCCAGGTCCACCCCAGGTCCATACCGGACGGCGACCGCGGCCGGGACGATCTGCTTGACGGCAAAGCGGAGCGGGATCGCCTGCCCGAAGCCCTGGGCAATCTTGAAGCCGGAAGCCGCTACCCTGGCCCTGGGCGCGAGATAGGTCCGAGGGGTTGGCGTTGCCGCGGTCGGGCTGCTCAGAATGATCGGCGGCTCCGGTGCCGTATGCCCGATCTGAAAGTCGGCGCGAGCCGGGAGGCTCATCGAGAGTGCCAGGCCCAGGATGCCTGGCAGTAGGATTGTCCGGCGCATTCTGGCTCCTCCTCAGCGTGTTGCCCCAGGCTAGTGCGCCGGCTTGCGAACGCACCCACGCACCGGTCGAGGTTTCCTTGTTGGCGTTCGCAAGCCATCACGGCTTCGTGTAGATCGGTCAGGTCAGATGAACCTGCGACCACGAAAGGTAGCTGCGCCCATGCTTGAGGAGACCCGGAAAGCCAAGCTCCCTCGGAAAATCCGGATGAAACCAAGGCGCGGGCTTGAGACGCTGGGCGTGTCCGCGGCCGACCTGAACGTCATCGTGGGCCAGAACATCTACAACATCCGCAAGTCCCTGGACCTCACCCAGGAGAAGATGGCCGAGCGCACCGGCCTCACCCTGTCCTCCCTTGGCTCCCTGGAGCGCGGCCAGAACAACATCACGCTCTCGTCGCTCGGCAATCTCGCGGCGGCATACGGGGTCGATCCGCACGCCTTGATCTGCGGCACGGACTACGGCGTCAGCCACGGTGAGGGCCTGTCGTTGGCGACCTTGGCCCGGCTGACGAGTGCAATCGACAGCCGGGTTCAGGCGCTGCTCGTCAAAAATGGCCCTGTTGCGATCGGCCAGTCCCACCTTGCCTCTGTGCTAGGCGCGTTGTTCGACGCCTTCTCGGACACGGACAAGTTCACGCCGGTCGTCCGACAACCTGGCAAATAGTACGGTACCGCAATGTGCCCCAGAACGCCTAACCGGGCGCCACGCAGGGAAAACTAATATGGACTCTTCATAACGCTTGCCTCACAGAATCTTTATCTGCTACGGCTTGAGAAGATGGAAGGTCAGAACGGAACCAGAACATGCTACAACGTGAGATTGCACGCACCCGCTCTTCCTGCAACTGGGCCGAGATCAAGGCCCAGCGATCACCCTGCCGGCCCCGTTCCGTGTCTGCGGCTTATACCGCTTTTACAGCCTACAGCGACGCGCTCCCGAACCTGGTCGCTGCCGGTCTCAGCCGCGCCACCATCGCGTTCTGCCTTGGCGTCGGCGAGACTTGGGTCCTCGACCAAGCAGTCGTGCAGAATCTGCCAACCCCCTCCGACCGCCCGATGCGGCGTGCCTCTGGCAAGACTCCTTGGACGACGCACGAGATCCAGCAACTGATCCTGCTCTGGCCCACCAACCTTTTTGCGACGTGCATCGGCGAGCGCATTGGCCGCGCCCCGGCGTCCATACGCTACAAGGCGAGGTGGTTGGGCTTGGCCGCGCGCGACCGCACCAAGCTGTGCCGCACGATCCTCGTAACCTCGCCTCTCGCGCTGCCAGTGCGGAGGACTGAATCGTGGACGCCCGAACTTGGGTACAAGGTCGGCTATCGTTACTTGCGTGGTCAGCACTTGGCCGGAATTTCCAGGGACCTTGGCCTGGGTTTCTCGTCGGTCGGCAGCCACAGCGGACAAATCGGCCTGAAAGGCCGTCACCTCATGGGAAGCAAGCTGAGAATGGACCATAATCCGGCTGATCCCGTCCTCAAGAAATACCAGGACGAGGACTGGGTTTACAAGCAGTGCTTGTTTGACGAGAGACAGTGGTTCTGGGCGCCACGCAGGGGAGACCGCATTGCCCCGGCCTCGAAGAAGTCGAAGGCATACCAGGACCGGCAGGCATCCGGTGGGGACGACTCTGGAGGCGACCACTCCGACGATTGACATCATCGCAGTGCAGCCTTCCAGGTCCTACGAACGGCTCAACCCAGTTCCAGGCCCACAATGCCCGGCATAAGCCCGGCCGGCTACGACTCTTTTCGTTCATGCTCGCGGCTTCCAGCCCCAGCGTGATGTTCGTCCCTCTACGTTACCGGGTCCACTCCACCCGTTAAAATCTCTAGCGCCGCAGAAATCATTCGTCGCGTTCGCAAGACGGTCCCCCACCCTGGGGACATGATAAACCAGTCCGATGCGGTCGCCCGCAAGCTCTCCGATCCCGACTTCACGCAGCGGATGCTGCGCCGGTCCTTCGTAGTCCATGCACTGCAGGGCCTGACCATCGCCGGCCTCGTCGGCGACCGTATTTGGATCGGCCATCATCCCGAGACGCCGCACTACTTTTACACGGATGGGAAGGGCACGCCCTACGAGATGGTGCCTCTCGACGCCCCGGTGATGTCCGACGCCGAGGTGCTGACGTGGGCCGTCAACTCGGTGGTTGCCGCCTACACTGTGAACTTCAAAGAATACCGCGACCAGATGAGCAAGGCCGCTGCCCACTTCACCATCCGCGGCTGGAACAGCTTCGGGGCGGCGTTCATCAAGACGGGCAACTTCGAGGCCATCAAGCGCGCCCGCCTGGTCGCGACCGCGCAGCCCGAGCGCGCCGCCACCATCAAGGAGCGGGCAGTGATAGGCGGGCAGCTCACCTACAAGGTCGAGCTGCCGCTCATCGTAACCTACGAGAACGAGAACACGACCAATTCGTCACGCCTGATAGTGACGCTCCTGGTCGTGCGCGCGATCGAAGTCACCCATCCCGACGGCATAGCAATCGATCAGCTCAACGCCCCGCCCGCCTGACCCAGGAGACGACCCATGCTCCCGACGCGCATCCTTTCCCTCGCACTTGCCGGTTCTATAGCTGCCCCATTGCTTGCCCTCGCTCAAAGCCAGCCCGCCACGGGTCAGCCACCCGGCATTCCCGTGCCTGCGACACCCGGCCTCGATGACCCGAGCTTCGGCAGTGCTGCCCGCACAACCCCGCAGCTCACCCTGACGCCCGAGATGATCCTCGAACTCGGCCGCCGCTACCGCGAGAACAGGGGCGCCCAGGAGGAGGTCATGGCCCCGAGCATGGCCATGCCCATCACCCGGTCGGTGAACGCCTCGCTCGGCCCAGGCGGCGCGACCAGCATCATCCAGGCCGTCCAGGGATACCCGACCGCCATCGCTTTCGTGGACTCCACCGGCCAGCCTTGGCCGATTGCATGGGAGGTCAACAGCAACCCAGTGGCCGAGGGCGGCGGTGGCATGTCAGGGGGCGGTCCAGCGGTGCAGGCGATCGGCTTTGATGTGAAGGTGCCGGTGAAGGGCAGTAACGTCCTGCATCTGGCCCCCCGTTCATCCGCCCCTCGTGGCGGGCTGCTGGTGAACCTCCAGGGTGCGCCGGTTCCGCTGACTTTTATGATGATGGGCGGACGCGACCGCTACGATGCGCGGGTCGATGTCAGGGTTGCAGGGCGCGGCCCCAACGCCCGCGTGCAGATCATCACACGGCCCGATACCCCAGAAACCGGCGCGTCATACCTCACCGCGATGCTCGATGGGGTACCTCCGGCAGAAGCCGTTCCGCTGTCCGTCTCTGGCGTGTCGCCGGATGATGTCCGTGCCTGGCGCCTCGGCGGCAAGGTCTATCTCCGGACCCAATACACCGTCTTGTCCCCGGAGTGGACGGCCACCGAGAGCGGTCCGAACAACATGGCGATCTACGCCATCCCGTCCACGCCTGTCGTCCTCCTGTCCGCCAACGGCCGCTCGATCGCGGCCCGCCTCACGGAGCAATAACCATGATCCCTATCACCTTGAAGAACCCGCTAGGTCGCGTGCTGAACACCACCGGCAGTGCCGGTACACGCCGCCTGCTCATCATAGGCACCATCGCCCTGGCTGGATTTGGGATCGTCGCCCTGGTTTGGATGCGAAGCGACCAGGTGGAGACGCCTTCGACGGTCGCCCAGGCACCCAAGGTCGATCCCTTGCCCGGCGGGCGTCACACCACGCCAGCCTATACCGACCTCGCCCTCCGCCATGACCGTGAACTTGCAGAACGGGCCGCCGCGGCAGGGCAAAGCTCGGTCGCCACCATGCCCGGAAGCGACACGGCGGTTCAGGTGCCTCCCGCACCTCCAGTTGTGACCTTGGCGCCCCGCGCCTCTGAAACGGGGGTCGGCACCCCCCCTGTCCCAGCACCCGTTGTCACAGCCGCCCGCCCCGTGCCCAATCCCTTCGTGGCGCCCGCCGCCTCGCAGTTGCAAGCCCAGCCGCAGCCGCCCAAACCTGACGAGAACCAGATCAAGGCGTATCAAGCCGCCATCGCCTCGCTCCTGAACGGCTGGAGCGGCAAGGCGCAAGCGACCGAGGTGATCTTCAAGTCCGACGAGAACGGATCGGACGGCAACGGAGGAGGGAAGGGTCGTGGCAACGCCAGTGCCAACGACGGCGTGCAGAGCGCAGCCGCAGTCCAACCCGTATCGAACGCTGCTCGCATCGGTGGCCGGGCGTCTGGCCAGGTTCTGATGCCGGCAGGGCGTGGCGTCTATGGCCGCACTGTTCTGGCTGCCAGCTCCGACCAGGGCGGCCCCGTCGTCGTCGAAGCCCTGTCAGGCCCAATCGCAGGCAACCGGATGACCGGCTCGTTCGAGCGGCGCGAGGAGCGCCTGGTCGTGAGGCTCAACAGCATCACGCTGCAGGATGGCACGCAACAGGCAATCGAGGCCCTGGTGATCGCACCGGACACCATGGAGACTTCCGTTGCCTCCAATGTGGATCAGCACTACGCCAGCCGGTTCATCCTTCCGGTCGCCGCTGCCTTCGTGGCAGGGCTGGGACAAGCCTTCGCGCAGTCCAACAGCGCTGCCGTAGTGAGTCCGCTTGGCGGTGTCACCACCGTCCAGCGCCTCAACCTCGGTCAGCAGTTCGGTGTGGGGGCGGGCGTGGCTGGCGCCCAGCTCGGGGCCATTCTCCACGATGCCGCACCGAAAGGCCCGACTGTTTCGATTGAAGCCAACGTGAACGTCGGCGTCGTGTTCCTAGCGCCGCTGATTGTCGGTGGACGCCAGTAAATAAGGCTGCGGCGTTCGCAACACTGGCAGCGAACCTGCTAGGAGCCTTCTCTCCAACCCAGCAGGTAGCTGTCATGGACACGCATATCACCAGCACGCCGGACCTTGAGGGTGCCGGTTCTCCCCTTGGGTCTCCCATTCGCCTTCCTGGCGAGCGGGGGACCCTGCCGCATTTTGAGTTGCACGGCGACACGTCGCCTCCCAACCTGGAGCACCAGGACAGCACTGCTGCCAATCAGCCCCCTGCTGGCGATGCGTCAGCGCCTGCGGTTCCGACCAAAGCTCGGCCGTCGCGCCGCAGGCGACTACTTGGCACGGCCGCTGCCGTTGTGCTGCTTGCTGGAACTGGGGGCGTGCTGTGGCTGCAGCGGCAAGGCATGGTGAACCTGCCCTTCCCCACGTCGGTCACGACGGCACTTAGAACGGGCGTGGATCTGCCGTATCCGGCTTCATTGTCTGCGATGGCCAGGGCGACCGGCGCTGTGGCCACCAATGCGGCAGCCACGCCGCCTACCATCGCTGAAGTCGGCGGCCCAGCCGTCCCTACAATCCCCCAGGCCACGGCAACAGTCCCGGTCGCAGCTCAAGCCCCGGCACACGCCAGGCCACCTGCGGCTGCACCGGCGTTGCTTCCTCCCTCGCCTGACATGACCGACTTTGCAGCCTTCAAAACCGGAGACGGACCATCGGAGGTCGGGGCAAGGCAAACTCCGCGTGCAACGAGCAAGCCTGCTAGTGCCAGCCTCCCATCCTTGACCTCTGGGGAGGCCGGCACGGCTGTCACACTTCCTTCTACGCCGCAGGCGGTCGCGTTTGCCGAGGCCACGGCGTCCGCTGTACCTGCACAAGCCGCCGTTCCAACTCCTGCACCTGTTCCCGCGCCTGTTCCGGCTCCCGCAACAGTGGTCGCCGCAGCATCGCCTGCCCCTGTCTCAGCCCCAGTGGCCGTTCCAAAGCCGCGCGATCCCGTCCAGACCGCGATTGACCTGCGTGCTGAACCCATGTCGCCGAAGCAGCAGGTTGATGCCGTGGGGCTGGTCCGTGAACTTGGCGCGCAGCTCAAGGACACGCGCCTGACGGTCGCTCAGCTCAGTGAGACCGTTGCCGATCTCAAGCAGCAGCTTGAGGCACGGACAACCGAGTTCGACAGCCGACTGACCCTTTCAGAGGCGGGCACTGTCCTGGCAGAGTCTGCCAAGGCCGGCGGCGCGACGCACCCGCTCAGCACGGCCCAATCTGGTGCTCCATACCGCGCCGTGCCTGCACCCCGGCCGGTTGCGCCTCCCGCGTCGTCCACGGTTCCGGCGCCGGCCCACCCATCTAGCACCCGCACGGTCAAGGACTTCCGCATCCAGGGCGCATCGCCTGGCCTCGCCGTCTTGAACGTCCTCACCCCGGCGGCAGGCGAAGCCCCCGTGCTCTACCTGGCCCTCGGCGACCAGGTGCCCGGCCTTGGCCGCATCAAGACCATCTCCCAGCGTGGCACGAGCTGGGTGGTGCAGACCGATGGCGGCTTGATCCAGTAGCGGAGGACGCGACCGTGCAGGGCTTCGTCAACCTCGGGGCCGACTTCGGCCACGCCATCTCCATCCTGATCCCGCTCATTTGCTACCTGATGGGCGGCGGCCTGCTGATCGCCTCCATCTACGGCTTCTGGCAATGGCTCAATCCCGCCCGTTCTCCGCGGCATCCCTGGATGCCGTTCGTCGCCCTTTTCACCTCGGCGGCGCTGCTTTCCTACGACCGCATGTTGAACTTCGCCAACAACACCTTCGGCGGCGGTGTCAGCACCTCGCTGGCCAGCAACCTTACCTCGTACACAGCGCCAACGGTCGATACGGCCGCCATGCTCGGGGCGACGCCCGAAGACACGCTGTTGAACATCATCGCTGCCTTCGAGATGTTCTTCCAGGCGTATGGCGCGCTGGTCGTGCTGTTCGGCCTGGTCGGGTTGCACCACGTCATGCAGGGCAACCGGCAACACGGCGCGAGCAAGCCCATCGTGCAGATGGTGTTCGGCATCGCCGTCATGAACGTGCTCTCCATCGCCACGACGGTCATGGGCTACTTCGCCTGATCGCACCGGCCTCCAATCTCTTTCAGAAAGCTCTGCCGCGTTCGCAAGCCTGGCCGTGATCCTGACGGGGAGGGGACCTTCCCTCGGACCCACAAAGGAGCCTAGCCCGTGAACCGCACTCTCATCCGTCTCACCACCTTGCCGGCGCAACTGCCCCGCACGCTGAGCCGGGCCGCAGCACTCGCCACGCCGGCCGTCTTCCTGGCAGGACATGCCTTCGCACAGGCCGCCAACACCCTGGGAGGCCGTATGCAGGCCGCCTCGACCGACCTGACCAACGGTGGCGGCTACGTCCTGACCATCCTTGGCTACCTGATGGGCGGCGCTGCCATGCTGGCCGGCGTTTACACCATCTGGCAGCACTCGAAGAACCCGAACGGCCAGGCCCGCTTCGGCTATGGCCTGGTGTCCCTGCTGGCCGGCGGCGCGTTCCTCACCGCCAGCCTGTTCGCCACCTTCGCGTCCCAGACCATGGCCGGCGCGGGGCCGTCGAACACCGGTACCGCCGCCAAGATGACCTTCCAGTAAACCGGAGAACGCGACCACCAAACCTGCCGGTTCTACGGCCTCCCGGCCGGGGGCCGGCAGGATGTGTTCCTTTCAATGACAAGAGTATTGGACGACTGCCGCTCTGGCGGCATTCAGCGCGCACCCATCAGCAATTCCATCAAGGATGCTGAAAACCTGCGCTGCGTTCGCAAGCCTGGCCGTGATCCTCATTGGGGAGGGGGCCTTCCCTCGGACCCACAAAGGAGCCTAGCCCGTGAACCGCACTCTCATCCGTCTCACCACCTTGCCGGCGCAACTGCCCCGCACGCTGAGCTGGGCCGCAGCACTCGCCACGCTGGCCGTCTTCCTGGCAGGACATGCCTTCGCACAGGCCGCCAACACCCTGGGAGGCCGTATGCAGGCTGCCTCAACCGATCTCACCGATGGCGGCGGCTACGTCCTGACCATCCTTGGCTACCTGATGGGCGGCGCTGCCATGCTGGCCGGCGTTTACACCATCTGGCAGCACTCGAAGAACCCGAACGGCCAGGCCCGCTTCGGCTATGGCCTGGTGTCCCTGCTGGCCGGCGGCGCGTTCCTCACCGCCAGCCTGTTCGCCACCTTCGCGTCCCAGACCATGGCCGGCGCGGGGCCGTCGAACACCGGCACCGCCGCCAAGATGACCTTCCAGTAAACCAGAGCTGGATCATGGTCCTCCTGCCGCTCGTCCCCTCTGCCCACCCATCGGCTCGCCTCGCCGACGCAGCAGGGGCCGAGCGGCAGGCGCTTTGCGAGACCATCCTGCGAAGCGATCTCTACACATGCAGGTTCTGCGGTCTCCCGGCCGGTGGCTGGCAGGATGTGTTCCACCTCGACGATGACCACGAGAACTGGAAACTCATCAACCTGGCTGCGTCTTGCCCGCTCTGCCACGGCGTCCAGCACATCGGCTCCCCCGACGCCAACCAGGACATGCACGTCATCTGGCTGCCGGAGGTGGAGCAGCCCGTGCTCAACGTGCTCGTCCGTAGCATCCACCTCATCCTGCACGCCCATGACGCCGCCACGACGCTGACGACCCGGCACATGCCGGATGAACCTGAACTGCTCGCGGCCTGGCGGGCCTACGTGGCCCTCGATACCCGCAAGGCCGTGGCATCCCGCGTCCTCGACAGCCACCATCCCCGTGACCTCGCCCATGCCCTCGCTGCCATGACGCCGGGCGACTATCTCCGGCGCGACAAGCTCCTTGGCGGCCTGCGGCTCCTGCACCGCGGCCAGCGCCTGCGGCAGGGTCGCGACCTTTACCCCGCCCAGCTCGCCGCCTGGGCGAGGCGGGGCACCCCCTCCCCTTCCTAGATCGGAGACCCTCATGTTCGGCAGTATCGCCAAAGGCTTTGCCGCGCTCTCGCTCATGCTGAAGCAGCCGATCAGCTCGTTCTGCGACCTCGATACCGTGGACGGCGATACCCTGGTCGGCCGCCGCGGTGAGCGCGTCACCTTCGTGAAGGTGCATGGCCTTCGTCGCATGACCCTGCGCGCTGATGTGGAGGCCATCGCCAACGGCCTCCGGATGGAGATGTCCGGCTCGCTGGAGAACCCCGGGCACGCCATCCAGGCGTGGTACTCCTGCGACCCCAGCCTGTCAGCCGCTGAGATCGAGCGGCACCTGCGCGCCAGCCGCAAGATCGCGCGCGAGCTGCGCCTGCACCTCGTCGATATCTTCGCCGAGCGCGAGAAGCGGTGGCCGCGGATCATGCGCTGGGAAGCCTGCTACTTCGTCCTCTGGTCCAAGCCCTCCTTGTTGACCCGTGAAGAAAGCAAGCAGGCCGCCGAGGAAACCAAGAAGTTGACCGCGGGCGCTCCCGCCATCGGCGACGCCATGAGTCCGTTCCGCGAGAACGAGATCCTTTCGGCGCGGCACGCGGCCTTCGTCCACCGCATCGTGTCCGCACTCAGGAACCACGGCATTGCCGCTCAGCCTATGGCGCCCGGTGACGCGCTCGTCGCAGCGCGTGAGGCAGTCTATCCCGAAACGGCGAACAGTGACTGGCGGCCGATGCTGCCCGGCCAGGTTCCCATGTCGCGCATGCCGGACGGGGAACCCGGGAAGGGCGACGCCGGCATGGCCCTGTGGCCGCCGGTGTCGGAACAGATGTTCTTCGCCGATGCCATGACGCACGGCCAGTCGCGGGTCTCCATCGGCGCGCACGAGTGGGCTACGGCCGACATGATGCTTGGGCCGGAGGACCCGCGGCCCTTCGCGGAGATCGCCGCCCGGCTCAACGCCACTCATGTCCCCTGGCGGATGTCCATGCTGATCGAGGGGGGCGGGCGGAACATGATGGCCATGAAGAAGGCTGTCTCGACGCTCCTGGGCTTCGTGCCGGCCAACCGGCAGATCTTCACGGCCTTCGAGGAGCTGGCGCGGATGCGCCAGAACAACGAGGACATCTCGGTCAAGCTTAGAGCGTCGTTCGCAACCTGGGCGCCTGAAGGCGAGACCGGCAAGCTGCGCCGTCAGGCCGCCACCCTTCGGCAGCGCGTCGAAGGATGGGGCAACTGCGGCGTTGCGTCCATTGCCGGCGACCCCCTCGATGGGGTGATGAGCAGCGCCCTCGGCCTGGCCGTCGCTTCGACGGCCCCTGCCGCCGCGGCACCCCTGGGCGAGGCGCTCCGCATGATGCCTTTCGGCCGCCCGGCTTCGCCGTGGGACACTGGCTCCGCCCTGTTCAGGACGCCAGATGGGAAAATGTGGCCCTACGATCCCGCGGGGTCGAAGCGCACCATGATCGTGGACCTGTTCCAGGCCCCTCCCGGCTACGGCAAGTCGATGCTCGCCAACTCGATCCTGCTCGCTCTCTGCCTGTCCTATGCCTCGCTCGGCCCCTCCGGTGCCAAGATGCCGCTCATCGGCAAGCTGGACATCGGACCCTCTGCGGAGGGCTTCATTCGCCTGCTCGTGGAGGCGCTGCCGACAGAGCGCCGGAACGAGGCGATCTATGTCCCCATGCAACTGACGGACGGCTACGAGGTCAACGTCTTCGACACCCAGGTTGGCTGCCGCGAGCCGCTCCCGCTGGAGAAGTCCTTTATCCAAAACTTCCTGTCACTCGCCACGATGCCGCTCGACGCCATCGCCCCCTTTGAGGGCATGGACCAGCTGATCGGCTTCGTCATCGACGAAGCCTACCGGATGCTGGGTGACAGCGGCCCCAACATCCGCCCGAAAACCTACCAGCGCGGCCTGTTGCCAGAAGTCGATGAGGCCCTCCGTCACCTTGGGACGGACCTGGAGGACGACGCCTGGTGGTGGGAAGTCGTCGATGCCCTGTGCCGCGCCGGCAGCTACCGTCTCGCCGAACTGGCGCAGCGCTATGCCGTGCCGCTCATCCAGGACCTGATCGAGGCGGCGCGCAGCACGCAGGTCAAGGATATGTTCTCCAAGGTCAAGGCAGCCACGACCGAGGAGACCTGCGACCTGTTCGAGCGCTACATCAAGGCGCTGATCCGCAAGTATGCGACGCTCAATCGTCCGACCCGCCTCGACTTCGGCCCGGCGCGCGTGATCGTGCTCGACCTCGCGGCCGTGGCCCCGAAGGGCAGTGCGGACGCTGATCGGCAGACCGACCTGATGTACCTGCTAGGCCGACATATCCTTGCCAGGAACCTCTTCCTGTTACCGGATTACACCAAGCTCGTCCCCGAGCTGGTCCGCGAGTACCACGCCAAGCGCTTCACGGAGATCTACGAGGCGACCAAGCGCCTGGACTACGACGAGTATCACCGCACCAAGGGTCGAAGGTTCGTCCGTGCCCAGGTCGAACAGGACCGGCGTGAGGGCCGCAAGCACGGCCTGCAGCTTGGCGTGAGCAGCCAGCGCATGGAGGACTTCGGCGATGATCTCGTCAGCCAGTCCACGGGCAGGTTCATCCTGGGGGCTGGCGACGCCAACGAGGCGGAGGAGATCATCACCCGGTTCCAGCTGAGCGAGGCCGCTGCCGAGGTGGTGAGACACAAGCTCAAGGGGCCGGACGAGGACGGCTCCGGCTCTCCCTTCCTGGCCATCATCGACGCCGACCAGGTGAGATATGAGCAGATGCTCGTAAACAGCCTTGGCCCGGTCGAGCTGTGGGCGCTGTCCACGACGCCGACGGACGTGGCGCTGCGAAACCGGCTCTACGAGCAGATCGGCTTCTCGGAAGGGCTGCGCCGGCTGTCCCGCGTGTTTCAGACCGGCACCGCCAAGAAGGAGGTCCAGCGCCGCAAGGATGACCGGCTCCGCCGCGGCGAGGAGGACAGCCGGGCGCAGGCCGGGGTCATCGACGACCTGGCCGACGAACTCATCAATGGGCGCGGCATGGGCATCGTGCTTCGCAGGCATGAAGCGGACGCGCAGGAGGAGCGCCAGCCCGAAGCTGTCCCACCCGTCCTCTTGCCGGTGGCCTGAAACGCTGGAAGGAGGTCAAGTCCTGCCCCCTCCGATCTTTTCTGCTGATAGCCTCGCCGCGTTCGCAAGATGGGTCCGTAGCCTCGCACCGGAAGCGAGGAGCGGACCTATGATTGGACGACGTTTGTTGCCGCCGCTGGCGGTTGTGCTTGCAAGCCTGCTCTCGGCCTGCGCCGGCACCACGAAGATAGACCCGAACGTGGACGCCTACGGCATGCCCAGTGCCGAACTGGCGCTGCAACGGAGCATCGGCCAGGTTGACAGCGCAATGCTGAACCTTGGCGGCATGAACGTCGCAAGCCGCTTGCCGGCCGCGCCCGTGATGCCGGCGGAGCTGCAGCGCCCCCAAAGCCTCGCGTGGTCCGGCCCGATCGACGAGGGCGCCAAGGCCCTAGCCGACCGGATCGGCTACCGGCTCGTGGTGACGGCACCCGAGAACACTGTGCCGATCAGCGTCGCCGTCAACCTTTCCAACGTCCCCATCATCGACCTGTTCAAGGCGCTTGGCGCTGCCGCAGGCACGCAGGCGACCGTCATCGTCGATCCCGATCATCGTCAGGTCCAGGTGCAGCATCATGTCTAAGGCCCTCCTGCGCTCGTTCCTGGTGGCAGGAAGCGCTCTGTCCGGCGCCGCCGGCTTCGTCCCTGCCCCGTCCTTGGCTGCCAGCGCGGCAGACCGTGCCCTCGTTGACACCCCATTCCCGGCCGTGCCGTCGCTGGGCCAGGTGGACGAGGCCGCACACACCCTTGGTTCGCCGCTCAACAACCCCGTTACCGGGTCAGCCATCAGCCCCCTGGTGATCGGCGGCGCCCGGCCACCGTCACTGGAATCCTTGCAGGCCGCCCGGCCTGGCTTCAACCCTAGTCAAGGTCTCACCGGACCGCGTGGCGAGGCACTGCACGAGGCCGCGCTATCCTTCGGTGCGCGCGGTGGATTGGCGGCGCGGGGCTTCGCCCTGAACGAAATCCTACGCCGCTACGAGAGCCGCCTGGATGCGGCCTACGATTTCCGCGCCCTCGTGGTCGCGGTGGGACAGGGCCAGACGCTCATGCGCCCGCCTATCGTGACGGAAGCCCAGATGGCGTTCGCGCTCGGCGACGGCGGCCAGGTCGCCCGCGAGACCGGCCGCGTCTATGAGATCACCCGCGAGGCTCAGCTTTCCTCCGCTCCGCCCAACTGGCGCAGCTACCTGGTGCGCGCCTGGACCAACCCGACGCCGCCACCCGACGACCTCCGCCCGCGGTCCAAGGAGGAAGTCGAGTACTGGGACAAGTGGGTCGCGGAAGGCTGGGGCAAGGGCGAGCGGCAGGCCGTCGAAATCTTCCTCTCCGACCTGGGCCGCCTGGACCGGGACATCATCGGCATGGCTCGTTACCGCGTGCTGTTGCGCGCCGGCCTTGTCGAGCAGCCCAGGGTCACGTTCGCCAACCGCGCCGTTCAGGGCGGCCGGGACAAGATGCGGCTGAACGACCGCACCATCACTATCACCAACCAGCCTGGCCTGAACCCGAACCGGCGCAACTGGCGCGGTGGACCGCCAGAGATGCGGTTGCCCTCCCAGGCTCCGGCGCAGGGCGTGCAGCCGACATTCATCCCAGCACCGGGCAGCTACGGCGCGGAGAATGGGAGCAGTTCGCTGCCCAGGTCGAGCGACGCCCTTGGGCAGAACGACCTGCTCGGCCTGAGAGGCTGACGGCATGAACCATACCATGCCCTTGGCGATCCTCGTTGCTCTCGCCCCTGGGGAAAACGGTGATCGCGGCTTTTGGCCCGGGGAGGGTCCCGTGTTCACGCGCGAAAGCCTCGATGGCCTGTTGATCTGGGCCTACCGGCTGGGCGCGTCGGACATCCGGCTGCAGACCAACACGCCTGTCTTCATCCAGCTCCATGGCCGGATGTGCCAGGCCACCTCGCGCGGCCTCACGCAATCCGAGGTGGAGGAGGCGGTGAACCGGCTCTACGGCGCGGACGGTCAGGCGCGGCTCAAGGGCGGCAGCGACTTCGACGTGTCCTATGAGGTCCGGCCGGACCGGCGCACGCGCATGCGCTTCCGCATCAACGCCACGGCCATCTTCATCGGCGGTATTGACGGCGGCGCCGTCACCGCCCGGTCCCTGCCGGTCAAGGCGCCGCGGCTGGCCTCTCTCGGGGTCGAGGACGCCATCATGGCCGCATACAGGCCGGACGATGGCATCGTCATCGTCGCCGGCGGCACCGGGAACGGCAAGAGCACCCTGCTCGCCGGGATGACCCGCGACATGCTGGAGGACCCGGACAGCCACCGCGCCCTGCTGGAGTACTCGTCCCCGACCGAGTTCGTTTACGACGACATCAAGGGCGTGTCGGCAATGATCTCCCAAAGCGAGATACCGCGCCATCTCCCGTCCTTCCCAGCCGCCATCCGCAATGCCATGCGGCGCGCGCCGGATGTCATCATCGTCGGCGAGTGCCGCGACGGCGACACAATCACCGCTGCGGTTGATGCCGCCATCACGTCGCACGCGGTTTACACGACCATCCATGCCGGCCGTGTTGCCGAGACCATGCAGCGGGTGGTCAGCCTATGTCCGGTCGCCGCGCGCACGGCGCTGACCGTCGCCCTGGCGCAGTCGTTGCGGCTCATCGTCAACCAGCGTCTCGTACCATCGACTGATGGCCGGCGCACGCCGCTGCGCGAGTTCCTGGTCTTCAATGCCGACCTCCGCCGCCGGTTCCTCGACACCAGCCCGGATCGGTGGCCGACCCTGGCGCAGGAGCTGGTGGATGCCGGGGAGCACGGCCAGTCCTTCGGCGCCGCCACCCGCAAGGCCCTGGCCGAGGGCCGCATCACCGAGGAGGAGGCGCACGCGCGCCTGAAGGAGTGGGGCTATGTGGCGTAACACCATGATGCCGGTCCGGATCTACGTCGTGGACGCCCGCGCGCTGATCCCGGTGATGATCTTCATGCTGCACTGGCGCCTGAGCACGCTTTACCTGGCCGGGGCCGGCATCGCCCTGTTCACCATCCTCGAATGGTTCGGCCTGACCTTCCCAGCAGCCCGCCGCACGATCCGCCGCTACCTGGTCGGCAGGATCAGGCCCGCCTTTCCCTCATGGAAGAAGCGGAGGTTCGCATGACCACGCGCCCGATCGACGTGGCGAAGGTCAGCGCCGTGTTGCTGGCGCTGCTGAAAGGCAGCGGCAAGCCGGTGGTCATCGCCGACCTGCAATCCGGCGAGATGCAGGTTGTCAGCCCCGAGCTGGCCGCATCCCCGGCCGGGCTGCTTCCCCTCTTCCTAGCCGCCGGGGATACTGTCTGGCGCGAGGCCACGGGCCGCCGGCTGGGCGTCACCCAGGCCCCTGATCCCGATGCCCTGCTCGGCCTTCGCACGGCGAGCATCGCGCCTGGCCCGGTCGTGCCGGTCATGGTCAGCATGATGGAGGCAATCGCCCAGGCTGAGCGGCCGGACATGCTGCTGGTCAACGACCTCAACCATCACTGGAAGGCGGCGACCGAGAGGATGCGCCGGGCCAAGCAGGGTGCCGCCACCCTCGTCGCTGCAAGCGGCCCTCGCCCTGTCCAGCGAGGGATGCGGCCATGATGCGCTTCTTGTGCATGGCCGTGCCCCTGGTTGGCACGATGCTGCTGGCCGGCGCTGCCGGGGCTTCGCAGTATCGTGACTCCCCCGTGTCGGTCGGCATCCCCGTCAGCCAGCCTGGCACGGCGGGGCGCGTGATCGAGCGGTGCATCCTGGCCGCGGCGGCGGCATACCGCGTGCCGCCTGCCGTCATTGTCATCCTGCTCAACGTCGAAGGGGGACAGCTTGGCCGCGTGAGCGGCAACCCCAACAGCACCGTCGATATCGGGCCGATGCAGGTCAACGAAATCTGGCTGCCCGAGCTGGCGAAGCACTGGCGCTCCACGGTCCAAGCCAGCTTCCTGGCGCTGCGCGACAACTTCTGCGCCAACATCGAGGCGGGTTCGTGGATCTTGCGCCGCGGCCTCGACGAGGCGCGCGGCGACTTCTGGACCGGGGTTGGATACTACCACTCCCATACCCCCGAACATACGACCGTGTACCTTCGCAAGGTGCTGACCCAAGCCCTGCGCTTCCAAGCGGGCAACCGCGCCAGGCCCACCTCGCCGGCCACCGTCGCGCCGGTCAGCACATCCAACATGGCACGGGGGAACTAGGCGATGTCCTACTCCAATCAGCGCGGCGGCTCGCGGTCGGTGGAGGAAGCGTTGATGCTCTGGGGCGTCATCCTGTTCTTCATCGTCGCTGGCTGCTGCTTCGCCTGGTGGCGCTTCCACGGCGAGATCGCCGGAGCCGTCATGGCGCTGCAGCGCTGGCAGATGCACCAGATCGCCCACTTCACCGGCAGCTATGCCGGCCTCGATGCCCAGGTCGCGGGCACCGATCCATCGTCGGTCAAGATCGGCGCGCTCTGGCGTTTGCTGCACAGCGTCGGGGCCTTCTTCCGCTATCCCGCCGCGGCCGTCATCGCCGCGATCGCGCTGGCCTGCCTGCTCCGGGCAGCACCCTCCCGCTTCACCCGCGACATCAACCTGCCTCGGCTCATGGACATACAGTCCGAGGTTTTCCCGTCTGCTGCCGCCTTTATCGGGCGGGGACTGAAGCTCACCAAGATCCACGACGGGGCACCCCGTCCCTCCGACCCGGCATTGCACGCGGCCGAGTGGGTCCAGCGGTTTGCTCTTGGGTCTGGAGGGTGCCTCGACATGGAGCTGGCCGCCCATGCGTTGAGCTTGCAACTCGGTCCGGTCTGGCGGGGGCCTGCCGAGGCAGCGCCGCAAGTCCGTTGCATGCTCGCAGTCTTCGCGCTGCACGCTGCGCGCCGCCGCGAGGAGGCCCTGCTGCTCCTCGGTGTGCTGTCGCGGTCGCTGCCCATCAACCCCAATGACGGACCCTCCGGGCCATCTGCACCGCTGGCCTTTGGCTCGGAAGCCGTCGCCGAGGCGGACCGCGTTCTGCTGGACCGCCTCCTCGTCGCACCGTGCAAGGAGGTAGCCGGCCAGCACGCCTTCACGGCGCCTGCTCTGATGTCGGTCCTGACCCTGGCCCGCAAGCAGGCAGGGGTTTTGGCTCCGGCTCAGTTCGCCTTCTTGAAGATGGTTGATCGGCAGCTCTGGTACGCCCTGCACTCGCTTGGCTTCCCGGGTGGGCAGAACCGGGCCGAGCAGCCGAACCCGCGCATCGAGGCGGCGGGCGCCCGCGACCATTGGGCGGCCGAGCGCGATGTGGGCCATCCGCTGCTGCTGCCGTCCCTCGACCGATCCCTTGCTGTCGTTCGCAAGAAGGCCGGCGAAGCTGGTTTGGTCGCAACATCCACCCCGGAGCGGTTCGCATGATCCTTCATCTCACCACGGGCGGCTCGGTGCCAATCGAGCTGCACATCCATGACGGCGCGACGCTGTCCATCGACCCAGCCGTCCCCAACCAGAAGCCGCAGGCGACAAACTACATGGGCGGCACCCGGCCCGTCCCGCGGCTGGTCACGCTTGTCCTGGTCGGCGTGTTCGGCATGGCTATCGGGAACACCTTCCTGCCGCGTCTGACTGGCGGGCCTTCGCGCGTGGCCGGTCTGGCGCCGCCCGCCCTGCCCAGCCTTGCCCCGCCCGCACTGGCCGCCCTGCCGGTCATGCCAGGCAGCATCCTCCAACCCAACCCGCGCCCCGACGACGCTCCCCAGCTACAGGCCGCGTCCCTTGACGTTCCAGCCGCCCTGACGCGGCAGCTCGCCCAGCAGCCCACCATTACGCCGGCGCCGGCTCAGCCCCGCACAGGGGCCGGTGGCAGCGCATTCGGCTTGGAGAACTGACGATGGCGCACAGTGCAGCCGATCCCGCTTCCAGCATCTGGCAAGCCCGCGCCGACCAGCTCGTCCAGGGTCTCAAGGCCGTGCTGGCGTGGGCACGTGAAGCCAAGGGGCTTGCACCCGGCCAGCCTGACCTCCGCACGGCCGTCAGCCTTCGTGGCATTGCCATGATCTCCCAGGATCTGCGCCTGCCTGTCCTCCATGCGGAAGAAGGGGGGTCGCTTGACCTTTCCGGGATGCCCGATGCCCTTGCCCTCCCACTCCGATACTACCTTGTCGAGACAGGCGGCTACGATCCGGCCCTGCCCTTTGACCAGCAGCGATCAGATGAGCCTGCCAAGCAGCATTCCTACGTGCTGTTCACCGCCTGCCAACACCTGCCGGGGTGCCTGGCATGACCGCCCGGCGGACGCTCGGCCCGGAAGCCAATATCGAGCGGGTTGGTGCCGACCTCTACCGGGAAACTCGCTCCGGCTTCGTCCAGTTCCGGGATTTCCTGAAGTCGTCCGCATCTGGCGGCGTGCTCGCCATGGCGGCTATCGCCGTGGCGGCCGAGCCTGGGACGATTGACCTCCTGTTCCCCGTATCCGTGCTCTATGGCGCCTGGGTGCTGTCGCGCCGCGTCGTGCTGCCGCTGCGGCTGCCCAAGGGCGCCAAGCGCCTGGACTACAACCACCCCCACCCCAAGGGGCGCCGGCCCCGCATGGCGGCCGGCATTCTCTACCTCGGCCGCGACTACAAGACGGGCCAGGAACTATGGATCAGCAACGAGGACGGCCGCCAGCACGTCGCTGTCCCCGGCACGACCGGCGCCGGCAAGACGGTCGCCCTTGTCAGCCTGTGCGCCAATGCCCTCTCTTGGGGGTCAGGCTTCATCTTCGTGGACGGCAAGGCCGACAACCGTTTGTACGCCGACGTGCTCGCCCTCGCCCGGATGTATGGGCGCGAGGACGACGTGCTGGCGCTGAACTTCCTCGTGGCGTCCGGCAACAAGGATTCGGCCACCTTCAACCCGTTCGCCTGGGGCAACGCGGACGTGATCCGCGAAATCCTGGTCAGCCAGATCGAGGCCAATCCGAACGGCGGCGACAAGGGTGGCAACCACGTCTTCATGGCGCGTGCCGTGGCGCTCCTGGGCGCGCTGACCCCTGCCCTGGTCTGGATGCGCGACCACAAGGGCGTGCCAATCGACATCGAGGGCATCCGCTTCGCAACCGAGCTGCAGAGCATCGTCTCGCTGGCCATCGACAAGAAGTTCCGGCGCCGCGACCCCACGACGGGCGCGGTGACGGAGATCGCGGTCGGCGCCGAGATGGACGAGGCCCTGCTCTACCCGCTGCGGTCCTACCTCGGCGAGACCGGCGGCTACGACAACACCCTGCCCTTCAACAAGCAGAAGTCGGACGAGCCGGCGAAACAGCACTCCTTCGTGGTAATGCACTTCTCCGCCACCTTTACCCAGCTCGCGGTTTCCCTGGGCCACATCTTCAAGTGTGAGATCGGCGACATCGACATGCGCGATGTGGTCCTCAATCGCCGCATACTCGTCGTCAACCTCCCGACCCTGGAGAACTCTGGCGAGACCACCGCCTCCCTCGGCCGCTTGGTCGTCGCTTCGCTCCGCAACATGATGGCGCAAACCCTGGGCGCTGATCTCGAAGGCGACTACGCCGAGATCGTCGAGAACAAGCCGCACCTGGCGCCGACGCCGTTCCCGGTCGTGTTCGATGAGGTCGGCTACTACGTGGTGCCTGGCATGGACAAGATGTTGGCGATGGGCCGCGGCCTCGGCTTCATGTTCTACCTGGGCTTCCAGGAGGTCGCCGGGCTGCGGCAGCGGATCGGGGACGCCATGTACTCCCTGCTCGGCAACGCCAACTTGCAGATCCTGATGCGGCTGCAGGAGGGCAGCGAAACCCGGAAGTATGTCGAGCAGACCGCCGGCGACACCCACGTCACCCAGGCCAGCTCCTTCCAGGCAAACGAGTTCGGCGTGTTCCGGGAGAGCATGAGCGCCGACGTGCGGCAGACCTCGCGTGTGAACTGGACCGACTTGCGCGGCCTGATCGAGGGCGAGGCCATCATCCTGCTGGGCAAGGACCGCGTCTATGCCAAGCTGTTCCACGCCGAGATAGATGCCAATGGCCCACTGCGCATGAACCGTCCGTTGATGCTCCGTCCGCCGGAAGTCGGGCAGCTCAAGGCAGCGGGCGAGCGGACGAAGACGATCCTGCGGCACCTCCTGGCCGGGCGTGCGGCCAAGCGGCAGGACCTGGCATCTGCTCCGACCCTGGACAGCCTGGTTGCAGGGTTCGCCCATCGCGCGGCCGAGCGGCCCGATCAGGATTTCGGCACGACTGCGTGCGCTGCCATCCTCGCTCTGAAGGATGTCGCGCCTGCAGCGTCGGAGATGGTCACGCCGACTGCCGGCCCGGCTGACGGTCCGGTGTTGGAGACGGAACACACGCCGATGGCTCGGAGTGTCAGCGCACCCGCCGACGACCAACCTACCCCGGATGCTCCCCGGTCGGCGGCACCGCCGGAATTGACCCGTGGCGTGATGGAGGCTGCGGAACTCATGGGCAGCTCTCCGGCCGAGGCGCAGGCGGAGGCGAACAGCACCGCGGCTCTCCGGGAGATCGCCCTGGACAGCACGGTAGCTGAACCTGAAATGCCAGCCCTCGACCCGGACCAGCTGCGTGCGCTGATCGAAGGGCTTGCCACCAAGATCGAGGATATCCGACGCGGATCAGCCCCAGTCCTACAGGCTGCCGAGTAGAACGTGAGATCGACATGAACAAGCCTGCATTCATCTTCGCACTCGCTTTGGCGTCCACGCCGGCCGTGCTTTCTCAATCCTGCGCAGAGGAGCCACGCCCTGCTCTGGCGGTGCCTATCTTCGCAGCACTGGTGAGGTATGGTTTCCGCCCGGCCCGGTGCTGACGTGGTGCTCCAGCACAGGCTTTGCCAACTCAGCCTGTTTCCCGATGCGGCTGCTTCCCCGGTGGCGGACGTCTCTGTCGTGCCGGACCTTGACCTGCTGGATGAGCAGCGCCGGCACGAGGAAGCCTGGCGCGCGCGCCGGGATCTGCTGCGCACGGTGCAGTTGCGTCTTACCGCGCAACGCCTGTGGGGCTTTCCCAACATGGTCCGCAATCCGGACGGCCCATGGCAGGACCTGCGCGGCCGGGCCTACGACATCGACCTTTCCCGGCGGTGTTGGCCCGCCTACTACCTCGTGCGCCCCGCCGCCGCCGGCACTCAGCGCATCACCATCCATGTTCGGCCGGGCTGTGACGGCATCCCCGCTGTGCCCCACGCCACCGCGGTGCTGGCGGGGCTGGCACCGGTCAGCGTCGTCGCATGTACCGCCCCACACCCGCAGTATGAGGCGTCATGATGGACGGCCGATCCCCTCTTGACCCTGACTACATGCTGCGGGCCGATCCTCTGCCGGCTGCACATTGAGGCTAACCTCGTGATGGAGCGCAGAATGGAACAAGAGCCGAGTTTGACGCGGTGGACATTCTTCCTGGCAAGGGTGCTGGTTCTGCTCGTTGGATCGGTTTCAGGCGTCTCAGCCGAGGTGATGCCTGGAACGATGTCGGGGGTGCCTGAAATGGTTGTCCCTCAATATTTTGAGCAAGGCGCACCAACCTTTGTCACGCCGCAACGGGCATCGGACTCCGGCTCAGGCGCAGCACCGCCGCCAGCAAGCGGGCCTTCGGGGGTGGGAGGATCGGACGGCAGTTTCGTGGCTACAGCCTACAACCAATACCTTGGGCAGGCTGTTGGGTCTGGGCAGTGCGTGGCGCTCGTGCAGGCTGCGAACCCGAGCGTGGGCCTTACAGCGACATGGCAACCTGGTGCATCGGTTCAAAACAATACCTCTATCCAGCCGGGTACCGTCATCGCAACTTTCGGACCAAACGGCACATATACAAACTCACTTGATGGGTCAGCTCATGCTGCAATCTACCTCGGTCAGAACTCCGATGGAATTCAGGTCCAAGACCAATGGGCTGGCCAGGTAGATCACACACGAACCATCCCCTGGCGCGGCAATAGTAGTGGCCCAGCGGTGAACAATGGGAGCAAATTCTATGTTGTCACTCACGGCGCGTAAGGTCTGTATTCTCTCAGCTATCTCGGTCCTTGCCTGTTCAGGCTCGGCATTTGCAGAGTACCAGTGCCCAAGCGAGATGGGAGGCCGAAGGCTGTCAGCTCTCAGCGTTTTTGAGGGCGACCCTGCGAAGCAAGTTGACCTTGCTCCTGCAGGACTTCCAGCAAGGTCGGGCTACATCAATGTTTGGGATCTAGGGTCGTATCGTGGCCTCATTGCAGTTTGCAGGTATGATGGCGGCCAATCAAGCCGGATGGTGCTGCCCGATGGCGTCAAGCAATGCAGGGTTGATAGCACGCCGCGACGCACCGTTGCGGTTTGCGGGTGAGGCCAATACATGGCACGCGCGCCTGCCACTGCGTCGTTGTGCGCGCTCCCGCCTTTCGAACGCTGCCGCCGTGCCTTGGTCAGTCGCATAGACCCGTAGTGTCCGTCAATCGAACCATGACGGACAGCGGGCCTAGTCCGCGCTCACATGATCGTCGCTGTGAACAGTGTGCATCCTACTTCTCTTCTGCGACTGGGTTGGGCTTGTCTAACGTATCGCTGGCAGTTCTGTCGCAACCACCCAACCCTTGTCCGTCAGCTTGAATGGGAGCGTGTGGAAAGCAGGTTGCGCATTGGCCGCCAACCGGGCAACGACGGGCGCCAATTCCGGCTTTGTTGCCCAGGGGTCGAGCGCTGTATGCGACTTAAAGGTGACTTGGGACACGCGCATGCCGGCTTGGTCGGCTGGGACGGTGAAACCATCGACTGCATCCACCACAAGCCGTCCGGCACAAAAGCCCCCTGGAGAACCAGGACCCATCTTGTTCGGTTCCTGCCAATGCGCGCGACCGTCAGGCGTGAGGTCGATCTTTGCCTTCTGCGCCATCTGCGGCCCGTTTATCCCAGCCCGGGTTCGGCCAAAAAGGTCTCTGAGCGGCTCCTCCGTCATGACCTGTGACAGCAGCCCCGACACGATGAGCGACTGCAGATTAGGATCGGCAAGGCCATAAACTGCCTGCTGGCCCTGCGGATCGACGTCCATCGTGAACGGGAAGGTGGACGATGGCAAGGATTCGCGCGGGATCCTCACACAGGAGCTTTTGACGCGGGTGCTGGGCTTGGCGGACGGGCGTAGGCTGGCAAATCGAACGGCAAGGGCGCGGGCGGTTTGCTGAGATCGAGTTCGTAGCTGCCGAAGCGGTTGAGATGCTCGTTCAGGTAGGGGCTGGTGCCGGCCAGGGCTTCGGGCGTGATCGCGGTGCCGTGCCCGTCGGCGGCAAGGCTGTCGAGCGCGCGGGTCATGCCGACGACGGTGTGGAAAATGAGCAGGTTAGCAACGAGGTGGTTGTACTTGACCATCTTGCGCTGCTCGTCGCGCTCGGCGGCGGTCGCCAGGCCGCTGCTGCCGAAGGCGACCCACTGGGCGTAGCGGTTGAACAGCTCGCTCTTGTTGGTGGCGGCACCGATAGTGCGGCGCAGGTCAGCCGATCCAAGATACCGAAGTAGAAAATCCGTGCGGATAACCCGGCCCAGCTCCCGGAAGGCGAAGTAGAGCCTGTTCTTGCGGCTGTATGTGGCGAGCCGGCGCAGGATGGCGGACGGCAGCAAGCGTCCGGCCCGGATCGAGAGCACGACGCGCAGCATGTCGGGCAGGTGCGCTTCGATCAGCGGCCAGTCGATAGTGGCGGTGAACAGGTCGTCGATGTGTTCGAAGCGCGCGTCCGCGTCCTGCCGGAACAGGTGCAGGTCCTGCCAGCTGCGGATGCGCGGCATCAACTCGATGCCAAGCAGGTACGCCAGTCCGAAGATGGGGGCCGACTGGCCGTGGGTGTCCGAGTGGACCGTGGACGGTTGCAGCAGCGACCGGTTCTCGGTCACGAAGTCCAGGATGGCGTGGCCCTCGTAGGCGCCGCAGGCCAGGAAGCGCGAGAACAGGGCGATGTATGTGTCGGACACGAGGTAGTAGCCAATCCCGCCATAGCCGCCGTAGCGGATGTGGTAGCTGCTTTTCAGGCTCTCGGGATGCACGTCCCACTTCATGCCGTCAGCGGACGCTGACTCGCCGCTGCCCCAGTGCTGGAGCAGGCCGACCCGGGCGTAGGCATCGATCACGCCGGTGATCGCGTCGTCGAGGTTGGCTTCGGTGATGTGGCGCTGGTTGGCGAAGGCCATGTGCCGGCGGTCCAGGCTCTTGAGGGATCGCGCAGCCTGGCTCGGGCCAAGGCCGCAGCCGTAGCAGAAAACGGTCGCAAGGTAGCGTTCGCGGGGGCGCTCCAGCTTGGCCTCGAAACCGGACACAGGGCTGAAGTGCCGGGTCCAGCCCAGCCAGTGTTCGGTGTCGACGAGTGCCTCCAGGACGCCGACCGGGACCATGCGCGGCTTGAGCAGCCGCTCCAGGAACGCCGTTCCGTCGGTGGCCTCGCGGGCGCGCAGCCGTTTCACCACCGGTTCGCCATCCACGATCTCGACCTGCTCGTTTTCCGGGAAGGCGCTGTCGGTGGCGTCCGCGGTCTGGGCAAGCCGGGCTTTCAGGGCAGTGACGAAGGCAGCCGGATTGACCGGAACGCCGGCCTGCTCGGCGTAGCCCGCAACGTCGCGCTCGTACTCCTCCCAGGACACCAGCTGGTCGCGGTAGTCGCCATACTCCTCGCTGCCAGGAATGCACAGGTCGCCGGACTTCAGCTCGTTGACCACCTGGGTGAACAGGCAAATCTCGAAGTAGCGCCGGTCTACTTCAGCGGGCGTTGGATCGCGGGCGGTGCGCCCGGTTAGCAGCGGCCACCATTTCTCGCCCACCCAGGACAGGTCGAGCTCCTGGCGGGAGGTGGTTCCGTCCGCCTGCACCGTTTTAACAACGGGACACAGCCTGGCCCGGCGATCTGTGCGGTGTGCGAGCAGGAAGGCGATGGCCTGCTCGACACCACGGTCCTGCGACGTCGAGACCGGGGCGGCATGAGCCAAGAAGCGCAGGAACGCCGCGCGCTGGCCGCCATATTGGCGGGTCAGCAGCGGCAGGTAGTTGTTGCCGGCGAAGGCGGCGTGCGCCTCGCACTTCGCCAGGATCGCATCCGCGTCGGGCAGCAGCAGGTCCTCAATGGCGGCCAGGCGCGCGTCCCGCTCGGCCTCTCGGTCCTGGCAGGCCAGCACCGTTTCGCGCAGCAGGGCGACGAGGGAGTCAGTTTCGGCGGCGTGCCGGGTGCGGTGCGCGTCCAGCGCTTCCCTGGCCCGGTTGTGCATGCGCGTGGTCAGCCGCACGAACATCTCGGCCGCGTCGTCCAGCGCCCGGGCGACCTGGCCGCGCAGCAGCGCCGCCATCAGCGCGAGGCGCTTGCTTTCCATCAAGCGGCCTACGTCGGCGGCGCCGAGCGAGCGCGCCTCGGCCGCGAACTGGCGCAGCTTTTGGCCCGGCACGCCTGCGAACGCTTCTGCCGCCACGGCCTGCTCCCGCAGCCAGGCGAGGTGGGCCAGGTGCTCGCGCATGCGCTGCGGGCTGGGCCGCGGCGGGTCCGCCTTGACCTGGTCCCATCCGGACCGGGTGGCCCCCGGGGGCACCACGAGCAGCGCGGCCAGTCGGATGCGCGCCTCGGACGTCAGGGCGGCCGCGACCCGGCGGTGGTAGCCGCGATTGACTAGGGTGCGCGCGCTACGCGCGAGCCGGAGCAGCGCGCCGAAGGCGGGCAGCTCGCAGCGGCAGCGTAGCAGCTCCTCGATGCCGGCGTTGATGATGTCGGCCAGGTCGTCGCGGGTGCGCGCCGCTTCGATGCAGGCCCGCGCGGCCATGCCGCGCGTCTCGCGGTTGTAAGCGGCCACGCCGGCATAGCTGCGCACAAGCGTTGCGAGGTGGACGCGGTAGGTCGTGTCGTCGTAGCCGGCGAGTTCGGGGATGGCGTCCGCCAGGCCGGCAGATGCGGCGACGTGGGCAAGGATGGCCGTTGGCACGTCGGCAAGCCGGACGACACGCCCGAGATGCTGGAATGTCTTGAGCAGGACCAGGAGCGCCAGGCGCGGGCCGGGCTGCCGTGTCTTCTGCCGCGCGAAGGCGCTCTCGGCCGCCTCCGGCGTGAACGCCTCCAGCTCGGCCGGCCCCGGCTGGGTGGGCAGCCGCGGGTAGGCGATGTCAGCGATGACTGGCACGGCGCGCGGTCAGGCCTGCGGGGAAGCAAGGGCTGGGGCGGGCACTGCTGTCTCGACGCCGGCCTGTTTCAGCATCTTGCGCACGCCCGATGCTGAAAGGCATTCGCGGGCGGCAATCTGGCGCAGGCTCAGCCCCTCGCCCTTGAGGGCCACGACGCGCGCCTGTGCGCCGGGATCACGCACGGGCCGGCCGAGGCGCTTGCCCTTTGCGCGCGCGTTGGCCAGCCCTGCCTTGACCCGCTCGACGATGACCTCGCGCTCGAACTCGGCAAAGGAGCCGATGACATGGAAGAACAGCCGCCCCATGGGCGTGGTGGTGTCGATAGCCTGGGTGTGGCTGATGAAGTCCACGCCGAGGTCGCGAAACTCCTGCAGGGCCGCGATCAGCGCGCCGAGGGAGCGCGCGAAGCGGTCGTACTTCCAGACCAGCACGCAGTCGAAGCGGCGCCGGCGCGCGTCGGCCATCAGGGCATCGAACTCAGGCGCGCGCTGGCGGCGGCGCACGTCGCCACTGGCCTGGTCCACATACTCGCGATGCACCGCGAAGCCGCGGCGGCCGGCATAGTCCCGCAGCTCCCGGAGCTGCAGCTCCGGGCTTTGCTCGCCGGTGGACACCCGGGCGTAGATCGCCACCTGCGTCGCGCCCCGCCCCACGTCCGCCTCCGCGCTGTTCTGCCGGGTACTATACTACAGGTTCGTGCACACCTCCGGCAGCCCTGCAAAAAGCCCGGAAATGCTAGGCGCGGCGAAGCCGGAATCAGGGGAGTTTAGTGCACAGCCCCACCGAGGGCAGTGACGACCTGACGCGCCAATCCAGCCATGCAGTCCGGCAGCGGCGGTCAGCCGAGACCCTTCGCCGTCAGCCAGTTCTCCAACGCGGCATTGACCTCGGCAGGGCGCTCCAGGGTCAGCGAGTGCCCGCCCTCTATCGTCGCCTCGGTCAGGTCGGCGCAGTCGGCCCGCATGGGATCTGCCAACCGGCTGTGCACGGTCTCACATACCGCGTCCCACGCCGCGTGTACGAACAGCACCGGCAGGGTAAGCCGGCCGAAGTTCGGCGCCTCGGCGGCATAAGCGAGGTTGGCGGCGTCGTTCATGTACCAGGCATTGGCGCCGCAGAAGCCGGTGCGGGTGAAGGCGGCAACGAGGCCGTCGTAATCGGCCTGCGACAGCATCGTTGGGTCGCGCGGCAGGACGACGGGGGTGCGGGCCGGTCCGAACCTGCCGCCTCTGGCCCGGATGCTAGCGGTGAATGCAGGCTTCCCGGACGCGTCAGGCGAGCCAGCCCGGTAAAGGAGCGCCAGCGTCGCCGCCGCGTCAGCCTCGAAGTCGGCCGCGGCCTGGGCGAAGCGCTCCCGGTAGAACAGCCAGTAGTCCCACTGGCCGACCGGGTACTCGTCGGCAGGATAGAGCGCGCGGTCGATCAGCGGCAGCAGGTTGGGCAGCGCGAAGCCTCGCGCCAGGTAAGGCACGCAAAGATTGGCCACGCCGCGGCAGCGTCCGGCGTGGTGCGAGGCCAGCGCCCAGACGACCGGACTGCCCCAGTCGTGCCCGACCCAGACCGCCGGGGCGCCGCCGAGCGCGTCGTGCAACTCGACCATGTCGGCGACCGTCTCGCGCAAGGCGTAGGCGGCGGCGGTGGTCGGCACAGAGGAACCGCCGTAGCCGCGCATGTCAGGCGCGACGCATCGCCAGCCTGCCGCGGCAAAGTGCGCGAGCTGCGCGCGCCAGATCAGGCCAAGCCCGGGCCAGCCGTGGATGAACACCATCAAGGGTCCGTCGTGCGGCCCTGCCTCCATCCAAGCGGTTCGGTGGCGCGGCATCTCAATGTGTCGGACGGTGAAAGGCGGTCCAGTCATGATCAGCTATCCCTCGGCTCAAGCCCTGCGCGCAGTCGCTTCGGCCCGTGTCTCCAGCGGCCGGAATTTACCCGGGCAAGTCCACCTTGGCCGTCGCGATCAATCGCCAGTCCTCAAGCGCAGCCTTGCGATGCGGGCTAGCCTCGGCCAGGTACTCCGGGCTCTCGACCACGCGCCGGAAAGCCGCGAAGCTGGGGTACTCCACAATCCCAACGTCGTCCCACTGCTCCCCGGCCGGCGCGACCAAGGCAGCGCGCACGGCGCCGAGCCAGAAGGGCTTGATGCCGGCTGGCGAGGCAAGCCGCCTGAAGACCGGGACGTAGCGCTGGTAATAGGCTTCCCGCCCGGAGCACGGCGCGAACTCCGTGCGGCCGCCGTACTCCGCACGCTCCCGGTAGCGGAGCAGGTTGACCATGTAGATCGGGCTGTCACCAGGCATCGCCGCAGCCGCGACACTGACAGCATCGGGCGTTATCTCGACCGTACGCATGGATGCGATCTCCTGATTGTCCAACGTTCTGACATTTTATGAATTAATGTCAGAACTCGATGTTTGACATTCCTGGTCAGAGTGTCAAGTGGGAACCGTGCACCGTGCATCGATCACCACTGTCTCTCGGGAGGAACGCGTGCTGGACGCCGCGACCGACGTGTTCCTGCGCTACGGCTACGCCCGCACCACGATGGGCGACATCGCCGAGCGCGCCGGCTTGTCCCGGCCGGCGCTCTACTTGGTGTTCCCCGGCAAGGAAGAGGTGTTCGCCGCCGCCATCCACCGCATGAACGACCGCAAGCTCGCCAGCATCCGCGCGGTCCTGACGACGCTGCCGAGCTTGGGGGAGAAGATGCTGCACGCGTGCGAGACTTGGGGCGCGCACGGCGTCGATCTCATGGCCGCTTCTCCCGACGCCCGCGACCTGTTCGATCTCAGGTTCACCCCCGTCCAACAGATCTACGCCGAATTCCAGGCGCTGGTCGCCGAGCTGATCGCGGCGGCCACAACCGCGTCGTTGCTGCGCGCGACGCCGAATGAGCTGGCAAGGACGCTGACCTTCGCCATGCGCGGGTTTCGGGAAACCGCGGCTGACGGGGCGGACATGCGACGGCTGATCGCGCTGCAGGTTTCCGTGCTGCTCGCTGCCCTGGAAGCTGACACTTGATCCGGGCCGGGCACGACAACAACCCTTGAGGCATCAACCCCTTCGGGCAGCATCGCGTCGGCTTGGAGCGGATGCGCCGAGCTTGGTCTGGGATCTCCGCGGGTTTGAACACGTCCTCCATGGCGTCGATGTGTGAGGATCACGCACGAATCCTTGCCATGGTCCAAGGTGGCCTGCATGGGGATCACGACGCAGTTGGCGCTCGTGAACGAAACCAGCGCCTTCTGAAACTTTTCCTTCGATGCCGCCTTCGGATCGTCGCATCCGGCGACTATCAGCACAAGCATGACAGAAGCAAACGAACAAGCTTGCCGTCGCAACAAAGCAGTAGAGAATGTGGACACGTCTTCTCCGTTCCTTGGCTAAGGGGCCGTCATAAAGTAAACGCGCTGCAAAGGAAGAGAATGTGCTGATTTTTTAAAGGGTTGTATTTCTCAGAAAGATCGTTTACTTTATGACAGGCCCTAAGCTCATCTTAACATCGCGGGTTCCGGTGCGCTACCCTGGCCCCTTGACGACTAAGCTGTACAGATTGGCCATCTGGCCTCGTGGCACGCTGATCGGGCAGCCAAGGCTATTGGTGTCCATCATATGTGGACGGCCCCCTCCTTGCAAGGTTTGGCGGTGGTTTGATCAGATCGCTTGCGTTCATATGTCCGGCCTCACATGAGGGCCGTTCTCGTCAAGCTATATTCATGGCGTGATCCTTCAGGCTTGAGCATCGTGGCGTGGTTCAATCGTCGTCCAAGGCAGAG
>JAABUT010000485.1_pt1 | contig 63405 bp, 68 predicted proteins | sample 5559281 | NCBI WGS metagenome assembly JAABUT01 (sample SAMN10711880, study PRJNA513359) | rock metagenome | isolation source: Antarctica rocks | place: Antarctica: Victoria Land, Ricker Hills nord | collected 2016-01-04 | reverse complement strand
GCCGCTCGTCAGCTACCAGGCCCTACCAACAACTGCCTGGGTGGATCCTTCCTCCACTGGTGAACCGCGCCGTTGGGGCGCACTGAATTTTCCGGGCTACTAGGCTGCCGATGCCAAGCCCGAACAGGAACGCGCCGACGATCACCGTGGTGGCAACCGAGTCCGATCCGGCGAACACGCCGAGCATGCGCTGCCAGGCGATCTGGTACGACAGAGCGCTGAAACCCGAGAGGAAGAACAGGCCGAACAGGAACGCGAGCATGGACCGGAACCGCCGGGGCGGGGAAGCCGCGTCGATGGTGTGTCCTGTAGCAGGCCTCGTTCATTCATTCCCCGACGGCAAAGGCGGTGGCGCCATAGTGGCGGGCGGGGCGCCTGCGCACAACGGCCCGGTCAGGACGGACCCTGCAGCGGCGCCTTGCCGCCCGCCGGCGCCAGCAGGCCGGCCGAGAGCCGCGGCGGCAGCAGGCCGACAAGCCGCGCAGCCAGGCCCAGCCAGATCGGGAACACGTGCCGGCGCCGCCCGGCCCGGATGGCAGCCAGCACCCGGGCGGCGGCGCGGTCGGCGTCCATCAGGCCCGGCATCGGAAACCGGTTGCCCGCTGTCATTGGCGTGCGGATGTAGCCCGGGCAGATGCTGTGCATCCGAATGCCCGACTTGGCGGCGGTGTGTGCCATCGCCACCGTCCAGGCGTCCGCCGCCGCCTTGGCCGCGCAGTAGGCCGGCGCGCCTGGGGCCGGCACGAAGCCGGCGATGGAGGCGATCACTGCGATTCGCCCGCGGCAGCCATCGGCATCGGGCGCCTGGGCGGCCATCAACTCCAGTGCCGGCAGCACCGTATTCAGCACCCCGTCCAGGTTCACCGCGAACACGGCGCGGGCCTGGGCGGCGGTTTCCATTTGCCCGTCGCCGGTGCCGGCCGACATGCCGGCATTGGCCAGCACCAAGTCCAGCCGTCCGCAGCCTGACACCCACGCCGCCATCGCCGCCGCGTCGCGCACGTCCAGCGCGTGGGCGGTGATCTGGCTGCCTCGTGCCCGGCAGGCGGCGGCGACCTGTTCCAGGCGCGCGTCGTCCCGTCCACCAAGATACAGCGCGGTTCCGGGCCGCGCGCATGCCAGGGCCAGCGCAGCCCCCAGGCCAGACGACGAGCCGGTGATCATGACAGCCGCGTAGTGGTCCATATTCGCAGCCTAGCACTCCCCTGCTACAAGCGGCGCACCGCCTCAAGGACGACCGCATGACTGCACTGCCACTCCGCTCCATGACCGGCTTCGCCCGCAGCGATGGCGAGGTCGCCGGCTTCGCCTGGGCGTGGGAGCTGCGCAGCGTCAACGGCCGCGGGCTGGAACTGCGCTTCCGCCTCGCGCCCGGCACCGACGCGCTGGAACCGGCGTTGCGGGAATGCGCCGGCCGCGGCCTGAAGCGCGGCAACGTCACCGCCAACCTGACCCTGCGGCGGGAGGAACAGCCGAAGCTGGCGCCCGATCCGGCGGCGCTGGAACAGGTGCTGGCCCTGGCGCTGGCGCTGGCTGCTCGCATTCCCGGAGCGCCCCCTCCCCGTGCCGAGGCGCTGCTGGCGCTGCCCGGCGTGCTGCGCCAGGCCGCGGCCGAGCGCGAGGAAACGACGCGGCCGCAACTCGACGCCGTGCAGGCCGGTTTCGCCGCCGCGGTGGACGCGCTGCTGGACGCCCGCGCCGCCGAGGGCGCCCGCCTCGGCATCGTGCTGTCCGCCCAGCTGGACGAGATCGCCGCCCTGTGCGCCGCCGCCGCTGTCCAGGCCGCCGACCAGCCCGCCGCCCAGCGCGCCCGGATGATGGAGGCGGTGGCCGCCCTGCTGGCCGAGCAGCCCGCCCTGCCCGCCGAACGCATCGCCCAGGAGGTGGCCGTGCTGGCGGCGCGGTCGGACGTGCGCGAGGAGCTTGACCGGCTCGACGCGCACCTGCACGCCGCCCGCGCCTTGCTCAACGAAGGCCGCGCCGTCGGCCGCCGGCTGGACTTCCTGACCCAGGAGTTCAACCGCGAGATCAACACCCTGTGCTCGAAAAGCGCCAGCATCGCGCTGACCGCCACCGGCCTGGCGCTGAAGGCGGCGCTGGAGCAGCTGCGCGAGCAGGTGCAGAACATCGAATGACGCCATGACCAACGACTCCGCGAGCATCGGGCGCCGCGGCCTGTGCCTGGTCGTCGCCGCCCCGTCCGGCGCCGGCAAGACCACCCTCACCCGCGCCCTGCTGGCGGAAGAACCGGCGCTGGCGGTGTCGGTCAGCGTCACCACCCGGGCGCCGCGCGACGGCGAGGTGAGCGGCGAGCACTACCGCTTCATCGGCCAGCCGGCGTTCGACGCCATGGTGGCGCAAGGCACGTTGCTGGAACATGCCGGCGTGTTCGGGCGCTCCTACGGCACCCCCGCCGCCCCGGTGCGCGCGGCGCTGGCGGCCGGGCGGGACGTGGTGTTCGACATCGACTGGCAGGGCCACCGGCAGCTTCGCGCCGCCCTGCCCGGCGACGTGGTGGGGCTGTTCATCCTGCCGCCGTCGCGCGCCGCGCTGCAAAGCCGCCTGACCGGGCGCGGCGACCCGCCGGCGACGGTGGCCGCGCGCATGGCCCACGCCGAGGCCGAGATGTCCCATGCCGGCGAGTTCGACCACGTGCTGGTCAACGACGACTTCGGCGCCACCCTGGGACAGCTGCGCGCGGTGCTGGCGGCATCCCGGCTGGCGATCGCGCGCGCCACCGGCCTGGCCGCTTTCCTGGCGGGACTGGCCGAGGCAGGCTGATGGCCGAGCTGTTCGGCATCGTCGCTCCGGTGTTCGCGCTGATCGTGATGGGGGCGGCGGCGATCGGCTTCCGCCTACTGGACGCCCCGGCGGTGCGCGGCATGTCGGACTTCGTGTTCTTCGCCGCCATGCCGGCGCTACTGTTCCGCTCGGTGGCCGGCGCGCCGCCGCTGCGCCTGCTGGATGTCGCCGGCAGCTTCATCGTCGGCGCCTTCATCCTGTTCGCCGCCGCCGTGGTGCTGGCGCGCCGGGTGTTCCGCGTCCGCCTGGCGCAGGCCTCGGTGTTCGGGCTGAACTGCGTGTTCGGCAACACCGTCATGCTCGGCATCCCGATCGTGGACGCCGCCTTCGGGCCGGAGGGCGTCGCCAACCTGCTGGCGGTGGTGGCCTTCCATTCCGGGCTGCTGCTGCCGGTGGCCACCATCCTGATCGAGGCCGACGCCGGCATGGGCCGCAGCCCCTGGCAGGTGCTGGCGGTGACCGCCAAGGGCCTGCTGCGCAACCCGGTGGTGATGAGCATCGTGCTGGCCTTCGCCTGGCGCGCCACCGGGCTGGGCTTCGCCGAGCCGGTCAGCCGGCTGCTGGTGCTGCTGGGGGCGGCCGGCCCGCCGCTGGCGCTGTTCTGCCTGGGCGCGTCGCTGCCGCGGCCGGCGACGCTGTTCGCACCAGGCCGTGGCTTGATGCAGATCGCGGCGGGATCGGTGCTGAAGCTGTTGGCGATGCCGGCGCTGGTGGCGGCGCTGGCGCATCTGGCCGGCGTCAGCGGCGTGGCGTTTGCCGTCGTGGTGCTGGCGTCCGCGCTGCCGACGGGTGCGAACGCCTTTCTGCTGGCGCGGCGCTTCGACACCAACCCGGAGGAGTCGGCCAGCACGGTGGTGGTCAGCACCGTGCTGTCGGTGGTGACGCTTACGCTGTTGTTGGAGTGGTTGCGATGATGCGCGGGCATGAGTCTATTGTTTATCCGAAACGGTGCGGGTGGTGATGGGGGAGGCCTCGCCTATCCATCCTACAGGCTGCAAAGCTTGGCTACCCGTGCGCGGAGTTCCGGCAGCAGCTCGGTGGCGAACCATGGGTTGGTCCGTTCCCAGCCGCTCGTCCGCCAGGACGGATGCGGCAGCGGCAGGTGGTGCGGCAGGTGGTTGCGAAACGCCTGTACCCGTGCCGTCACCGCGCCCTTTCCCAGCACACGCGCCTGGGCATGGCCGCCCACCAACAGAGTTAACCGCACATCGGGCATCAGCGGCAGCAGGCGCGGGTGCCAGGTCGGCGCGCAGACCGGCATCGGCGGCCGGTCGCCGCCGGCGGGCAGCACGCCGGGATAGCACAAACCCATCGGCACCTGCGCCACCAGGGCGGCATCGTAGAAATGCGCCTTCGATATCCCCAGCCACAGCCGCAGCCGGTCGCCGGAGCGGTCGTCCCACGGGATGCCGGAGCGGTGGACGGCGGTGCCGGGCGCCTGGCCGATGATCAAAAGGCGGGCGGTGGCGGATACCTGCAGAACGGGACGCGGCCCCAGTGGCAGGCTGGCGGCGCATAGCCTGCAGGCGCGTGCGGCGGCGGCTTGCACGGCCAGCGCGTCAGTCGTCAAGCAGGCGCCAGCCGTGGGCGGGTTCGCGCGTGGCGGCGTCAAAGGCGAACCAATATCCGCCCGATCCCGGCGGCTGGTCCTGCGCGCGGCTGATCGGCACGCCTATCAGCCGGCACAGCAGCAATGCGCCCACGCCGCCATGTGACACGATGGCGATCGGGCCGGGTGGCGGCGCCGCCAGGATCGCGTCCACCGCCGCCACGATGCGCACCTGGGCATCGACCGCACGCTCCCAGCCGCGCACGCTGGTGTCCGGGCTGGCGAAGAACGCGTCGGCCAGGGCCTCGAACACATCGCGCGGCAGGTAGCCGGTGGCCGAACGGTCGTTCTCGCCCAGCCCGGCCACGGTCTGCACACGCAGGTCCAGCATGCCGGCGAAGATTTCGGCACCGTCGATCGCCTTGCGCTCCGTGCTGCAATGGATGGCGCGCAGCCCGGCGGCCCAGGGCTGGCGCAGGCCGGCAGCCATGCGCGCCCGGCCGCGCGCCGATAGCCGCCAGTCCGGCACCGGCACCTGCGGGTCGATCTCCACGTCAGGATGGGTGATGAAGAAGACGTTCATGCCAGTGCCCGCTCCAGCCCGTAGTCGACCTCTGCCGTGTAGACCGAGGCTTCCTTGCCCAGGCGCGAGCTGAACAGGGTGAAATGGTCTACCGACACCGGCGCAGTGCGGAACAGGCTGCGCGCCTGCAGATAGGACACCAGCCGATGCGGCACGGCGTTGTCGAGGCGGGCCAGCGTCACATGCGGCACGAAACGACGCCGCAGCGGCTCCAGCCCGGCACGCTGCAAGGCGGTCTCGATCTTGGCTTGCAGACGGTCCAGCTGCGGGCTGCGCTCCACCCCGGCCCAAAGCGCAATCGCCCGGCCGCCCTTCTCGAACACGCCCACGCCGGACAGCGCCAGCGGGAAGCCGCGGCCGCGCAGGACAGCCAGGGCAAGGTCGATCTCCTCGGCGGTGTCAGGCGCCACTTCGCCGATGAAGCGCAAGGTCAGGTGGTAGTTGTCCGGCGGCACCCAGCGCGCGCCGGGCAGGCCGCCGGCGATGCCTGCCAACCTTTCGCGCAGCTCGAACGGCAGGTCGAGGCCGACGAACAGCCGCATCGTCTTACCTTCCCGCCGCAGCCAGCAACTTTTCCACCGCCGGCAGGATGCGCGCCACCACCCGGCGCACGCCTTCCTGGTTGGGGTGGATGCGGTCGGCCTGGTTCAGCGCCGGGTCGCCGGCGACGCCGTCGAGGAAGAACGGGTCGAAGATCACGCCCGGGCGCTGTGCCAGGCGCATATAGACGGCGCGGAACTGGTCGCCGTAGGCCTGGCCAAGGTTGGGTGGCGCATACATGCCGGACAGCAACACCGGGATCTTGCGGGCCGCCAGCGCGTCCAAGATGCGCCCCAGGGCCGCCTCGGTGACAGCCGGGTCCTGCCCGCGCAGGCCGTCGTTGGCGCCGAGTTCGACGATGGCGGCGTCCGCACCTTCGGCCAGCACCCAGTCCAACCGCGCCAGGCCGCCGGTCGCGGTGTCGCCGGACACGCCGGCATCGATCAGCTTCACGTCGTGACCGCGCCCGGCCAGCGCGGCGGCCAGCCGGGCCTGAAAGCCGTCGGGCTGGGCCAGGCCGTAGCCGGCCGCCAGCGAGTCGCCCAGCACCAGCAGGCGCAAAGGCGCGGCTGCGAGCCCGGGTTGGGCCAGCCCGCATATGAAAAACATGTAAGCCGCCAAAATGACAGCTTTCGTCCGGGCTGCGCGAAGGCCATATCCTGCGACCATGGATGCCATTGCAACGCCCCCGGCCAGAACCCGCCCCGCGACCCCCGACTCCGAGGTGCTGGTGCGGGTGCGCGACCTGCATCTGACGGTGCCCTCCGCCGCCGGGCCGGTCAACATCCTGCGCGGCATCGACCTGGACGTGACGGCGGGCGAGGCGGTCGGCATCGTGGGTCCTTCGGGTTCGGGCAAGACCAGCCTGCTGATGGTGCTGTCAGGGTTGGAACGCGCCAGCGCCGGCTCGGTTTCGCTGGCCGGGCGGGATGTGACCCGGCTGGGCGAGGACGCCGTGGCCCGGCTGCGGCGCGATCAGGTCGGCATCGTGTTCCAGTCTTTCCATTTGATACCGACCATGACCGCGCTGGAGAACGTCGCCATCCCTCTGGAGCTGGCTGGCGACCGCAACGCGACCGGCCGTGCGCGTGCGGCGCTGGAGTCGGTGGGTCTTGGGCATCGCCTGACCCATCTGCCCAGCCAGCTGTCCGGTGGCGAGCAGCAGCGCGTTGCGCTGGCCCGCGCCTTCGCACCCGCCCCCCGCCTGCTGCTGGCCGACGAGCCGACCGGCAATCTGGACCGCGACACCGGGGCCGCGGTGATGGACCTACTTTTTGCCTTGCAGGCGCGCACCGGCACCACGCTGCTGCTGATCACCCACGATCCGGTGTTGGCGGCACGCTGTGACCGCACGATCAGCATCGCCGACGGCCGCATCGCCGAAGACCCGGCCGCATGATGCGCAACGCCGCCTTGGCATTCCGGCTGGCGGGGCGGGAGCTGCGCGGCGGCGTGCGCGGCCTGCGCATCGTGCTCGCCTGCCTGGCGCTGGGGGTCGGCGCCATCGCCGCCGTCGGCACCCTGCGCGAGGGCATCGTCCGCGGCCTGGCCACCGACGGCGCCCGCATCCTGGGCGGCGACATCGAGATCCAGAACGGCTCGCAGCCGGCGCCAGCGGCCCTCGGCGACTGGCTGCGCGCGCGCGGCGCCAGGGTGTCAACGGTGGTGACGATGCGCTCGATGCTGATCGCAACCTCCGGCGAGCGCCTGCTGGTGGAGCTGAAGGCCGTCGACGACGCCTGGCCGCTGATTGGCGCCGCCGCGTTCGAGCCGGCGGGCCTGACCTTGAGCCGCAACGATGGGCGGTTTGGCCTGGCTGCGGAAAAGCTGGTGCTGCAGCGCCTGGGGGTAGCCACCGGCGACGTGCTGAAGCTGGGCAACGCCACGCTTCAACTGCGCGGCACGGTGGACAGCGAGCCTGATCGGGTTGCCAGCCCGTCGATCTTCGGGCCGCGGGTGCTGATCCCGCTGGCCGCCCTGCCGGAAACCGCGCTGGTGCAGCCGGGTGCCATCGCCGAGTACCACCTGCGTGCCGTCCTGCCGCCCGGCACCGTTATCCCGGCGTTGATCGAACAGTTGCGCGCTCGCTTCGGCGACCAGGGCTGGCGCATCCGCGACAGCAGCAACGCGGCACCGGCGGTGTCGCAATTCATCGAGCGAACCAGCCTGTTCATGACCTTGGTGGGGCTGACCTCACTGCTGGTCGGCGGCATCGGGGTCGCCAACGGCGTGCGCGCCTGGCTGGACGGCCGCGCCCGCACCATCGCCACGTTGCGCTGCCTGGGGGCATCGGCGCGCATGGTGTTCGCCGTCGCCTTGATCCAGGTGATGGCGCTGTCGGCGCTGGGCGTGCTGGCCGGGCTGGTGCTGGGGGCGGTGCTGCCGATCCTGGCGTCGGCGCTGCTGGGCGATATCCTGCCGGTGCCGCCGGTGGTGGGGGTGTTCCCGGTGCCGCTGGCGCTGGCGGGCTGCTACGGCCTGCTGACGGCGGCGGCGTTCTCACTGTGGCCGTTGGGGCGTGCCATGCGCATCCCCGGTGCCGCGCTGTTCCGCGACCCGATGCTGCCGGCGGGGGTGAAGATGCGGGGCTGGCTGCTGGCCGCCAACGCGGCGCTGGCAGCGGCCCTGGTGGGCTTGACGGTGGCGACCGCCGATGATCGCGGCTTTGCCCTGTGGTTCTGCGGCGGCGCGCTGGCGACCCTGGCGCTGTTTCGGGCAGGTGGCTGGGCGCTGATGCGCATCGCCCGACTGGCGCATCCCCATCGCGTGTGGCTGCGCCTGGGCATGGGCAACCTGCACCGGCCGGGGACCGCGACGCCGCTGCTGCTGGTCTCGCTCGGGCTTGGCCTGTCGACCCTGGCCGCCGTGGCACTGATCCAGGGTAATGTCAGCCGCCAGGTGAACGAACAATTGCCGGCCAACGCACCCAGCTTCTTCTTCATCGACATCCAGAACGACCAGTTGCAGCGCTTCCGCGACATCCTGAAAGCCGCCCCCGGCGTGCGCGAGACGCGTGAGGTGCCCAGCCTGCGGGCCCGCGTAGTGGCGGTCAACGGCGTGCCGGCCGACCAGATGCACGTCTCGCCGGATAGCGCCTGGGCGTTGCGCGGCGACCGTGGGCTGACCTATGCGCGCACCATGCCCGAAGGCACCAGGCTGACCGAGGGCAGCTGGTGGCCGGCGGATTACGACGGGCCGCCATTGGTCAGCTTCGACACCAACATCGCCCGCGGCTGGGGCGTGAAGATCGGCGACACCATCCGCGTCAACGTGCTGGGCCGCGACATCGAACTGCGCATCGCCAGCCTGCGCGACATCGCCTGGCGCAGCATGGGGCTGAATTTTTCTCTGTTAGCCAGCCCTGGATTATTGGAACGCGCGCCGCACGCTCACATCGCCACCGTGCGCGTGGATGCGCAGAACGAGGCCGGACTGCTGCGGGCCGTGACGGATGCGCTGCCGAACGTGTCCGGTATTGGGGTGGCCGACGTGCTGCGCGCGATATCGGACATCCTGGGTCAGATCGGTGCGGCGCTGACCGCCACCGGCTCGCTGACCCTGGTGGCCGGGGCGCTGGTGCTGGCGGGCGCCGTCGCCGCCGGCCAACGCGCACGCATCCGCGACGCGGTGGTGCTGAAGACGTTGGGGGCGACGCGAAGCCAGATTCGCGCCGCCTGGATGGTGGAATTCGGCGTCATCGGTGCGGCGTCCGGGCTGATCGCCGCTATGGTCGGCACGGCGGCGAGCTGGGGCGTGGTGCATTTCGTCATGCGGTCGGACTGGGCGTTCCTGCCCGTCACCCTGGCCGCGACCGTGCTGGCTTGCGTGGCGATGATGTTGGCGTTCGGTTTTGCCGGCACCGAGGCGGCTCTGCGAGCCAAAGCGGCGCCATTGCTGCGCAACGACTGACGCCTTCGCCGTGTCAGAGGCGGATTGCTCGCCGACGTTACAACAAATTTCCTTGAACCGCAGGGCGTGTCGGACAAGATTAAGGCGATACAACAGGCAATTCCGCCTGCGAGGGGAAATTGCAAGATGGCTCTCAGTCCCGACTATAGGGCTTATCCGGGCAGAACCGGCGCGACAGATGCCGCAGCAGTCCTGGACGCCGGCCTGCGCGCCTACATGCTGCGGGTCTACAACTGGATGACCTCCGGCCTGCTGGTGACGGGCATCGTCGCCTACGGCATCGCCAGCGTTCCGTCGATCTTTGAGCTGTTTTACCCGCTGACCGAAACTGCGCGCGGCCTGCGCCACGTGCCCGGACCGCTGGCCTATGTCAGCATGTTCGCGCCGCTGGCTTTCGTGCTGGTGCTTAGCTTTGGGGTGAACAAGCTGTCGACCGGCGCCGTGCAAGCGCTGTTCTGGGCGTTCTGCGTGGCGATGGGCGCCAGCATCACCAACATCTTCCAGATCTACACCGGCACCAGCGTGACTCAGGTGTTCTTTGTCACCGCGGGCACCTTCGCGGCGATGAGCATCTACGGCTACACCACGCGGTCCGACCTGACGAAGTTGGGCGGGTTCCTGATGATGGGCCTGTTCGGCATCATCATCGCCAGCCTGGTGAACATGTTCGTCGGCAGCGGCGCCTTGCAGTTCGCCATCAGCGTGATCGGCGTGCTGGTCTTCGTGGGCCTAACCGCTTATGACACTCAGCGCATCAAGGGCGACTACGTTCAGTTCGCCAGTGCCATGGGGCCGCAGGATGCTGCCAAGCGCGCGGTGTTTGACAGCCTGCAGCTGCTGCTGAACTTCATCAACCTGTTCATGCTGCTGCTTCAACTGGTCGGCGTGCGCAGCAACAACAACTGATTTCCCGTCAACTGGGGAAACAGAAAGGGGCTCCGGTGCGAACCGGAGCCCCTTTTTTCACACCGTCTTGAGGAAACTGGCTAGCTTGGCCGACGCGGTCGCCTTGTCGGTCAGGTCCAGGGCCGCCAGCTCGGCCGCCAGCCGGTCCATGGCAGCTTCGTAGATCTGGCGCTCGGAGAAGCTCTGGTCCGGCTGGCCGGCGTTGCGGTGCAGATCGCGCACTACCTCAGCGATGGCGATCGGGTCGCCGGAGTTGATCTTGGCCTCGTATTCCTGCGCCCGGCGCGACCACATGGTGCGCTTGATGCGCGCCCGGCCCTTCAGCACCGCCAACGCTTCGTCGAACATCTTGCGGGTGGCCAGGCGGCGCAGCCCAGCGCTGCGGGCCTTGGACACAGGAACCCGCAAGGTCATGCGGTTTTCCTCGAAGGTGATGTGGATCAGTTCCAGCTTGTGGCCGGCGATGTCCTCGGTGGCGATGCGCTCGACCTTGCCGACACCGTGGGTTGGATAAACTACGAAATCGCCCTGGGAGAAGCTCTCGTCCTTGTTGGAGGCGCGCGAGATCGGCGCCGGGCGGCCGTTCAGCATGTGGATCGGGCCACGTGCGCCATGCGTCGACTGCCCCGTGGCAGGATTGGGCGAGGCAGGACTGGCAGGGGTGCCGACAGGGGCGCTCGCGGTCTCGGCCACGACGGCGGCTGGCTCTGGAGTTTCGGCGATCTTGGCATTCGTCTTCACGTCTTGGTTCATCTCTGCGGCGGGTAAGGCCGGCTCCGCTGGCTTGGCGGCCGGTTTCCCGGCCGGTTGAGGAGAAGCGGACGCTTGTGCGGGCGCTGTCGGTATGGCTGCAGGTGTCGTCGGCACGGGTTCCGGCAGCTCTTGTATGGTGGCAACTGCCTTGATCGGGATGGATTTCACGGTCTGTGCGGTCTCGGCCGGTTTGCGCGCGGCCTTGATGGACTTTGTCGGCACGAGCACCGGATCAACCGCCGTCTCTGCCGCCTTGCCGGCAGTGCGGCCAGGACGTGCGGTGGGCGAACTCTTTACCGCTGGCTCCACAATGACAGAACCGGCTGGGGCCTTCATACCGAACCTCGCATTCAACACCACGAAAACAGCGACGCGGACCATCCCGGCGCCAGCACAGAAGAGCCACAGCCCAGCGACGCCGCGCCGCCGGCCGTCATCTCCGGCATCGCCTTCCAGGAAGCAGGAAGCGTGAGATTTTCGCGTTCTGAAGCGGCCGACATTCCGAAGGCGAGCAATATTTTGGAGGGAGACATATTTTGAAGATTAGCCGCCCAGCACGAGTGTATATCACACTCCAGGCACAAAGTCATGCGGCTCGGAGCTGCGTGGCCCGGCACCGTGACCGTTGCGCGATCGTCGCCGGAGGCCACCGCTTTCAGGGTGTGCCGGGTTCCGCCGAGAACAGCGCGGCTTTGTCCGGCCTGTCCTTCCACTCGTCGGCATCCGCCGGCGGCTCGCCCTTGCGGGTGATGTTAGGCCACAGCGCCGCATAGACCCGGTTCTGCTCGGCCCAGTCCGCGGCCTTGTCGTCGCTGTCGGGCACGATGGCCTCGGCGGGACACTCCGGTTCGCACACGCCGCAGTCGATGCACTCGTCGGGATGGATGACCAGCATGTTGTCGCCCACGTAGAAACAGTCGACGGGGCAGACCTCGATGCAGTCCATGTATTTGCAGCGTATGCAGTTTTCGGTGACCACGTAGGTCATCACGCGCTCCTGATCGGGCCTGAGGCGGCTTGCCTTTTATGGCGATGTGCCTGAAGCACGCGATATGCCGCCGATCGTGCCACCCCGCAAGGGATGGCATGGACAAGGCTGTCAGGCGGACGGTGGAATTTCCTGGTACAGCAGCCGTGCCTCGACCGCGGGACCACGCCGCAGGGCCAACCCCAGCACCGTCACCACGACGACGCCTTGATGCAGAGGCACCGTCACCACATCGCCGACCCGCAGCCTCGCATGCGGCTTGTCCGTGGGTTGGCGGTTGATCCGCAGCAGGCCGGTGGCGGCCAGGCGGGCACAGTCGGCGCGCTGGCGCATGAAGCGGGCGCACCACAGCCATTTGTCCAGGCGCTGCCAGTCGCGATCCTCGGTCATGGTCCTGTCCGCGGACTACCGGCTGCCGCGACGCTTCTCGGGGAACAAACCGCCCAACGCGGCAAAGGGCGAGTCCAGGCGTGGTGCCGTCCCCACCGCCTCGGTCCGCCGCCGGCGCAGCGCCACCATCACCGGGGCTGGCGGGCCGAAATGCCCCTCTGGCAGCGACGCCGACGGGAGCAGACGAAAGCCGAGGCGGTTGAGTGCCACCGGCAGAATTTCGGCCTTCACGGACAGGCGCGACGCCAGGCCCGGCGGCAGCGGCACCGGCGCAGAACGCGACGCCCAGGCCAGGTCGGCGGCAACCTGCTCGGCCACGTCCAGCCGCAGCAGCACCGGACCGGCATCCACCCAGCCCAGTTCGGGGCCAAAGCCCGGCGGCCAGTCCGCCGGCGCCGGCAGCGACACCGCGCCCGGAGCGGGCAGCGCGGGCGGCTTCACGCTCCGATACAAGCCCCATAGCTGCGCCCGCAGCACCGCGGCGGCAGGTTTGAGCATGGCCGGCAGGAAAAAGGCGATGCGGCCGGTGCGCACGCCCAACACCTTCAGCGCCGCCCGCACCGGTGCGGGCGGTTCATCGTCGCCCAGGGCCGCCACGCCCATACCCTGCATCAACCGGTGCAGCGGGCCGCGCAACATCGGCTGACGGCGTTCGGCGGCCAGCAGCGCGAACAGCGGCGCCAGGACCTGCGCGATTTGGGAATCGACGAATGCCTGCAGGCGCAGGCGCAGGCGCTCGCGCTGGGAGCCGTCCAGGAACTCGCTGTCCACCACCTCGACCTGCGGGCGCAGGCTGGTGGGGCCGCCGCGCAGCCGCGCGACCACGGCGCCGTCCCAGGTCACCGACATCTGCGCATGCGGCCCAGGCGCCAGGGCAAAGACGGCGTCGGCGTCGGCCTCCAACCGGGCGACCCGGCGCGGCATCTCCTCATGCAGCGCCCGCCTGGCCGCGCGCAGCACGAGCTTGCGCTCCTCGCCTTCGGTGGACGGGTCGGGCAGGAAGCCGAAGCCTTCGATGTGGCCGACGGGGTGGCCTTCGACCACCACCTCGCCGCGCCGGGTGACGGCGGACAGCAGGTCCTCGGCCGCGCCGCTGTCCAGCCGACGGATCAGGTGGGCGGCACGACGGTCGACGAAGCGGGCGGTCAGGCGTTCGTGCAGCGCGTCCGACAACTTGTCTTCCACCTCGCGCGCCTGGGCCTGCCAGTGCAGCGCGTCCGGCACCCAATCGGCGCGGGCGGCGATGTAGGTCCAGACGCGCACGCCCGACAGGCGCTGCATCAGGGTGTCGATGTCGCCGTCGGCGCGTGACAACCCGGCGATCTGGCCGGCCAGCCAGTCGGTCGGCAGATGGCCCTCGCGGGCGATGTGGAAGAACACGCGGGCGCACAGCCTGGTGTGGGTGTCGTCGCCCAGCTTGCGGAAGTCGGGGATCTGGCACGCTTCCCACAGCAGCCCGATCATGCGGCGGCCGCGCGCCAAGCTGCGCACCTCCGGGTCGCGCGCCAGGGTCTGCAGCGTTTCCAGATCGGTGGCGTCGTTGCCCCGTGCCAGCACCGGTGCCGGGGGCGGCGCCGTCAGGCTGGCCAGCAACGCGTCGAGATGGCTGAAGTCGAGGTCGGCACTGCGCCAGCACAGCTGCGCCAGCGGCTCGAAGCTGTGGCCCTCGACGGCGCGAACCAGGGCGTCGTCCAGCGGCGGGCAGTCGGCAGTGCTGCCGAAGGTGCCGTCGCGCATGCCGCGACCGGCGCGTCCGGCGATCTGCGCCACCTCGGGCGGCAGCAGCGCGCGCGGCCGGTGGCCGTCGAACTTGGTCAGCCGGGCGAAGGCGACGTGGTCGACGTCCATGTTCAGGCCCATGCCGATGGCGTCGGTCGCCACCAGGAAATCGACTTCTTTTTCTTGGTAGAGTGCCACCTGGGCGTTGCGGGTGCGGGGCGACAGCCGGCCCATCACCACCGCGCAGCCGCCGCGACGCCTGCGGATCATCTCGGCGATGGCGTAGACTTCGGCGGCGCTGAACGCCACCACGGCGCTGCGCGGCGGCAGCCGGATCAGCTTGACCGGGCCGGCGTGGACCAGCTGGGACAGCCGCGGGCGGGTTTCGATCTGCGCTTCCGGCACCAGGCGCTGCAACAAGGGCCGGATGGTCTCCGCACCCAGGAACATCGTCTCGACCAGGCCGCGGGCGTGCAGCAGGCGTTCGGTGAACACGTGGCCGCGGTCGGGGTCGGCGCACAGTTGGATCTCGTCGACGGCGACGAACTCGCAGCCGAGGTCGAGCGGCATCGCCTCCACCGTGCACGAGTACCAGCGCGCGCCGGGGGGCACGATCTTCTCCTCGCCGGTGATCAGCGCCACGTGGCGGGCACCCTTGCGAGCCACCATGCGGTCGTAGTTCTCGCGGGCCAGCAGGCGCAGCGGGAAGCCGATGATGCCGGACGAATGCGCCAGCAGCCGCTCGATCGCCAAGTGGGTCTTGCCGGTGTTGGTGGGGCCGAGCACGGCCTTCACGCGCGACCCGAACATCGGCCGCCCATCGCTCCCGGGTACGCGGTGCCGCCTGCCGGGCATCGGAGTCGCGGGACGACCTTGCATGTGAGGATGGTCGGGTGCCACGGCGCGGAATGCAAGTGTCCCGATGCCCACGATGCGGAAATGCGCGGCCATGTTGTTGAGTCCGATCGGAACCTGTCGCATATCCAGCCGGCCACATGAGGACAGCGACATGAGCGACACCCCCGATATCCAACCAGCCGACGCCGCCGGCGTGGAACAGCACGGCTTCGGCGCCGAGGTCGGCCGGCTGCTCGACCTGGTGGTGCACTCGCTATACTCCGAGCGTGAGATATTCCTGCGCGAGCTGGTTGCCAACGCCGCCGACGCCACCGACCGGCGACGCTTCGAAAGCCTGACCCATCCCGAGCTGGGTGCCGAGCAGCCAGGCGGCGTGCGCATCGTGCCGGACGCGGCCGGGCGCGTGCTGACCGTGTCGGACGACGGCATCGGCATGTCCAAGGATGAGCTTATCTCTAATTTGGGCACCATCGCCCGGTCCGGCACGCGGGCTTTCGGCAACACGCTGGCGGATGCGAAGCCTGAGGATCGGCCGAGTTTGATCGGGCAGTTCGGCGTCGGCTTCTACTCGGCGTTCATGGTCGCCGACCGAGTCGAGGTCACGTCGCGCAAGGCCGGGACCGATGACGCCTTCACCTGGTCCAGCGACGGCCGCGGCACCTTCACCATCGCGCCCGCGACCCGCGAACATCCCGGCAGCGACGTGGTGCTGCACATCAAGGCTGACGCCACCGAGTACCTGGAGCCGATGCGGCTGGAAACGGCGGTGCGCAAATGGGCCGACCACATCACCCTGCCCGTCACCATCGTGGCGGACGGCAAGGAGGTTTCGGCCAACGAGGGCACCGCGCTGTGGCGCAAGGCGAAGTCCGACGTGTCCGATGCGGATGCCGAAGCCTTCTACCGGCACCTGGGCAACATGTTCGACACCCCGGCCGCCACCCTGCACTGGAAGGTGGAAGGCGCGCTGGAATTCTACGCCATGCTGTTCATCCCCGGCGCCAAGCCGTTCGAGCCGATGAGCGAGCAGGAGCGGACCTCCCGGGTTCGCCTGCACGTGCGCCGCATGTTCATCACCGACACCGCCGAGCTGCTGCCGCCCTGGCTGCGGTTCGTGCAGGGCGTGGTGGACACCGAGGACTTGCCGCTGAACGTGTCGCGCGAGATGCTGCAGACCACTCCGGTGCTGGCCCGCATCCGCAAGGCGGTCACCAACCGGGTGATTACCGAGCTGAAGTCGCAGGCCAAGGATGCCGAGGCCTACCAAAAGATCTGGGACAACTTCGGGCCGATCATCAAGGAAGGCCTGTGGGAGGACGGCGAGCACCGTGCCGACATCGCCCCCCTGCTGCGGGCGCGGTCATCGACGCAGGAGGGCTGGACCTCGTTGCCCGATTACATGGGCCGCATGAAGGAAGGCCAGGCGGCGATCTACTTTCTGGCCGGCGACAGCATCCCGGCGCTGACCAGCTCGCCGCAACTGGAGGGCTTCCGCGCCCGCGGCGTCGAGGTGCTGCTGCTGGCCGACCCGATCGACGCCTTCTGGCCCGACCGCTTCACCGAGTTCGAGGGCAAGCCGATCCGCAGCGTCACTCAAGGTGCGGCCGACCTGGACAGCGTCGCACCCGTCGAACCGCTGGGCGAGGCGGCCGACACGGCGGCGCTGGTGGCAGCGCTGAAGGCCGCGTTGGGCGACCAGGTGTCGGACGTGCGCACCACCGACCGGCTGTCGGACAGCGCGGTGGTGCTGGCGGCCGGCGCCTACGGCCCGAACCTGCAGATGCAGCGCCTGCTGCGCCGCGCCGGACGGTCCGGCGGCCCAGGCGGCATGATGGGCGGCGCCCCCGTGCTGGAGATCAACCCGCGCCATCCGCTGATCGTGGCGCTGGCGGCGCAGACGACGGCCGAGGCGGCATTGGACGAGGCCGCGGTGATGCTGCTCGACCTCGCACGGGTGCAGGACGGCGACCTGCCGAAAGACCCGGCTGGGTTCGCGCGCCGGGTGGAGCGCGCGCTGGCACAAGGGCTTGGCTGAGCAGGCTATGTGAAGGTCACCTGCTAACGCGATCATCTGGAAAGATAAATTCGCCGTTAAGTTTAGTCGCAACGGTTAATTTTCGTTGCGGTGACAGCGCAGCGGTGCAATAGCTTCGCTGCGGCAACGAGCCTGTCCGGTTCGCTGTCGCTGACCGGAAAGCACCTTTGATGCCTGACAAAATTCCATCCTGCATCGACATCGCAGTTGGCCCGGCCCGCCTGATCCATGTCGTCCGCCCGGCTGCGCTCGCAGTGGCATTGGCGGAGTTGCCGCCGGCACAGGTCGCCTTCGTTGAAGGCTCCGGCTTTGCGGCCCGCTCCGGCGAACTGGTGCTGCTGCCCGGGCCGGACGGCGTCGTTGCGGCGCTGTTCGGCATCGGCGCCGAAGGTGGCCCGCATGTGTTCGGCAGCCTGCCCTTTGCCTTGCCTGAGGGGTCGTGGAGCTTCGCACCCGGCGCCTTCGATGCGGATGACGCCGTGCTGGGGTTCTGCCTCGGCGCCTATCGCTACACCGGATTCAAGCAGCCGAAACGGCCGGCGGCGCGGCTGCGTCTGGCAGACACCGCATCCCACGCCCGTGCCCTGTCGCAGGCCGGGGCGATTTGGATGGTGCGCGACCTGATCAACGCGCCGGCCAACCTGCTCGGCCCTGCCGAGCTGGCCGACGCGGCGGTGCAGCTGGCACAGGCGCACGGCGCCATATGGACGCGCATCGACGGCCATGCGCTGGAACGCGAGTATCCCACGGTGGCCGCCGTCGGCCGCGGGTCGGAGCGGCGCCCGGTCGTGGTCGCCTTCACCTGGCACGGACGCCATGCGGCGGCCGACGCCAAGCTGATCTCGCTGTGCGGCAAGGGCGTCTGCTTCGACTCCGGCGGCTACGACCTGAAGTCGTCGGCCGGCATGCTGCGGATGAAGAAGGATATGGGCGGTGCCGCCGCGGTGCTGGGCATGGCCCGCATGCTGATGGAGGCCGACCTGCCGATCTGCCTGGCGGTGCGCATCGGCTGCGTCGAGAACTCGGTGTCCGGCCACGCGATGCGCCCGCAGGACGTGATCCGCACTCGGCGCGGCCTGACGGTGGAAGTGGGCAACACCGACGCCGAGGGCCGATTGGTGCTGTGCGACCTGCTGGCCGAGGCGTCCGACGAGGCGCCGGCAATGTTGCTTGACTGCGCGACCCTGACCGGGGCGGCACGGGTGGCGGTCGGCCCCGATCTTCCGGCGCTGTTCAGCAACGACGATGAATTGGCTGAAAGGTTGCTTGCCGCGGGTGTTTCCGCATCCGATCCGATGTGGCGGCTGCCGCTGTGGGACGGCTACGACTCCTGGCTCGACAGCCCGATCGCCGATTTGAACAACGTTTCCAGCAAACCTTTCGCCGGCGCGGTTGTGGCGGCGCTGTTCCTGCGCCGATTTGTGGCAGCCGGCGTGCCTTGGGCGCATCTGGACATGTATGCCTACAACGACAACACACGCCCCGCGCGTCCTGAAGGCGGGGAGGCGCAAGCGCTGCGAGCAGTTTTCGCAGCGGTGGAAGCCATGTTGGAGCCGAAATAAACTGTTCCGACTAATCCTGCTTTCGTTACGATCAAATTCTCGAACATTTTTTGTGGAACGAACTTCGGACCAGATGATTTCAAACCCGAAGTAAAAAAATCATTCGGGACCACGTTTAATCCCCCGAATGATGTTGTTTGGAAGGAATGAACCAATGGCACTCAATCCCTCGACCGATCACTTGGTCGGCGTCCTGCGCGATACCGTCGTCTCCCTCGTCCGCCGTGACGGTCCCGACCTGTCGGCCCGGCAACTCGGCGTGTTCCTGACCTGCTACCTGCAGGACGGCGCTCACACCGTGCGCGGCTTGGCCGCCGACCTGAACGTGTCCAAGCCGGCGATCACCCGCGCGCTGGACCGGCTGGGCGAGCTTGACCTGGCACGCCGCAAGGTCGACCCGATGGACCGCCGCAGCGTGCTCGTGCAGCGCACCCTCAAGGGCACGGCGTTTCTGCGCGACCTGCGCGGCATCATGAGCGACGCTTCGAGCACCCCGGCCGTAGCACCGCAGAAGGCCGCCACCAGCCGCAAGGCGGGCTGACAACAAGGCCCTCGACAGTCCTCGAACCCTCTGACTTTCAGACTGACGGCCCATCCGGGCCGTCGGCCTTGAGGACCTTACCAGCCAAGTAAAGGCTGCCGCAGATCAAGACACGCGCCAAGGGTGAAAGCGGTAGCTTTGCCAAGGCTTCGGCTACAGTTGGTCCCGGCATCGCTTGGTCGCCTGATGCAGCCATGATCTCTGCCACCGGCAGCGCTGAATGCTGCCCAGGCTCGACCACTGCCCACAGCGTGTCGGCAAGAGGCAGCAACGGACGCAAGAATTCTTGCGTATCCTTGGCTTGTTTCATACCTACGATGACATGGACTGGTTGTCCGGCCCAGCCGGCAAGATGAATTGCGATTGCTGCGCCGCCGCCCGGATTATGGCCGCCGTCAAGCCACAGTTCCCAGCCATGCGGCAACGTGGCCGCAAGTCGACCGTGCAGGCGTTGCATCCGCGCCGGCCACCGTGCGTTCGCAATCCCGGCAGCCATGGCGCTGCCCGATATACCGATCCTGGCCGCCCGCAGTGCAGCCACCGCGATGCCGGCGTTGTCGTGCTGGTGGATGCCGGCCAGTGCCGGCGGCGGCAGCGCCAAGCGGCCACCTGCATCGGCGTACTCCAGGCCGTCCGCCGTCATCGCCACATTCCAGTTGCGGCCACGAGCCAATACGCCCGTTCCCAGCTCTGCCGCCCGGGCGTCCAGCACGGCTAGGACGCTGGCGTCCTGTTGTCCTGTCACCGTGGGTACGCCGGACTTGATGATGCCTGCCTTCTCGAAGGCGATTGCCGGCAGCGTGTCGCCGAGCATCTCCCGATGGTCCATCGAGATCGAGGCGATGGCGCAGGCGGCCGCAGTGCGGATGACGTTGGTGGCGTCGAAGCGCCCGCCTAGGCCCACCTCCAGCACGCACAGATCGGCCGGCACGCGGGCGAACAGCAGGAAGGATGCGGCCATCAGCACCTCGAACACGGTAATCTCCGCGCCGTCGTTCACCTGCTCGATCTCGGCCAGGGTGGCGACCAGGGTGTCGTCGTCGATCAGGATGCCGGCCAGGCGGATGCGCTCGTTGAAGCGCACCAAATGCGGGCTGGTGGCAACGTGGACGCGCAGCCCCGCCGCCTCGGCCATGGCACGCGTGAAGGCGCAGACGCTGCCCTTGCCGTTGGTGCCGGCGACGTGGACCACTGGCGGCAGGTGGTCCTCGGGGTTGCCGAGCTGTGCCAGCAGACGCTGCAAGCGATGCAGGCTGAGGTCAATCAGCCGGGGATACAGGTGGTGCAGCCGCGCGATCACGGCTTCAGCGCGGCCGGCGCTCACGGTGCGGCCAGCTCCGGCTGGCACAACAACGATAGGATGCGGCCCAGGGTCTCGCGCATCCGGGCGCGCGGCATCACCATGTCCAGGATACCGTGCGCCAGCAGGTACTCGCTGCGCTGGAAGCCCTCGGGCAGCTTCTCGCGCACGATCTGCTCGATCACCCGCGCGCCGGCGAAGCCGATCTCGGCGGCCGGCTCGGCGATCTGGATGTCGCCCAGCATGGTGAAGCTGGCGGTGACGCCGCCGGTGGTGGGGTCGGTCAGCACGGTGATGAACGGCAGCCCGGCCTCGCGCACCATCTGGGTGGCGATTACGGTGCGCGGCATCTGCATCAGGCTGACCGCGCCCTCCATCATCCGCGCGCCGCCGCTGGCGGTGAACACCACCAGGGCGGCGCCCTGCAGCACCGCCAGCCGAGCGGCGGCCACCAGGCCCTCGCCGACGGCAGCACCCATCGAGCCGCCGATGAACTCGAACGCCATGACCGCAACCACGGCGCGCTGGGCACCGATCAGGCCGTGCGCCACCACCAGCGCGTCGTCCAGGCCGGTTTTGTCGCGGGCGTCGCGCAGCCGGTCGCTGTAGCGCTTGGTGTCGCGGAAGCGGAGCGGGTCGAGTGGCACCCGAGGCAGTTCAATGCGGGTGAAGCTGCCGTCGTCGAAGGTCCAGGTTAGCCGGTCGGTGGCCTCGGCGCGCATGTGGTGACCACAGTTGCCGCACACCAGCAGGTTCTTCGCCAGCTCGGTGTGAAAGATCATCTGCTGGCAGGATGGGCACTGCACCCACAGGTTTTCCGGCACTTCGCGCTGACCCAGCAAGTTGCGGATTTTCGGCCGGACGTATTCGGTGAGCCAGTTCATCTGGCAGTCCTAAGCCGCAACGCGGGCGTGGCGCACGCCGTCAGCCAGCGCCCGCACGCGGTCCAGCACCACTTGCACGGTGTCCGCCTGGGCCCGACCATGGACGTCCAGGGTTTCCAGCAGCGCGTCGATCAGCGCCGAGCCGACCACCGCGGCGTCGCCGCTGCGCACCGCCTCGGCCGCCTGCTCGGGGGTGCGCACGCCGAAGCCGACGGCGATCGGCAAATCCGAATGCGCCCGGATGCGCGGCATCGCACTTGCCAGCTCGGCGGCGGAGACGGCGCGCGTGCCGGTGGTGCCGGTGATCGACACGTAGTAGATGAAGCCTGAGCTGCCGTTCAGCACGATCGGCAGCCGGTCGTCGCCGGTGGTGGGCGCCACCAGCCGGATCACGTCCAGCCCGTGGGCGGCGGCCAGCGGCAGCAGCAGGTCGGCCTCCTCGCTGGGCAGGTCGACCACGATCAGTCCGTCGACGCCGGCGGCCGCGGCATCGCGGCAGAACCGCGCCTCGCCGTACGACAGGATGGGGTTGAGATACCCCATCAGGATTATGGGCGTGTCGCCGTCTCCCTCGCGGAAGGCGCACACCATGTCCAGGGTACGTACCATGGTGCCGCCGGCGGCCAGCGAGCGCTTGCCGGCGAGCTGGACGGTCGGGCCGTCGGCCATCGGGTCGGTGAACGGGCAGCCGATCTCGATCAGGTCGGCGCCAGCGGCCGGCATCCCGCGCAGGATTTCCAGCGACGTGGCGCCGTCCGGGTCCCAGGCTTCCAGGAACGGGATCAGCGCGCCGCGGCCCTCGGCGCGCAGCCTGGCAAAACGGGCGGCGATGCGGCTCACAGCGTCACGCCCAGTGCGTCGGCGACGGTGAAGATGTCCTTGTCGCCACGGCCGCACAAATTCATCAGGACGATCTGGTCGCGGCCCATGGCGGGCGCGATCTTGGCGACGTGCGCCAGAGCGTGCGCCGGCTCCAGCGCCGGGATGATGCCCTCCGCGCGGGTGCACAACTGGAACGCCTCCAGCGCCTCGGCGTCGGTGGCAGACGCGTATTCGACGCGGCCGATCTCGTGCAGCCAGGAGTGTTCCGGGCCGATGCCGGGATAGTCCAGCCCGGCGCTGATGCTATGCGCCTCGGTGATCTGGCCGTCGTCGTCCTGCAACAGATACGTGCGGTTGCCGTGCAGCACGCCGGGCCGCCCGCGCGACAGGCTGGCGGCATGGGCGCCGCTGTCCAGCCCATGACCCGCCGCTTCCACGCCAATCAGCCGCACCGAGGCGTCGTCAAGGAATGGGTGAAACAGCCCCATGGCGTTGGAGCCGCCGCCGATCGCCGCCACCGCCACGTCTGGCAGCCGGCCCTCGGCCTCGTGCAGCTGCGCGCGGGCCTCCTCGCCGATGACCGACTGGAAGTCGCGCACCATCATCGGGTACGGGTGCGGCCCGGCGACGGTGCCGATGATGTAGAAGGTGTCGCGCACGTTCGCCACCCAGTCGCGCAACGCCTCGTTCATCGCATCCTTCAGGGTCGCGGCCCCTGAGGTGACGGCCTTCACCTCGGCGCCCAGCAGCTTCATGCGGAACACGTTGGGCGACTGCCGGGCGACGTCGGTGGCGCCCATATAGACGGTGCACGGCAGGCCGAACAATGCACAGACGGTCGCGGTGGCGACGCCGTGCTGGCCAGCCCCCGTCTCCGCGATAATTCGCGTCTTGCCCATGCGCCGAGCCAGCAGGATCTGACCCATGCAGGAATTGATCTTGTGGGCGCCGGTGTGGTTCAGCTCGTCGCGCTTGAGGTACACCTTGGCGCCGCCGAAGCGCTCGGTCAGCCGTTGGGCGAACCACAGCGGGCTGGGGCGGCCGACATAGTTCTTCAGGTAGTCGTCCAACTCCGGCTGGAACGCCGGGTCGGCGCGGGCAGCGGCGTAGGCGGCCTCGACCTCCAAGATGAGCGGCATCAGCGTCTCGGCCACGAAGCGGCCGCCGAAGGTGCCGAAGCGCCCGCGATGGTCGGGGCCGCTGCGCAGCGAGTTCGGTTTGGAAGGGACGGACTGGTTCAACACGCAAGCCTCCGGAGGCGCCTGTATAGTGGCGCGATCGATGCCGTAATAGCGCAGCCGCCGCCGGCGATAAAGCCGGTGCGGTCAGCGTGCCGGCGCTCAGGGCGCCCGCGTGATGGCGAACGTGGCGCACAGGTCCAGGCCTGCGCCACGGTCAGCGTCATCGGCGAACACGTATAATTCCACCAGCGCGGCCCCGGAGCGGTTGGACACCTGCACGCGGCGGCCCGCTGGCAGAGGCAGGTCGCCTCGTCTGATCCGGTCCGGCCGCGCACCCGCCGGCTTCGGCACCGGCACGTCGTCCGATGTCGTCCAACCCGGCTCGATCGACAGCTCCGCCAGCTGGCACAGGTCCAACCCGCGACGCTCCTCCGCGGCACGGTTGTCGAACACCACGCGCAGATCCGACACGCAGGCGCCGCGATACCTGATGCCGGTGTGCCCGCCCACCGCGATGACGCTGTCGGTCAGCAGGTCGTCGCCCCATCGCTGCGAGTCGGCGGGCGACACGAACACCTGCTGGATCGGGCGGAGACTGCCGTTGTGCAGCACGACCATGTGCTCCGGCTCGCGCGCCGCCGGGGCCGCCACCGCACGGGAGCCGTCGAACGCCAGCTGGCGGGTGCGGCAGGCGTTGTGGCCGCTGCTTTCCTCACGCGAGCCGTCGTCGTAGATCACCTGGAGATCGAAGCCGCAGTCGCGTATGCGGCCGAGCCTGATGCGGAACGCGGCGCCGGGCAGCAGCACGCCCTCGCTCAGCCGGTCCGAACCCCAGTCGTCCGCGGCGGTCGGTGACACGTAGATTTCGTTGATGACGCGCCTGCTGCGGTTCAGCACGCTGATCTCGCGCTCGACCGACGGCGGGGACGCGGCGCGTGGCTGGGCGGACGCGGGCACGGCGAACATCGCGCCCAGGATGGCGGCGGCGGCAACACAGGACAGCCGGAGCGGCGCGATCATGACGGCGGGTCCAGTTCTTCAACCGGCTGTCGAACAGGACCACCGCCGGCAATCTTCAAATGCGACAACAGCGTAATAGTTGCATATTCTGAAGATTATTGCATCTGCCATGGCAGCCACCATCTGTCGCATATGAGCGAACCAGCGCCACAGACCCCATCTGTCCCACCCACCACGAAGCCCGACGCGGCACCGGCCGGAACGCAGCCGCCCGCCAAGCTGCCACCCGAAGTCGGTGGCGCGCCTGGCCCAGAGCCGACCCGCTACGGCGATTGGCAGCACAAGGGGCGCGTGACCGACTTCTAGGCCCTGGCGCGGATCGCCAACGCGGCGGCGACGGTGTTCTCCAGCAGGCAGGCGATGGTCATCGGACCGACGCCGCCCGGCACTGGCGTGATCACGCTGGCGTGCACGCGGCAGGCGGCATAATCGGCATCGCCTACCAGCCGACCGTCGGCGATGCGGTTGATGCCGACGTCGATCACCACGGCACCCGACCTGATCCAGTCGCCGGGCACGAACTCGGGCCGGCCGATCGCCGCCACCACGATGTCCGCCCGGCGGCACTCGTCATCCAGGCCGCGGGTGCGGGAATGCGCCAGGGTGACGGTGGCGTCCGCGTTGGTCAACAAGGCCGCCATCGGCCGGCCGACCAGAACCGAACGGCCCAGCACCAAAGCGCGCGCTCCGGCGGTCGTGACGCCGGCCGATGCGAGCAGTTTCATCACCCCCAACGGTGTGCACGGCGTCAGCCCCGGCCGCCCCGCCGCGATCAGCCCCGCATTATAAGGGTGCAGCCCGTCGACATCCTTCGCCGGATCGATCGACGCCAGCACCGCATCGGCGTCCAGGCCCGCCGGCAGCGGCAACTGCAACAGAATGCCGTCGACCGCAGGATCGGCGTTCAGCTCGGCGACCACCGCCAGCAACTCCGCCTGCGCCACGTCCGCCGGCAGGCCGATGGTGCGCACCGCCAGACCGCAGGCCGTGGCCGCACGATCCTTGTTGCGGACATATACCGCACTCGCCGGATCGTGCCCGACCAGGACGACGGCAAGGCCGGGCTGGAAGCCCAAACTCGCCACGCGCATCGCAAGCCTGGCCCGCAACGCGGCGGCAACGGCACGCCCGTCGATGTCGCGTGCCAGCCCCATCTACAAAATCAGGCCGCTGAGATTGCCGAAGACGATGGCGGCATAAACCCGCGCCAGCAACATCTGCACGATGTAGATGGCAAAGATCAGCACGATCGGACTCAGATCGATGTTGCCGAAGCTGGGCATCCGGTTGCGAATAGGGCGCAGCAACGGCTCGGTGATACGAAATAGAAAATCGCCGATCGTCCACACAAACCGGTTGCGCGTGTCCAACACGCCGAAACTGACCAACATGCTGAACACCGCAGCCAAAATGACCGCCCACCGAAACAAGGTCAGAACCTCGTTGATAATCTCGTATACAATAGTGATCACACCCAGATCCTCGGCCACACAACGGCGAAACTACCCAACCCATCCCCCCGCCGCAACCAGGAGGGAAGGCAAGCAGGGCCAGGGCTTTGCCCCTGAACCCCAGCAGGACGCGGGGCGCCCTGCACCCATTTTTCAAAGCAAGAGGTGGCCTACGGCAAAAGGGAGTTATTTTGATGTTGCAACGTCGAGGTCGCTCCCTTGAGAATGGGGTCCAGGGCAGATCCCTGGCCTTACTTTGCTTCCCGCCGATCACCGGGTTGACTCCAGCGGGGGGTGTGCGCAATGTCCGGCCCCGATCGCGGGCGGGGTTGGTTTGGGGCTGTAGCTCAGTTGGGAGAGCGCGTCGTTCGCAATGACGAGGTCAGCGGTTCGATCCCGCTCAGCTCCACCACCGCCTTACGCTGACGCAATAGGGTTTCGGTGAGTATCACGGTCAGGCTGGCGGTCCGGGATTGGGATTGGGATTACATCACGCCGCTGGCGTTGGGCGATGTGTGTCCGAACGGATTTCGCCTTGAGGTCCACCGTGTGGCGGTGCTACCCAACCTGGCTGATGACGACCGTTACGATGTGGCTGAGATGTCGTTCAGCCGTTATGCTCTTGGCCGTGCCGGTGGCGAGGCTGGGGTGGTCGGCGTGCCGCATTTCCTCATGCGCGGGTTTCGGTTGCGGTGCATCGTTGCTGCCAAGGCTGGCGGGTTGACCAGGGTGGCGCAGCTAAACGGCGGGCGGATCGGTCTGGCGGGCTGGCAGGATTCCGGCAACACCTAGACGCGAGCGTTGCTACGGCGCGAGGGCGTCGGCATCGAGGATGCGCAGTGGTGGGTCGGTCGCCTGCTGGACAACCATCCGATCATCGATCGCATCGGCGGCTATGGGCGACCCGGGCTGATCGAGGCGGTGCCGGGCGACATGCCACTTTTGGATTTGCTGGCGCGCGGGAAGCTGGATGCGGTGTTCATGCCGTTCATGCCGCCGGGGTTCTTTGATGCCGCCTCGCCGTTCCGCCAGCTGGTACCGGATTTCCGGCGGGCGGAGGTCGCATATTTCCGTGATGTCGGGTACGTGCCGGGGATGCACCTGCTCGGGCTGAAGGCGGCGGTCGTGGCGGCCAATCCGTGGCTGCCACAAGCGCTCAGCGAGGTGATCGACGCATCGTACCGCAGTTAGATGCTCGCCCGGCTGCGGTATGCCGACACTACGCCGTGGCTGATCGACGAGTTGCGGCAGGTGGCGCAGGACCTTCCGGTCGGCTGGGACTTGAACGGGTTCCAGGCCAACCAGCCGATGATCGCGGCGTTCGGCGCCGAACTGCGGGCGTAGGACCTCACCGCGACGCTGCTGACGCTGGACATGCTGTTCCCTCAGGCTGTCGGCCAAGTCGGATGAAAACAATGCGCATGACAGGCAGGCTGTGCGTCGCGGCGACCGTGATGGCTGCCCTGCTGTTCGGGGCGCCCGCATACGCCGAGGTCGGTGTTGACCAGGCCCTGCGCGCAAAGCTGCCGAAGGAGATCCTGGAGGCCGGCGAGCTGGTTTCAGTCAACTCGGGCTCGTTCCCGCCATACGAGATCGTCGGCGACAACCGCGGCATCACCGGTGCCAGCGCCGACCTGACCGAGGCGTTGGGCGCTCTGCTGGGTCTGCGCATCCGCCACGAGACTGTCAGCGGGCTGGCAAGCATCCTCGCCGGCATCAGATCCGGCCGCTACCAGCTCGCGTCCGGCCCGATCGGCGATTTTCCGGAGCGCGAGACGGCCAACGACTTCATCGACTTCGTGCAGGAATTTGTGGTGTTCGCCGTGCAGAAGGGCAACCCGAAGAGTATCCGCATGCTGGGCGACGTGTGCGGCAGCCGGATTGCGGTCATGTCGGTCGGCTCGGCGGAGCGGGTCATCAGGCAGCAGGCGGAGGAGTGCCTGATGGCGGGCAGGCCGGCGGTTGAGGTGATGTCGTTTCCCGACCAGCCGACGGCGATCCTGGCGGTGCGTTCGCGGCGGACGGAGGCGTTCTTCTCCTCGCAGGCGCCGCTGACCTATTTTGTCGAGCAGGCGAAGGGCCAGCTGGAGCTTGCCGCGACCGGCGAGCGAAACGGCTTCGAGAACCTGTATCAGGGCAGCGTAGTGCCGAAGGGTTCGGTTTTGGGCGGGGTTGTACTGGAAGGCTACCGCCGGTTGTTCGACGACGGCACCTATGCGGTGATCATGAAGAGATGGGGTCTTGAGGGGAACATGATAAAGGCGCCCGGCCTGAACCTGGCAGGCCAGAAGGCGCCGTGACTCAGGTTGCACCGGACGATGCCGCCATCGTCCGGCTGCGTGATGTCGCGCGGGCGCGAGTGCCGACGCCATACGGAAGCTGGCTGTTCTGGCTGCTGACCCTGGCGGTTTTGGGCAAGGCCGGCTGGGAGATAGCCCACAACCGCAACTTTGAGTGGCCGGTGGTGGGACGGTGGTTCACCGCCGAGTCCGTGCTGCAGGGATTGTCGGTGACGCTTGGCCTGACGGTGGTGTCTATGCTGATCGGCGTCATTCTGGGCCTGCTGCTGGCGGTGGCGCGGCTGTCCAGCAACCGATTGTTGCGCATCCTGTCAGGGCTGTACATCTGGTTCTTCCGGGGCACGCCTCTGCTGGTGCAGCTGATCTTCTGGTATAACATGTCCACGCTGTTTCCGACGCTGTCGTTGTCGATGCCGTTTGGCCCCACGCTGGCGCAGTGGGACACCAACGCCGTCGTCACGCCGCTGACGGCCGCCATCGCCGGGCTGGCGCTGAACGAGGCGGCATATATGGCCGAGATCATCCGCGGCGGGCTGCTGGCGGTGGATGAGGGGCAGTACGAGACCGCAAGGGCGTTCGGGATGGGCCGAGCACGGGCGCTGGGTCGGATTATCATCCCGCAGGCGATGCGCTCCATTATCCTGCCCACCGGCAACCAGCTGATCAGCATGCTGAAGGCGACCTCGCTGGTCAGCGTGATCGCGATGGGCGACCTGCTGTAATCGGTGCAGGCGGTCTACAACCACACCTTCGAGGTGGTGCCGCTGCTGATGGTGGCGGTGTTATGGTACTTGCTGATCATCTCGCTGCTGAATGTCGGCCAGTCCGCCATCGAGCGCCATTACGCCCGCGGCGAACGCTCGACCGCAGGATGACGCCGCCTTTGGTGCGGTTGCGCAACTTTCATGAATCGTTCGGCGCCAACGCCGTGCTGCGCTGCATCGACCTTGACGTGAACACCGGAGAGGTCACGGTTGTGCTGGGACCGTCGGGATCAGGAAAGTCCACCTTCCTGCGCTGCATCAACAACCTGGAGCCGATGGACCAAGGGTCGGTTGAGGTCGGCGGCGAGCAGGTCGGCTACGCGCTGCATGGGCGGCGCCTGGTGCGGCTGTCGGCCCGCGCCGTCGCTCGGCAGCGCAGCCGCATCGGCATGGTATTTTAGCAGTTCAACCTGTTTCCGCACATGACGGTGCTGCAGAACCTGATCGAGGCGCCGGTCGGCGTGCACCGGCAGCCCAGGGCCGAGGCAGTGCGGTACGCGCGGGAGCTGCTGGCGCGCGTCGGCCTGGCGGAAAAGGCGGACGCCTATCCGCGCCAGCTTTCAGGCGGCCAGCAGCAGCGGGTGGCGATCGCGCGGGAGCTGGCCATCTGGGCGCGATGCGCAACCTGGCTGGCCGCGGGCTGACGATGATCGTGGTGACACACGAGATCGGCTTTGCTCTGGAAGCGGCCGACCGCGTGGTGTTCATGGACGCCGGCCGCATTGTCGAGCAGGGCCGCCCCAAGGACGTGCTGCTGAACCCGACGCACGCCCGCACCAGGACCTTCCTGGCCCGTTCCATATAGTTGAAGCAGGGGCTACCCGCCCGTCCAGCGCCAGTCCTGCACCGAAGGCATGTCCATTCCATGCTGACGAATGTAGAGGCCGTGCTCCGTCAGCATGTCCTGCATGGCCTGGCGCACGTGCACGGCGCCGGCACCCAGTCGATCACGTCGCAAACCAGGTTGAAGCGGTCCAGCCGATTGCGCACCACCATGTCGAACGGCGTCGTGGTTGAGCCTTCCTCGATATAGCCGCGCACGTGGATGTTGTCATGGTTACGGCGTTTGTAGGTGAGCCGGTGGATCAACCAGGGATAACCGTGATAGGCGAAGATCACCGGGCTGTCGGTGGTGAACAGGGCGTCGAAGTCGGCTTCGGACAGACCGTGCGGGTGTCCGCTGTGCGGCTGCAGGGTCATCAGGTCGACGACGTTGACGACGCGCACCTTTACGTCGGGCAGGTGGCGGCGCATCAGGTCGACCGCAGCCAGCGCCTCCAGGGTTGGCACGTCGCCGGCGCAGGCCATCACCACGTCGGGTCGTGTGCCTTCGTCGTTGCCGGCCCATTGCCAGATGCCGATGCCGCGCGCGCAGTGGCGGATGGCGGCATCCATGTCCAGCCACTGCGGTGACGGCTGCTTGCCGGCGACGATGACGTTGACCCGGTTCCAGCTGCGCAGGCAGTGATCGGTGACGCACAGCAGGGTGTTGGCGTCTGGCGGCAGGTAGACGCGAACGATGCCGGCCTTCTTGTTGACGACGTGGTCGATGAAACCGGGGTCCTGATGGCTGAAGCCGTTGTGGTCCTGGCGCCACACGTGGGAGGTCAGCAGGTAGTTCAGCGACGCGATCGGCTGCCGCCAGGGTATCTCGGCCGCCGTCTTCAGCCATTTGGCGTGCTGGTTGAACATGGAGTCGACGATGTGGATGAAGGCCTCGTAGCAGGAGAAGAAGCCGTGGCGGCCGGTCAGCAGGTAGCCTTCCAGCCAGCCCTGGCACATGTGCTCGCTGAGCACCTCCATGACCCGGCCGTCGGGGGCAAGGTGGTCGTCGCCGGGCAGGGTCTCGGCGTCCCAAGCGCGCGGGGTCACCTCGAACAACGCCTGCAGGCGGTTCGATGCGGTCTCGTCGGGACCGAAGACGCGGAAGTTGCGGACCTCGGCATTGGCGCGCATCACGTCGCGCAGGAAGCCGCCAGTGACCTGCGTCGCCTCGCCGTCGGTGCCGCCGGGGTGCGCGACTGCGACGGCATACTGCGTGTGGTCCGGCAGGCGCAGCGGAACCCGCAGGCTGCCGCCGTTGCCGTATGGGCTGGCGCTCATCCGGCGCGTGCCGGCGGGCGCCAGGCTGGCGATGTCGGGGCGCAGCCGGCCGGCTTTGTCGAACAGTTCGTCGGCGCGGTAGCTGCGCAGCCATTCCTCCAGCAGCGCCAGGTGCGCGGGTTTGGTCATGTCGGTGAACGGCACCTGGTGGGAGCGCCAGGACCCCTCCGACTGCTTGCCGTCGACCATGGCCGGGCCGGTCCAGCCCTTCGGGCTGCGCAGCACAATCATCGGCCAGCGCGGCCTTTCGATCTGGCCGCCCTGACGGGCCGCGTGCTGAATGGCAGCGATGCGGGTGAAGGCGTCGTCCATCGCCGCGGCCATCGCCTGGTGCATGGCGGCGGGTTCGTGGCCCTCGACGAACAGCGGGTCATGGCCGTAGCCGTGCAGCAGGGCCGCCAGCTCCGCGTGCGGGATGCGCGCCAGCACCGTTGGGTTGGCGATCTTGTAGCCGTTGAGGTGCAGGATCGGCAGCACCGCGCCGTCGGTCGCCGGGTTGAGGAACTTGTTTGAGTGCCACGATCCGGCCAGCGGCCCGGTTTCCGCCTCGCCGTCGCCGACGACGCAGGCGACGGTCAGGCCCGGGTTGTCGAGCACCGCGCCATAGGCGTGCAGCAGCGAATAGCCCAACTCACCGCCTTCGTGGATCGAGCCCGGGGTATTCGGCGCGGCATGGCTGGGGATGCCGCCCGGGAAGGAGAACTGCCGGAACAGCTGCTGCATCCCGGCCTCGTCCTGGGAGATGCCGGGATAAACCTCGCTGTAGGTGCCTTCAAGGTAGGCGTTGGCGAGCACCCCGGGCGCGCCGTGGCCGGGGCCGGCGATGAACAGCATGTCCAGGCCGCGTTCGCGGATGATGCGGTTCAGGTGCACGTAGATGAAGTTCAGCCCCGGCACCGTGCCCCAGTGCCCCAGCAGGCGCGGCTTGACGTGCTCGATCTTCAGGGCCGTTCGCAGCAACGGGTTGTCGAGCAGGTAGACCTGGCACACCGACAGGTAGTTAGCGGCCCGCCACCAAGCGTTCATCCGCTCTAGGAGTTCCGCCGAAAGCAAGTTTGGCGAAGATGGGGAGGTCTGTTGCGCGTCTGCCGTCATGCCAAGGCGTCCTTTGTTCTGCTGAACCGATGCGTATCAATCATGCCTTCGCAACCGGGCCGCAGGGCCGACGTTGCGTGTCGCCATGATGATTTTTGCACGCGCATCGATTTAGCGGCTGGCGACTGCGTCACCAACGACGGACGTCGACCGTCTCCTTCAGCTCGTCGGAGGCCGCGTACAGCCGCCGGGCCGCCTGCTCGTCGGACCGCATCGCCTCGGTCAGCTCCGGCACCGCGCCGTCCTGCGGCACATAGCCGATCACGCGGTGGGTGGTGTCGATGTCCCAGCGCATGCCGGGGTTGTCGCTCATCAGGTTCAGCACCGCGAAACCGACATCCGGGGCCAGCGCGGCGCGCTCCATGGCGTGGCAGAAGTCACGGTTGGACAGCCACATCAACTGGCCCCAGGACCCCCAGCCCATGTGCGGACCCGGCCGGTTGTCGCCCTTCTGGCAGTAGCCGATGCGAAAGCAGATCACCGAAAGGCCGTCCCGGTCGTGGTAGGACCGCCCGAGCCGTTCGCCCACCAGCTTGGACACGCCGTAGGGATTGACCGGGCGCGGTTCGATGTCGGGCGTCAGCGGCATGTCGTCGAAGCGGTGGCCGGCGACGACCCAGTTGGAGCTGGCGAACACCAGCCGCTTGGCGCCGCCGCGGACGGACGCCTCGTAGACGTTCTGGCACAGGTCAAAGTTGTAGGTCACCGCGTCGGCCCAGGAGGTGCGCGGGCTGGGGCGGCCGGCCAGGTGGATCACCGCGTCGACGGCAGCGAACTGCGCCACCCAGCGTTCCTCCCACACCGACAGGTCGGCGACCATGATGGCGGGGTCGCCGCCGGCATCGACATCCAGCAGCCGCAGGGTCCAGCCGAGGCCGGTGAAATGCGCGCGCAGCTTGGCGCCGAGGTTGCCGGCAGCACCGGTGATCAGCACGGTTCTGGTCATGGCGATGTTCCTACCAGTTGGTGTGCGAGCCGTCGCGCCGGCGCAGCATCGGCGGGTTCCAGGCGCGGAACGGCGCGCGGGTCAGCGCCGCCTCGTTCACCTCGATGCCGAGGCCGGGAGCGTCGGAAATCGGGAAGGACGTGCCGACGAGTTCGGGGCGGTTCGGGAAAACCTCCTGCTCCTCCGGCGGCACCGGACGAAAGCGGCTGCGGTTGTATTCCAGCCAGGCGAAGTTGGGCACCGCGGCGCCCAGGTGGATCGACGCCGCGGTGCAGACCGGGCCGAGCGGGTTGTGCGGCATCAGGTCGACGTAATGCGCCTCGCACCAGCCGGCGACTTTCATCGCCTCGGTGAAGCCGCCGATGTTGCACACGTCCAGGCGCATGAACTGGGCGATGTCGCGTTCCACGTAGGGCAGCGCCTGCCACTTCGAGGCGAACTCCTCGCCCAGCGCGAACGGGATCTCGGTCATCCGGCGCAGCGCCACGTAGGCTTCCGGGGCTTCGTCGCGCATCGGCTCCTCAAGAAAGTCGAGCGTGCCGCGCGGCAGCTTCTGGCAGAAGCTGGCGGTCTCGGCCAGCGACAGGCGGTGGTGGAAGTCCACGCCCAGCACGACGCCGTGGCCGAGCGCCTCGCGCGCCCGGATCAGCCATTCGGCCGTTTCCGCAATGGCCTGGCGCGGCTCGTGGATGTCGGCGGCCTCGTCGTTGCGGCCGCTGCCGCGTTGCAGGCGGATGGCCTGGAAGCCCTCGGCGGCGAAGGCCTGGGCTTCCGCGATCATCGCGGGGCCGGGCGGCTGGAACACGCTGGCCAGGCTGGGCACCACGTTGCGGTGCCGGCCGCCCAGCAGTTCGTACACCGGCACGCCGAGCGCCTTGCCCTTGATGTCGTGCAGGGCGATGTCGATGGCGGAGATGGCGGCGGTCAGCACCCGGCCGCCCTCGAAGTATCCGCCGCGGTACAGCTCCTGCCAGATCGCGCCGATGCGCCTTGGGTCCTTGCCGACCAGCAGGTCGCGGAAGTGGTCGACGGCGCCCATCACCGCCAGTTCCCGCCCGGACAGGCCCGACTCGCCCCAGCCGACGATGCCGTCCCGCGTCCAGACCTTGACCAGAAGCTGGTTGCGTTCACCGATCCAGACCGGGAAGCAGGTGATGCCGGCGATCTTCATGGGGTTGTTTCCGGGTTGGACAGGAAGCGCACGCATGACGGCGTGCCGACGCGGTGGCGGATGCCGGTGTCGGTCAGCCGGTCGGCGTCCACCGCCAGCACGCTGATGCAGTCGCCATCCTGCGATGCGGCCAGCAGCCAACGGCCGCAGGGGGAGAACTCGAAGTCGCGCGGCTTGGGTCCGCCGGCGCCGATGGCGGCGACCTGGCGGATGGCGCCGGCGTCGAAGCTGAACAGCGCGATGCTGTCCGCGCCGCGGTTCGACGCGGCGAACCAGTGGCCCGACGGGTGCCAGCGCAACCCGGCGGCGGTGTTCGGCCCTGTCCACCCCGGCGCGAGGGTCGATGCGCTGCCCCGCAAGGTGAGCGCGCCGTCCTGCCAGCGCAGGGAAAGCACGCCGCAGCCCAGCTCCGTCAGCAACAGAACGTGGTCCTGCGCGCGGCTGAACAGCAGCAGGCGCGGCCCGCTGCCCGGCGGCGCCTGCCAGCGGACGGCATCGGCGTGCAGCTGGCCGGTCGCGGCGTCGAAGCGGTGGCACCAGATTTCGTCGGTGCCGAGGTCAGCCACCAGCAGCGTCCGGCCGTCGGGCGAGAAGGCCGCGGCATGGGCGTGCGGCCCGGCCTGGCGCGCCGCGTTCGGTCCCGACCCGGCGTGCGCGACCACGCAGCCGGCGGCCTGGGCGACTCCTGCCGCGTCCACCGGATGAATGCTCACGTGGCCGCTCTCGTAGCAGGAGACCGCCAGGAACCCGTCGGCGTGGCGGTCGATGTGACATGGCCCGTCGCCCGACACCGGAACCTGGCCGAGCAGCGACAGGCGCCCGTCCCGCGCCTGCAAGGTGGCAAGCCCGGCCGTTTCCACCGGCGTCTCGATCACCGTGTGGACCAGGCTGCCGTGGGTCAGCACGTAGGACGGGTTCAGCAGGCCGCCCGACACGTCGCGGGTGGCAAGCGCGCCGGTATCAGAATCAAAGCTGAGCAGGGAAACCCCCTCGCCCGCGACCTCGCGGCCGGGGCGCCGTTCGGAGTAGCTGCCGACGATGAGGTCAACCGTGGTCATGCCGCCCTCCCCTCAGTCGAAGAAGCCTTGGTCTTCCGGCAGCAGCCGCGCGCTGGCCTTGTCGACGTTGAAGCGGACGCCCAGGCCGGGCGTGTCCCAGACATCGATGAAGCCGTCCTTGACGATCGGGTCGGGCAGGCCTTCCAGGATGTCGGTCCACCATTCCGGGTCGGCGGCGGGCAGTTCGAAGGCGATGTAGTTCTCCGGCAGGGCGGCGCTGACCTGCACCAGCGCGGCCAGCCCGATCAGGCCGTTGGCGATGCCGTGCGGCGCCATCAGGATGCCGTGCAGGTCGGCGTATTCGGCGATCCACTTCAGCTCGGCGATGCCGCCCACGTCGCACGGGTCGGGGCCGACGACGTTGACGGCGTGGCCCTCGATCAGCTGCTTGAAGTTCTGCCGCAGATAAATCTGTTCGCCGGTGTGGATCGGCGTCGAGGTGGCGCGGGTGACGTCGCGGTAGACGTCGGCGTTGACGAACGGCACGTAGTCGCCGGTGATCATGTCCTCCAGCCACATCAGGTTGAACTTCTCCATGGCCTTGGCCAGCCGCAGCGCGTCGGTCGGCATCATGCCGGGGCCGCAGTCCAGCGCCAGGCCGATCTCGTCGCCCAGCACCTCCTTCATCGCCGCCACGCAGTCGATGATGCGGTTCAGGCCGCGCTCGGTCATCGGGCCGCGGGTCAACTGGCCGTGGAAGGCGTTGCCGCGCGGCTCGCCGTAGTGGAAGTCCGGCATCGCCGTCTTCATGCCGCTGTGGAAGCCGATGCCCTGCTTGACGATGGTGAAACCTTGCGGCGCGGCCTTCATCCGGCGCACGGAATCCGCGTAATCCAGGGGTTCAAAGCCCGTCATCGGCTGACGGATGGCGCCGTTGTAGACGCGCACGCGGTCGCGCACGCGGCCGCCGAGCAGCTTGTAGATCGGCACCCCGGCGGCCTTGCCGGCGATGTCCCACAGCGCGATCTCGATGGCGCTGACCGCGGCGCCCCAGGGCTTGAAGGCGCCGCGCTGGCGGATTTTCAGCATGATCCGCTCGACGTCGGTCGGGTCCTCGCCAAGCAGCGCATCGCGCAACTGCATCACGCTGGGCTTGATGTAGGGCTTGGTGTGCTCCACCGGCCCCAGCCCGTCGATGCCGGCGTCGGTCAGGATGCGGACCACGGGGTTGCGGCCGATCAGGGCGCAGCGCAGGTCGGTTATCTTCATGGGCGTGGCCCTTCCGGTCAGGCGTGCGAGGTGTCGCCGAAGAAGCTGGAACCCGGCGCCAGGTGCGCCCGCGCCACGTCCTCGTTCAGGGTCAGGCCGTGGCCGGGACGGTCGTTCAGGTGGATGAAGCCGGCGGTGATGGCCGGCTCGCCCTCCACCAGGCTGCCCCACCAGGGCACGTCGTGGGCGTGGAACTCCATCACCAGGAAGTTGTTCATCGCCGCGCAGACATGCGCCGCCGCCACGGTGCCGACCGGGCTGGCGACGTTGTGCGGCGCGATCGGGATGTAATACAGGTCGGCGTGGTCGGCGACTTTCTTGGCCTCCGCCAGCCCGCCCATCTTGGGGATGTCGGGGGCGATGATGCGCGCCGCCTGCTTCTCGATCAGCTCGCGGTAGCCGTGCTTGCGGTACAGGTTCTCGCCGGTGCAGATCGGCGTGCGGGTGCTGTGGGTGACGTGGCGCTGCGCCTCGATGTTCTCCGGCGGGATCGGGTCCTCCAGCCACATCAGGTCGAACGGCTCCAGCGCTTGCGCCAGCTTGATGGCGTCGTTGACGCTGAACTTCCAGTGCGCGTCCATCGCCACCATCACCTCCGGCCCGACGCTCTCGCGCACCGCCCGCACCACGTCCACCATCCACGCCATCTCGCGCGAGCCGATGGTGCGGTTGAACGGCTCGAACCACTGCCGGCGCGGGCTGGGGTCGTCGGAGATGTCGATGGTGTGGGGGTTGCGGGTGTCCAGGTCGAACTTAATGGCGCTGAAGCCGTCGGCCACCACCTCGCGCGCCTTCCTGGCGTAGTCGGCGGGGTCGGGCGTGTCGCCGGCGTGGCAGTCGGCGTAGATGCGGATCCTGTCGCGGAAGCGCCCGCCGAAGAACGTCGAAATGGGCGTCTTCAGCGCTCGGCCGAGCAAATCCCACAGCGCGATCTCGATGCCGCTGATGGCGGTCACCGTGGCGCCGCCCTGGGAGCCTTCGCCGGACAGGCAGCGGATCATCACCTCGACGATCTTGTTGATGTTCACCGGGTCCTCGCCGATCACCAGCGGGCGCGCCTTGTGCACCAGCTCGGCCACGCCGGCGCCCCAGTAGGCCTCGCCCAGGCCGGTGATGCCGGCGTCGGTCTCGATGCGGACCAGCACCCAGGGGAAGTTGCCGGCGATCACGGCGGTGCTGAGGTTGGTTATTTTCATGTCGGGTTTCCTGAAGATCAGGCGGCGGCGAGAGCCTGCTCGGTGGCGCCGTCGAAAAGATGGATGCGGTCCTGGTCGAAGCTCAACCACACGCTCTGCTCCGGCGCCAGCCGCACGCTCGGCGCCACGCTGACCACCAAGGTGGCGCTGCCCAACAAGACATAGGCATAGGTGATGTCGCCGGTCGGCTCGACGGTGTAGACGCGGCCGGGCACCGCGCCCGGCGTGTCCTGCTGGTGCAGCATGATGGTGCCGTGCCGCGCGCCCAACACCACCTTGCCGGTGCTGGCCGACAGCGCCTTGCGGGCGTTGGCGTCCGACAGCTTCACCGTCCAGCCCTCCGCGCCCCGCAGCACGCCGCCGCCTGCCACCTCGGCCGGTATCAGGTTCATCGCCGGGCTGCCGACGAAGCCGGCGACGAACACGTTGGCGGGGTTGGCGAACACATGGGCCGGGCTGTCGTACTGCTGCAGAACGCCACCCTTCATCACCGCCATGCGGTCCGCCATGGTCACGGCCTCAAGCTGGTCGTGGGTGACGTAGATGACGGTGGCGCCCATGTCCTGGTGGAAGCGCTTCAGCTCGGTGCGCATCTGCACCCGCAGCTTGGCGTCCAGGTTGGACAGCGGCTCGTCCATCAGGAAGGCGGCGGGGTTGCGCACCATGGCGCGGCCCAGCGCCACGCGCTGCTGCTGGCCGCCGGACAGCTCCCGCGGCAGCCGGTCGAGCAGGTGCACGATGTCCAGCACCCGCGCCGCCTCGTTCACCTTCGCGTCGATGTCGGCGCGGTTCATCTTGCGCATGGTCAGCGGGAAGGCGAGGTTCTTGCCCACCGTCTTGTTAGGGTACAGCGCGTAGTTCTGGAACACCATGGCGATGTCCCGGTCTTTCGGGTCGAGGTCGTTGACCAGCCGGTCGCCGATGCGGATGTCGCCGCTGGTGCGCTCGATCAGGCCGGCCACCAGGTTCAGGGTGGTGGTCTTGCCGCAGCCGGACGGGCCGACCAGGGCCACGAACTCGCCGTGCTCGATGGTCAGCGACACGTGGTCGACGGCGTAGAACGCGGTGTACTGCTTCACCAGATCGGTCAGCTGGACCTTCGCCACGCGCAGGCACCTCCTTCAAGCTTTGACGGCGCCCTCGGTCAGCGCGCGGACGAAGTATTTTTGCAAAACCAGGAACAGCACCACCACCGGCACGCTGGTGATGAACGACGCCGCCATCAGCCCCGGCCAGTTGGTGGCGTATTCGGTGAAGAACCGCTGCAAGCCGACCGGCAGGGTAAGCTTGCTCTTGTCGTTCAGGAAGGTCAGCGCGTAGACGTATTCGTTCCACGACAGGATAAACGAATAGATCGCGGTGGCGATGATGCCCGGTGACGACAACGGCATGACGATCCGGATAAAAGCCTGGAAGCGCGACGCCCCGTCGATCCGGGCCGCCTGTTCGAGCTGCGGCGGAATATTGTCGTAGAACCCCTTCAGCAGCCAGATCGACAGCGGCAGCCCGAACGTCAGGTATGTCAGGATCAGCGACCACGCGGTGTTCACCAGGTGCAGCCAGCGCATCATGATGAACAGCGGCATCAGGAACACCACCGCCGGAAACATGTTGCGCAGCAGCACCGAGTAGAACAGCAGGTTGCGGCCGGGAAACCGGAAGCGCGAGAACGCATAGGCCGCCGGCACCGCCACCACCACGCTCAGCACGGTGGACGCCAGCGACACCACCATGCTGTTGGCCATGTAGCCGAGGAACTCCCGCCCCACATCGCTGGTCGGCGACAGCAGGCGCCAGTACTGGTCGAGGTTGGCGTTGCGCGGTATCCACTCCGGCGGATACTGCAACGCGCCGAATTGCGTCTTCACCGATGTCAGCACCATCCAGAACATCGGCAGCATGGCGAACACAGTCAGCAACGCCAGGAACACCACCCGCAGCACCGTCCACGTATCCATCGAGCGCTTCACCGCGGCGCTTCCTTGTCGCCGCGGGTCAGGGCGCGTACGTAGAAATAGCCCATCGCCATCATCACGATGAACAGAATGACGGAATACGCCGAGGCCGGGCCGAAGCGCACCCGCTCGAACGCCAGCTGGTAGATGGCGGTGATCCAGATGTCGGACGCCCCCACCGGCCCGCCGCCGGTCATGATCCACGGGATGATGAAGCTGTTGAGGTTGGCGACCAGCAGCAGCAGCACGGTCACCACGGTGACGCCCTTCAGGTGTGGCATGGTGATGTGCCAGAAGCGTTGCCATGGCCCGGCGCCGTCCACCGTGGCGGCGCGCAGCAACTGGTCGGGCACCGTCTGCAACCCGGCCAGCATCATGATCATGGCGAAGGAGAACTCCTTCCACACGTTCACCACGATCAGCGCCGGCAACACCGTGTCGACGTTGTCGATCAGGTTGATCGGATGGTCGGTGATGCCGAGCGCCACCAGCGCCGCGCTGATCACGCCGAAGTCGCTGTGGTACAGCCAGCGCCAGATATACGCCGCCGCCACGCCGCTGATGACATAGGGCACCAGCAGGATGCCGCGCATGATGCCGCGCCCGACGAACTGCCGGTTCAGCGCCAGCGCCGCCCCCAGCCCCAGCGCGAAGGCGAAGAACGTCGAGAACAGCGTCCACACCAGCGTGTTGGCGGTGACCTCGCGGAACGCCTCGCTGCCAAGGATGCGCGCGTAGTTGTCCAGCCCGGCGAAAGTTTTTTCTTCCATCGCCAGGCTAGGCGGGGTGTTGAAGAACGACAGATAAACCGTGTCGTAGATCGGGTAGCCGATCACCAGCAGCATCACGCCCATGGCCGGCGCGATGTACAGGTAATCGGCCCAAGACCGGCGCATGCGTGCCAGCAGGCCGGACGAACGCACAGGGGCCAAAGCCGCCGCGCGTTCACCCAGAACGGCGCTCATCCTGTTGTCCCCGGCATCACAGGTTGTTCAGCAACGCCTTGATTTTCTTGGCCGCGTCATCCGACGCCGCCTGCACCGTCATCTTGCGGGTCAGCACGTTCTGCAGCATGTCCGGCACGATGATGTTCATGATCTCGCCCGACTCCGGGATCACCGGGAACGGGATGCCGGCCGGCAGCATGGAGGTCGTGACGTTCAGGAACTTGATCTGCTCCAGCCGCTCCTTCATCCACTTGGTGCGGAAGCCGCGGCGGTTGCCGGGGTTGGAGCTGACCCAGGCCAGCTTGGTCGACCATTCCGGCCCGTTGGAGAAGGCGATGAAGGCACGCACCGCGTCCACGTCCAGCTTGCCGTCGACCACGCGCGGGTTGAACATGTGCACGTTCGACCCGCCGAACACGATCGCGCGCCGCGCCGGGCCGGTCGGCACAAGGCCGTAGCGCATGTTCGCCACCACAGTGTTGGCGATCTTCTTGTCCTCGCCGGTGGCGCGCTTGGCGCGGTCCAGCATGACGGCGTACTCGCTGGGATGGCTGATCATCATGCCCAGCTGGCCGGCGATGAACGGGTCCTGGTTCTCGGTCTGGGTGTTGGTCAGCGCGGAGATAGGCACCGACTTGTCGCGCACGTACATGTCGTAGGAAGCCTGCAACGCGGCCTTCGACCCGGCGTTGTTGATGAAGATGTTCTTGTAGGTCGGGCTGGCCTCAGTCTCATCCAATGCGCCGCCGCCATAGGCCCACAGCTGCGGCATGAAGCGGAACGGGGTGTTGCCGGCGTTGGTGCGCGCCACCAGGCCGTAGCCGTTCTTGCCGGTCTTGTCCTTGATCTGCTTGGAGAACTGCACCAGCTCGTCCCAGCTTGCCGGCGCCTTTTCCGGGTCAAGCCCGGCGGCCTGGAACAGGGCGGCATTCCAGATCAGCGCCATCGTCTCGTTGTTGGTGGGAATGCCGTAGGTCTTGCCGGCATAGGTGACGGACTTGATCGCCCCGGGCCAGAAATCCGAGGTGGCGAAGCCGGCATCCTCCGGCCGCAATGGGCTGAGCTGGCCCTTGGCGGCGAACTCGACGCCCCAAAGGATGGGGAACTTCGCCAGCATCGGCGCCGCGTTGCCCAGTGCGGCCGTGCGCGTCTTGTTCAGCATCTGGTTGTAGCGGCCCAGAACTGCGCGTCGATCTCCTTCTCGATCGCCGGCGAGGCCTCGTTCGGCCCGACCCACCAGTAGGTCAGCCGGCCCTTGTAATCCAGCGGCACGACCTTGGCGCATTCGGCGGCGGTGTCGACCTCGATGGTGCCGGCGATGCTGGAGATATAGTCCGGCGTCCAGTTGGCGGTGTCCAGCGGCGCCTGGGCGGCAGCGGGGGCGCCCAGCCCGGCCGCCAGCAGGCCCGCGCCGGCGGCGGTGCCGAGCAGCTGCCGGCGGCTGATCGGCGGCAGGTCGTGGTCTCTGGCGGTCATCGTGACGTTCCCCTGACTGACCGCCTTGCGCTCGGCGGATGGCGATGGTCGGCTCGCGCCGGCAGGTTGCCAGAAGTGGTCAGGCCTTGCCAGCGCGGGCTTTCACCCACGCCTCGTATTCCGGCCGCGCGTCGTCGTGCAAGGGGTAGTAGCGCCGCAGGTCGCCGCCCTGCATCAGCCGCTCCTTGGAGAACGCCTCCCACTCGTGGTGGATGGACGCCTGCGCGATCACCTGTTCGGCCAACGCCGCCGGCACCACCACGGCGCCGTCGTCGTCGGCCACGATGATGTCGCCGGGCATCACCAGCACGCCGCCGACCGCCACCGGCCCGTTGACCGCGAACGGCATCAGGTCGGTCTGGGTGTGGAAGTTCGGCGACAGGCCGCGCACCCACAGGCCGAGATCGAGGTTGCCGTAGTTGGGGAAGTCGCGCAGGCAGCCGTCGATCACCACGCCGATGCCGCCGCGGCCCTGGAAATAGGTCAGCATCATCTCGCCGAAGATGCCGCTGCGCATGTCGCCGCGGGCGTCCACCACCACGATGTCGCCCGGCTGCGCATGGTACAGGACGTGGCGGTGCAGCTGCTTCTCCGGATCGGCGTATTCGTCGGCGCCGTACAGGTCCTCGCGCTTGGGCATGAACTGCAGGGTCAGCGCCGGGCCGGCGATGGCGCGGCCCGGCGTGCGCGACACCGGCCCCAGGATGTGGGCGTTGCGGACGCCCATGTGGCTGAGCGTGCTGGTGGCGGTGGCGGCGCCGATCTGCTTCAGCGCGGCCACCAGCTCGGCCTTCGGGCGAACGATATCGCTGGTTTCAATCATGTGGCTGGCTCCGTGGCTGCTGCGTTCAGGCCGCGCGGTCCTGGCGGCTGATCTCAAGGCGGAACGTCTCGGCGATGTGGGTGGCGAGGATGTCGGTCACCGGCTGGTGGGCCGCGCGCGACTTCAGCATCAGGATGCCGAAATCGGGCAGCGCCGGCAGGTTCTCATCGTCGCGCATCACCCGCAAGCCCTCGGGCAGCCACGAGATGGTCGACACGGTGACCGCCAGCCCCGCCATCACCGGCGCGTGGGTGCCGATCTGGGTGGCCGAGGAATACGCGATCCGGTAGCGCCGCCCGGCCGTGTCGAGCGCCCGCGTGGCCGCCTCGCGCCACGAGCACTTGTCGTGCGCCAGCGCCACCGGCAGCGGCTCGATGCGGTGCGGCGCGTGGCGTTCGGAGGTGATCCAGCGCAGCGGCCCGCGCCACAGCTCCACCGCCGGCCAGTTCAGCGGCTCATGGCCCTCCGAGATCAGGCTCAGGTCCAGCTCGCCCGCCTTGATCCGCGGCACCAGCTCGCTGGACGGCAGGCACTGGACCTCGACCTCGACGGCGGGATGGGTGTCGGCGAAGCGCTTCAGCACCTGCGGCAGGTAGCGCAGCGCGTAGTCGTCCGGCGTGCCCAGCCGCACCCGGCCATGCACCTGCGGCTTGCGGAAGGTGGCCCAGATCTGGTCGTTCAGGGTCAGCAACTCGCGGGCGCGTTCCAGCAGGTACTGGCCGTGCGGCGTCACCTGCACGCTGCCGCCCTTGCTGCGCTGCAACAGCTTCTGGCCGAGCTGCGCCTCCAGCCGCTGCATCTGCATCGACACCGCCGACTGGGTGCGCCCGACGCGCTCCGCGGCACGGGTGAAGCTGCCCTCCTCGGCGATGTAGGCAAACACGCGGAGCAGGTCGGGGTCGATGCCGGGGGATTGCCCAGGAGTTTGCATGCTCATCAAATTATCTGATGACGAGCATCAAGGCAATTCGTTTTTCTAATTCCGAAGCCGGTCGCATATCAACATCATCCATCAACCCGGAAGACACGGCAATGTCAGCCACCATCCACTCCTTCCCGCACGGCCGCGCGCCTGCAAACCTGTTGCAGCGCGCCTGGGCCGGCATCCAGGCGAACCTGAAGCGGGCCGAGCGCGTGGTCGCCTCGCGGCGCAACCTGAACCGGCTGGACGACCGGATGTTGTCCGACATCGGCATCTCGCACGCTCAGGCGCAGTTTGAGGCCGGCCGCAAGCCGTGGCAGCTGCTGCGCTGACGCGCGCCTGGACGCTCCATCCCCGCCGAGACTAGGCTCGCCCGAACAGTGGGGGGCAACGCCATGCTCACGGCAGCACAGATCGCGGAATATGACGGGGTCGGCGCCATCGTCGTGCCTGGCGTGCTGTCACCGGGCGAGGTGGCGACCTTGCGCCAGGTAACCGACAACTTTGGCGCCCGCGCCCACACCGGCCACACCAACGTCTACGATTTGGAAGACAGCCACTCGCCGTCCCAGCCGCGGGTGCGGCGGATCAAGTCGCCGCATCTGCACCATCCCGCCTATGCCGCCTTGTTGCGCCACCCCGGCATCATCGCGGTGCTGCAGGACCTGTGGGGTCCCGACATCCGTTTCGACACTGCCAAGTTGAACTTGAAGTCGGCGAGTTTCGGCGCGGCGGTGGAATGGCACCAGGATTGGGCCTTCTATCCCCACACCAATGACGACCTAGCCGCCGTCGGTGTGATGATGGACGACATGGAGTTGGCCAATGGACCGCTGCTAGTGGTGCCCGGCAGCCACAAGGGGCCGGTGCACGACCACCACGCCGACGGGCGCTTCTGCGGCGCCATGAACCCCGCCACCTGCGACACAGACTTCAGTGCTGCCGTCCCCTTGGTCGGCCCGGCTGGATCGATCACCGTGCATCACGTCCGCGCCGTCCACGGTTCCGCCATGAACATGTCCAACAAAGACCGCCGGCTGCTGCTGCTGCAATTTCGCGCCGCTGACGCGTGGCCGCTACTCAGCCCGACCACCGACATCGCCGCCTTCGACAGCCTGATCGTCGCCGGCGCACCCACGCTGACGCCGCGCCTGGCCGCCGTGCCGGTGCGCCTGCCGCTGCCGCCGGCGGACAAGGCGAGCTCGATCTACGAGAACCAGAAGGGCCTCGCCAACCGCTACTTTGCCGTGGGCGCAACTGCATCACAGTAAATGAAGCATCGTAGGATGGGTAGGCGCAGCGTCACCTATCACCACCAGCAAGGGCATTTAATGGGCGACGCTGCGCTTACCCATCCTGCAAGTTGGCGTTGCTAATTCAGAATCGACTTCACCTTGGCGAACGGCACCGTCAGCGCGCCAAGCTGGAGCTGTAACGACTGACCCTCCTGCTCCACTCCGGTGGCGGTGCCGAGCGTCGTCGTTGGCAGGGCCTGGGTGGTGCCATCCTTCGCGATACCGACCACCGCGACCTTGTAGGCGCCGTCGGCCAGCTTGCCGAGCGGGCTGCTGCCATCCCAGGTCCAAGTGTTGGTTCCGGCCTTGGCGTCGACCAGTGCGCCCGCCACCTGGGTGCCGTCTTCGCGCAGCACCGCAACTGCCACCTGCCCGGCTGTCGCCACGTTGAACCGCACCGCCGCGGCGCCGTTCTGCAGCACCAGATGATCCGAATCGACCGCCACCTGGTGGCCGACCATGGCCGCGGACTGCAGCACGCCGGTGGACTGGGTCAGCTGGATCAGCGAGGCCAGGCTGCTGTTGGTGTTGATCTGCTGCTCGACACTGGAGAACTGCACCAGCTGGCTGGTGAACTGGTTGGTGTCCAGCGGCGACGTCGGGTCCTGGTTTTGCAGCTGCGTCATCAGCATCTTCAGGAAGGTCTGGAAGTTGCCAGCCAGGGTGCCTGACGGCGTAGCGGCTGCGGCACCTATCTTTGCGGCACCGGCCTTCGCGGCGTCGGCTGACGCCGCGGCCTTGGCCGCCGTCAGCAGCGTCGAGTTCTGCATGGCGGCATTCTGCTGAGCGGTGATGGTGGCGATGCTCATCTCGGCTTCTCCTTGCAAGGTGCCGATGCGAGGTAGGGTGGCAATGCGGGGGTGTGCATCGTGGTGGTCATGCAGTGATGTCGACGCCGCGATGTGCGGCACGGCCGCGCTGTCCGGGTGCCTTGCCGGCGATGAGGGCGGTGTTCCATCCGGTTGAAAGGTCCAGGCCTGACGCCGCCGTTCCGCCGGGATCGCGGCGGCCGCCGTGTTCACGGCCTTCACCGGCATGACCCGAGCCGGTGTGGAACGCGCCCTGATCCGGCGCCCCGCCGACGCCGCTCGGCGTGCCGGCCGCTCCGCCGTCCCGCACTGCGCCGACCGGCGCCGGTGCCAGGTGGAAGCTCAGCTGGCGGCCTTCCGGGGTGATGCCGGCACTGTCCAGCGCGCGGTGCAGCTGGCCTTGATCGCGCATCAGCAGCAGCAGCGTTTCCGGCTGCTCGACCCTGATTGCGATTGATGCCGGGCCTTTCCTGATCTGTGTGATGCTGATCTGAACACGGCCCAGCTCCTCCGGGTCAAGCCGCAGGATCAGCATCCGGGTGCCGTCGTCCTTGCTGCGCGCGAGGAACCGCACCGCGTCGGCGGCCTGCACGCCCGGGCTGCGGTCTCCGGCGACAAGGTTACCCTCTGTCAGGGCCGGCAACGCAGCCTCGACCCGGATCGCCGGGCTGAACGAGGTCACGGCGTCGTTCGCCACCGGTTGCGGCGCCGGCGCATGTGCTGGCGGCGTTGTGGCCGCGGCGATCGGGGCAGGCACCTCCGGCTGCGCCGAGATGTTGCCAGCCGCCGACAACGATGCTTCCATCGGGGGCGCCAACGGTTTGCCGGGCGACGCTGACACCGGAGGAACATCATGGGCAGTCGAAAGACTCCTGTTGCCCCGAGCCGGGCTGTCAGGTTCGGGCTTGGTTCGCGGCACCCGATCGGCGGCAGCCGCGGCGCGGTTGGGGGATGACTGTCTGGCTGTCCCGCCGGGATCGGCAAGGCCCGAACCGCCAAGCAAGCAGACGGCGTCCGGCGGCGGCTCCGCAGCAATCGGGGGAGTTCCAGGATCACCGGCCCCGTCGCGGCCTTGCGGCCCAGCCGAGCGGCGCCCGGCCACATGGGCTGGCGCTGCCAGGGCGGCTTGCGGCGGCGGCGGCGCATCCTCCTGCGCGCCGCCAGGCTGTGGCACCGCTGCGGCCGCGGTCTGCGCCGGTTCCAGCGGGGAAGGTTGTTGCGGTGTCAGGCCGCCCGCGGCGACATCCGCGACCATCTGCTCCGCGGGAGCGGCCTTGCGTGTGGCAACCGCCGTCACGCTGGGCAGTGCAGCGGCAGGCCGCGGCCGGGCGGAAGGTGCCGCTATGGGCGCAGCCGGTTCGGCCGCCAGCCGTACCGTCTGCGGTCCTGGAACATCGGCAGCCTCGCCGACGGCAGGCGCGGCCATCTGCGGAACATCCGCCTGCGGCGGCGGAGCGTTCGCCACCTGCGGTTCGCCACCGGCCAGCGTCGCCAGCACATCGGCGAAACCTGCAAACCGCTGCATCGCCGGCAAAGGCGTTGCGGCCGCGGACGAAAGCCTGGCGGTCTCGATCGGCATGGCCGAATTCATCGCTGCACTCCCGCGTCCCCAAAGCACCCGAGCGCCGACCGAATCGACGGACCAGCCGGCACCTGGCTGGACAGAGCAACTTCCACGCCAGTAGCGGCCGACCCCGGTTCCGTGCCGGCCTGCGGTTCGGCGCGCTGGTTAGCAGCAACGCGGTCAGCCGCACGGCACAATCTGCCCGGCGATCGGTGCCGACAGGCAAAGCCGCGCCGCCGGTTGCAGCCCGGCCCGATCGAATTCACCGGCTGGATTCATCGATAGGCCGCGGCCCGGCCGGCTGGCATGGATCGTGCGAAGCAGCCCGGCAACGTCCACGACGCATGTCCTCACCCAGGAGAACCCAATGTCCCTGTTCGGTGCAATGAGCACCGCGATCAGCGGCCTTTCGGCCCAGTCGGCCGCCTTCGGCAACATCAGCGACAACGTCGCCAACAGCCAGACCAGCGGCTACAAACGGGTCGACACCTCGTTCACCAATTTCCTGACCACCAGTAACGCCATTACCAACGAGCCGGGCGGCGTGGTGGCGCGGCCGGAATATGCCAATACCGTCCAGGGCGCGATGGCGCAGACCGGCAACCCGCTGGGCATGGGCATCGCCGGCAGCGGGTTCTTCCAGGTCAGCCGGCAGAACGGCAACCTGCCGGACAACTCGCCAACCTTCTCGCCGCAGCAGTACTTTACCCGCGCCGGCGACTTCAAGGTCGACAAGGACGGCTTCCTGGCCAACAGCGTCGGCGACTACCTGAACGCCTGGTCGTACAGCGCCGGCGGCAAGGTCGACCGCACGGCGGTGGCGCCGGTGCGCATCAGCAAGGACACCTACAACCCCACGCCCACCAGCAAGGTCGACCTAGCGGCCAACCTGCCGGCCACCCAGGACGGCACCGTCAAAACCACGCAGATCAATATCTATGACAAGCTCGGCACCGCCCAGCTGGTCAACATCAGCTGGGCTCCGGTCACCGGAACCGGCCCATCGGGCTACGTGCCGGGGCAATGGACCATGTCCATCAACATCCCCACCGACACGGTATCCTCCGCCATCGGCTCGGCCGTGGTCTCGTTCGGCAACAGCGGCAGCCCCGGGACCGGCGTGAACGGAGGCACCATCGGCAGCTTGACCGGCCAGACCGGTGGGATCACGCCGACAGCCGGGGCGATCGGCACCCCCGCATCGCTGAGCTTCACCGTGAACTTTCCCAGCGGACAGCAGACGGTGTCGCTCGACCTCGGCACGTTCGGCGGCACGTCCGGGCTGACGCAGTTCGCCGCCGCGGACTTCAAGCTGGGCGGCATCACCCAGGACGGCGCACCTCCGGGCAACTATTCGAGCGTGACGACCACCGCCGGCGGCGATGTCATCGTCAACTACGACAACGGCAAATCCAGGTCGGTCGCGCGTGTCCCAATCGCCACCTTCAGCAACGCCGACGGCCTGCAGCGGGAAAACGGCCAGGCCTTCACCGCCTCGCTGGCTTCGGGCACGGTGCTGCGCCAGGACGCCAGCAACAATGGCGCCGGCAGCCTCATGATCGGCTCGATCGAAAGCTCCAATGTCGACATCGCCACCGAGTTCAGCAAGCTGATCGTCGCCCAGCGCGCCTACTCGGCCAACACCAAGATCGTGACCACGGCCGAGGAGCTGTTGCAGCAGACGATCGACATGAAGCGCTGACAACATCCTGAACCAGCGCCGAGGAACCATTCCAAATGGGTCTCGACACCAGCCTCCTGATCGCCACCGGCAGCTTGGCCAACATCAACCGCCAGCTTGCCCTGGTGTCGCAGAACGTCGCCAACGCCAACACGCCGGATTACGCCAGGGGTGTCTCGCAGCAGACCAGCGCCGCCGCCGCCGGCCAGGGCATGGGTGTGCGCAGCGGCGTGGTCACGCGCGACATCGACCTGTCGATGCAGGCCGACCTGTTCAGCCAGAACGCCGCCGTTTCGGCAACGGCGACGCGGCAGGGCGCGTTGGCCCGGATCGACGCGGCGCAGGGCGCCCCGGGCGGCGGCACCGACCTTCCCAGCCGGCTGGGCGCGCTCGGCGACGCGTTCTCCGGGCTGCGCACCGATCCCGGCAGCGCGGTGCAGCAGTCGCGCGTGGTGTCAACCGCCGGCGACCTGGCCGGTCAGATCAGGTCGATGGCCGCCACCTACGCCAGCACCCGCCAAGCCGCCCAGGACAGCCTGGCAGCCGACGTCGGCACGCTGAACCGCACCCTGCGCGAGATCGGCGGCCTCAGCGACCGCGTGGTCCGGGCCCAGGCGGAGGGCACCAGCACCGCCGAGTGGGAGAACCAGCGCGACGCCGCCCTCACCCAGCTCAGCGGGCTGGTCGACGTGCGCGTCCTGCGCCAGCCCAGCGGCGACCTGCTGCTGCTGACCGGCGCCAGCACCATCCTGCCGACGCGTGGCGGCGACGCCTTCAGCCTGGCATCGGCGACGCTGACGCCGGTCGGGTACTATGCCGGGCCAGGCCAGCCGGATCAGGGCGCGCCGGGCATCATGCTGAACGGCACCGACGTCACTGCGGGCTTAGCCGGCGGGTCGATCGGCGCCGGCCTGACCCTGCGCGACACCACCCTACCCGGCTATCAGGCCGGGCTGGACGAATTCGCCCAAACCCTGTCGACACGTTTTGATCAGCAAGGCCTGGCGCTGTTCACCGATGCCGCCGGCGCTGTTCCGGCTCCGGCGGGCCCCCCCGCCCAGGCCGGCTACATCGGCTATGCCAGCCTGATCCGGGTGAACCCCGCGGTTGCCGCAGATGCGACGCTGGTGCGCGACGGCACCCACGATGTCGCCGGCGGCGGCGCCGGCGCGTCGGGTTTCACCACCAACCCGCCGGGTGGTCCGGCCGGCTTCAGCGATCTGGTAGCCCGCGTGACCGGCTTCGCCCTTGGCGCCCAGGTGCAGCCGGGCGTGGCGCAGGCGCCGGCACTGGACACCGGGCTGGGACCGTCGGGCACCCTGCCCGGCATTCGGTCGGCGACGGGCGACCTGGCCGGCCTTGCCACCGGGCTGGTCGCAGCGCAGGCCGGCGACAGCGCACGTGCCAACGCGACGATGGACGATGAAGCGACGGTGCGGCTGGCCCTGCACACCAAGGTGACCTCGCGCAGCGGCGTCAAGGTCGACACCGAGCTGTCGATGATGGTGCAGCTGCAGGCCAGCTACGCCACGACCGCCAAGCTGGTCTCCGCGGTGCAGACCATGTGGAACCAGACCCTGCAGATGGTGCAATGAGCATGACGGGCATCAACGGCCTCCCTATGAATTTCGCCGCCTCCGGCTTCGGCACGCTCGGCCGGCTGGTTGCCGACAACGCCGCCACGCGGGTACGGCTGGACCGGCTGAGCGCGCAGGCGTCGACCGGCCTGATTGCGGACAACTATGCCGGCCTCGGGGTGGGGGCTGCCGTTTCGCTGGCCTTGCAACCGGCGCTGGCGCGGCAGGCCGCATGGAAGGCGAACATCGCCGCCGCCGCCGGGCCGATGGCCGCCACCCAAACTGCGCTGTCGCAGATCAACGCCATCGCGGCCGACTTCTATGCCCGGACCAACACGCTGAACGGCCTCGACTCTCATGCCATCGACAGCGTCGCCGCCTCGGCGCGCAACGCCCTGCAACAGGTGGCGGGGCTGCTGAACACCCGCTTTGGCGACGCCTACGTGTTCGCCGGCAAGGACAGCCGAACGCCGCCGATCGCCGACCCGTCCGCCATTGGCGGTTCAGGGTTCGTCACCGCCATCAACGCGGCGGTGCTGAGCCTGGACAGCATCGGCGCTGACGCGGTGGCGGCCTCGACGCTGGCCACCGCTGCGTCCGACACGCCACCGGACACGCCGTTCTCGCCCTACCTGTCCCAGCCCGCCGGCCTGCTGGCAGGCGAGCGCCCGGCGGTCGAGGCCGGCGACGGCCGCATCGTTCCAACCGGCGTCCTGGCCAGCGCCAACGGCGACGCCACCTCCGGCGGACCCAGCACCACCGGGTCCTACAGCCGCGACGTGCTGCGGGCGCTAGCTACCCTGGGTTCGCTCAGCTCGGCCCAGTTCAACTCGCCCGGGCTGAGCGCGTTGGTGGCCGACACCCGGACCAGCCTGCGCGAGGCCATCAGCGCGATGGCGCAGGACGCCGGGATGCTGGGCGAGCGGCAGAAGGCGCTGGTCGACGCGCAGAGCCGCGCCGACGAAACGTCAGTGGCGCTGAAGGCGCAGCTTGCCGGTGCCGAACAGGTCGACATGGCCAGCACGCTGTCCCAGCTCACTCAGGTCCAGACGCAGCTGCAGGCGTCATACCAGCTGATCGCCGCCGTGCAGGGCATGTCGCTCGCGAAATATCTGTAGCCGCCGAGCAAAAACACCGCCGGGCCACACCCTGGTTTCATCAGCGGTTAACCTGCCTGCTCCAGGATGGGGCACCCCGGAAAATCACCGGGAACATTCATTCCTCTGGCCGAGTCGGAAAATCAACCATGTCCCTCAACTCCGTCAACACGAACATTGGCGCATCGATCGCCCTGCAGTCCCTGAATGCCACCAACAACGAGCTTGCCGTCACCCAGAAGCGCATTTCCACTGGCTACCGGGTCGCCGACGCGGTCGACGACGGTGCGGCTTATGCTATCGCTCAGCGGGTGCGATCCGATGTCGGCTCGCTGACCAGCGCCAACCAGCAGCTGGGCAACGTCAAGGGGCTCATCTCCACGGCGATCAGCGGTCTCGACAAAACTTCCAAGACGCTGGTCGACGCCCGCAAAATCCTGGTCGCACTGGCCGACAGCAACACCCAGGGCGACCAGAGGGTCGAGAACCAAGCCCAGTACAAGCAGCTGCTCGACAACGTCAAGACCTTCATCCAGGACGCCGGCTACAACGGCAAGACGCTGATCGGCAACATCAGCGGCAGCAACGGCAGCCACGGCGGCGTCGCGGTGATTCGCAACGAGGTGGGCGGCAGCTACGGCGTGGCAGCCTTCGACGGTTCGGCGTTGTACAACGCGTTGGCCTTCAACACTACGCAGCTGACTACGGCGTCTTCGGTGCAGGCGCTGATTACCCAGGGAGGCGCGTTCCTGACCCAGCTCAGCACCTTGGGTAAGCAGCTAAACACCTTCGGCGCGGCGTCCAAATATGTGGACAACCAGGTCGGCTACAACAGCGACAAGATCGACAGCCTGAACAACGGCTTGGGCGCGCTGATCGACGCCGACCTCGCCAAGGAGTCAGCCAAGCTGCAGTCCCTGCAGATCCGCCAGCAGCTCGGCACGCAGTCGCTGTCGATCGCCAACCAGGCCCCGCAGAGCCTGCTCAGCCTGTTCAAGTAGCAGCAGGCGTCCCGGCGGCGGCCTGAGACCGGATGCCGCCGGATGCTGCGGTGCCTGCGCAAGGCACGCTTTGTCACTGACGAGAAACGCCGCGGCCAAAGCTGCGGCAGGAAGGAGGGCGCATGTCGACGCTCGTGCTGGAGTTGCGCCAAGGCGAAATGATGATCGTGAACGGTGCGCCGATCCGTTTCCGGACCAAGACCAGGATCGAGCTGACGGCGCGGGCACGTTTCCTGTTCGGCAAGCAGATCATGGCGCCGGAGCAGGCGGACAGCCCAGCTCGGCGGATCTACTTCGCCCTGCAGACCGCCTATATCGGCACCGAGGACGAACGGGCCGCCGGCCTGACTTCGGCGCGCCACCTGATCGAGGCGTTCAAGGACGCCACCACCTCCGTTCTCGCCCGCGAAATCCTGGACCGCGCCCTGGCGGCGGCCAGCGCGGACGACTGCTACCAGGCGCTGAAGCTGGTGCGCCGGATCATGCGCCACGAGGACGCCGTGCTGGGCCGCGGCCCGGCCGCAGCCGAAGGCCCGACCGCATTCGCCCATTCGGCCGGCTGTCAGCCGTTCGGGACCGAAGGCTCGCCGGAGCACACCGACCTTCAGGCAAACCTAAGAACTGACGCAGGAGCGTAGAACGAACGAGACCGAAAAGTTCGGGCCACCGCCTGCCGTGACGTTCACGGACACGTTCGGAGCTGGTCCCCAGCGGAGCGGCTTCGGCCGTGCGACACGTGCCTATGCGGCCTCGTCCGGACACCGCGGCGTCCGCATGCAGGAAGCCGATGTCTTTCGCCGCGCCAACGCAGCACTGCGCCATGGCCAGACAGCCGGCACCATGACCAACGTCCGCGCGCTGGCCGACAACAGCCTGCTGTGGACCACGGTGATGGCCCTGATGCACGACCCGCAGAACGGCCTGCCTGACAAGCTGCGCGGGTTGATCGTGTCCGCCGGCCTAGCTGTGCAGCGCGAGATGCAGAACCCGGCGCCCGATTTCGACTTCCTGATGACGGTGAACGAGGACGTGGCCGCCGGCCTGACCCACACCGGCCACTGATCCGGCTCCGTGCAGGCGGATGACGGCATGAGCAACATCAACGGCAGCCTTCTGGTCCTGCTGTCCGGCGCCAGCCCGTCCGGTGGCGCCCTGGTGCAGAGCCTGTACAGTTCCGCGCAGCTCACCGATCCGTTGTTGGCGCTGCGGCTGGCGGAGCAGAACAAGATCCGCGACGTCGCCAGCACGGGGAAGCAGTCCGACGTCAAGCGCGACATCGACAGGTTCAAGCTGGCGATCAGCAAAGCCAAGACGCCGGCCGACCTGTTCCGTGACCCCAGCTTCGTCAAGGTGCTGCTGACCGCCAACGGCCTAGGCGACCAGGTGGCCTACACCGGCCTGGTGACAAGGGCATTGCTGGGCGACGCCAAGGATGCCGCCGCCCTGGTCAACAGGCTGCCCAACCCGCACTGGAAGACGCTGAACCAATTGTTCGATTTCGCCAACAAAGGCTTGTCCCTGATCTCCAATGCGAAGGTGCAGGCCACCCTGGCGGACGGCTACGCGGAAGTGCAGTGGCGGCAGAACCTGGACCAGACCACGCCCGGACTGTCCGACGCGCTCAGCTTCCGAGCTCAGGCGGGTGGCGTCACCTCGGCCGTTCAAATCCTCGGCGATGCCATGCTGCGGCGGGTGGTGACCACCACGCTCAACATCCCACAGGAAATCGCCTTTCAGCCGCTGGAGACGCAGGAACGCGCCATTTCCACCCGGCTGGACGTGGCGAAGCTGAAGGACCCGAAGTTCATCGACAGCTTCAGCCAGCGCTACTTGCTCGCCGTGCGTACAGCCAATGCTCAAAGCGGCAACGGCCTGCTGGTCTGATCTTCTCACACGCTCAAAAGGAGCTGACGGTGAACTTTCCTGCAACGACCCGTGCCGCCACCGACCCGTCGCGCGGCGATGCGCCGCGAACCGCCGCATTGGTTCACCGCGCCTACGAGATGGTCCGCGCCGGCCGCATCCATGCCGCCCGCGCGCTGTTCAACGCGCTCGCGCGGATGGGTGCCTCGCCGGCGGACATGGCGGAAATCGAAGGTAACCTGCTGCTGCGCGAAGCCAGGCCCGGCGATGCGCTGGTGGTCCTGGACAGCGCCATCGCCGCCATGCCCGACCGACCGGTGCTCTACCTCTGCCGCGCGGACGCTCGCATGCAAACCGACGACGCTGCCGGCGCCGCATCCGATGCCGCCGACGCAGTGGTGCTGGACCGCACCAGCCACACTGCCAAGGCTATGCTTGGCGTGGCGCTGATCGAACTTGGCGAGCATGCCGACGCGACCGGGTGCCTGCTTGAGGCGGTGATGCAGCAGCCCCGCAACGCCGCCTACCGGCAGGGCCTAGCCGTGGCACAGGAACGCGGCGGCGACGTCGAGGCCGCAGGCGCACCATCGCCGCAGGCCTGCTTGAACTGCCCAGAAGTCTGCCCCTGCACATCGCCGGGATCATGGTGGCGATGCGTCGGCGCGACTTCATTGCCGCCGCCGATCTAGCCGAAGCCGCACGGCTTGTCGGCGTGGCGGATGCCTGCGTGTTCGGGTTGCGCGGCCACGCCCTGTCCAGCCTGGGCCGGCCCGACGAAGCCTTGGCTGCCTACGGTGAAGCGTTGAAGCTTGCTCCTGAAGACCTTTATGTCCGCCATCTGGTGGCGTCGGGCGGTGTCGGGGCGCAGGTCGATCGGGCGCCGCCAGAATATGTGCAGACCGTGTTCGACGGCTATGCGAGCCGGTTCGAGGAACATCTGATCAGGCTCGGCTACCGCGTGCCGGGACTGCTGCGCGCGGAGACGATCAAGCTGCTGCATGAGCGTGGCGGCAACGTTCCCTACCCGGCATTCGGCCCAACGCTTGACCTGGGCTGCGGCACCGGTCTGGCCGCGGTGGCATTGTCAGACCTGCCGGTCGCCCCCTGGATGGGTGTAGACCTGTCGGAGGGCATGCTGGCCGGCGCACGCGACAAGGAACTGTACAGCGACCTGATCCAGTCCGACCTTCTGGCGATGCTGGGCAGCACGACGGGCTGGTGGAAGCTGATCCTCGCATCCGACGTGTTCTGCTACTTCGGCGCGCTGGACACGGTGCTGCCGCTGGCCGCCTCCCGTCTGGCGCCGGGCGGAGCAATGATGTTCTCGGTCGAGGAGTTGCAGGATGCGGCGCAGCCCTGGCGGCTCGGGCGGCAGGGCAGGTTCTCGCACGGATTAGACTACGTCGCGGCACTGGCGGCGCAAACCGGCCTGTCGGTTCGCACCCTACGGCGTGAAACGCTACGTTATGAGGGTGGCGCGCCGGTGCCAGGATTGCTGGTGGTGCTGGAGCAGGCACCGTGACCCGCCATGCCGACGACGGTGTTGCCACGGCGCTGGAGTATCTCCGCACCGGCGATGTCGACCACGCGATGACCATCCTGCGGAGCCCCGGCAGACCTGCGCAACCTGGATCGGGAGGGGCGTTGGGGCGTCACGCCGCTCTAGGCATGGCCCATCTGGCGCAGGGCGACTGGCCGGCCGCCCGCGCGGCATTGCGCATCGCAGTCTCGCTGGGAGACCGCCTGCCCGAGACGTTGCTGAACCTGGCGCTGGCAGAGGACCGTGCCGGCGACTCGCGCCGCGGGCAGGCGCTGATGACGCAGCTGTGCCAACGCCTGCTCACATGGGACGAACCGGCCCTGCGGCTGGCTGAAAGCCTGCGGCGGAACGGCCAGGCCGCCGCTGCCGCCGCCGCTTATCAGGATGCGCTGGATCGCAGCCCGCAACGCGCGGACACGCTGATCGGCTTTGCCGCCCTGCTGATGGAACGCTGCGGCAGCCGCGACGGGGACGCGCGTGACTATCCTGCCCGCGCCCAGATGATGCTGCTGCAATGCTGTGCCGCGGCGCCGTCGCGCGCCGATGCCTGGCACGCGCTCGGCATCGCCCTGATGCTGACAGATGAACCTGGCAAGGCCGAGGCCGCTTTCGCCCGTGCCCAATCGCTGGCGCCGAACGACGTCGCCATCGCCATCGGGCGCGCCGGAGCCAGCATCGCCGCCGACTCGGCTGCCGGCGAACTGGCCCGCCTTGAGCTGGCCTTGACTGAGGACCCGCTGAACGTGGCGCTGCTGGTTGCCCGCGGCGGGTTGCTGGGGCAGCAGCGCCGGCACGACGAGGCCATCGAGGTGCTGGAAGTCGCGATGGCGCTGGCGCCCGAAGCGGTCGTGCCGGCGGTGGCGATGGCGCATGCGCTGACCGCCGCCAACCGCATCCGCGAGGCGCTGCCGGCATTGCAGCACGCTATGGTCCTGGCACCCGACGACACCGGCCTGCGCAACAACTATGCCGCCACCCTGATCCGCATGCACCGCTACAACGATGCCACCTGCGTGCTGGAAGCGCTGATCGCCGAACAGGGTGAGCAGCCCGGCACGCTGTGCAACCTGACCAACGCCCTGGTGTCCGTCGGCCGGCAGGATGCCGCCCTGCGCATGGCCGAGCGTGCGGTGGCGCTCGACCCGGCCAGCCATGTCGCGTGGCGGACGATGGCCAACGTGCTGGCCTACTGCCCGCAGGTGAGCGGCGACGCGCTGCTATCGGTCAACCGCCGGGCCGGTGCGGCGATCGCGCGCACGGTCCAGCCGCCGCCCGCCAATGTGGCGGACCCCGGCCGCCGGCTGCGGGTGGGGCTGCTGTCCGCGGTGCTGAAGAAACATCCGGTCGGCTGGCTGACGGTGGCCGGCTTCGAGAATCTGGACCCGCACGGCTTCGATCTGGTCTGCCTGGGCCAGCCGGGCTCCGCCGACCCGCTGCAGCGCCGTTTCGCCGCTGCCGCTTCTGCCTGGTATGTCGTCGAGGGCCAGAGCGTGGCAGCGATGACGGCGCAAATCCGTGCCGCCGAGATCGACATCCTGATCGACCTGAGCGGTTATGGCGATCGCGGGCTGATGCACCTGTGCGCCGAACGGCTAGCGCCAGTGCAGGTGAAATGGGTGGGCGCGCAGTGCCATTCGTCCGGCCTGGCGGAAATGGACTGGTTCATCACCGACCGTTGGGAAACGCCGGCGGGGTTCGAGCGGTTCTATTCCGAACGGCTGCTGCACATGCCGAACGGCTACGTCTGCTACGCGCCTCCCGCCTATGCGCCCGAGGTGGCGGGCCTGCCGGCGCTGCGTCGCGGCGCCTTCACCTTCGGCTGCTTCAACAACTTGGCCAAGATCACGCCTTCAGTCGTCGCCACATGGTGCGAAATCCTGCAGGCGGTGCCCGGATCGCGCATGGTGGTGAAGTCGCACCCGCTGTCGGACGCGGCCACAGCCGACGCGATGCGGGCGGCGTTCGCGGCGCACGGCATCGGGCCGGACCGGCTTGACCTGCGTGGCGGCTCGCCCCACCGCGATCTGCTGGGCGAGTACAGGGACATCGACATCGTGCTGGACCCGTTCCCCTACAGCGGCGGCCTGACCACCTGCGAGGCGCTGTGGATGGGCGTTCCCACCATCACCATGCCGGGTGAAACGTTTGCCTCGCGCCACTCAGCCAGCCACATGTCGAACGTGGGGCTGGCCGACTGGGTGGCGCCTGACCTAACCACCTACCGTGACATGGCGGTGCGCCGAGCCGGCGAGCCGGCGGCGCTGGCGGCTTTGCGCGCGGGTTTACGGGCGCAGGTGCAGGCCAGCCCGCTGTGCGACGGCCCCCGCTTCGGCGCCGACCTCGGCCGCGCGCTGCGCCATGCCTGGCACGCCTGGTGCGACCGCCCGGTGCAGCTCAGGAGCTGACGCCCTCCTCGCCGGCACGGCCGATGGTGACAGATTTGACCAACGCCCACAGCGCCTGCCCCGGTGTGAGCGACAGGCGCGACACCGTATCGCGGGTGACGGACGCCAGCAGCACGCTGTCGCCGCAGCGTAGCCGCAGCGTGGCCTGGTGCGGCTGGCCCGGCTCGATCGTCTCCAGCACGGCCGGCAGCACGTTCTGCACCGACAGGCCGTGCGGCGGCACCACCGCCACAGACACGTCGCGCGCCCGCACCCGCACCCGCAGTGCGGCGCCGACCGGATCGGGCGACAGGGTCAGGACGAAGCTGCCGCCGGCGAAGCGCAAGGTTGTCAGCCCGCGCGCCGGGTCATGTGCCTGCACGGTGCAGGCCAGCACGACGCCGGCATCGCGCCGGCGCGACAGCAGCGGCAGGTCGGTGCGGGTCGACAGGTCTTCCGGCGAACCGCTCGCCACCACGCGGCCGTCCTGCATCAGCACCAGCCAGGCTGCCAGCCGATCCACCTCGTCCAGCGCGTGAGTGACATACAGCACCGGGATGTTCAGGCGGTCGCGGACGCGCGCTAGGAACGGCAGCACCTCGGCCTTGCGGGCGGTGTCCAGCGCGGCAAGCGGCTCGTCCATCAGCAACAGCCGCGGACGCGACAGCAACGCCCGGCCGAGCGCCACGCGCTGGCGCTCGCCGCCTGACAGGCCGGCAGGGCGGCGGTCCAGCGCATGGGCGATGCCCAGCAAGTCGACCACCTCGTCCAGGCCCGGCCCGGTGGCGCCGGCCGGCGCACGGCGCATGCCGTAGCGCAGGTTGGACAGCACGGACAGATGCGGGAACAGCCTGGCGTCCTGGAACACCACCCCGCAGCGCCGGCGCTCGGCGGCGACGCAGATGCCACGGTCGCCGTCGAACACAACATCACTGCCGAATGCGATGCGGCCGGCCTGCGGGCGCAGCAGCCCGGCGACGGCGGCCAGCAGGGTCGACTTGCCGCAGCCGGACGGGCCGAAGATCGCCGTCACCCCGGCTGCCGGGGCGGTGAACGCGGCGTCCAGCGCGAAACCGCCGCCGAAGCGGTGCCGAACGGCGACGGTGATTATCGCGCCACCTCGCGACCCAGCAGCGCCTGCATGCGCCGCCCCAGCATTTCGGCCAGCAGCAGCCCCGCCATCGCCAGCCCGAACGACACCGCAGCCAGCCGTGCTGCCGTCGCATCGCCTCCCGGTGACTGGGTGGCGCCGTAGATCGCCAGCGGCAACGTCTGCGTTTTACCGGGGATGTTCGAGGCGAAGGTGATCACCGCGCCGAACTCGCCCAGCCCGGCGGCGAAGGCGGTGATGGCGCCGGACAGAATGCCGGGCGCAATCAGCGGCAGGGTGACCGTCATGAAGCGGTCCACCGGCCCGGCCCCTAGGGTGCGCGCTGCCGCCTCCAGCCTGGGGTCGACGCCGTCCAGGCTGAGGCGGACGGCGCGGACGATCAGCGGGAACGACATCACCGCCGTGGCCAGGGCGGCACCGGCGGTGGTGAAGGCCAGGCGGATGCCGAACCAGTCGTCCAGCAGCGCGCCGACCGGGCCGCGCACGCCGAAGGTCACCAGCAGCAGCCAGCCGATCACCACCGGCGGCATCACCAGCGGCAGATGCACCAACGCGTCCAGCACGCCGCGGCCGGGAAACCGGCACCGCGCCAGCAGCCACGCCGCCAGCACCGCAGGCGGCAAGCCGAAGGCGATGCTGCGCAGCGCCACCGACAGGCTGAGGCGGACAGCCTGCCACTCGTCGCCCGTCAGCCAGTCCATGTCAGCCAGTCCATGTCACGGCGCACGCAAGCCGAAGCCGAAGCGACGATAGATGGCCTCAGACCCGGCGCCGGTGATGAAGGCCAGGAAGTCCTTCGCCTCGGCATCCGCCACGCCGTGCCGGGTTAGCGCGAACGGATAGGTGATGAGCGGATGGCTTTCGGCTGGGAAGCGGCCGACCACCCGCACGCCGGGCGACGCCGCCGCATCGGTGGCATACACAACCCCCAATGGCGCTTCGCCGCGTTCGACCAGCAGCAGGGCCGAGCGGACGTTGTCGGCACGGGCCAGACGCGGCGACAGCTTCTCCCACTGTCCCATCCAGGTCAGCGCCGCCTGCGCATACTTGCCGGCCGGCACGTTGGACGGGTCTCCGGTGGCCATGCGCCCGCGTGCGCCCAGCAGCGCCGCAAGGTCGGTGTTGCGATCGATTGAAACCAACCGTGCCTGATCGGCCGGCGCGATCAGCACCAGCTCGTTGGTCAGCGAGCTGACGCGCGTGCCGTCCACGATCAGGTGGCGCTGCTCGACATAGTCCATCCAAGGCTCGTCGGCGGACGCAAAGATATCGGCGGGCGCACCCTGCTCGATCTGCCGGGCCAGCGCGGATGACGCCGCGAAGGATAGTCGCGGAGCCGGATGACCGGCGGCCCGCCATGCCTCGGCCAGCGCCTTCATGGCGTCCGTCAGGCTGGCGGCGGCGAACACCGTCGCGGCCGGACGCGGCTGAGCCGATGCGGGCGTGACAACCAGCAGCACGGCTGCGCCAAGTGCCAAGTGCCAAGTGCCAAGGCAACCGATCGACGGTTCAATGTCCGAGTTCCTTATCGTTGCTCTGGCGCGGATATATCGGCCGCGATGGCCGCACGCAATTCGGGCACGCTCAGAACGTCGTTCTCCGGATTACCACAGCGACCGCCGGCCGATACAGCCGTCCGGCTGCCGTGGTCGAACGCCGGTTCCGGCCGGTTGGCGCGCAGCAGCGCCTGCTGGAACGCCACCACAGGGAAAAGTCTCGCTTATGGCGATAAAACCGGGCTCATCGGGCCGCGCGTTCCGCAGCCGTGCCTGCAACGCGGACGGGCGCAGTTGCTGCTGGAGGATCACCGCCACCGCATCGACCGGCGCGTCGTTCATCGTCAGTGTTGCAGGAAGATCGTGCTGCCGCTTATGCCGGGCAGCAGCCGGTCGATTTCGCTGCGGATTGCGCCGTAGACCTTGAGCATCCGGCTGACCGTCTCAACCCGCCCCAAGGTGGGGGTGATCGCGGCGTTGTAGTCCAGCCCGGTTTCGGCCACGTGAACGATGCGCAGGTCGCCCGGTACCAGCCAGTTCAACGGCACCGCCAGTTTCAGCTGAAGGTCGCGGTCACCCAGGATTCCGATCAACTGCGTCCTGAAACGACGGACCGGAGTTGTGCGCCGACACGCCGGCGACACGACCGCTGGATGGAGCCCTGACCACGCGGGCATCGACGTTGGCCACCGCCAGGCTGACATCCGCGGTGGCGCTGCTCACCTCAGCCCCGGTGACCTGGAAGTCCACCTGGCTCCAGGTGCCGAGCCGACGGAGCTTCCGGTTGGTGTCCAGGATGCCGCGCCGCTCCTGCGGTTCGCTGCGGGCGTGTCCCGGCCGGGTCCCCTGCTGGTTGCAATGAAAGCGGGCGAGCACGTTACTGACGGCGAAACGGTCGCGGTCTCCCAGTGGGAACGTCATCAGGCGTTCGCCGATCTGGCTGTTGCGCTGGGTCACAACCTGCACGTTGACATCGCTCAACGCATCGCGCGTCGGTTCCTGGAGTGCCCTTCCTGGAACTGCCCCTGGGATGCGGCGGCAAGTCCCGGCCAAGCAGGCCAGCGCTGCGCCTAGCAGGAAAGCCCGGCGCGGCGTCAACGCACCGGCCCCGTGGACGCGTTGGCAGGCGTGTTGACCGACAGCATGCGCCCGGCGGCGCTGGCGTTGCGGGTGGCGACGCCCATCTGCTACCCGACGGCATCGACCTGCTGCGCCGTCTTCAGCTCGTCCAGACTGTTCAGATCCTGCTGGTGAGACAGGTTCACCTGCATCAGCAACGCCACGCTTAAAGCCAATCGGCGCATGTGCTCGACCACGGTTCGCGCCGTGGCGACCGCCTTCAAGTCGTTGATGAGGTTCACCAGGTTGAAGGTGGGGCACACCCAGTTCGTTTCGTGTGTTGTTCACCGTATAGCGGTTCGAGGCGAAGTTGGCCTGGGTCAGGATGCCGATGCGCAGCATCTCCTTGTGGACGTCCTGTTGGTCGATGCTCCTGGCAGGCTTTGATGCGCGGCTCCGGGGTTCGGGGTTGCCGGCGGCTTGTTTGGCACCGGGGCGACACTCGGCAGTGCGGGATTGCCGCGCGCCGATGACAAACCCGGCCGCAGTGGCAGGCAGACTGGCCCCGGTTCGGCCGCCCGCAACAGAGCCGACAAGTCGAGCGTCTGAGGGAAGACGCACAGGTGCACCTCGCCGACGGCGACTCGGCTGGCTTCGCCTCAATCATCCCGCCCCACATCGCACCGAACAACATGAAACACGACAGGCTGTCGATCAGCTGCATCGTCAGCCCGCCGGGCACATCGCTGAAGTTGAGACCCGACAGAAGTTGAAGCCGCGTGGCGCCGCTCAGCACCAGGGCGTTGGTATCGGTCAGGTTGGCGGGCAACGCCGTCCAGCTCTGCCTGCCGTTGTTTGAACAGCGCCACACGCCTTCGAATACTGGCGTGATGTTGCTGACGATCGCATGCCGGCCAGCACGGTACGGTGTCGACCAGCATGTCGAAGGTGCCCACTGTGGTGCGATGACGCTTTTCGTAAACGAAGCGCCGAGCAATGCGGCGAGAACCTGCCGGTGCTCTGGAATAACAGGCGCCGCAATGCTGCCGTCGAAAGGCAACGCTGCTCAAGCAGAAGTCGCACGGTGACCTACTCCGCAGCGACCAAGTTTTACTGCATCGTGCAGAATTCGTTATGTCTGTCCGTATCTGCTCAACCCCGGTGTCGACA
>JAABUT010000484.1_pt1 | contig 63457 bp, 60 predicted proteins | sample 5559281 | NCBI WGS metagenome assembly JAABUT01 (sample SAMN10711880, study PRJNA513359) | rock metagenome | isolation source: Antarctica rocks | place: Antarctica: Victoria Land, Ricker Hills nord | collected 2016-01-04 | reverse complement strand
ATGATACGGGTGCGCAAGTGTTGGCCGAATTTGCTGAACGACTTCAAGATCTGACCGCAGCGTTTCCCATCAAAGTAGGATTATGAGGATTATTTTCCGCATGGCCTCATCAAACTGACCCACTACCCAAGCCTGCTTAGCTTTCCATCTGTGCGCCGGACCTACAGAGGCTTGCTGAGCATCACCCCCAGCGGCGCCCCGCCGAACAGGTGGACGTGCAGGTGCGGCACCTCCTGCCCGCCGTGCCCGCCCATGTTGGACAGGATGCGGTAGCCTGGCGCGTCCAGCTCCAACTGCCGGGCCACGGCGCCGACCGCGCGGAAGAAGCCGGCGATCTCGGCGTCCGGGGCCGTCGCGGTGAAGTCGGTGAGCGACACGTAGCGTCCGCGGGGGATCACCAGCACGTGGACCGGCGCCTGCGGGGCTATGTCGTGGAAGGCGATGGCCCATTCGTCCTCGTAGATGCGGCGGGAAGGGATTTCGTTGCGCAGGATGCGGGCGAAGATATTCTGGTCGTCGTAGGGTCCCAGGCCGCTGACCGGCATTGCCGCACCTCCGTTGATGGCCTTCGCTGATGGCCCCGGCGTAAACTGCCGCTGTGCCGCCACGTTTGCAGCATAGGCGCGGTCGCGTGCCAAGGCGAAGGCAGGCCGGGGCCGCAGGAGGATGGGACCCATGCGGGTTGTTGGGCTGACAGGTTTGGCCGCGTGCCTTGCCGTGGCGGGATGCACGCCATCGCCTGGCAGCTACTACGGCGCGCCGCCGGGCTATGCGCCGCAGCCCTATCGGGCGGTGCCGGGCGGGGCGGGGTCGCCCCCCCTGCCGCCGCCGGATGACAACGCGCAACAACAGCCAGACCCGGGCTATTCGGAACCTGCCTATGCCCCATCAGGCTACCGCGAGCCTGCCGTGCTGGCGCCAGAACCCGGCTACTACGTGCCGCCTCCGGCCTATGGCTATGCACCGCCGCCAGTCCAAGGCTATGCCCCGCCATTCCTGCCGCCGGTTGGCATCTATGGCAGACGGGACCACTTTGAACGCGAACGCCTGGAGCGTGAACGGTCCGGGCGTGAGCTACTGGAACGTGGCCGGATCGAACAGAACCGGGGGCGGGAGCAATTCGAGCGCGAACGGTTCGAGCAGGGCCGGTTCCGGGAGCGTATGCAGATGGAGCGGCCTCGCCCGCCGCCGCCACAGCTGAGGCAGCCCGCGGCGTTGCAAGGCCCAGCTCGGCCGCAAGACTTCCGCCGGCCCGGGGAGGGACAGGGGCGTCGCGGACTGTCGCCGGAGCAGCTGCGCGGGCTGCGGTGATGCTCCCCGGTTCCACCCGGCGGCGCAGGCTGCTACACGCCCTGCTGGTGTGGGGACAAGCTGGATGAAGCCAACGGACATTGCGCGAGTGCAGACTTATCTGCGCCGCACTCTCGGCAACGACCGCATTGCCGTGGAGGTGCCTAAGCGCAAGGGCGCGTCAGTGGAGGTCACGGTGGATAAGGATTTCCTGGGCACATTGCACCGGGACGAGGAGGACGGGGAGGTGTCATACTCCCTGACGATCAGCATCCTTGACGAAGACCTGCCGCCAGTGCCGAAGAGGTAGTTACTGCCCTCTCCCTATGGGAAAGGGCGGGGGTGAGGGGGGCGGACTGGCGCAGTGTTCGCCGTTGAAGTGTACTTGTTGTGTGGGCGGTCAGCGCTCCGCTTCGCAACCAAGACCCCCTCACCCCGGCCCTTTCCCGGAGGGAGAGGGAGCAGGGCCGTTCTTTACTCTATGTGCCCTTGCTCAGGCCGTCGAAGAACTTCGAGACTTTGGCGAAGAAACCTTCGCTTTCGGGGCTGCCCTTGGCGTGGTTGCGGGCTTCTTCCTCGAACTCCTCCAGCAGCTCGCGCTGGCGCTTGCTGAGGTGCTGCGGGGTTTCCACGGCGACCTGGATGAACATGTCGCCACGCTGTGCCGTGCGCAGGACTGAGAAGCCCTTGTTCCTCAGCCGGAACTGGTGCCCGGTCTGGGTGCCAGCAGGGATTTTCACCTTGGCGCGGGTGCCGTCTATCGCCGGCACCTCAACCTCACCGCCCAGGGCCGCCTGAGTCATCGGCAGCGGCACGCGGCAGTAGATGTTGGCGCCGTCGCGCTGGAAGATGTCGTGCGCGCGAACGCTTACGTGAACATACAGATCACCCGGGGGTGCCCCGGCAGCACCGGCCTCGCCCTCACCGGCAAGGCGAATGCGGGTGCCGTCCTCCACGCCTGCGGGGATGCTGACCTGCAGGGTCCGTTCCCGCTGCACCGTTCCGGCGCCGCCGCAGACCTTGCAGGGGTTCTTAATGACCCGGCCGGAGCCGCCGCAGGTCGGGCAGGCCCGCTCAATCAGGAAGAAGCCCTGCTGCGCCCGGACCTTGCCGGCGCCCTTGCAGGTCGTGCAGGTGTCGGCCGTGCGGTCCTTGTTCTCCGAGCCGGTGCCGGCGCAGTGGTCGCACTGCACACGGGTCGGAACGCGCAATTGGGCCTTGGTGCCGGTGAACGCGTCGGACAAGTCAACCTCGACGCCCATCCGCACGTCGGCGCCGCCACGCCGGCCGCCGCCGCGCCGGCCGCTCATGTCGCCGAACATCTGGTCAAAGATGTCGCCCAGGCCGCCTGCGTCTTGGAACCCGGAGAATCCGGCGCCGGCACCGGCGCTGCCCTGCTCGAACGCAGCATGGCCGAAGCGGTCGTAGGCTCCGCGCTTCTGGTCGTCCTTCAGGACGTCATAGGCCTCGTTCAGCTCCTTGAACTTGGCTTCCGCAGCCTTGTCGTTCGGGTTGCGGTCGGGGTGGTGCTGCATCGCCAGCTTGCGGTAGGCGCGTTTTAGATCGTCGGCGTTGGCGTCCTTCGCCACGCCGAGCGTCGTGTAGTAGTCCTGCTTGGTTGCCACGGTTGCCCTCATGCCCGGCGCCGGACCCCATGCGCGGGGTCCAAAAAAGCGAAAGGCGCCCGCCTCCTTGGCGGAGTGCGGGCGCCCTCGTTGCTAGCCGGCTCCGGTTAAGAAGCCTTCTTCTTCTGCTCCGGCACTTCCTCGAATTCGGCGTCCACCACGGTGTCGCCGGGCTTGCCGCCAGCGGCTGAGGCGTCCCCAGCCGGGGCGCCGGCCTCGGCTGCGCCCTGCGCCTTGTAAACTGCCTCGCCGATCTTCATGGCGGACTGGGTCAGCCGGTCGCTAGCGGTCTTGAGCACCTCTGGGTCCTGGCCCTCCATCGCCGAGCGGGCCTGGGCAACGGCGGCCTCGGCCTCAGTCTTCACATCTGCCGGCACCTTGTCGCCGCCGTCCTGCAAGGACTTCTCGACCTGGTGGATCATCGCCTCGGTGCTGTTGCGCGCCTCGACCTGCTCACGCCGTTTCTTGTCGGACTCGGCGTTGGCCTCGGCCTCCTTGACCATCTTCTGAATGTCGTTGTCCGACAGCCCGCCACTGGCCTGGATGCGGATCTGGTGCTCCTTGCCGGTCGCCTTGTCCTTAGCTTGGACCGAGACGATGCCGTTTGCGTCGATATCGAACGTCACCTCGATCTGCGGCACGCCGCGGGGAGCCGGCAAGATGCCTTCCAGATTGAAGTCGCCCAACAGCTTGTTGTCTGCCGCCATCTCGCGCTCGCCTTGGAAGCACTTGATGGTCACGGCGCTCTGGTTGTCGTCGGCGGTCGAGAAGGTCTGGCTCTTCTTGGTCGGGATCGTGGTGTTGCGGTCAATCAGCCGGGTGAACACGCCGCCGAGCGTCTCGATCCCCAGGGACAGCGGCGTCACGTCCAGCAACAGCACGTCCTTCACGTCGCCCTTCAGCACCGCGCCCTGGACCGCGGCGCCGATGGCGACGACCTCGTCCGGGTTCACGTTGCGGGCAGGGTCACGGCCGAAGAACTGCTTCACCGCGTCAATGACCTTGGGCATGCGGGTCATGCCGCCGACCAGAATCACCTCCTGGATTTCGCCCGCCGTGACGCCAGCGTCCTTGAGCGCAGCGCGGCACGGGTCCAGCGTGCGCTGGATCAGGTCGTCCACCAGGCTTTCCAGCTTGGCGCGGGACAGCTTCATCACCAGGTGCTTCGGCCCGCTGGCGTCGGCGGTGATGAAGGGCAGGTTGATCTCGGTCTCCTTAGAGGAAGACAGCTCAATCTTCGCCTTCTCCGCAGCTTCCTTCAGCCGCTGCAGGGCGAGCTTATCATTGCGCAGGTCAATGCCCTGCTCGCGCTTGAACTCGTCGGCGAGGTAGCCGATCACCCGGTTGTCGAAGTCCTCGCCGCCCAGGAAGGTGTCGCCGTTGGTGCTTTTCACCTCGAACACACCGTCGCCAATCTCCAGCACCGACACGTCAAAGGTGCCGCCACCGAGGTCGTAAACGGCGATGACACCGCCGCCCTTCTTGTCCATGCCGTAGGCCAGCGCCGCCGCCGTCGGCTCGTTGATGATGCGCAGCACCTCCAGCCCGGCGATCTTGCCGGCGTCCTTGGTGGCTTGGCGCTGAGCGTCGTTGAAGTAGGCGGGGACAGTGATGACGGCCTGCGACACCTTCTCGCCGAGGTATGCCTCCGCCGTCTCCTTCATCTTGCCGAGGATGAACGCGCTGACCTGGCTGGGGGAGTACTTCTCGCTGCGCGCCTCGACCCAGGCGTCGCCGTTGCCGCCGCGGACGATGGCGTAGGGCACCATGCCCTTGTCCTTCTCGACCATCGGGTCTTCATAGCGGCGGCCGATCAGGCGCTTGACGGCATACAGGGTGTTGGTCGGATTGGTGACGGCCTGGCGCTTGGCGCTCTGGCCGACGAGGCGCTCCCCACCGTCGCTGAAGGCGACCATGCTGGGGGTGGTGCGGGCGCCCTCCGCATTCTCGATCACGCGGACGTCGCTGCTGGCGCTGCCCTCCATGATCGCGACGCAGGAGTTGGTGGTTCCGAGGTCTATACCGATGACCTTGCTCATATACGTAAGCTCCTTTCAGCGGCGGCGCCTGGCCCGAAGCACCGGGGGCCGTCCTATGGTTTAGCGTTATAGGATGTATTCAGCGAAACGCCCCGGGACAAGGCCCGGCGATGCACGTCCGGCGTGCAATCTTAAAAGCCTGTTTTGAGTGGGCAACGGCTGAGGTCCAGCGAGGAATTTTTCGTGCCGGGCAGGAAGGGCCGCAGCCTCTATGCCTCCGCATCGGGGCAAGGTTCTGACGTACCCGGCGCGGAAAAGCACCGCTGGGCCGACTCGGAGCCTACTCAAGCAAGCTCTAAGCTGCGCTGTCTTCTTGGGACTGCGTGTCCAGTGCTGGCTCGGCTTCGGCTGGGGACGCGGCCTTAGCGACGACGACCATGGCCGGGCGCAACAGGCGGCCGTTCAGGGTCCAGGCCTGGGTCCAGGCCTGCATCACCGTGCCGGGAGGGTGGTCGGCGCTGGGCTGTTCCGCCATCGCCTGGTGCAGGTTGGCATCGAAGGGCTGGCCAGTGGGGTCGGTGCGCTTGATGCCGTTGCGTTCCAGGATGGCGACGAAGCTGCGCTCCACGCCATCCAGGCCGTCGCGCAGCTTGGTGACGATGTCGGGTTCGCTGGCCTCGTGCGCTGGCAGGCTGGTCAGGCCGCGGCGGAGGTTTTCTGCAGCCTCCACCACATCGGCGGCGAACTTCTGCACAGCGTATTGGCGGGTGTCGTCCACGTCGCGCTTGGCGCGGGTGCGGACGTTCTGCATTTCGGCCTCGGCGCGCATCCAGCGGTCGCGCATGTCGTCGCGCTCGGCGGTGAGCTGCGCGACCTGGGCGGCCGGGTCAGTGTCCGGGGCCGGGTAGCCGGCGTCGGCGGGGATGGGGCCGGTGGGTTCTGGCGGGGCCGGCGGGGCGGCCTGGTCGTGTTCTGTGCTCATTGCGGACAGGTAGGGCAGGCGTGCGGCTGGAACAAGCGGGACTGCAACACCTGCGCCAAGCAGGCGTCACAGCTTGGCGCATGCGGCGCAGCAGGCGCGCGCGGGCGAGGTCGTCCGGCAGGCCGTTGGCGTCGAGGTCGCAGGCGTCCAGGCGGTCGAGCAGCCCGGCGTGCAGCGCCTCGGAGCTGCCGCATCCAGGGGCGCTGCCGTCGAAGTCATTGCGCTAGATGGTGTCCTCGACCACGCGGAGGATGCGCTTGCGGGCGGCGGTGCTGTCCGGGGCCGGGTCGCTGGCGGGCTTGGGAGGCTCGTCCAGGTTTTGCGCGAGCATGATGCAGCGGCGGACGGCGCTGGCGACGCTGTCGAAGGCGGCGGCGGTGCTGATGAGGGCGCCGGGCGACGGAGCCGGGGCGGGCGGCGCTTCCGTGACCAGCCGTACAGGTTTGGCCGTGGCTTGCTGCGCAGCCTGGGCAGTGGCCTGGGCGTGCAACCGGCGGGCGAGATCGGCACCTATGTCAATCAGGTCATGTAGGGCCTGGCGGTAGAGTTGGGTTTCCGCCGCGTGTGAGCCGGGGTCGGTTTGAGTGATTTTTTTGGTCATGAACTGAACAAGAACATTTTGGGGGTGGTGTGTCAAGGATTGCGTGTGGCGGGTATGCCTGTTGGGTGGTTGAGGGCGGGGCGTTGCAGCAGTCAGGCCACCATCTGCGCCAGAAGCGTGTCCAGCCGCAGGCGGCCATCCAGAGTCGCGGCGAGGCGGCCATTGGTCTGGGTGACGTATCCGGCCTCCAGCGCCTGGTCCAGCACGTCCGGGTCCAGCGCATCCGACAGCGCGATGCCGGTGCGGGCGGCGAAGCGGGCGGCATCCACGCCCTCCGTCAGCCGCAACCCCATCAGCAGCATCTCCCGGGCGCGGTCGCGGGGGCCGATGCGTTCTTCCGCCGTGCTGCCGTGACTCTGCCGCTCCACGCGGTCGGCCCAGGGTTCTGGGGCGCGGTGGCGGCGGGTGGCAACCAGGCTGCCGTCCAGGGTGATGCGGCCGTGCGCTCCCGGTCCGATGCCGGCGTAGTCGGCGTAGCGCCAGTAGGCCAGGTTGTGCCGGCTCTCGCCGCCGGGCTGGGCGAGGTTGGAGACCTCGTAGGGGTGCAGGTCCTGGGCGGCGCAGGCGTCCAGGGTGGCGTGATACAGTTCCGCCGCCAAGTCGTCGCCGGGGAGCACCAGCTCGCCCCGACGGTGCAGCGCCTCGAAGCCGGTGCCGGGCTCGATGGTGAGCTGATACAGCGACAGATGGTCGGCACAGAGGGCCAGGGCCTGGCGCAGCTCCGCCTGCCAGGCGGCGACGGACTGGCCGGGGCGGGCGTAGATCAGGTCGAACGACACGCGGGGGAAGGTGGACCGGGCGGCTTCCAAGGCAGCTATGGCCTGGCCGGCGGAGTGCTGGCGGCCCAGCATGTGCAGGGCGCCGGCGTCCAGGCTTTGGATGCCGAGGGACACGCGGTTGACCCCGGCGTCGCGGAAGCCGGCGAGGCGGGCCAGCTCGACGCTGGTGGGGTTGGCCTCCAGGGTGACCTCCAGGTCCGGTGCCGGGTCGAACAGGGCAGTGGCGTCGGCGATCAAGGCGGCGACGGTGTCCGGCTCCATCAGGCTGGGGGTGCCGCCGCCGAAGAAGATGGAGGCCAGGGAGCGCCGGCCTAGACGTGCCGCTTCCCATGCCAGCTCGGTGCGGAGGGCGCGGGCGAAGCGGGCCTGGGGGATGCGGTCGCGGACGTGGCTGTTGAAGTCGCAATAGGGACACTTGGCCAGACAGAAGGGCCAGTGGATGTAAAGGGCGAGGGGAGCCATAGCTGTCCATATAGGGTGCGGCTCAGTTAGTTGCGCGGGTGTGGGGCAGGTTGCAGGAGCGACGGCTGGATCAGATGTGCAGTGCCTTATCGTCCACGTCCCGCAATGCCGCCCGTGGGCTGCTGCCGGTGACGTCCCGCTTCATTGATGAGGCGGAGTGCGTGCTGTCGGTGCTGCTCGCGATTGGGTTCGCGCACTTGCTGCATGCGCAGAACGTCGCCTGGGCCGCGTTTTCCGGCTACATGGTCATGCGCGGGCATGTTTCGGACAGCTTCCTGCGTGGGGCGCTCCGCATTTTGGGGACAGCCGTTGGCGCCGGGCTGGCGCTGCTGGTGGTGCCGGTCGTGCAGGGGTCGGTGGCGGCCTCGGCGCTTGCTAGCGCGTTGCTGGGCGGGGCGTCGCTATACGGGGCGCTGACGGGGCGGCGGGCCTATGCCTGGCTGTTCGTGGGCCTCACGTTCGAGATGATCGTCCTCGACAAGCTGGCCCATACCGACCGCGACCTGCGCGCCTTTGTGGAGACGCGGCTGCTGGAGGTCGCGGCGGGGACCGCGGCGTGCGTCGCCGTCAGCGCGCTTTCGACGCTGACGGTTCGTCGGCGTTGGCCCGGCGCCCGCGCTGCACCGGCCCGGCGGATCGGCTGGCATCCGCATGCGCTCCGTCATGCCGCCCAGGGTGCTGCGGTGCTGGCGCTGCTGCCGGTGCTTTGGGCGCGGTTCCGGGTGCCGGAGCTGGCGCAAAGCGCCGTCGCGGTCATGGCGGTGATGCTGGTTCCCATCAGCAGCATCGGCCCGAGCGGGCTGGCGCCAGTCAGCCGCAAGCTGCTGCAGCGAGTTGCCGGGTGCCTCGCCGGGAGCGCGCTGGCCGGCGCGTTCCTGTTTGCCGCGCACGGCAGCGTGCCCCTGCTGATCGGGGGGACGGTCGTCGGGGTGCTGCTGGGCCGGCATATCGAGAATGGCGGGCATACCGCGACCTATGTCGGCACGCAGTTCACCCTGGCCGTGCTGGTGACGCTGGTTCCCGACAGTTACGCCGGCATCGAAATCACCCCGGCTATGGAGCGCCTGGTTGGCACCCTGGTTGGGCTCGCGCTGCTGGAGCCGGTTTTGATCGCCTGGCACCTGGTCGCACCCACGGACGTTGGATGGACCCAGCCGGCGGGAGGTGGAACTGAGGTGGGGCGGTAGTATTGCTGGGGTGCGTGCCGGGGAGATGGCGGTGCAGGGTTTTTACGTGGCGGGCGGCAGGGCAGCGGGCGCAGTTGGGCTGACCAAGCGGGAGAGGGATGTGATGGGGGACCGGCTCGTTGATCCGATGGAGAATGCGCTGCCGATGGGCGATGATGCCGTAGCGCGCGTGCGGCTCGCCTTGGCGCGTGCCGGACATCCCGACACCATCCTGGCCTATCCGGCCGGCACCCGGACCGCGGCTGACGCCGCTGCTGCAATCGGGTGCGAGGTGGCGCAGATCGCCAAGTCCATCGTGTTCCGTGCCGGGGAGCGGGCGGTTGTCGTGGTCACATCGGGCGCCAACCGGGTGGACCCGGTCCGGGCCGCCACGGCGCTGGGCGTTGGGCTGGCGCGGGCCGATGCGGCGTTCGTACGGGAGGCAACGGGCTTCATGGTTGGCGGGGTGGCGCCGGTCGGGCATCTGACGCCGCCGCTGATGCTGCTGGATGCGGACCTGCTGCGGCTGGACCCGGTGTGGGCCGCGGCGGGGTCGCCGCGGCATGTGTTCCGGACGAACGCTGTGGAGCTGGTGCGGATGACGGGGGCGGTGGTTGCGGCAGTGGCGGAAGGATAGGATGCCGGGAAGCGCGGAGGCGCACGGGGCGGCAAAGGCGTCACCGGGCCAAGCTTTTGTCGGAGGGTGGGCCTGCCGCCGCTCCAGGCCTGTAGCTGCAACGTCATGCGTTGCAGGGATGCGCGTCCGAAATTGCTGGCACTGAGGCGTCCCGCAGGTGTAACGTTTGGACAGAGCTTATGGCAGGGAGGTCGCTCCTATGACCACGTTCCATGAACGGGAACAGGCGTTCGAAGCCAAGTTCGCACATGACCAGGAGTTCCGGTTCTTGGTCACTGCCCGTCGCGACAAGTTGTTGGCCGGGTGGTTGGCGGACCGGCTGCATCTGCAAGCGGCTGAACGCGTAGGCCTTATGGCCGCGGTCCTGCAAGTGCGGGATGGGACCGGGCATGACGAGCTGCTGCTCAACCACGTGATGCAGGTGGCGTCGCAGTACCGCGGCGGCATCAGAGTGAACGAACTGGAGGCTGCGCTGGCAAGCTGCGCCGTGCAGGCCAGGCAGCAGCTCCTGGACATGCCGTTCAAGCCATCGGCAGGTTCCTAGGCAGGCTTGCACGGATTGTCCAAGCTGACCGGTATCCGCGTGCGAGGCAATGCCGCCCTGCTTAGGCTCAATAGGGACAACAACCCGATGATGTCCTACGCCGTATCCCACCGTTGTCTGCTCGCCTTGGGGATTGGCGCTTCGCTCGCCCAACCCGCCCGTGCTGCCGGGCACGACCTTTCCTTCGCCGAGCTTTACGGCCCCAGCACTGCGGACGGCACCCCGCTGTCGCCGGCGGCGCAGGCCCTGGTCGGCCGGCAGGTCACCGTGCGCGGCTTCATGGCGCCGCCGCTGCGGGCCGAGAGCGACTTCTTCGTTCTGACCCGCTATCCCATGTCCACTTGCCCGTTCTGCTCCAACGCCGCGGACTGGCCGGTGGACATCGTATTCGTGCGGCTGGGCGGGGCGGCGGAAACGGTGTCGCCCAGTTATGCCATCTCCGTGTCAGGCACGCTGGACGCGGGAATGCAGGCGGACCCGGCGACCGGCTTCGTCAGCATGGTGCGGGTCGTGGACGCGACCTGGCGCCGGGTTTGAGCTGGGCTACTTCACTAGGCCGAGGGATTTGAGCTTGCCGACCTCCTGCTCCACCCGCGGCAGGCCGCCGTTGGCATACAGGATGAACACCCGCTCTGCCGACAGGTGGGTCAGCACAGGGTTACGGTATTCCGTGTTGTAGCGGGTGGCGTTGGCCGGGTCGTAGCCGAACTTGGGCGCCAAGGTACGCAGGAACAGCTCACTTTGAACGACTGCCGGGCCGGTGTAGGTAAAGTCGGCGTCGGACAGGTTTTGTAGCACGTATTCATACAGCAGGTTGGACTGGTTCGGCAGGCTGGCCAGCACGTTCATGGAGCCGAGCTGCCGCACCAGCGGCAGGCGCAGCCGGCCGAGAGCGTCCTTCATCAGGTAGCCGCGCTCGACCGGGTCAATGCCGGTGATGATGGCGGCGGCGCGCAGCCAGTTGACGACGCTGAACTCGTTGCCGGCGTTGGGCGCCCCGTGGGCCGAAGCTTGGGCGATCAGGAAGGCCGGCGGCATCCCGCGCGCCATGCCTTCCGCCACGCCCAGGATGTGGTGGCCGCCGGTCTTGCTGGTGCCGGGCGCGCCCCAGGCGTCGGTCTTGCCGTTGCCGCCGAAGTTCATCTCGGCATACTCGGAGCCGTCGGCGTTCCACTGGAACACCATCGTCTTGGCCCAGTCGTGCCAGATGGGCGTGGCGATGGCGATGTCCTGGTCAATGAACAAGTCCGCATCGGGCTGCCCGCCGGTGCCGTCGCGCAGCACCGGCAGGCCGCGGGCGTCCAGGGTGCCGTAAACCCGGCGGCAGGTATCGGCGAGGTTGATGCCGCTGGTCATGTTGACGGCGACGTGCATGGCGAGGCCGCCGGGTTCGGAGTGGTGGCCGCCGAAGACGCTGCCTGGTGCTCCGATGTAGGGCAACGGCAGCTTCGGGCATGGCGTGCCGTCGTCGCGCACGCCGGGGAACACGCCGGCGAGGAGGCCGCCGGGGATGCGGCCGGCCTCGGATTCGTCAATGAGGCCCTCGGCGACCAGTTTGGCGACGACGGTCTGCTTGCGCTCGGGCGTCAGGTTGGCGCGGCTTTTGATGCAGGTGTCGGGGTTGAAGACGGCGTCCTCGGTTTCCCGGCGGATCTGCGGGTCCTTGAGGGTGGCAGCCTGGGCCTTGATGTAGGCCATGGCGGTCGTGACCAGGGCGGAGGAGCCGGCGAGGCGTGCGGCGTCCGCATTCCAGGCGCCTTGGCCGGTTTGGTCGGCGGCGGCGGCGCTGGCCGTCAGGGCCAGGATGGCAGCGGCGCCTAGCAGGCGGCTTGGCTTGGTCATTTTGACGCTCCCGGCGTTCCGTTCCGGAATTAGGCTACATGGGATCGGCGGCTGTGGGTACGGCTGGTTTTCGGAAGGTTTGATGACAGGGTGCAGCGCTTCGGCTTCGCGGGAGGCGCTGGCGCTTTTCCGCCCTACGGTGGCGGTTCCCGTGGGGCTGCTGGAGGCGGCTACCGACCCGTCCGGGACCGGCGCACTGCGCTTTCGACCAGGATCGCTGCGAGGCCGGCGAACAGGACGATGGGCGGCCAGGGCGGCGGCAGAGGCAGGCGGGGCAGCGCCAGCCAGGCCACGAGCAGCCAGGCCAGGATAGCGAGGGCGAAGCTGCCGTCGTCCACGAAGAGGCCGATGAACTCGGACCAAGCGGTGCCTAACCAGCGCATCGCGGCGGCCTAGCGCTGCACGGCCGGGGCAGGAGCCGCCCGCGGCCGGCACAGCGTGACCGCGGCGGCGGCAGCGGCCAGGAACCCGGCCAGGAGGCCCAGCAGGGACCAGTCCTCGCCGGGCCAGGCCAGGCCCATGCCTTCGCCGACCCAGAAGGTGCCGAAGGCGCACAGCAGCACGCCGACCGTGAACTTCAGCGTGTTCTCCGGGACCATGGACATCGGACGGTGCAGCGCGAGGCCCAGCGCCACCACCACCAGCAGCGCCGCGGCTGCGCCCAGGGTGGCCGGCAGCAGCAGCCCGCCGCCGGCTGCACCCATCGCGACGACGATGAACACGACCTCGATCCCCTCGATCATCGTGATGTTGAACGCGGTGCGGACGGCCACGCGGTCCCAGCCCGCGCCGACGCCGCCGATACCGCGCAGGGCGGCGGTCTCCTTGGCATAGGCCGCTTCCTCGTCGTGCAGGGCGATCACCCCGGCCGAGCGCAGCACCGCCTTGCGCAGCCAGCGCATGCCGAACAGCAGGATCAGCAGGCCGACGCCGACCCGCACGAGGTCGAGCGGGATGCGCGTCAGGGCGGGGCCGAGCACCAGGATGATGGCCGCCAGCGCCAGCAGGGCCAGGCCGGTCCCGCCCAGCGCACCGCGCCAGCCGCGGACTGCGCCGACGGCCAGCACAATGGTGAGCGCCTCCACGAACTCGACGAGTGACGCCAGGAATGCGGCCAGGATCGTCGGTCCGGCATGTGTCCAATCAGCGCCCATGGCTGAGACTCCATGACATCCCGGCAGTTTTCCTCATGGCTCGGCTTCCTCGCGCTTCAGCAGGGCATCGTCTATCTGGACCAGCAGGCGCGGGAAATCCACGGGCTTGGGGTGGTAGTCGTCACAGCCGGCGTCGAGCGCCTTGGCACGGTCCCCGGCCATCGCGTGCGCGGTCAGGGCGATGATCGGCACCCCGGCGGCGGCCTCGTCACCGCCGGCCCGCAAGGTGCGCGCGACGGTCCAGCCATCCATGACCGGCAGGTCCATGTCCAGCAGCACCACGTCGGGCTGCTCGTCCCGCACCTGGTCCAGGGCGCGCTGGCCGTCATGCGCCAGCACGACCTCGAAGCCCCGGCGGCGCAGCCGGCGCGACAGGAAGTCCCATAGCTCCTCGTGGTCCTCGACCAGCAACACCTTCGTCACGCCTGCCTGCCTCCTGCGGTGGATGCCGCACAGCGATGTAGGGGCTGTATCCGGCGATTGCATCTAAACGCCTGGCAGACCGTTCTGTCCCCCAACATCGTCCGGAAGAGTCTTGCATGACGCCAGCCATCCCAGACCAGTCCGCCTCGGACCCGGCGCCCGCCGCCGCAGCAGGGATGTCCCTGGTCCTGCCGGGCCGGGGGCTGGCGGCGCTGAACGCGGCGGCCATCGTGGTCGCGGCGCTGTATCTCGGGCGGGACCTGCTGGTGCCGCTGGTGCTGGCGGTGCTGCTGGCCTTCGTGCTGGCGCCGCTGGTGACGCTGCTGCAGCGTGCCCGCATCGGCAAGGTGCCGGCGGTGCTGATGGCTGTCGTGCTGGCCTTCTCCGTCATCCTGGGCATCGGCACGGTGGTCGGACGCCAGGCGGCCTCGCTGGCGGAGGGTTTCCCGGCCTACCAGGCGACGATCCAGGAGAAGGTGAAGTCGCTCTCGGTCGGCGCCGAGGTGGTCGAGCGGTTCAGCGGTTCGCTGCAATCCATGCTGAGCGGCCGGGCGGAGGCGCCGTCCATTCCTTATGCCGCTCCGGCGCCTGGCCCCGCCGCCCCTGCGCCGTCCGCGCCTGTGCCCGCGCCGGCCGTGCCGGCGGCCGAGGGTGGGACGGGCGTGGCCTCGACGTTCGGGATCGTGCGGAGCGTCGCCGGGCCGGTGTTCGGGCCTTTGGCGACGATGGGCGTGGTGGTCGTGTTCCTGCTGTTCGTGCTGCTGAACCGGGAGGACTTGCGGGACCGCCTGGTGCGGCTGGTCGGGCGGCAGGACCTGCACCGCACCATCCTTGCCATGAACGACGCGGCGCACCGGCTGTCACGCTACTTCTTATTCCAGTTGGCGCTGAACGTCTCCTTCGGCCTGTTCATTGGGACTGGGTTGTGGGCCATCGGGCTGCCCAACCCGGTGCTGTGGGGGATCGTCGCGGCGCTGATGCGCTTCGTGCCGTATATCGGCAGCGTCATCGCCCTGGTGCTGCCGTTCCTGCTGGCGCTGGCGGCGGCGCCGGGCTGGTCGCTGGCGTTAATGGTGCTGGGACTGTTCATCCTGGCGGATATGCTGATGGGCCAGGTGATCGAGCCGCTGCTGTACGGCCACAGCACCGGGCTGTCGCCCATAGCGGTGATCCTGTCCACGGCGTTCTGGGTATTCCTGTGGGGGCCGGTCGGGCTGCTGATCTCGACGCCGCTGACGGTGTGCCTGGTCGTCGCCGGCCGTTATGTGGCGCCGCTGTCGTTCCTGGAGGTGATGCTGAGCGACAACCCGCCGCTGACTCCGCCTGAGACGTTCTATCAACGCGCGCTGGAGGGCAATGCTGCCGAGCTGGCGGCGCAGGCGGAGCGCCTGACTGCGCCGCCGCCGAATGGCCGGCGCGCCTGGCGTGCCAAGGCGGTTGGGCCGGCATCGTCCGGCCAGGGTGCGTTGGCCGAGTATTACGACCGCGTCGCCTTGCGCGGCCTGGCGCTGGCGCAGGCGGACCTGTCACGGGACGCCCTGGCGTTCGAGCGGCTTGAGGCCATCCACATGCAAATCGAGCACCTGCTGGCGCAGATGGCCCGGCAGGCGGGCAACCCCCCGGACGCCCTGCCGCCGCCGGCCTGGCAGGCGGAGGGCGCCGTGGTCTGCATCCCTGCCCGCGGCCAGTTGGACGACCTGGCCGCGACGATGGCGATGCAGGTGCTGCAGGGCGCCGGGTTCGGGGCGCGGCAGGAAAGCAACCTGGTGCTCGGCGCGGGCCATGCGGCGAAGGTGGATTTGAGTGCGGTCCGGCTATGCTGCCTGTCGGTGCTGGACCAGGGCAGCAGCCCATCCGGCCTGCAATACCTGCTGCGCCGCATCCAGCGCCGGATGCCGGAGGCAGTCGTCGTGGTCGGGTTGTGGCATGCGGCAGGGGATAGCGCGCTGCTTGCGGCGCTGCGGGCGGAGGGGAGCGCGGAGACCATCGTGCTGTCGCTGGGCGAGCTGGTTGCGCTGGCCCGGGCCGTGTCGGCGCGGGAGCCTGTGGCGGCGCTGCCGGCCTGACGGAAAGCCTAAGTGCGGGCGTTTTGCCGAGGTGCGGCGGAGAAGCGCCAGCGCCTTCCATTGAACGGCAGCGCTGTGGCTTGGCGGAAGGCGCTGACGCTTTTCCGTCCTGCTTGTATGGCGTACTCCCGCTTTACCCGTGCGCAAAGTGCCGAGGGGCTGCTTGGGGGAACGCCGCCGTGCGCCCCGCGTAGAACGGTCTCTGGCCCTGGAAACTCTTGAACGATGGATGCAACCCCCGCCACGGAACGCGGCCCGCATGGGCTGCTGGCCAACCTGCCCAGCAGCCTTGGCCTGCTGGCCGGGGTGCTGCTGGCGATGGGCGTCGCCGCCACGGCGTGGTCGCTGCTGACCGCTCAGGCAGCCCGGACGGAGACAGCGGCGCAGAACCGCGCCCTGGTCTCGGCGGAGCGACTGCTGTCCACCTTGAGGGACCTGGAAACCGGGGAGCGCGGCTATGCCCTGACCGGGGTGGAGTCGTACCTCGAACCTTATGAGGCGGCGCTGGCCAACCTGGATGGGGAGCTGCAGAACCTGGTAGGGAACAATCGCGATGCCGACCTGGTGCGGCAGGTGCAGGTCAAGCGCGACTTCGCCCGCGAAGTGGTCGAGGCGCGCCGGGCAAGCGGGCTGGACGCCGCGGTTTCGCTGGTTCTGACCGGGGTGGACAAGGCGTCCATGGACCGCGTCCGCCGGACCGTGGCTGGGCTGCAGGAAACTGCCCGTATCCGCCTTGGCGTGCAGGAGCGCGACCAGGCTGGGATGGGGCTGCTACGCGAGGCGATTGCAGTCGTCTCGACGCTGGCCGCGTTTGCCGTGATGGGGCTGCTGCTGCTGCGCCGGCGGCGGGCGGAGCGCGCCAGCATGGGGTTGCTGGCCAGCGTCATGGACAACGCGCCGGTCGGTCTGGGCTTCCTGGATGGCGGCCTGCGCGTGCAGCACATGAACCGCGCGCTGTCCGACATGAGCGAGCGGGCGCTGGATGCCGATGTGGGCCGCAGCCTGTGGGACGTGCTGCCCGACACCCGCGAAACCCTGGAGCCGCGGCTGCAGGAGGTGCTCAGCCGCGGCCGTACCATCACCCAGGTCGAGGTGGCGACTAAAAGCCTGGTGAACCCGGCCCAGACCCGGGAATTCCAGTTTGGGTTCTTCCCGCTGCCGGCAGCGGACGGCGGCCGTCCCGGCGCCGGCCTGGTCGTCACTGACGTGACCTACCGCAAGCGCGCCGAGCGCCGATTGAAGGAAAGCGAAGAACGCTACCGCACCCTGATCGAAACCAGTGCCAGCATCGTCTGGACTACGACGGCCGCTGGCGAGCTGACGCCGCCGCAGGCGAGCTGGACCGCCTTCACTGGCCAGCCCCAGGGCGAGTACGCTGGCACCGGCTGGCTGGAGGCCGTGCATCCCGAGGATCGTGACGCCACCCTGAACGCCTGGCGCGAGGCGGTTGCCGGCCCGGCCGTGTACTCGGTGGAACACCGGCTGCGCCGTGCGGATGGGGACTGGCGCATCATGTCGGTTCGCGGCGTGCCGATCCTGGACGACGGCGCCGTGCGGGAATGGGTCGGCATCCACGTGGACATCACCGCCCGCAAGCAGGCGGAGGAGGAGCTGAGCGCCGCCAAGGACGCCGCCGAGGCTGCCAATCGCGCGAAGAGCCAGTTCCTGGCCAACATGAGCCACGAGCTGCGGACGCCCTTGTCCGCCGTCATCGGCTACAGCGAGATGCTGGAGGAGGAGATGGAGGACGGCGGCGACGCGGGCTTGCTGGGCGACGTCCGCAAGATACAGTCCAACGCCCGCCACCTGCTGAGCCTGATCAACGATGTGCTGGACCTGTCGAAGATCGAGGCGGACCGCATGACCACCTATGCGGAGGACATCCAGGTGCAGGCGCTGGCGGAGGATGTCGCAGGGACCGTGGGCAACCTGGTGGTGCAGAAGGGCAACACGCTCGCGATGGACCTGGCGCCCGGCCTCGGCGTCATGCACAGCGACCAGACCAAGCTGCGCCAGTGCCTGTTCAACCTGGTCAGCAACGCCGCCAAGTTCACCGAGAACGGCCGCATCACGGTACGGGTGCGCCGCGACGGGGACTGGGTGGAGTTCAGCGTGGCCGACTCCGGCATCGGCATGACGCCGGAGCAGTTGGCCGGGCTGTTCGAGCGGTTCGCGCAGGCCGATGTATCCACGACCCGGCGCTTCGGCGGCACCGGGCTTGGCTTGGCGATCACCCGCGCCTTCTGCCGCCTGCTAGGCGGGGACGTGAGGGTGGAGAGCACCTATGGCGCCGGCTCCACCTTCACGATGCGCCTGCCCGCGGTCATGCCGGAGCAGCCGGAGGAGGACGGCGGCCAGGCTGCGCCGTCTCCGCAGCAGGACAAGCACCTGGTGCTGGTCGTGGACGACGATGCGGCGCAGCGCGACTTGCTGACCCGTTTCCTGGAACGGGAGGGCTTCTCCGTCCGCACCGCGCCGGACGGCCGCACCGGGATCGAGCTGGCCCGCGCCTTGAAGCCACGCGCCATCCTGCTGGACGTGATGATGCCGCAGATGGACGGGTGGTCGGTGCTGACCACGCTCAAGGCCGATCCGGTGCTGGAGCTGATCCCGGTTGTCATGGTGACGTTCGTGAACGAGCCGGCACTCAGCGCCTCGCTGGGAGCCGCCGACACCGTGCTGAAGCCGGTGGAGTGGACGCAGTTGAAGGGTGTCATGGAGCGGTTTCGCGGGGACGCCGGGGATGTCCTGGTGGTGGACGACGACCCCGATGCCCGCGCCCGGCTGCGCCAGGTGCTGACCCGCAATGGCTGGACCGTGGCGGAGGCGGCCAATGGCCAGGAGGCGCTGGACATGGTGCTGCATGCCCCGCCGCAGCTCATCCTGCTGGACCTGACGATGCCGGTGATGGACGGCTTCACCTTCCTGCACGAGCTGCGGACCCGGCCGGGCTGCCGTCACATCCCGGTTGTGGTGCTGACCGCCCGCGATCTGGATGCCGCCGAGCGCCGGCGCCTGGACGGCGCGGATCGGGTGCTGAGCAAGGGCGGCACCGATCTGCGCCAGCTTGCCGGGGAGCTGCGCGGGTTGGCACCGCATCAGGCCGTAGCTGAAGCGGGGACGAGCCTGGCGGACGGCATGGCTGCCCCCATTTCAGAGAACAACCAGGCTGCCGTGAGGATCCCATGATGCGTGTGCTGCTGGTCGAGGACCACGAGGAAATCTGGGACTTCCTATCCCGGCGATTGAAGCGCCGCGGCTTCGAGGTGACGGTTGCGACGGATGGGCAGGCCGGGGTGGACCGGGCACGGGCGGATTTGCCGGACATCGTGCTACTGGACATGAACCTGCCGGTGCTGGATGGCTGGTCGGCTGCCCGGCTGCTGAAGGGGGACCCGGCGACGGCGGGGATCCCGATTATTGCGCTGACGGCGCACGCGATGGCAGGCGACCGGGAGAAGACGGTCGCTGCCGGGTGCAACGACTATCATCCCAAGCCGGTGGATTTCTCCAAGCTGCTGCAGCAGATCGAGGCGTTGACGCCGGGGGCGGTTGCGCGGGCGTGAAGGTTTGCGGCTGCTCGCTCCCCCTTCGGGAGAGGGTTGGGGCGAGGGAAGGGCCACAAGGACTGTGCGTTCACGTCCGGGGCTAAGCCGCTCTGAGCATGGCCGGTTGTCCGTCCTCGCGGCTTCCCTCACCCTAACCCTCTCCCGGAGGGAGAGGGGACTGGGGCGTCTCTGGCTTCAGCCTGGTGCGTGCTCGGCCTCACCTAGGGAGCGGCGCAGGCGGCCTTCTTCGTAGTCGAACTCTTCCTCGATTGCGTGCAGCAACTCGGCGTCCATGTGGTCGGCCTGATCCAGCACCGTGCGACGGGCGGCGTCCATGGCATCGAGCTCCAGCCGCAACCGGGCGGCGCGGCGGCGAGATGCTAGGGCTGGGCCGGCCTCCAGGCCCTGGGCGTCCGTGGCCCGGCGGCGGAACTCGCGCAGCATGTCGCTGTCCGGCATCCCTAGCTCCCGCCCGGCGAAGACCCGGTCCTCCACCACAGCCAGCGCCGCGTCGGCGGCGGCGCGGCGGACGATGGCTTCCTCATGCGCGGCCGCGGCCTCCGGCACTTCGACGACGCGCAGGCGGGAGATGACCCAGCCCAGGGTGGTGCCCTGCACCACGAGCGTCACAAGGATGGCGCAGAATGCGAGGAAGATGATCAGGTCGCGTCCGGGGAAGCCCAGAGGCAGCGCCAGCGACGCTGCCAGGCTGACCACGCCGCGCATCCCCGCCCAGCTTACGACGACTTGGTGGCTGAGCGGGAGCGACGCCTTGCCCAGGTGCAGTTGCCGGGGCAGCACCGCCGCCAGGCCTGACGTCCCGAAGATCCAGATGAAGCGGCTGACGATCATGGTGGCCGACACCGCCAGCCCCAGCCCCAGCAGTTGCAGCGCGCCGTAGTCGCCGAGGCGACCCAGCACGTCGCGGAGCTGCAGGCCGATCAGGATGAAGACCAGGCTGGTCAGCATGAACTCCAGGAAGTTCCACACCGCCGTGCTTTCGACCCGGGTGCGGGCCGACAGCACCTCGTGCTGACCGCGCCCGATCACCAGGCCGCAGGTGACGGCGGCCAGCACGCCGGAAAGATGGAACAGCTCGGCGCCGAGGTAGCTGACGAAGCCGGCCAGGACGATGGCCGTGATCTCCAGCAGGGTGTCGTCCAGGGCGCGGGCGGCGAGGATCACCAGCCGGCCCACGGCGTAGCCCGCCAGCGCGCCGCCCAGCGACGACCAGACGAAGGCGCCGCCGGCGTCGGTCAGGTTGACGCTGCCCGCCACCGTCGCGCTCACGGCGAAGCGGTACAGGATTAGCGAGGACGCGTCGTTCAGCAGGCTCTCGCCTTCCAGGATGGTGACGAGCTTGCGCGGCAGGCGCATGGATTTCAGCACGGCCGTGGCGGCAACGGCGTCAGGCGGCGCCACGATGGCGCCGAGGGCGATGGCGGCGCCCCAGGGCAGGTCGGGCACCAGCAGCTTGGCGACGCCGGCGACGGCGGCGGCGGTGAACAGCACCGCTCCCAGGGCCAGCAGCAGGATGGGGCGCAGGGCCAGGCGGAAGGCTTCCCAATCGGTACGGTAGGCGCTGGCCTGCAGCAGCGGCGGCATGAACAGGGCAAGGGCGAGGTGCGGGTCCAGCTCGACGCCGGGCACCCCCGGCACCAGCGCCACGGCCATGCCGCCCAGAACCAGGGCTACGGCATAGGGCACCTTGGCCATGCGCGCAGCCAGGGCCAGGGCGACGCAGGCAGCGGCTAGGCCGACGATGGTTTCAACCGGGGACATGCTTGAACGCTCCTGCTCCGGCGTGGCGCCGTGCAACCTTGCCGGGGTCAGTAACTTTGTAGGCCATGAGCAAGTTGCAGCCGGCCGCGCGGCCATTCCCATGCAGGGCGGCGCCGGAAATGCCGGCGTGACGCAGCCGCAGGCGGTGCTGGCCGCGATCTTGGCCGCCATGCTGGGGCTGATGGCCTGGAGGCGGTGGCGGCATGACCTGGTGGCGGCGGTGGCGCTGCTGGCGGCGGCCGGGGCGGGCTTGGTGCCGGAGGACCGCGTGCTGGCCGGGTTCGCCGATCCCGCGGTTGTGGTGTTCGCGGCACTGCTGATCCTTGCCGCGGGCTTGCGGAACTCCGGGGCGCTGCTGGCGCCGGTGCAGGGGTTGGCGCCATGGCTGGACCGGGTCGGCGCGCAGATCGCGGTGCTAGGCGGCATCGGGGCGGTGGCGGCGGCCTTGCTCGGCAGCTATGGCGCGGCGTCTGCGTTTGCGCCGGTGCCGGCGCAGGCGTTGCGCCGGTCGGGCCGCTGGCCGTCCCGTGCCGCCGTGCCGGTCGGCTTGGCGTTCAGCCTTGGGGGAATGGCGACGCTGGTTGGCAGCCTGCCAAATCTGCTGGTGTCCGGGGCACGGCGGGAGGCGGCGGGCTTCGGTTACGAGCTGCTCGACTTTGTGCCGGTCGGGGGAGCCGTTGCGTTGGCCGGGCTGGTGGTGCTGGGCGTGGCCTGGCGGTTCCTGCCGCGGCCGGCGGAGGGCGCGGCGGCCCCGGCAGCCCGGATCGAGCGCTATACCAGCGAGGTCCACGTTCCGCCGGGCTCCCTGGCTGTAGGGCGGAGTCTGGCCGAAGTGGAGCGCCGGGGCGACGGGGTTGTCGGCGTCGCGGCGGTAATACGCGAGGGCTATCGCCGCCTGGCGGCGCGGCCCGGCCTGGTGGTGGAAGCGGACGACGTGCTGGTGCTGGTGAGCGGGCTAGACGCACTACAGCGCGTGACTGGGCGGCTCGGCCTGCGGATCGAGAACGCCGTCGGTGACCTGGAGGCGGATCCTGAGCGGGTCGGGGTGATCGAGGCCGTGGTGTCGCCCGGGTCCCGGCTGGTAGGCCGGTCCTGCGCAGAGGCCGGGCTGGCGGAGCGGGTTGGGCTGCTGGGGATCGGGCGCGGGTCAGGGCAGGCGCTGACGCGGCTGCGCCGGGTCAAGCTGCAGGGCGGCGACGTGCTGGTGCTGCAAGGAGAGCTTGCGGTGATGCCGCCGGTGCTGGCGGAGTTCGGCTGCCTGTTGCTGGCGGAGCGCCGGCTGCGGCTGGGACGGCGGCAACGGATCCTGGCGCCGGGGCTGCTGCTGCTGATCGCGCTGGGCTTGGCGGCGGGGGGGATGCTGCCGCTGGTGATCGCGTTGCCGGGCGCGGCGGTGCTGCTGGTGCTGCTGCGGACGCTTAGCCTGGACGAGCTATATGCCAGCGTGGACTGGTCCGTGGTGGTCCTGGTGGCTGCGCTGCTGCCGCTGTCGGGGGCGCTGCGTGATACCGGGCTGGCGGCGCTGCTGGCGCAGGTGCTGGCCGGGCCGCTGCTGGGTCAACCCGTGGCGGCCGTGGCGCTGCTGCTGGCGCTGGCGCTGGCGGCGGCACCGCTGGTGAACGGCGTGACGGCGGCGCTGGTGCTGACGCCGGTCGCGTTAGCCTTGGCGGGGCGGCTGGGCGCGGGGCCGGACCCGTTCCTGATGGCGGTGGCGCTGGGAGCGTCCTGTAACTTGCTGTCCGACGCGCTGGCGCTGCCGTTGCCGGTCGCGGCGGGCTGGGCGGCGGTGCCGGGCCGGTGGCGGGTCGGGCTGCCGGTGACGGCGGTGGTGTTCCTGGTCGGGCTGCCGATGATCCTGCTGACCTGGCCGGTGCAGCCGTGATGGACCGGGTGCGGGCGGCGCTACGGCGCCTGGGCCTGCCTGTGCCTGGCGGGCAGCCGGCGCCGGCACCCGTCGCGGTCCCTGACCGGCTACCCTTGACCGACGCTCCGCTGGACGTGCTGGCGGCAAAGCTGGTGTTCAGCCACCTGCGGAACCGGCAGCAGAAGCTGGGGCCGCCGCCGACCGCGTTCGGACACCTGGACGGCCCGCAGACCGAATTGCTGGTGCGGGCGATGGTGGCCGCGGTTGCGGCCAATGGGCCGATCGGCGAGGCCGACGAGCGGTCGCTGCGGTCCGCCGTGGCCGCCTTCGGGCTGCAGCCGGCAGCGCATGGGTTCGTGGCCGACGCGGTAGCGCGTCCCGCGCCGCTGGAGCCGCTGCTGCGCCAGGTGCGGGATCCGCATGTGGCGTCGCTGTTCTATGCGGCGTCGCTGGCAGCGGTGGACAAGCACAACGAGATCAACCGGGCTTACCTCGGGTATCTCGCGGCGCGGCTGCGGCTGCCGGAGGACACCTTGGCGCGGCTGCACAGCCAGTTCGGGTTTGGCGGTGCGGCGGGGTAGCGCGATTTTAAGCCGGCATCCCCTCGATCTCCTGCACCGCCCGCTCGATGACACCGCTCGACAGCAGCATCACCCGCGACAGGTCTGCCAGGGTCACCAGCCCGATCACCCGCCCGTCCGCGTCCAGCACCGGCAGGCGGCGCAGGTTGCGAGCGCCCATCAGGTCCAGTGCCGTCGTCACGCTGTCCTCCTGCCGACAGGAGAAGATGGTGGTCGTCATCGCGTCGGCAGCCGTCACGGTGCTGCTGTCCAAACCCTTGGCGACGACGCGGAACAGGATGTCGCGGTCGGTGATGATCCCCTGCAGGTCGCCGGCGCTGCCGACCGGCAGGGCGCCGACGCTCAGGTCGCCCATGGTGGCCGCGACCTCGGCGATGGTCATGCCGGCCTCCACGAACTCCACGTCACGCGTCATGATGTCGCCGATCCGCATGGGGCCTCCCTGTCCTGTTCGCGCCGCTATCGCGCGGCCAGGCTTGCGGCCGGGCCGCGCAGCCCGGCGGCGCGGGGTCCGAACCAGGCCTGCGGCAGCGACGGCTCCACCTGTTCCCGCCGTTCCTCGGCCGCCACGCAGCCGCGTAGCGCAACGTGCAGCCTTGGCCAGCCGCCACCGTTCTCAAGGTGGTCCAGCAGGCACTTGTCATACACGGTGTAGGTGCGCCCGGCGCCGCAACCGAACGAAGTCCGGTCCGCCCGCGCCGCGGTCAGCACGACCCGGTTGGGCCGGGCCATTTCCCCGCCGGCGAACAGGCCGCTGAAGCAGCTCGACACCACGACCACAGTTGGCGCTGCGCCGCAGCCGGCGTCCAGGGCGCGGTCGAGCAAGGCGGGGGTCAGCACGTCGTCTCCTGCGGCAAGATAAAGGCCGTGGCCGGACACGCCGTGGGACGTCGCATACACCAGGCATGCCTGGCCCGGTGCGGGGCGCAGGTCGCGGACCGCCCGGAGCACGCCCGCCAGCGACGCTTCGCCGGCGCCTTGCGCCTCCGCTGCGGACAGGCGCCGCACGTCCGTGGCGGCGCCGGTGCGGCGCAGCAGGGCGGCGACGGCGTTCACGGCATTGTCGAACACCGGCAGGCTGTCGTCGCCTGCCACGAGGACGGCGGTGTAAGGTGGGGTATCCCCTGCTGGCGCCGCCCCTGCTGGCACCGCACAGGCTGCCACCAGGAGCGCAGCGGCCAAAAGGCGGCGCAGCATCATAGCGCCGAAGCCAGCCAGGCCGGGGTCAGCCGGTCCGCAACCGCTGCCGCCAGCCGGTCCAAGTAAGGATCAGGCGTGCTCCACTCCCGCATCGCGTCTGCCGTGCGGCGCAAATAGTCCGCAGCGGGGCCGCCCGGCCCGGCGGTGCTCGCCAGGATGGCGGCAACCTCGTCCTCCGGCACCTGGCCGGCGAACAAGGGGTTCAGCGGGTCGGCGACGAAGGTCAAGGCGTCCACGACGCCCTCTGCCGTCGCGACCTGCACCCAGCGGGCATCATAAAGGCCGCCTGACATCTCGTGCTCCCATACTGCCCATAGGTTCCGTTCCAGCCCGCGCTCGGCAAGGTGTACGACGACCCCGGCGCAGGCGCCATCCGCAGGCTCCAGCCCCAGGGTCAGGGAGGGGCGGCCCGGTGTGCCGCGGTTGCCGGTGTCACGCAGGCAGTAGCGCCGGGCCATGCCGTGCAGGGTGCCGAGCCGCCGTTCGTCGCAGTCGTAGCAATCGTCCCAGATCAGGGCGCCATAGGCGAACACCCAGAGTCCGCTGTCCCTCCGCTCCGCCAGGATCGCGTCCGCGCCGCGGCGCAATACGTTTTCCGGCACGAGCGAGGCCAGCCGGTCCGGCAGGACGCGGGTCGGGGTGCGCGCCTCGATCAGCGCGGCTGTCAGTTCCATCGTTTGCTCGCCTACAAGGATGCCCGGGAACGCCAGGAGCGGCAGCCAGGTTGCTGGTGTTACATGGTGCCGAAACAGGCCAGCGTCAGTTGCGCCATCGCCCGCGCCCGGTGGCTGGTCGCATGCTTCGCGGCCGGGTCCGTCTCACCATAGGTCTGCGCGTCGCCGAGCGGTACGAACATCGGATCGTAGCCGAAGCCGAGAGTTCCCCGCGGCGGCCAGGCGACCGTGCCCTCGACCCGGCCCACATAGGTCGCGGTGCGGCCGTCCGGCCAGGCCATGCAGAGGGCGCACATGAACCAGGCGCGGCGGTCCGCGCTGCCGGCCATCTCCCGCCACACCCGCTCCATCGCTGCCGCGAAGTCCTTGCCCGGCCCGGCCCAGCGCGCCGACACCACGCCGGGCGCCCCGCCCAGCGCCGCGACGCAGAACCCGCTGTCATCCGCCAGCGCCGGCAAGCCGGACGCGCGGGCGGCGGCCAGAGCCTTCAGCGCGGCGTTGCCGGTGAAGTCCGGCGCGTCCTCCACCGGTTCGGGCAGGCCCAACTCGCCTGCGGAGGTGGCATTCATGCCCAGCGGGCGCAGCAGGCCGGCGATCTCCCGCAGCTTGCCGGCATTGTGGGTGGCGATCACCACCGTGCTGCCCGGCGGCAGGCGGCGCGGCATCAGGCGGCCTCCAGGTCCGCAACGGCATCCAGGGCGGCGCGCTGGGCCGCGTGCAGCCGGTTCGTGCCCAGCCGGGCCAGGCCCAGCAGCTCCCCGAGCTGTGTCTCGCTGAACGGCGCGGTCTCGGCCGAGGCCTGCACTTCCACGATGGCGCCCGCGTCCGTCAGGACGAAGTTGGCATCCGCCTCTGCCCCGCTGTCCTCGGCATAATCCAGGTCCAGCAGCGCCGCGCCGCCGACCAGCCCGCAACTGACGGCAGCGACCTGGCCGCGCATGGGGGAGCTGGCGATCACCCGGTTCCGCTGCAGGTGCCGGAACGCCAGCTCCAGCGCCACCCACGCGCCGGTGATGCTGGCGCAGCGCGTGCCGCCGTCGGCGTTCAGCACGTCGCAGTCCAGGGTGATGCTGCACTCGCCCATGGCGGAGCGGTCCACGACGGCGCGCAGGCTACGCCCGATCAGGCGCTGGATTTCCTGGGTGCGTCCGGACTGCTTGCCGCGGGCGGCCTCGCGGTCGCCGCGCTGATGGGTGGCGCGGGGCAGCATGCCGTATTCCGCCGTCACCCAGCCCAGGCCGGTGCCGCGCAGGAAGGACGGGGTGCGGCTGCTGACGCTCGCGGTGCACAGCACCTCGGTGCCGCCGGCGCGGATCAGGCAGGACCCTTCGGCGTGTCGGGCGAAGCCGGGTGTGATCGAAACGTCTCGCATCGCATCAGCGGCGCGGCCGGCATGGCGCATGGTGGTGTCCTGTGATGGGGAAGGGCCATATAGCGCAGACAGGCCGGTTCTTGCAGGGCGCGGCGCGAAGGAGCGGGACAGGGCATGACCATCGGCTTGGGGATCATCGGCGCGGGCATCATGGGAGAGCGGCTGCTGCGCGCGGCCCAGGACCAGCCGACGGATGCCGTGCACGTGTCCGGTATCTGGGACTCTGCGCCCGCCGCGCTGGACCGGATCGGCGCCGCCGTGCCCGGTGTCCCCCGTGCCGCGTCGGCCGAGGCTGTCATCGCAGGGGCCGAGTGCGTTTACGTCGCGACCCCGCCCGGCACCCACCTGCATTATGCCCGCATGGCGATGGCCGCCGGGCGTGCGGTGTTCCTGGAAAAGCCGCTGTCGGCTGACCTCGCGGACAGCCGGCGCTTCCTGGGGGAGGCCAACAACGCCCGCGTGGCGGTCAACTTCCCCTTCGCGTCCTCCCCGGCGGTGGCGAGCCTTGCTGGCTGGCTGGATGCTGGGGTCACCGGGGCGCCGCGCGGGTTCAGCGTGGACGTGGGTTTCGCCACGTGGCCGCGGCCCTGGCAGATGGATGCCGCGCCCTGGCTGGACCGCCGGGCCGAGGGTGGCTTCACCCGGGAGGTCGTGTCCCACTTCCTGTTCCTGTCGCGCCGCCTGCTGGGGCCGCTGCACCTGGGTTCAAGCTATACGGAGTATCCGGCGGATGGCGCCGGCAGCGAGCAGTCCATACGCGCCCGGCTGGATGCCGGCGGGCTGCCGGGCCGGGTACAGGGCGCGGTCGGCGGCACGGCAGCGGACGACACGAATACTTGGACGGTCAGCGGCGTCGGCGACATACGCCTGCGCGACTGGTCCATCGCCGAGCGGCAGCGCCCGGATGGCTCCTGGGTGCCCGACCCCGACGCGGTGCCCAACGAGCGCCTGCGCCCCCTGGTGCTGCACCGCCAGTTGCAGGAGGTCGCCCGCATGACCCGTGGCGAGGCGCACCGCCTGGCGACGGTGACGGAGGCCTATGAGGTGCAGGAAGTGGTCGAGGCCATCCTGTCCGGCGCCTCGCCTCCCCAAGTGACCCGGCGGGAATAGCTCCATGGTGGACGGCAGGGACCGGGGGCCGTCGCCGCGTATGGGGAGGCCGCCGGGACTTGATCCCCGCGCAGCGACCGTGCTGCGGGAGATTGTGGAGCAGTATGTCGCCACTGGCGAGCCTGTGGGCAGCCGCACCCTGTCGCGCCGCCTGCCGATGTCGCTGTCGCCGGCGACGATACGCAACGTGATGGCGGATCTGACGGACGCCGGGCTGCTGTTTTCCCCGCATACCAGCGCCGGCCGGCTGCCGACCGACCGCGGCCTGCGCTTGTTCGTGGACGGGCTGCTGCAGACCGGCAGCCTGCCGGAGGAGGAGCGGGAGACGATCTCCCGGGCGCTGGAGGCCCGCGGGCGTAGCTTGGAGGATACGCTTGCCGAAGCAAGCTCGATGCTGGGCGGGCTGGCCGGGGCTGCGGGGCTGGTGCTGGCGCCTAAGTCGGACGGGGCGGTGCGGCACATCGAGTTCGTGCCGCTTGGGCCGGGTCGGGCACTGGTGATTCTAGTGTCGGCGGACGGACAGGTGGAGAACCGCGTCATCGAGACGCCGCCGGGCCTGCCGCCGTCGGCGCTGACGGCAGCGGCCAACTACCTGAACGCCCACCTGCTGGGCCGCAGCCTGGTGGAGCGCAGCCTGGCGGAGCTGCGCCGGGCCGTGAGCACCGACATGACGGAGGACCGCACCCAGTTGGATGCGCTGACGTCCCAGGTGGTGGAGGCCGGGCTTGCCATCTGGACCGGGGAGGGCCGGGGCGGCGCCCTGATTGTGCGCGGCCAGGCGCGGCTGTTGTCGGAGGTCACGCAGATCGAGAACCTCGCCGCGATCCAGACCCTGTTCGAGCGGCTGGAGCAGCAGGAAACCATGCTGCGACTGCTGGATTTGGCGGAGGCATCGGACGGGGTCCGCATCTTCATCGGCGCGGAAAGCGGGCTGTTTGGGGCCAGCGGGGTTTCGATGGTGGTGGCGCCGGCGCGCAACGAAGCCGACCGCATCGTCGGCGCCATCGGGGTGATCGGGCCGACGCGGATCAATTATGGCCGGATCATCCCCGTCGTGGATTACACGGCCCGCGTGATCGGCCGTCTTCTGGGCTGATGCTAACGGTTAAATGTACGTGACCGCATAGCAATAGTCTTGCAGGTTCTGGTCCGCCAGCAAACGAAAGTGGATGCGGCCCGTTGGACCCGCCGCGAGCAAACCTTCGGCGGCCCTTCTATGTCTGACAAACAGAATTGCCTCCTCCTTGTTGAAGACGATGCGCTTGTCCGCATGACGGTCGCGCTGATGCTGGAAGACGACGGTTTCGGCGTGGTCGAGGCGGCAACGGCCGAGGAAGCGCTGACGCTGATGCGCGACGGGCTGCAGGCGCCGGTGATGGTGACCGACGTGGACCTGGGCGCCGGCTGGAACGGCATGGAGCTGGCGGACCGGCTTCGCATGCTGGCGCCAGACATGGTCATCGTCTTCATCACGGGTCGCACGGCGTCGCTCGCGGGACGGGTCTTGGGGCCGCGCGAGGCGGTGCTGCCGAAGCCGTTCGAAGGGGCGGAACTGGCCCGGCTGGTGCGAAATCTGGTGAATCGCTGAGCCTTTCGACCCCACCAGGTTTTAGCCGCAGGCCGCAACCATTTCCTACCGGAAGGCGTTGGGCAGGCATAGCAACGGAGGAGAACCGGATATGAATGCACTGAAGCTTGGACTTGCTGCCGCACTGGTCAGCAGCGTGGCATTTGCTCAGACTACGCCCGGCACAACGACCACGACACCAAGCACGGCGGCACCAGGGACGACCACGGGCACGACGCCCGGCGTGCCCGGACGCAACCTGCCTGGCGTCACTACCAACACGCCGGCGCAGCTCAGCCCCAGCAATAACAGTTCTGCCACCCCGCCTGCGGTGACGACAAGCAACGCCAATAACAAAACCGGCGCTGCCCCTGTGAAGGGACGCAACAGCTTCACCATGAACGAGGCGCGCCGACGGATTGAAAAGGGCGGCTTTACCCAAGTGACCGGCCTCAAGAAGGATGCTGACGGCATCTGGCGCGGTAAGGGCATGAAAAACGGCGCGTCCATGGATGTTTACTGCGACTATCAGGGCAACGTTGGCGCCGCTTCGTAACCATCCTCAGTTTCAAGGAATCATAAATCATGCGCACCATCGCACATGTCTATCCGACTTATGCCGAAGCCGCCCGGGTCGTTTCGTCGCTTGAAAGCGCCGGCATCCCGCACAGCGACATCAGCATCGTGTCTGGCGACAAGGAGCATACGTCTGCTAATCACGGTACTATGACCGGGACGACTGGCACCAATACCGGCCTGACCAGCGGCGACCCGGAGCAGGGTGCGGCGACCGGCGCTGGCACCGGAGCAAGCCTGGGCACAGTACTGGGCGGCGGCGCAGGGTTGCTGGCCGGCATCGGCGCACTGGCGATTCCGGGCATCGGCCCGCTCGTAGCGGCTGGCTGGCTGGTTGCAGCGCTTACCGGCGCTGGTGTCGGGGCGGCCGCAGGCGGCCTGCTGGGCAGCCTGACCGGCGCAGGGATCAGTGAGGCCGACGCGCAGACCTATCAGGAGGGCGTCAGCAGCGGCGGTACACTGGTGACCGTCCGTGTGGATGATGGCCAGGCTGCTCACGTCGAGCAGGTAATGGGCATGAGCACGGGCTACGCCGGCACGGCACCCACGGGTGCGACGGGCACAGGCGCGATGGGCATGACCGGCACTGCTGGCATGATGGGCGATACGGCGGCAGTCCGTGACACGACTGCGACCCGTGACGCGGACATGGCGACCGGCACGGGGATGGGTACGACTCGCACCAGCGCAATGGATACCGGCGTCGGCATGACCGACGCGGCTACCCGGACGACGCCGACCTCCATGAACACGGCTACTGGGGACGGCACCATCAAGGTGATGAAGGAAGACCTGGTCGTCGGAAAGCGCGAGCACGATGCGGGCGGCGTCCGCGTGACTTCCCATGTCGCCGAGACTCCGGTGCAGGAGCAGGTCACGCTGCACGAGGAGCGCGTCACCCTTGAGCGTCGCCCGGTGAACGAGCGTGTCGCTGGCGTTGGCGATGCGTTCGCGGACAAGACCATTGAGGCTCATGCGACGTCTGAAGAGGCTGTCGTGGGCAAGGAGGCCCGTGTGGTCGAGGAGATCGGCATCAAGAAGCAGGCTGCCGACCGCGTCGAGACCGTGCGGGACACGGTGCGCGAGACCAAGGTAGACGTCGAGGATACCTCATCCGCCACGCGCCCGGCCACGACGACGGACCCGACCAAGCGCATCTAGGCGGTCGTTTATACCGAAGCGGGGAAGACAGGCGTCTTTTCCAATGGAACGGGGAGGGCTACTGCCCTCCCCGTTTTCTTGTACGGCTGCTGCTTAGCGGTAGTCGTTCCAGGCCGTTGTGAACGGCTTGCGGAAATATGTGGCCCACAAGTAGTTGGCGCTGTAGCGGAAGCCGGTCATCACCAGGCCGTCCCCGCGCAGGCGGCGCCCGGATGACTTGGCCATCAGCTTGAAGGTGAACACGACGTCGCCGACCTTGCTCATCCGCCGGGCCACGTCTGTATCTTCGCCATAGAAGGTGAAAGCGTTGCTGTATCCGCCAAGCCGTTCCATCACGTCCCGGACCAGCACGAAGTTGCCGCCCTGCACCATCGCGCCGACGCCCATTACGTGCTTGTTGAACGCGTATGTCGCGTATCCCACCAAATAGAAGGTACGTGCGAAGGCACGGATGTGGATAGGCACGTCGTAATAGTCGTAGGGTCCGCTAAGGCAAACCAACTTCGGGTTCTGCTCGAAGGCTTGCAGCACGCGCGCCAGCCAGCCCTCGGGGATCAGGGTGTCGGCGTCTATGTTGGCGATCAGCAAGCCGCGGCTGATCCGGAAACCGGCGCTACGTGCCTGTACCAACCCCTTCACCGGCTGATCCACCACGGCGACCCCAGGCGTCGCTGCGGCCAGGTCCGCGGTGGCGTCCGTGCTGGCGTTGTTGACCACGATCACCTCCGCGGTGCACCCGGTGCGCTCGATTTCCGCACGTATGGCCGCGAGGCATGCCGGCAGCAGGCGTTCCTCATTGTAGGCGGGCACGACGAAGCTCACCTGCGGGCGCGGGCCGCTCCCATTGTCCGGCGTCATCTTCTGCATCCCGGTCTCCTGGCGGAGGGCGTCCGGAGCTGCAGTTGGGCCGGCGTCTGGGGTCATGCGTCTGAGCCTCCGGATGATGTCGGGGTTCGCTGGCACCCGTGCGCGCGGGGCGTCCAGCCACAATTTCGTGTCACTGTCCTGCCATCAATTGCCACAGCGCGGCAATTGGCCCGGCCCGCTGGTTGCGGCTAGGCTGGAACCGACCAGCCGGGGACGCACATGACCAACCATCCGCTGCACGACTCCAAGCATCCTCACCTGACGCAAAATTGGCAGGTGACCAAGCCTGGGGCGTCCGGGCGCCGGGGCATGGTGGTGTCTCAGTCGCGGGATGCGGCGCTGGCTGGCGTGATGGTCCTGGATGCCGGCGGCAACGCCGTGGACGCCGCAGTGGCGACGGCGCTGGCCCTGGCGGCGGTCGAGCCTTGGAACAGCGGGCTGGGCGGCATCGGATTCGCGGTGGTGCACCGTGCCGGGCAGCCACGCGCCGATATCGTGGACTTCGGCCCTCGCGCGCCGGGGCGGCTGGACCCTTCGCTGTTCCGCCTGACGGGCCGCAGCAAGGCCGACCTGTTCACCTGGCCGGAGGTGGAGGGGGATGCCAACATCCACGGACCGCTTTCCTTCGCCATACCCTCGGCCCTGGCGGGCTATGCCCACATGCACGGCCGCTGGGGCGTGCTGCCGTTGCAGCAAGTGATGGCTCCGGCGCTGGTGCTGGCCCGGCGCGGGCTGCCGCAGGACTGGTTCACCACGCTCAAGGTGGCCAACGCCGCCGCCGTGCTGCGGCTGTATCCCGAAAGCGCCCGCATCTACCTGCCGGACGGACTGCCGCCAGTCGCTCCCTACCAGGGCGACCCGGGGTTTTTCCAACTGGGCGGCCTGCTGGACACGATGGAGCACCTGGCCCAGGCCGGGCTGCGCGACTTCTATGAGGGCGACGTCGCGGCCGAGATCGCCGCGGATGTGGCCGGGATGGGGGGCGTGCTGGACCGGGACGACCTGCGGCGGTGCGAGGCGCGCGTCATCCCGGCGCAGGACATATCGTGGCACGGACGCACAGTGCAGGCGGCGGGCGGCCTGACTGCCGCGCCGACGCTGGCGCGGGTGCTGGACGGGTTGCCGGCTGTGCAGGGCACGCCGGATGCCGGCTGGTTTGCGGCGCTGGCCCGCGCCTTGAAGGCCGGGTATGCCGAGCGCCTGACGGGGCTTGGCGACGCCGAACCGAAGGCGGCCGAAAGCTGCACCACGCACCTGACGGTGTGCGACGAGGCCGGGACGATGGTGGCGATGACGACGACGCTGCTGTCCTCTATGGGCAGCCGGGTGGTGCTGCCGGCGTCCGGGGTGCTGATGAACAACGGGGTGATGTGGTTCGACCCGCGGCCGGGGCAGCCGAACTCGATGGCGCCGGGCAAGCGGCCCCTGACCAACATGTGCCCGGTGATCGTGCGGGACGGGGACCGTCCGGTGCTGGCGGCGGGCGCGTCCGGCGGGCGGCGGATCCTGGCGTCGGTGGTGCAGATGCTGGCCTTCGTGGACGCGGGCATGGACCCGGCGGCGGCGGCGCACCAGCCGCGCATAGACGTGTCGGACCCTACGACGGTCCATGCCGACGCGCGCCTGCCGGAGGATGTGCTCGACGCCCTGGCGGCGGAGGGTCCGCTGGAGGTCGTGGAGCATGGCGTGCTGCCGGTGAACTTCGCCTGTCCCAACCTGATCATGGAGCGGGACGGGACGCGGACCGGGATCAGCGACGCGATGTCGCCGTGGTCCGCCGCGGTGGCGCAGTCCTAGTGCTGCTGCGTCCGATCGGCACGCTGCACACCCCGTTCCGCACCATAGACGATTGCCCCCGCAACGGTCGCCAGCCCGACCCGGCGCCGCCCTGCATCGCCGCCGTGGACACGGCCTACCTGCCGGGGCTGCTCGCGCTGGACGGGTTCTCGCACCTGATCCTGCTTTACTGGCTGGGGCCGCAGGACGATGGGCTGCAGATAACGCCGCCGTTCGACGGCCAACCCCGAGGCGTGTTCGCCACCCGCGCGCCGCTGCGGCCCAACCCCGTCGGCTTGTCCGTGGTGGCGTTTGATGGCACGGACGGGCCGGGGCGGCTTCGGGTGCGCTACCTCGACTGCATGGACGGCACGCCGCTGCTGGACATCAAGCCCTACTTGCCCAGCACCGACGCCGAGCCGGACGCCGTGATGGGCTGGCTGGTTCCGCACCGCACCGAACGAGGCGCCGTATGAGCGACGATCCCGCCACCATGTCCGCCGAGGACCTGCTGGCGCAGTATGCCCGCGGCGACCTCAGCCCCGTCGAGGCGCTGCAGGCGGTGACCGAGCGCGTTGCGCGCCACAACCCCGCGCTGAATGCGTTTGCTGTCCTGGACCCCCGCGCGCTGCTGGCTGCGCGCGAAAGCGAGGGACGCTGGCGTGCCGGGCGTCCGCTGGGTGCGCTGGACGGAGTTCCGTGCACGGTGAAGGACCTGGTGGATTTGGCGGGCCTGCCGACCCGCCGGGGCAGCCGCACGACCTCGGCCGATCCGGCCGCCGCGGACGGTCCGGCTGTGCTGGGGCTGAAGTCGGCCGGAGCCGTCATCCTGGGCAAGACCACGACGACCGAGTTCGGCTGGAAGTCACCCGGCGATTGTCCGCTGCATGGGATCACCCGCAATCCCTGGAACCCGGCCTACTCGCCGGGCGGATCGTCGTCCGGCGCGGGTGCGGCGGCGGCGGCGGGGTTCGGGCCGCTGCACCTGGGGACCGATGCCGGGGGCAGCGTTCGCATCCCTGCGGCCTGGTGCGGCGTGGTGGGGCTAAAGCCGAGCTTCGGCCGGGTGCCGCAATGGCCGTTGAGCGCCTTCGGGAGCGTGAGCTGCGCCGGGCCGATGACGCGCACGGTGCGGGATGCCGCGCTGATGCTGTCGGCGCTGGCGCGGCATGATGGGCGCGACCCGTACTGCCTGCCGGATGATCCCCGGGATTGGCGGACGGGGATCGAGGACGGGGTGGTGGGCCTGCGGGTGTCGGTCCTGCGCGCGCCGGGCTTTGAGGCGCCGGTGGATGCCGATGGGATCGCCGCGGTGGAGCAGGCCGCTGCCCTCTTGGCCGACGCCGGGGCGGAAATCGTGGACGAGAACCCGGGGCTGCCCGATGCCGGCGCGGCGTTCGCGCAGCTTTGGGGCCTGTCCCTGGCGGCTTTGGCCGGGGCGATGACGCCGGAGCAGCGGGCGTTGCTGGATACAGGCATCCTCGGCGTGGCGGCGCATCACGCCGGGGCAGGGGGACTGGCGGTGATGGCGGGGGAGGCGGCGCGGGTGCAGGCGGCGCATAGGATGGCGCTGTTCCACCGGCGGTTCGACCTGGTGCTGTGCCCGACCGTCCCGGGGCCGCCGCCTCTGGCCGACGCGCCGACAGGCGATGCGATGTCGGCGCTGCTGCGGGACTGGGCGCCTTGGACGCTGTTGTTCAACCTGACGCGGCAGCCGGCCATCACGGTGCCGCTGGGCATGACAGGGGCGGGGCTGCCGCGGTCGGTGCAGCTTGCGGCGGGGCTGTACAGGGATGACCTGGTGCTGCGGGCTGCGCGGGTGCTGGAACATGCCATACCGGTGCCTTTGGCTCCCTCTCCCTCCGGGAGAGGGTTGGGGTGAGGGAAACGGCAAGGGCAGGCGCCGGCCACCCTGGAACGGATCGCTTATGGGAGAAGTCGGCGCCGGCTGCTTCCCTCACCCCGGCCCTCTCCCGGAGGGAAAGGGAGTAGATTCCGCTTTGGTGCTGGATCGGTTAGAGCATGTCCGGATCAAACGGCTTCGTTTGGGCCGGACAAATGCTTGCCAAAACAAAGGCTAGAGCGTGTTTGGTGTCTCCACTTGCACCAAACATGCTCTAGGCTCGCGGTAAAAACCGGAGGACTCGCCGTGATCCGTGCCATGACGATGCTGCTGATGCTGACCGCGGCCGCGCCTGCCCAGGCCCGCCTGCTGCGGCTGGAAGTGCTGGAGGTGGTCAGTCCGGCCTTCGACGGACGCGGGTTCGGGGCCGCCGGAACCTATGACCGGATCGCGGCCCGGGCCACGGTCGCGCTGGACCCGGCCGATCCCCACAACGAGGGGATCGCCGACCTGGCGCAGGCGCCGCGGAATGCGGACGGGAAGGTGCTGACGACCTTCCGACGTGGTGATCCTGCGGCCCACCGATCCCACCCGCGGCAACGGCGTGCTGCTGTATGATGTGGTGAACCGCGGGCGGAAGCTTGGCCTCAACCTGCTCAACGACGCGCCGCTGGGCAACGCGGTGCGCAGGGGTGCCGACGCCGGCAACGGCTTCCTGATGCGCCAGGGCTACACCGTGGTCTGGAGCGGCTGGCAGCACGACGTGCCGGCCGGCGGCGACCTGATGGCACTGCAGGCGCCGGTCCTGGCCGGCATCACCGGCACGTCGCGTGAGGAGTTCATCTGGGACAATACGGCGAACCCCGCTGGCTGGACCCTAACCTACCCCGTGGCCGAGCCGGTGCAGGCGACCCTCACGGTCCGCAACCGGGAGGACGACCCGCGGCAGACGCCGCCGGGCCTGTCCTGGCGCATGCTGGACCCGCGCCGGATCGAGGTGACGCGGCCGGACGGCCTCGACGCCGGGGCAATCTATGAGTTCATCTACACCGCCCGCGACCCGGTGGTGGGCGGCATGGGCTTTGCCGCCGTGCGGGACTTGGTGTCGTTCCTGCGGCGCGACGGCGGCCCGCTGGCCCGGGGCGGGGCGCCGGAGGCGAGCCATGCCTATGCCGTCGGGGTGTCGCAGAGCGGGCGTTTCTTGAAGGACATGCTGTATCAGGGCTTCAACGACGACGAGGACGGACGGCCCGTGTTCGACGCGGTAATGCCCTTCATCAGCGGCGCCCGGCGCAGCTTCACCAACGCCCGCTGGTCGCAGCCCGGACGCTTCTCCCGCCAGCACGAGGATCACCTGTATCCCGGAGACAGTTTCCCCTTCACCTATGGCAGCACGATTGACGCGCTGACCGGCATGACCGACGGGCTGCTGGCCCGGTGCGAGGCGACGCACACCTGCCCGGCCGTCATGCAGGTGGATACCGACAGCGAAGCCTATCAGGCCCGCGCTTCGCTGCTGGTGACGGACACGCTGGGCAACCACCTGGACCTGCCGCCCAACGTGCGCGCCTACATGCTGGCGGGCCTGCCGCATTCCAGCACGCCGGGGCTGGTCAGCGAGCCGCTGGCCGCCTGCGCCATGCCGTCCAACCCGCTGCACCCCGGCGCCGCGATACGTGCGCTGCTGACAGCGCTGGACGAATGGGTGCGGGACGAGGTGCGCCCGCCCACCAGCCGTTATCCGATGCTGGCGCACGGCACGCTGGTACCGCCGGCGCCGGATGTGTTCCCGCATCTGCCCGGCGTGCCGTATGCCGGGCTGCTCAACCGGGTGACGGAGGTGAACCGGGACCGGGAACCGCCGGCGCCGGGCCGCGCGTATCCGGTGTTCGTGCCGCGCACGGACGGGGATGGCCATGCCATCGCCGGCATACGCTTGCCGGAGGTCGAGGCGCCGATGGCCACCTACGCCGGCTGGAACCTGCGCCGTGCCGGCTATGCCGAGGGGGAGCTGTGCAGCCTCGCCGGCAGTGCCGTCCCGCTGCCGCTTATCGCCACTGACGGGGACCCGCGGCTGCCGCTCAGCCTGTGCTACCCGTATCCCGACAGCTACCCGGCGGCGGTGCGCCGGGCGGCCGAGGGGCTGGTGGCGGAACGGCTGATGCTGAGGGAGGATGCGGACGCCGCGGTGGACGCCGCCCGTGCGGACATCCTGGCGCGACTGCCGAAGGCTGCGCCATAGCGCGGGGTCAGACCCCGCTGGTGCTGTGCGCGGCGGTCAGCCGCTTCGCGGCGTTGCAGATATCGGTCAGGGTGTATGGCTTGGCGACGAACACGTCAATCTGCGATGCGGACGCCGAGCTGTCCGGATCGGGCCGGCCGGTCATGTAGATCACCGGCAGGCCAGGCATGGACTGGCGTGCCCGGTCCACCAGGGCGAAGCCGTTCAACGACCCCGGCAATTGTATGTCGGTCAGGAGCAGGCGTATGCCGGACCCCGGTTCCAGCATCGGCAGGGCCTCGTCGCCGGTTTCGGCTTCCAGGACTTCGAAGCCTTCGTCGCCCAGCGCTTCGGTCAGGGTCAGGCGGATCAGGAATTCGTCTTCCACGACCAGGATGCGTATCGGAGCAGGCGGCAACTCAGACATATCATTTCCCATGCAGGCTCGACCCATGAGGGCGATCGCGGCGGCGTTACAATGGGTTGGCCGGCACGCCGATCAACCAGATATGATAACATCCGGCTTCACATGGATGTCATGTGCGCAACGCGATTGCAACGGGGCCACCCCGGGCCATTCCGTCAAATTGTGTCATGCCGGCCACGCGGTCCCGGCTGGGGCTGGACTGCGGGCAGGGTTGGTCCAGTCCCGGCTTGAACGTGCTAGGGTGGGTGGCACATCAGCGCCGCACCCTGCGTTGGCTGTCACGGATCGGGTTTACCATGCGCCTCCTGCCGTCCTCCTGGATTCTAACCCTCCTTTTCTTAGTTGCGCCTGCCGCGGCCCGTGCGGGCGGGGTGGCGATCGTGATCAACTCCGGCGACGCCACGCTCAGCGTCCTGGACATGGACCGGGGCACCGAGCTGCGCCGCATCCCCGTGCTGCGGGAGCCGCACCATGTCGCGCTTAGCCCTAACGGGCGGGAGCTGCTGGTGGGCGATGCCGGGGGCAATGAAATGCTGTTCCTGGACCCCCACACCGGGGCGGTGCTGCACCGCATGCCCGTTGCAGACCCCTATCACCTGGCATTCAGCCCGAACGGCAAGTGGCTGGTGGTGACCGGCCTGGCCCGGAACCAGGTGGACGTCTATGACGCGGCGACGATGGCGCTGGTAAAGCGCTTCCCGTTGGGCACGATGCCGAGCCATGTCACCTACGCGCCGGACAGCAGCATGGCCTATGTGACGCTGCAAGGCACCAACAAGGTCGCCGCATTGGACCTGCACCGGCAGGCTGTTGCTTGGACGGCGGAGGTCGGCAGCACGCCGGCTGGGATCATGTGGCTGAACGGCAAGCTGCTGGTCGCCGACATGGGCACCGACTTCTTCGCCGTGCTGGACCCGGTGGACGGCCATACCGAGCAGCGGGTTCACACCGGGCGTGGCGCGCACCAGTTGTTCCTGTCGCCGGACGGCAAGACGCTGTGGGTCAACAACCGGGTGGACGGCTCGACGACGGCCGTGGACCCGGCCACGCTGTCCGTCCGGCGGACCTATCGCGTGCCCGGCGGACCCGACTGCATTGACTTCGCGCCGGACGGCAAGCTGTGGATCACCCAGCGTTTCATCCAGAAGGTCGGGGTGCTGGACCCGGTCAGCGGGGTATTGCAGTCCTATCCCGTGGGGCGCTCGCCGCATGGCATCTTCCTGACCACCGGGGCGCCGCCGGCGACGGTGGCTGCGCGATGACGGACCCGTTCAGCCTGGCAGCCGGATGGCTGCAGGAGACCGTGCTGCTGCCGGCGCTGTATGCGCTAGGCATGATGCAGTGGGAGGAAATCTCGTTCGGCTGGGCGCTGTTCGCCTGCTACGGGCTGGCGCAGGTCGTCATTACCTTCGCCGTTTGCCTGCCGCTGGAGCGGTGGCGTCCGGTGGAGCAGTGGCCGGACGCTAAGGCGGTTTGGGTGGACGTGCTTTACACCCTGATCTCCCGCGTCGGCGTGCTGCCGCTGGTGACGTTCGTGCTGTTCTACCAGTTGCAGGTGGCGCTGAACGGCTGGATGACCGACCATGGCTGGGTGCCGCCGACCTTGGAGCGGCTGGTGCCGGCTTTGCTGGGGCATCACGTGCTGACGTTCCTGGCCTATGCCGTCATCTTGGATTTTGCCGAGTATTGGCGGCACCGGCTGTCGCACCGGTTCGGCTGGTGGTGGGCGCTGCATTCGCTGCACCATGCGCAGCGGCAGATGACGTTCTGGTCGGATGACCGCAACCATGTGCTGGACGACCTGATCGGGTTCGTGTGGTTCACGGCGATTGCGCTGCTGATCGGCATCCCGCCGCTGCAGTTCCCGTTGCTGGTGCTGCTGCTGCGGCTGCTGGAGTCGCTGTCCCATGCGAATGCGCGGGTGTCGTTCGGGTGGCTGGGAGAGCGGCTGCTGATCTCGCCGCGGTTCCACCGGGCGCATCATGGGGTGCTGGCGGCGGGGCAGCGGAGCGCGAACTACGGGGCGATCCTGCCGTGGTGGGATGTGCTGTTCCGGACGGCGGATTTTGACCGGACTTATGTGCGGACGGGGGATCCCTCGGCGGAGGAGGCTATGGCGACGGGGACGTATTTGCAGCAGCAGATGGCCGGGCTGCGGCGGATGGCAGGGATGGTAGGGTGGACGAAGCGGAGAGGGACGCCTGTTTCCTCTCCGTCTGGGAGAGGGCTGGGGTAAAAGGGTTTTGCGGCGCCGAGTCAAACGACATTCTATACATGGCATCCCCCTCATTTTCTAAAGCCGTCCAGGACGTTGCATACCCTCAGCGGCGTCGAGGTTACCAACTCGCCAGCATAGAACGCCGCTTGATCACGGCGCCGTCCAATCTCGTCCATAACTCGTCCCAAACCGGCAAGCCGCCGGCTTAGAATGGAATGACATGCCAGCCAAAACCGCTGCGGACACATACCGGTACAGCGTAGATCCCACCTCGGATACCGCGGCTGCCAACGTTCTTCGCTTCGTGGGCTTGGAAAAGAAAGTATTGGAGGTCGGTGCAGGGCCCGGCTCCCTCGCCCGGCCGCTCGTAGAAATCAACCATGCCAAGCTCACCGCCCTCGAAATTGATGCCGCGAGCGTCAAGATCCTTGAGGGCTTTTGCGAACGGGTGATCCAGCAGGATCTCAACGATCCAACCTGGCCGGAGGCCCTTGGCGATACCAGGTTCGACGCCGTCGTCATCGCCGACGTCCTGGAACACCTCCATGATCCCCTGACAGCTCTTCGGTGTGCCTCAGGCCTGCTGAGCGATAGTGGCTGCATCGTCGTATCGCTGCCGCATGTGGCCCATGCGGCGGTCTTGGGCAGTCTGCTGGGAGGCGATTTCCACTACGGGGACTGGGGCCTGCTCGACCGCACCCATGTCCGCTTCTTCGCAATCAAGAACATGCAGGTCCTGTTCGAGGAGGCGGGGCTGGCGATCGTCGATTTTGCCTACGTCCTGCGTACCCCGATGCAGACCGAGTTCGCAGAGGCGTGGAGCGCCTTGCCGTCGCAGGCGAAGGCAGTGCTTGAGGCGCCGGAGTTCTCCAATGTTTACCAGGTCGTGATCAAAGCGAGGATGGCGAGCAGCCAGGCGGCCTTGCCGGGCTGCAAACTGGCGGACCACCCGCCAGCAGGTGCGAATGGCTTGAAGTTCGTAGCGTTCTACTTGCCGCAATTCTATCCCATCCCCGAAAACGATCTTTGGTGGGGCAAGGGTTTCACCGAATGGACTAACACCTCGAAGGCCGAGCCGCTGTTCCCCGGACATTATCAGCCGCACCAACCCGGTGATCTCGGCTACTACGACCTTCGCGTGCGGGAAACGCAACGGGAGCAGGTTGCCCTCGCCAAGCGCTTTGGTATCGATGCATTCTGTTTCCACTACTACTGGTTCGGTGGGCGTCGTTTGCTGGAAAGGCCGCTGCTGGATTTTCTCGCCGATCAGGACGCCAACATCGGATTTTGCCTAAGCTGGGCAAACGAGAACTGGACCCGCAAGTGGGATGCCTCCGAGAACGAGGTGCTCATGAAGCAGGACTACACGCCTGAAGACGATATCGGGTTCATCAGAAGCGTCTTGCCGTTCTTTACCGATCCCCGGTATTTGAGGGTCGAGGGCAAACCGGTCCTTCTCGTATATAGGCCGCAGCAAATGCCCGAACCGCGCGTCAGCACCGAGCGTTGGCGCACGTTCTGCCGGGAGCATGGCGTCGGCGACATCCATCTCGTTGCCTGCCTCACTCACGGAAATTCGGACTATGAGCAATTCGGCTACGACGCTGGCGTCGAGTTTCCGCCTAACAACATCCTGGCGCCGGACCTGACTGGCCAGGAGCCGTTCACCAAGATGACCGGCTATGTCGTTAGGTTCCGCGATGTCGCGATCGAGAGTTTGGGGCGCGACTACTCTGTAAGCCGGGTTTACCGGACGGTGTTTCCGTCATGGGACAACACGGCGCGGTTTGGCCATCGCTCACTGGTGGTGCTGGATGGCAATCCAGGCAATTATGAACGCTGGCTGCAAGGCGCTGCGTCAAAGGCCGTTTCCGAACGCACACCCGGTGACCGCCTCCTATTTATCAATGCCTGGAACGAGTGGGCCGAAGGCTGCCACCTTGAACCTGACCAACGCTTTGGGCTGGCGTTTTTGGAAGCTACGCGGCGCGTCAAAGACGGGCGATCGGACATCGAAGCAGGCTTTCCGGAACCCGGTTTGCCGGAAACTTCACCTTCATCCCCACCGACGCCCGTCGTTGTCGTCCAGAAGGAAAGCTATGGTCTGCGCATCGAGTTGGCGATGTGGGGTGTTCGCAAACTGCGGCGCTTCCCTGCCGTTTACCGGGGAGCACGGCACATTTATCGAGCAGCGCTCAAACGCGGCTGATCAGCGCGGCTCAGAGCGTGCCGCACGCAGCAACGGGACATGCCCATCTACCGGCATTTGGAGCGCTTCGTCCCGGGCGCCATCAAGCTGCTAAGGCGATGATGATGTTGCGTTCGCCAAGCCGAAGCGCCCTGTGGCCAAGCAAGACCCCCTCACCCCGACCCTCTCCCGAGGGAGAGGGAGAAGGGCAGAGCGGTGCTACTTCGCCGCCGCGACCGCCTTCCGGATGACATCTTCGGCGGCGGTCTTGTCGGCCCAGCCCGTCACCTTCACCCACTTGCCGGGTTCCAGGTCCTTGTACCGGGTAAAGAAGTGCTCGATCGCCTGCCGCGTGATCGCCGGCAGGTCCTCAACCTTGTGAACGTCGGTGAACTGGGTGTGTATCTTGTCGTGCGGCACACAGATGATCTTTTCGTCCTGGCCGCTTTCGTCCTCCATCTGTAGCATGCCGATGGGGCGGCAGCGGATCACCGCGCCGGGCACCATGGCGGCAGGCGCCAGCACCAGGGCATCGGCCGGGTCACCGTCATCGGCAAGCGTGCCGGGGATGAAGCCATACGCCGCCGGGTAGGCCATCGGCGTGAACAGGAAGCGGTCCACGAACACGGCGCCGCTGTCCTTGTCCACCTCATACTTGACCTGGGACCCCTGAGGTATCTCGATCACCACGTTGATGTCGTGCGGCACGTCCTTGCCGGTCGGTATCTTGGAAACGTCCATGCTACTGCGTCCTCGTTCGTTGGGGCCGGCGTCGTTCAATGGCGCGGGACCTATAGCCACGCACGCCACCCTTGCCAACGCAGCCCGCGCTGGGCATCTATGTCCCCAGGGGCGCCTGTAGCTCAGTTGGTTAGAGCGGGCCGCTCATAACGGCTTGGTCGCAGGTTCGAGTCCTGCCGGGCGCACCATCTTGCCCCGCCCCCCGGCGCGCCCCTAAACATCCGCAACTCCCGAGCAGGCGCGCCTGCCTGGGTCGTCATCTAAACGCAGACCTCACGAGGCCTGCTTAGGAGCCTGCGTCATGGCCAGCTATCAATATGTCTATGTCATGAAGGACGTCACCAAGTCTTTCCCCGGCGGGCGCGAGGTGTTCAAGGGCATCACCCTGTCCTTCCTGCCCGGCGTGAAGATCGGCATCCTGGGCATCAACGGCGCCGGCAAGAGCACCCTGCTCAAGATCATGGCGGGGATCGAGAAGGAGCATGGCGGCGAGGCCTGGGCCGCCGACGGCGTCCGCATCGGCTACCTGGAACAGGAGCCGAAGCTGGATGACAGCAAGAGCGTGGCCGAGAACGTGCAGCTCGCTTTCACGGACCTGAACGCCGCCCTGACCCGCTTTAACGCCATCAGCGAACGCTTTGCCGAGCCGATGGACGACGACGAGATGACGGCCCTGCTGGCCGAGCAGGCGGAGCTGCAGGAGAAGATAGATGCCGAGGACGGCTGGGACATGGACCGCCGCATAGACATCGCGTTGGACGCTCTGCGCTGCCCGCCTGCAGAGGCCAATGTCGCCCGGTTGTCGGGCGGCGAGCGGCGCCGGGTGGCGCTGTGCCGCCTGTTGCTGGAGAAGCCGGACCTGCTGCTGCTGGACGAGCCGACCAACCACCTGGACGCCGAATCCGTCGCCTGGCTGGAGCAGACGCTGCGCGAGTTCGCGGGGACGGTGATGATCATCACCCATGACCGCTACTTCCTGGACAATGTGACCAACTGGATCCTGGAGATCGAGCGTGGCCGCGGCTACCCGTTCGAGGGCAACTACTCGTCCTGGCTGGCGCAGAAGCGCAAGCGGCTGCAGCAGGAGGAGAAGGAGGAAAGCTCCCGGCAGCGCGCCCTCGCCGCCGAGGAGGAGTGGATACAGTCCAGCCCGCGCGCCCGCCAGACCAAGAGCCGCGCCCGCATCGCCAAATATGAGGAGATGCAGGCGAAGTCGCAGGAGATGGCAACCGGGATGGCGGAGATCGTCATCCCGCCGGGTCCGCGCCTGGGCAGCCTGGTGATCGAGGCCGAGAAGGTACGCAAAGCCTTCGGCAACCGGCTGCTGATTGACGACCTGGACTTCAAGCTGCCTCCCGGCGGGATCGTCGGCGTGATCGGGCCGAACGGCGCGGGCAAGACGACGCTGTTCCGGATGATCACCGGGCAGGAGGAGCCGGACGGCGGCAACCTGCGGGTCGGCGAGACGGTGAAGCTGGGCTACGTGGACCAGAGCCGCGACAGCCTGGACGCCGGCAAGTCGGTTTGGGAGGAGATCAGCGGCGGTACCGACGTGATCTACCTGGGCAAGCGGGCGGTGCCGTCCCGGGCCTACGTGGGGGCGTTCAACTTCAAGGGATCGGACCAGCAGAAGAAGGTCGGTATCTTATCGGGTGGCGAGCGCAACCGTGTCCACCTGGCGAAGATGCTGAAGTCGGAAAGCAACGTCATCCTGCTGGACGAGCCGACCAACGACCTGGACGTGGACACCCTGCGCGCGCTGGAGGAGGCGCTGGCGGAATTCGCCGGCTGCGTGGTGGTCATCAGCCACGACCGCTGGTTCCTGGACCGGCTGGCGACGCATATCCTGGCCTTCGAGGGGGACAGCCACATCGAGTGGTTCGAGGGCAACTTCCAGGCCTATGAAGAGGACAAGCGACGTCGTCTCGGCGCCGCGGCGACGGAGCCGCACCGCATCAAGTATCGCCCCCTGGCACGGTAGGGCGCCGGTCTTCTCCCTCTCCCTCCGGGAGAGGGTCGGGGTGAGGGAAGGCGGCGGCGTGGTGATTGCTAGTGCTAGGCCCGTTTCGCGCCGGGCCGGTTGTGGTGCTGGCGGCTTCCCTCACCCCAACCCTCTCCCGGAGGGAAAGGGAGCAGGTGGGCTTTCTCCATGAACCCGTCCTGGCAAATCCGCACCGGCCGGCTGCACCTGTCGCCAGTTGGCTGGGCCGATCTGCCCGACCTTCTGCGCCTGAAAGGCGATCCGGCCACCTACGCGCAGATGCTTGGCGGCATCCGCAATTCTGCTCAAGTTGCGAATGAGCTGGCGGCCGACACTCAATACTGGGCGGCCCAGGGTGTCGGCATGTGGATCGCGCGTCCGGCCGGGGGCGGCCCAGCCCTGGGCATCACCGGTATCCACGACCGCCCGGATGGACGCAGCCCGGCGTTGCGCTTCGCTTTCAACCCGTCATGCCGGGGTCACGGCTATGCCCGGGAGGCCGCAGGCGCTGCCCTCCGCTTCGCGCATGAAGCCGGGCTGCCTCGCGTGTTCGCGGTCGCCAAGGACAGCAACATAGCGTCGCGTACCGTGCTGGGCGCGATTGGTATGCGGACTTGCGATGCGTTCCTGCGTGGGGGCGAGCCGGTGACGGTCTATGAGAGCGTCATCAGGCCGGTTCCGGGGATCTCGGAACCCTGGCCGGAACCTGTGATGCCGGCCCGGTCTGGTCGTTGGGATTGGGGCCGCATACGCTGATCCAGGGGCTCCCGTCCTGTCTTGGGGAAGGGCGGGCGAGGGGCACCGGGCAGTGGGATATCTAGCTTGGACTGGCCTGCCGAATACCGGATGCGGGCTTATGACTTCCCCCACCCCGGCCCTCTGCCGGAGGAAAAGGGAGGAGGGCAGATAGCCTACGTCTAGAATGTGATGATCAGGCCGTCCCGGCTTGCCGCCGCATGGCCTCCAGCAGCGCGTCCACGTTGCCGCCGTGGCCGTTGATGTAGGCGCTGTAATCGTTGCGCTGCGTCAGGCGCAGGCTGACGCCTTCCGCCTGCACGTCCACGATCTTCGGCCGACCGGACGCCGTGCTGACCACCCATTGTACGTTGTTCGGCTGCTGGTTCGGGCGCTGGATGATCGTGCCGACGACGCTGTCCCCTTCACGCTGATTGGTCGTGGTCGGCCGGAAAGTTACGCCCTGGAACTGTCCCAGCTTGCCGCCGATGTTGTTCATCAGCACCGTGTGGAACAGCCGCACGAACTCCCGCTGCTGCTGCGGGTTGGCCCGGCGCCAATAAAGGCCGAGGCAGAACTGAGCGATCGTGTCCACGTCCACGGCCTGCTCGATCAGCGGCTCCAGACGGTGCTTCTTCTCCTCATAGCTGCCGGGGCCGTTGACGATGGCGGTGAGCTGGTTGCCCAGGTTGAGGACGAACCCTGTGGCATCCTGCGCCCAGGCCCGCGGCGCGGCGACCAGGGTGGCGACGGCGGCGGCGCCGAGCAGGAGGGTGTTGCGGCGTGTCAGCATAACGTCAGATGTCCTCAACGGTTGAACCAGGCGGGAACGGTGGCCCGGCGGTCGTTCCGGGTCGCCTCTATCGTGGATTGCCGGTTCTGGCGATACACGCTGCGGAAGGTGGCATAGGGGTCGAGCGCGTTGCGCTTCACGTCGTCAACCGTCTCGATCAGCCGTTCCCGCTTATCTACGGCGCCGACGCCGAAGCGCGTGCCGTCCACGGCCGCGCTGCCGCCGAAGCTCGCCCAGGTGAACGGGTCAACCAGCACATCGCCGGCGTAGCCCGACAAGTCACGTGTGCCGCTGGGTCCGATGACCGGTACGAACAGATACGGCCCGTCCCCGACCCCCCACAGGGCAAGCGTCATGCCCATGTCGGTGCTATGTGCGGGATAACCCCAGTCCGTCGCCACGTCGAACAGGCCGGCGCCCCCTGCCGTGGAATTGATGAGGAACCGCATCATGGTGTCCCCAGCCCGCCGCGGCTTGGTTTGCAGCACGTCGTTCACGAATAGGACGGGGCTGCTGGCGTTGGCCAGGACGTTGTGGACAGACCGCCGCACTCCGCCTGGCAGGACCCGGCGGTAGCCGACCGCAACGGGGCGGAAGACATAAGTGTCCAACCCGTCATTGACCCGGTACAGGAACCGATTGGTTCCTTCCAGCGGGTCGTTCACCTGGTCGGCTTGGGCCACGGCATTGTCACCGGCAGGAGCGGGGCGGCTGGTGCAGGCGGACATCGCCAGGGCTGCCGCAAGCAGGAAGGTATAGGCTAAAGGCCGGGTTGCGTGTCGCAGCATGTTGATCCCTAGGGGCCGTCGTGCGGCCCAGTTGCGGCGGCGCGGTAGAACCACAGCCGATCCGATTTCTAACCCAACATGAGCGTATGGGTGGCGTTGCGATACTACCGTCGTATATTAGATGACGTCGTGCATCTGTTGCACGATCACAACCCGGATACCACGCCCATGAACGAGATGAGCCGCCCTCAGGCCGACGCATCGCTTGACGCCGCGCCGACGCTGGAGCGCTGGCTGACCGGCCCGCGTTTCGACGCCTTGCCGGCCCGTGCGCCCGCGTTGCCGGCACCGGCCCTGTCGTTCGAGTTCTTCCCGCCTAAGAACGATGCGTTGGAAGCCCAGCTTTGGACCTGCGTGCGCCGGCTGGAGCCGTTGGCGCCGCGCTTCGTGTCGGTTACCTATGGCGCTGGCGGCACGACCCAGGCGCGGACGCATGCGACGGTCACGCGGCTGGTGACGGAGACCAACCTACACCCGGCGGCGCACCTGACCTGCGTTGGCGCGTCGCGCGGAGAGGTGGACGACGTGGCCCGGCAGTACTGGGACGCAGGCGTCCGGCACATCGTGGCGTTGCGTGGTGACGCTCCGCCGGGCCAGGAGTATCAGCCGCATCCGGATGGGTATGCCTATGCCGGCGATCTGGTGGCCGGGTTGAAGCGGGTGGCGGACTTCGAGGTGTCGGTGGCGGCGTATCCCGAAGTGCATCCGACGGCGGTCAGTGCGGACCATGACCTCGATAACCTGAAGCGTAAGCTGGACGCCGGGGCAACTCGGGCGATCACCCAGTATTTCTTCGATGGGACGGTGTTCCTGCGCTTCCTGGACCGGGCGCTGGCGGCTGGCATCACGGCGCCCATCGTGCCGGGCATCATGCCGGTGTCCAACTATGCCCAGGCCGCCAAGTTCAGCGCCATGTGCGGCGCGAGCGTGCCGGATTGGCTCGGCGCGATGTTTGAGGGGACCGAGGACGATCCCGAGACCCGGCGCATGATTGCTGCCATCCTTGCGGCGGAGCAGGTCCGGCTGCTGCAGGCAAACGGGGTGGACGAGTTCCACTTCTATACCCTGAACCGCCCGGACCTGACGTTTGCCATCGCGCACCTGTTAGGCGTGCGGGCGAAAAAGCTAGCGGCTGCGGAGGCCTGAGTCTTCGGGCCTTGTAGGGCGGAAAAGCGACGGGCTGCGGTTTTCGTCAGTGGTCGGCTAGGGCTTGGCGATGGAGCCGGGTTCAGGGGAGGCACCGGGCCGCCCACTCGGACGTGGCGGCAGTGCCGCGGCGCCGGCTGTGCACGGCCAAGGTGGCCTGCCGCGTCGGCGTAGTGTCAAGAACAGCGGCACACGGTTTCTCCGGCCCGCACCACGCCGGGCGCAGTGCGGCCTTCATGCAGCGGCACGTCGTTGCAGGGGACCGTCATCCCTGTGCCGCGGGCACCAGCCGCCGGTAGAGCGGACGTAGCAGGAACGGGCTGAGGAACAGCGGGAACTGGCAGATGCCGAAGAACAGCGCGACCCGCGGGTCGGCCGCCGCCGGCAGCACGGCAAGATACAGCGCCATGTTGCGGTTGCCGCTCATGAGCCCCGCCGTTGCCGCCACCTCCGCGCCGAACCCGGCGAAGGCGCCGGCCGTTAGGAGGTTCAATCCGTAATCCACGGCGAAGGCGGCAACCACTGCCTGCATCACCCAGCCGGGGTCCGCCGCCATCCGTGCTCCCAGGCCGTCCATGACGGCGAAGCCGTAGAACACCACCAGCCACACCAGCAGCCCGTCCACCGCATCCGCCCGGCGCAGCAGCCTCGCCGGGCCGAGCAGCCGCCGCAGCAGCAGGGACAGCAGCATCGGCAGCCCCACGATCAGCCCGAGCCGCACCATGAAGGCGCCGGTGCCGATGGACAGGTCCACCCCCAGCAGCAGCAGCACCATCGGCGGCGCGGTCAGCGGCACGAGGAAGGTGGTGGCAAGCGTCACGGCCAGGCTCAGCTCCGGGTCCAGCCCGACCATGCGGGCGAAGGCCGGGGAGGACGTGGCGGCGCAGCCAGTGGCGAAGATCACCAGCCCCGCCGTGATGCCGGCGTCCAGATGCATCGGCGCGACGACCGCCCAGGTCAGCACCGGGCAGGCTAGCAGCAGGAAGGCGATGATGGCGCCCGTCCGCACGGGCCGCCGCAGGTGCGCGAGGGTGCCGGCCAGGTCCACCCGCAGCAGCACCAGGGTCATCATCATCAGCACGGTGGGGGCGATGACGCCCTTGAACGCCGCCGCCAGTGCTGGCGACGCCACGCCGCCGAAGATGCCCACTGCCAACAGCAGCGATCCGCGCCGGGCCGATAGGGCCAACAGGCGGACGGGGAGGGAGGAGGGCGTGCTTGAGCTGGGCGGAAGGCGTCCATCCCGGCTGGACGGAAGACGTCCATCCGAAACGGACGTAGGCTGTCCGTCTGGGCTGGACGGAAGCTGTCCAGCCGGGTTGGCCGCGTTCGGCGCCTGTTCTATAGGCGGGGGGATGCCGCGCATATCTGCCTCATGACCGATTACCTCGCCCGCTTGAACCCCGAGCAGCGCGACGCCGTGGAGGCCGTGGACGGTCCCGTGCTGGTGCTGGCCGGCGCCGGCACCGGCAAGACCCGGGTGCTGACGACGCGCTTCGCCCATATCCTGCTGCAAGGCAAGGCAGCGCCGGGGCAGGTGCTGGCGGTGACGTTCACCAACAAGGCCGCTAAGGAAATGCGGGAGCGTGTGGGCCACCTGCTGAACCGCCCGGCGGAAGGCCTGTGGCTCGGCACCTTCCATGCCCTGTGCGCCCGGATGCTGCGGCGCCATGCGGAGTTGGTGGGGCTGACGAGCGGATTCACCATCCTGGACAGCGACGACCAGCTCCGCCTGCTCAAGCAAGTGATGGAGGCAGCGCACATAGACCCCAAGCGCTGGGCGCCCCAGGCGCTGATGGGCATGATCCAGCGCTGGAAGGACCGCGGCCTGACGCCGGACCGGGTGACGGCGGCCGAGGAGGGGGACTTCGCCGGCGGCCAGTCACGCAACCTGTATGCGGCGTACCAGTCCCGCTTGAAGCAGCTCAACACCGCGGATTTCGGCGACCTGCTGCTGCATATGACGGAGGTGCTGCGGACGCAGCCGGACATCCTGGCCGACTACCACCGGCGGTTCCGTTACATCCTGGTGGACGAGTATCAGGACACCAACTTGGTGCAATATCTGTGGCTGCGGCTGCTGGCGCAGGGACATAGGAATATTTGCTGCGTCGGGGACGACGACCAGTGCCTTGCGGCTGGCACGCCTGTCACGATGGCGGACGGCAGCCAGCAGCCTATCGAGAATGTGCAAAAGGGCGACGATGTGCTGGCCTGCTACGGCAGTGGCGAGTTCCGCCCGGCGCAGGTGCTTGCCGCTGCCAGCCGCCGCACGAACCGTCGGCTGGTCCGCCTGCGCTTGGCGAACGGGCGGGAATTGGTCAGCACGCCGGAGCACATCCACTTCGCTGACGTCATCCTGGGGGAAAGCCCGCAGCGCTTCTACGCTTACCTGATGCGGCGCGGGGACCATTACCGGATCGGCACGTCGCAGATCTACACCCAGGGGCAGGTCAAGCCGGTCATCGGCTTCAAGCAGCGCTGCGTGCAGGAGCACGCGGACGGCGTGTGGCTGGTCGGCTCATTTGAGAACGAGGCGGACGCCCGGGAATGCGAGCACTTGCTGAGCTTGCAGTACGGTGTGACGACGCTGCCCTTCGTGGCTCGCTTTCAAGCCGGTGCGGCCAAGGAAAGCACGCGTAGCCTGGTAGGGGACCAGGGCCGGCTCGACCGCATCCACGCCAAGGCGGCGGGCAGGGAGGGCGCGGCCCGGCTTATGGCCGACCATGGCCTCGACCCCGACCAGCCGCACCACATCCCGCAAACCTCACGCGGGCGCCGCCGCAACCTGATCCTGACCTTTTTCGCCGACCGCCGCGGGGCGACGCCGATGCACCGGGTGTCGTTGAGCGGCAACGATCCAGAGGGCTTGCAGGCCGTGCGTGCCGCCGGGCTGAACGCACGTCTGTATGCGCGCAACGCGGAGAACTGGCGCTACGAGTCCAGCTTCAACGATGTGGCGAAGGCCGATGTGGTCCGTGCCCGGCTGGAACCGCACTTGCCGCTCACGGTTCTCCGCAAAGCCAACCTGCTGGGCAAGGCGTTGACTCTGCGCCCGGCCTCCCAGGTCCGGCCCGGCATGATGATGGCTGGGGCGGATGGGCGGCATCATGCCGTGACGGCGGTGGAAACCGTAGACGAGGCCATGACCGTTCACGACCTGGATGTGGCGGGCGTCCACAACTTCGTCGCCAACGGAATTGTCACCCACAATTCGATTTATTCGTGGCGCGGCGCTGAAGTGGAGAACATCCTCCGCTTCGAGAAGGACTTTCCCGGTGCCAAGATCGTCAAGCTGGAGCGCAACTACCGCTCCACCGCGCCCATTCTCGCCGCGGCCGCCGGGCTGATCGCCAACAACGAGGGGCGGCTTGGCAAGACCCTGCGCTCCGGCCGCAACGACGCCCATGGCGAGCAGGTGCAGGTCGTGAGCCTGTGGGACTCGGACGAGGAAGCACGCATGGTCGGCGACCGGATCGAGGCGCTGCGGCGGGACGGGCACAAGCTGGGAGAGGTCGCAATCCTGGTCCGCACCTCGGCCCAGACCCGAGCCTTCGAGGAGCGGATGATCACCCTCGGCATCCCGTACCGGGTGATCGGCGGCCTGCGCTTCTATGAGCGGGCGGAAATCCGCGACGCCATCGCCTACATGCGCGTGCTGCACCAACCCGCCGACGACCTGGCGTTCGAGCGCGTCGTGAACGTGCCCCGGCGCGGTGTGGGGGAGGTGGCGCTGCGGGCCATGCACATGGCGGCGCGGGAGCAGGGCATCCCGCTGGCGCTGGCGGCGGAGCGGCTGGCGGTGTCCGGCGCGCTCAAGGGCCGGGTCGGAGGCGCGTTGCGGGAGATGTTCCAGTCCTTTGCGCGCTGGCGGGAGGCGCTGCCGCGGGACGGGCATGTGCTGGTCGCCGCGACGGTGCTGGACGAGAGCGGCTATACCGATATGTGGAAGGCCGACAAGTCGCCGGACGCGCCGGGCCGGCTGGAGAACCTGAAGGAGCTGGTGCGGGCGCTGGCCGACTTCGACAGCTTGGCCGGGTTCCTGGACCATGTTTCGCTGGTGATGGAGAACGAGCAGAACGCCGACGGCGACCGCGCCAGCATGATGACGCTGCATGCGGCGAAGGGGCTGGAATTCGACACCGTGTTCCTGCCGGGCTGGGAGGAGGGGCTGTTCCCCAGCCAGCGCACCCTGGACGAGGGCGGGCTGAAGGGGCTGGAGGAGGAACGGCGCCTGGCCTATGTCGGCCTGACCCGGGCGCGCAAGCTCGCAGTCGTCAGCCATGCCGCCAACCGCCGCCTGTATGCCAACTGGCAAAGCAGCATCCCCAGCCGTTTCGTGGACGAGCTGCCGGAGGAGCATGTCGAGCGTGCCGGGTCGGTAGCCATGCAGCGGGAAGCCCGGCTGATGTCGGCGCCAAGCGTGTTTGTCAACGGGCCGCTTGCCGCCCGGCGGCCGCAGGCCATTGCGGCGTGGGAGCAGCCGGCGCGTCCGGCGCGGGAGGAGCTGTTCGAGGTCGGCGCGCGGGTGTTCCACCAGAAGTTCGGCTATGGCGTCGTGCAGGCGGTGGACGATCACAAGCTGACCATCGAGTTCGAGCATGCCGGGCAGAAGCATTTGATGGACAGCTACGTGGAGAAGGCGCCGGAGGCGTGATAGCGTGGCCGTTGTTGCCATTGGGCGCCTGCCGAGACCGTGAGGCTGACTTCTCCCTCTCCCTCCGGGAAAGGGTCGGGGTGAGGGAAGCAGCATGCACTGCCTGCGCTATGGAGCGTCTTGGTCCCGTGCAGAAATGCGCCATGCTTGCCGTTTCCCTCACCCCGGCCCTCTCCCGGAGGGAGAGGGAGAAGGGGTTGGTCCGCTGCGGTAGGGCGCGCTCTGTTGCCACGAGGCGGCGTGCATGAAACGTCGGGCAGGACCGCTGGAAACCTTGTCGGTCGAGGTGCCGGAGCCGGCTCTGGAAGCCTACGAGTCCGCCCTGAGCACCGTTTGCGAGACGATCGGGTTCTTCCTGGCCGATGAGGACGCCCGCATCTGGCGGATTGAGGGCGTGCGCGACGTGGGCGCGGGCGACGACGTCCTGCAGAGTGCGCTGGCATTGGCCGCGATGCTGACCGGCGTCTCGGCGCCGCTGGGCCGTGCGCCGACCGAGGCGGATGGCTGGCTGGCCCGGACCTACGAGGCCTTTCCGGAGCAGCTCGTCGGCCGCCGCTTCGCCGTGCGCGGTACGCATGAGGAAGGTGCGCGGACACCGGGGCGGCTGGTGCTGATCTTGGATGCCGGGCTGGCATTCGGCTCGGGCGAGCATGGCTCCACCCGCGGCTGCCTGCGCGCGCTGGAGATCGTGGCCCGGCGGCGTCCGCGCCGCCTTCTGGACTTGGGAACTGGCTCGGGCATCCTGGCGATGGCAGCGGCGAAGCTGCTGCGCCGGCCGGTGCTGGCGACTGACATCGAGCCGTGGTCGGTCCGGGTCGCCGGGCAGAATGCGGCGATGAACGGTGTCGGGCGGCTGGTGCGCCCGCTGCTGGCTGATGGCTGGCACGCCCCGGCGGTGCAGGCGGGACGGCCGTATGACCTGGTGCTGGCCAACATCCTGGCACGGCCCCTGTGCCGGATGGCGCGGGATCTGGCGGCGGCCCTGGCGCCTGGTGGGACGGCAATCCTGGCAGGGCTGCTGGATAGCCAGGCGCGGCTGGTGGCTGCAGCACACCGGCGCCAGGGACTGCGGCTGGAGCGCGAGATCCAGGAAGGCGCGTGGACGACGCTGGTGGTTCGCAAGGGGCGTCCTGCTCCCTCTTCCTCCGGGAGAGGGTCGGGGTGAGGGGGCCTTGAAGCGCGGTCTTCGCCGAAGCAGGGCCGCGTGCCGTCAGAACGTGCGTGCGCCGGTTTGCAGCCAAGACCCCCTCACCCCGACCCTCTCCGGGAGGGAGAGGGAGAAGGCGTGCTCGGTCTGTTGACGAGTCACTGTCTTGACCCGCGGCCGTCACACCTGCATAACCCGCGCCTTGACCGCCGGGGCGCCCGCCCAGGGTGGCGCTTTGCATCAGGAAATCACTATGTCCCGTCGCTGCCAGTTCACCGGCAAAGGCGTCCAGTCTGGCAACAACGTCAGCCACGCCAACAACAAGAGCCGCCGCCGCTTCCTGCCCAACATGCAGCAGACCTCGCTGCTGTCGGACATCCTGGGCACCACCATCCAGGTGCGCCTGACCACCCACGCCATCCGCACCATCGAGCATAATGGCGGTCTCGACTCGTTTCTGCTCGGCACGCCGAACCGGAACCTGCCGGAGGAGGCGCAGGTGCTGAAGCGCCGCATCCTCCGCTGCCAGACGAAGCGTGCCGCGGCGCAGCCAGCCGCCTAGCGCGGCGCAGCCTCGCGCAAAGGCCCGCTCCGGCGGGCCTTTTTCTTTGCGGGTCTCCCAGGGACTGAAAAGCCTGGCCCGGCCCCGGCTGCTGGTGCCTTCTGCCGCGCCGTCGCTGACGGTTCGCCTCCCCGATGGCCGGGTGATCGCGGTCGAGGAGTATGGCAACCCCGCCGGGCCGCCGGTGCTGTATTTCCATGGCTGGCCGGCATCGCGGCTGGAGGCGGGGCTGATCCCTGACCTGCCGGTGCGCCTGCTGGCGCTGGACCGCCCGGGATATGGACGCAGCACGCCCCATGCCGGACGGAAGCTGCTGGACTGGCCCGCGGACGTTGCGGCGGTGGCGGACCGCCTGGGTTTGGCCAAGTTCCACGTCGTGGGCCTGTCTGGAGGCGGCCCGTATGCTGCCGCCTGCGCCCTGGCGCTGCCGGACCGCGTGCTGGGCGTGGCAATGGTCTGCCCGGTGCCGCCGCCGCACGGCGTCCATCCACGCACGCCTGGCATTGGCCACCTGTTTTTGCTCGGTCGCCATCCCGTGCTGGCCCACCGCCTGCTCAGTGTGCTGCGCCCGTTGCTGCAGCGCCGCATCATCACCCCGCGCACCCTGGTCGGCGATACCCTGCCGCCATCTGACCGCGCCTGCCTGACGCCGGAGCTCCTGGCCGGCCTCAGCCGGGCTTGGCGAGAGGGCATCGGCCGCGGCATCCAGGGCGCGGTGTCAGACGCCGGCATCTATGCCCGGGACTGGGGCGTGCCGTTCGGTGACATACGCGTGCCGGTGACGGTCTGGTATGGCGCCGAGGATTCGCTGATCCCCCTGCATGGCCTGGTGCCGCTGGAAGCAATCCCTGGGATGACGCTGCGGGTCGTGCCGGGCGAGGGACATTATTCCCTAGCGCTCCGGCATGCCGGTGCGATCCTGCGCAGCCTGACCAGCGTTTGACCATGCGGGATCGCGCCTTGCGGGATACGTGCATATGCGCCTATCCTGCCGCCAACATCTGGAGCACGCCGCCATGACCCGCCGCATCCACCCTGCATGGATCGTCGCCGCTTGCACCTTCCTGGTGCTGCTGGTCGCCGCCGGCATACGCTCAGTGCCCGGTGTGCTGATGGTGCCGCTGGAGGCAGAGTTCCACTGGTCGCGCGCTACCATCAGCTTCGCGGTCGCGGTCAACATCCTGCTGTATGGCCTGGCCGGTCCGTTCGCCGCGGCGGTCATCGAGCGGTTCGGGCTACGTCGCACCATTGCCGCCGCGCTGGCGATGGTCTCCGCCGGAGTGGCGTTGACGCCGTTCATGTTCGCGCCGTGGCAGTTGGTGCTGCTGTGGGGCGTGGTGGTCGGCAGCGGCAGCGGCGTGACGGCGCTGGTGCTGGCCTCCATCGTCGCCGGCCGCTGGTTCAGCGCCCGGCGCGGCCTGGTGGTCGGCCTGCTGACGGCCAGCACGGCCACGGGGCAACTCGTGTTCCTGCCGCTGCTGGCCTACCTGAACGAGACGGTCGGCTGGCGCGCGGTCAGCGTCACCGCCGCCGCCGTCGCCGCCGGGCTGATCGTGCCGGTGCTGGCCTTCATGCGGGACCGTCCGTCAGACCTGGGCATCCCGCCTTATGGCGGCACGGTTGTCGTGCCCTATGTGCGTCCGGCCGTGAACCCGGCGGTGCGCGCCGTCCGTGCGCTGGGCGCCGGCTTGCGGTCGCGCGATTTCTGGCTGCTGGGCGGCAGCTTTTTCGTCTGCGGCGCCAGCACCAACGGGCTGATCGGTACGCATCTGATCCCGGCCTGCGTGGATGCCGGGTTCGCGCTGCAGACCGGCGCGGCGCTGCTGGCGGCGATGGGGGTGTTCGACATGGTAGGCACTACGCTGTCCGGCTGGCTGTCGGACCGGGTGGACAACCGGATGCTGCTGGCATGGTACTATGGGCTGCGCGGCATCAGCCTGGTGTTCCTGCCCTTCGCGCTCGACCCGGCGATGGGGCCGGTGGCACTGGGCGCCTTCGCGGCGTTCTACGGACTCGACTGGATCGCGACGGTGCCCCCCACGGTGCGGCTTGCGGCGCGGTGCTTCGGCGAGGAGAACGCGCCGGTCATGTTCGGCTGGATCGCGGCCATGCACCAGTTGGGCGCGGCGACGGCGGCCTGGGCAGCCGGGCTGACGCGGGTGGAGACGGGCAGCTACTTCGGCGCGTTCCTGGTAGCGGGGGCGTTGTGCCTGGTCGCCAGCATCATGGTGACGTTCATCGGGCGGCAGAGGCGGATCGTCGTCACGGCATAGCAGGCGGCGGCAGGCGGTGCGTATGACCGCCACGGTATCGGCCACGAAGCCGAGGGCTTCCCAGAACGACGAGGCCGCCGGAGTGCCGGCATTGACCACGACCGTCATGCCCGTACGCCGGGCCTGGCGGAGTAGCGCCTGTGCCAGCGTCCGCCCGGTCCCGGCGCGGCGGCAGTTGGTATGGATGTAGAACCGGCGCATTCTCAATGCCCCTGGCAGAGCCGGGTCGAGCGTGATGCCGCCCACGCCGGCCAGAGCCGTACCGCGCCAGGCGCCGAGCAGGGCTTCACCGCGTCGGTCAAACCGTGCGCCTCCCTCCCACTCTGCGGCAAGCCGGTCCAGGAGACGATAACCCTCGGTGCGCGCCTGCGCCCGCAACCCGTCGAAGCCACGGAAGGGAATGGCCGTCACTGGCCCGACACGCAGGCCGGCCTTTGGGGTTACTTCGATGGAATTTATCGGATCAGCCAGGCCAGGAATGCGCCGACGAAGGTGAAGGCGCCCAGCAACACGACGGCGCGCAGCGCGCCGGTTTGCAGGGTGGTGCCCAGGACCTTGCGTAGGATGGTGTCGCTGGTGTTCGCCATGGTGGTCTCCGATATGATGTCGCGGATGTAGCAGCCCTGTCTTGCCGCGCGAAGCGGCGGCGGCGATACCTGTCCCATGCAAATCGCTGCCGTGACGATGGCCTACAACGAACCGGTCTGGGCGCCGGCCTGGGCGCGGCACTACGCCGCGCAGGTCGGGGCGGAGCACTGCCTGCTGCTGGACCACGGCACGGACGATGGCAGCACGGACGGGCTGCCGGTGCCGGTGCGCCGCCTGCCGCGCTCGCCGCTGGATGACGCCTGGCGTGTGAAGCAGGTGCGCGCCGTCGTGGCCGAACTGCTGGGGCGCTACGATGCGGTGATCCATACCGACGCGGACGAGCTGCTGCTGGCCGACCCGGCGCTTTACCCCGACCTGCGCGCCTACGCCGCCGCAACACGGCATCCCGTGGTGACGGCCATCGGCCTGGACGTGCAACACCTGCCGGACGAGGAACCGGCGCTGGACCCACTGACACCGTTCGGGCCGCAGCGCGAGTGGGTGAGGTTTTCGGCGGCGATGTGCAAGCCGGCGCTGGTGCGGCGGGCGGTGGCTTGGTCGCCGGGCTTCCATTGCTGCGACGCGCCGCTGGTAACGGACAGGTTGTACTTGCTGCACATGCGCTATGCCGACCTCGGCCTAGGACTGCGCCGGTTGTCGCGGACGCGAGGGCAGGCGTTCTCTTCGCCGGATATCGCCGGGCACCAGCGGGTGCCGGATGGGGAATTCGCGGGCATGATGCAGGCCATCGCCGGGCTGCCACGGCGGGATGCCGGGCTGGAGCCGGACGCGCCGCCGATGCTGGGCTGGCTAGAGCGGCTGCGGGCGTCCCGGGCGGAGCGGGAGGGGGATATTTACAAGCTGGATCTGTCCCTGTCGGGGGATGAGTTGTGGCGGCTGCCGGGGCAGTTCCGGGTGAGGTTCTGACGCCAGCGGCGCAAAGCAGGCTCAGCCTGGGCTACGCCACTGCGGCTGCATGGAGCCAAAGCACCGTGATGTCGAGCCTTCCTGAGCCTGCCGCACTCTATCCAGCCTTGCGGCAGTCATACCGAACTAGGGCCGCGAGGCTACGGCGGGGTAAGTGCAATTTTGCCGGGTCAGCGCGTGCCTCCCCGGTCAGCAGCTTGCCAAGATCAGACGTGAGCTACGCGATCAGCGGCGCCCGCTCCGCCGCCGCCCGCGCCCAGGCGGCCCGCGCGTCCTCGTCGAACAGCTCCGCCAGCTTTTTCATCACCGTGCCGCCCAGTTCCTCCGCGTCCACGATGGTCACAGCCCGGCGGTAATACCGGGTCACGTCGTGGCCGATGCCAATAGCGATCAGCTCCACCTGGTCACGGCTCTCAATCTCGCGGATCACCTCGCGCAGGTGGCGCTCAAGGTAGTTGCCGGGATTGACCGACAGGGTGCTGTCGTCCACCGGGGCGCCGTCGCTGATGACCATGAGGATGCGGCGGTGCTCGGTGCGGGCGGTCAGGCGGCGGTAGGCCCACATCAGGGCTTCGCCGTCTATGTTCTCCTTCAGCAGCCCCTCGCGCAGCATCAGGCCCAGGTTCTTGCGGCTGCGGCGCCAGGGCGCGTCGGCGGACTTGTAGATAATGTGGCGCAGGTCGTTCAGGCGGCCGGGGTTGCGTGGCTTGCCATCCTGCACCCAACGCTCGCGGCTTTGCCCCCCCTTCCAGGCGCGGGTGGTGAAGCCCAGGACCTCCACCTTCACCGCGCAGCGCTCCAGGGTGCGGGCCAGGATGTCGCCGCACATGGCGGCCACCGTGATCGGCCGACCGCGCATGGAGCCGGAGTTGTCAATCAGCAGCGTCACCACCGTGTCGCGGAAGTCGGTCTCGCGCTCCCGCTTGTAGGACAGCGACAGCATCGGGTTCACCACCACGCGGGCCAGGCGCCCGGCGTCCAGCATTCCCTCCTCAAGGTCGAATTCCCAAGCCCGGGTCTGCTGGGCCAGCAGGCGACGTTGCAGCCGGTTGGCCAGCTTGGACACCACCCCCTGCAGGTGCTGTAACTGCTGGTCCAACTGCTGGCGCAGGCGGCTTAGCTCCTCGGGGTCGCACAGGTCTTCGGCACGGATCTCCTCGTCGGTCAAGCGGGAAAAGGCGCGGTAATGCGCGTTGTCGTCGGGGATCGCCCGCTCGCGCCGCTGCTGCGGGCCGCCGGGCCGGTCGTCGCCCTCAGAGGCCGCGGCGTCCTCTTCGGCGTCGTCGTCACCTTCCTGCTCCTCGGCGTCGCCCTGCATCTGCTCGGGCTGGGCGCCGAGCTGGCTGTCGGCCTCGGACTGGGTTTCGCCCTCGGTCTGCTCCTGGTTGTCCTGGGCACCGGCTTGCTCGCCGCCGTCCTCGCCCTCGTCGGTCTGCTCGTCCGGCTCGGCTTCGACCTCGGCTTCGGCCAGGTCCAGGGCGGCGAGCAGCTTGCGGGCCGCCTTGGTGAAGCTGGCCTGGTCGTTCTGCGCGGTCGCCATCTCGTTCAGCGCGCGCTCGGCATCGTCACCCAGGGTGCCGCGCCAGGACTCCAGGATGCGCTGGGCGGCGGCGGGCGACGCCATCCCGGACATGCGCTCGCGCGCCAGCAGGGATAACGCGGCCGGCAGGGGCAACTGGTCCTTGCGGGTCATGCGGTCGAAGCCTTCGGCCTCGCATTCGTCGGACAGGCGGGCGCGCAAGTTGGAGGCGACGCCTGCCATGTGCTGGCCGCCGATAATCTCGACGCGGGCCTGTTCCAAGGCGTCATACACGTCCTTGGCCTCGCGCCGGCCGGGGCTGCGGGACGCATGCAGGGCGTCGTCGTGATGGCGCAGACGGAGGGCGACGCTGTCAGCGGCGCCGCGCAGCTTCGCCATTTCGGCGGGGGGCAAGGCTCGGGTGGGAAGGGGCAAGCGGGCGCGCTTGCCGACAACACCGCTGGGGCCGGGCTGGAAGGCGACCTGCACCTCGGGCGTTTGCGCGATGGCGCGAAGAGCGCCGGCGGTGGCGCGCTTGAACTCCTCGCTGCGGGTGTTTTCCTTGGAGCCGCTCATGCCTGTGTCCTTATCCGCTCCGATGGGCTGTGGGGTAAGAAGCTGTTCCTGCTCCCTGTTCTCTCGGGAGAGGGTCGGGGTGAGGGAGGCAACGTGGCGAGCCGCTGATCACGGGCAGCGACAGACGGCTCTTATGTGGAAAGCACATATCCTTGCGGCCTTTCCCTCACCCCGGCCCTCTCCCGGAGGGAGAGGGAGCAGGCAGCCGCCTGCTTCCATTTGCAGCCGCCCTACAAGCCCTTACGCGATCCCATCACGCCGGTGGGCAGGTCCTCGTTGAAGCAGCGCTGGTAGTATTCCGCTACCGTGCTGCGCTCGGCCTCGTCGCACTTGTTCAGGAAGGTCATGCGGAAGGCGAAGCCGACGTCTTTGAAGATGCGCGCGTTCTCGGACCAAGTGATCACCGTGCGCGGCGACATGACGGTGCTGATGTCGCCGTTGATGAACCCGGCCCGGGTCAGGTCCGCCAGCGCCACCATGCTCTCGATCTGCTTCTTCATCGCCTTGTCCGAGGGGTCCACGCCCATCTTGGCCAGCACGATGGCCGTTTCCTGGGCATGTGGCAGGTAGTTCAAGGTGGCGACGATATTCCAGCGGTCCATCTGGCCCTGGTTGATCTGCTGCGTGCCGTGATACAGCCCGGTGGTGTCGCCCAGACCCACCGTGTTGGCAGTGGCGAACAGGCGGAAGCTCGGATGCGGCTTGATGACGCGGTTCTGGTCCAGCAGGGTCAGCCGTCCCTCGACCTCCAGCACCCGCTGGATCACGAACATCACGTCTGGCCGGCCCGCGTCATACTCGTCGAACACCAGGGCGCAGGCGTGCTGGAGCGCCCAGGGCAAGATGCCCTCGCGGAACTCGGTGATCTGCTTGCCGTCCTTGAGGACAATGGCGTCCTTGCCAATCAGGTCTATACGGCTGATGTGGCTGTCAAGGTTGACGCGGATGCAGGGCCAGTTCAGGCGCGCCGCCACCTGCTCGATATGCGTGGACTTGCCGGTGCCATGATACCCCTGGATCATCACCCGGCGGTTGAAGGCAAAGCCCGCCAGGATCGCCAGCGTCGTCTCGCGGTCGAACTTATAGGTGGAATCACGCTCCGGCACATGCTCCGTATGTTCGGAGAAGGCAGGCACCTCCATATCTATGTCCAAGCCGAACATATCGCGCGCGCTGACCGTCGTGTCGGGGACGCTGAGGGGCGGGGCCGTCCGCAGGATGGCAGGGGAGGGGATGTCGTTCATTGGCCTAAAGTGTCCTGTGCAGTGTCCCAAGGGGAGGGTTTGGCCGGGCAGGCTCGTATAGACCGCCTGAACGCAGTTGCGAAGTTAACCCGCGGTGGCCATGCGGGGTTCAGCCGTCAAATGCTGACGTATGGCCGCATACGCAAGGTTGATCGTCTTCAACCTTTCCTCTGATGCACGGTCGCCGCCGTTGGCGTCGGGGTGGTGGCGCTTGGCCAGCTCCTTGTAGCGGCTCTTCAGCGCATCCAGCGATACCGGCCAGTCCAGGCCCAGGGCCTGCATCGGCTCCCGCAAGCCGGCCGGCACGGCGGGCACCGCCGGGGACCCGCCGTTGATGCCAGGACCGCCGCGGCGGATGCGGCCGGCATGCAGGATGTGCATGGGATCCCGCAGCAGCGCGTCGTCCACGGCCTGCTTGCCCAGGGAGCCCAACGGCCAAGTCGGGCGCTGCCAGCCGGTGTCGGCGCGGGTCTGCGCCTCGATCTGGCCCGGCGTCATTCCCTTGTAGAAGTCCCAGCCGGCATTGTACTCGCGGACGTGTTCCAGGCAGAACCACCAGTATTGGTTCAGTTCGGTACGGGACTTGGGCGCACGGTATTCGCCGGCGCAGGAGCAGCCGGGCAGGTCGCATGGACGGCCCGGCGCGGCCGGGTCGGGCGCAAAGGCCCGTGGTCGCGTGGATCGGGTCATCATCCATATATGTGCGCCGTCCCGGGGTGGCGGCAAGTGTTCCTCGGCGCTCGGCGCGCTTCCCAGGGCGATGCTGCCGGGTTAAGCCAGCGCGATGTCAGACACCCGCACCGACCGCATCCGTTCCGTCCTTGCCGCCCTGAACCCGGCGCTGGTGGCCGTGCAGGACGACAGCAGCAAGCATGCCGGGCACATGGGGGCGCAGCCCGGCGGTGAAACGCATTACAGCGTGCTGGTGGTGGCGGAAGCGTTCGCCGGGCTGGGGCGCGTGGCGCGGCACCGGATGGTGAATGCAGCGCTGGAAGGGGAGTTCGCAGGCGGGCTTCATGCATTGTCACTGGTGCTGCGTACGCCGGCGGAGCATGGAGCGGGCTAGGTTCTGGTTTTTGTTTTAAGGACCGCCTCCGTCTCACAAAAGCTTGCTCCAGTGAGACGTAGTATTTCATTTGATGCCGCTCAAAGGCTGGCATGGCCAAACTTGCTGATCGCGCGTAGTGCTGCGTTGTGGTGGCGGCCATGGCCCTATGCCGGAGCATCGCGAGGACCCTAAGTGTCTGTCCGGGAT